>Ga0180438_10003543_pt1 | contig 23486 bp, 15 predicted proteins | sample SS_ome_12_FD_132455 | JGI IMG/M metagenome (GOLD analysis project Ga0180438, IMG submission 132455) | Hypersaline lake sediment archaeal communities from the Salton Sea, California, USA - SS_3_D_2 metaG | ecosystem: Environmental > Aquatic > Non-marine Saline and Alkaline > Hypersaline >...
AGTAACAATATATATTTTTCGCATGTCAGACCTCCTTGTCTTAAATATAAGCATTTCCTTTTGCTTATATATCGGCAAAAAGACCTTAATATATCCATCAAATTATCAGTAACAAAGCACTAGGGGCAAATCCGTGGAACTGGGCATCTATTGTCCAGCAAGGTGACGATATGGGATATTCTCTCGGCGTGAATTCCAGGGGTAAGCCAGGTTTGAGATTGAGTATTGGACAGGAACGGTATGAGCTTGTTGCCGATGAAATTTTAAAGGTTTTCAGGTGGTATCACCTGGCAGGGACTTATGACAAAAAAACTAAAGAAATAAAGCTTTATATCGACGGCAAAGAAGCGGTAAGGAAGGTAACAAACGGGGATGATATATGGACGGCCAATGAGGATGTGAAAATCGGCAGGGGTAAGGACGGTGAGGCGACGGATGTAGTTCGGCCGCTATCGGATGTGCCGTTTGAATACGGATTTGACGGACTTGTAGATGAAGTGAGGATCTACGATAAGGCCTTATCGGCGGCTGATATATCAAAGTCTTATATTACGTTTTATCCCGGTGACCAAATCAGGGACAATGTTGATATGCAGGCGCGGAAGATGCCGGAAGTGAAATCAGAGGGTAAGTTCGGCGCATATCATACGAAACTTTTTTTCTATGAAACATGGGAGAACCTTTACCGGGACCCGGAGGTCGCGGATTTGGTGGTGACATTCGATGAGCCGGACAGGAAGTTCGTGTTCTGGCGAGGGGCAGGTTACATCCCGATGATGGTTACGGAAAAGGACATCTGGTTTACGAACGAATTCAATGAGATATGGGCGACGGAGGCACTGGCATGTATGGAGCCGATGTCGGATTCTGAGCACCGTCATAATGAAGCGCGGATAATCGAGAATACGGATGCGAGAGTCGTGGTGCACTGGAGATATTCATTGATAGATTTTGCATATGTTCTGGGTAATATCCAGGAGAACGGGTGGGGCGACTGGGCGGACTGGTACTATACGATATATCCTGATGGGGTAGCGGTAGTCAAGATGCAATTGTGGACGGATTTGGCGAAGTATCGAGGCAGCCGGAAAGGTCATAGAGAATGGATGGAAAGTATTTATATCGTGCCGCCGGGGATGCGGCCGGAGGACATAGTGGGTCAGAAGCCGCATGTAAGTGTTGCGAACCTTGAAGGAAAAAGCAGGAGTTATAACTGGCCGGAAGTGAAGTTTGATATGGAAGATATAACTATTCGGATGCACTACATGAAGGAAGGAAAATATAATCCTTATATGGTCGCTGATTTTTCCGAGATAGGGACATGGGATACGGGATTGACCGGATATTCGACGTTTCAGTGTTTTAATCACTGGCCGGCGGCGAGGATGAAGAATGACGGCAGGGACATGATGGATGATACCCGCATCGGACATGCGTGTGTGGGGTCTGGTGATTTTGAGGTTTATGAATCAGATCTTGACTCAGATGCTCCCTATGTTACGAAGCTAAAGATGGAAGGTCTGACTAAAGGAGCGGTTGAGGACCTGGTTCCTTTGGCGAACTCCTGGCTCAATGCCCCCGAGCTAAAAACAGAGAAAGGTTGTCTCAGTAAAGGATACGACAAGGCACAGCGTGCATATGCATTGAAAGCACAAGAGCCGGTTATGTCATTTTCAATAGAAGCAAGTGAGAATTCACCGATTGTTAATCCCTGTTTTGTAGTAAAAAACTTCAAGAGCAAAAAAGCTGAAGCAACGTTAAAGATCAACGGTGAAGAAGTTAAGGCGGGAGCAGATTTCAGACAGAGCGTTGTTATCGATACAGACGGGACTCCAATGCTGGTGATATGGCTGGATTATAAAACAACTGAAGAAACCAATTTCGAACTGGAGATGAGATAAAAGGGATAAAGAAATATAAGGAGTGAGTAAAATGGAAAGGCGTGATTTCCTCAAAATGGTATTATCTCAAGCAACAGTGCCTTTTTTTGTTGGTTTGAGTAAAAGTATGGCTGCTACCAAAAAACCTAAACCGAATTTTATCATCATTTTCGTCGATGACCTGGGATATGGTGACCTCGGATGTTTCGGCTCGAAGAAGAACCGTACCCCACATATAGATAAAATGGCCGCCGAGGGTGTGAAATTCACGGACTTTTACGTTGCCTGTTCGGTCTGTACGCCGTCTCGTACTGCTTTGCTGACCGGGTGTTATCCTCAGCGTCTGAACATGTATGAGGATGAAAATGGAAGGTGTGTCCTTTTCCCGAACTCCCGGAAAGGTTTGCACCCCGATGAAATAACCATCGCAGAGATATTAAAGGGGCAGGGTTACAAGACGGCCTGTATTGGTAAATGGCACCTCGGTGACCAGGCCGAATTTCTACCTACACGCCAGGGCTTCGACTATTACTATGGTATCCCTTATAGTAATGACATGGACAGAGATATCATTGATGAAGAATTTATGACACGCGGCGTTCCTCTGCCCTTGATGCGAAATGAAGAAGTCATCGAAGCGCCTGCCAATCAGGATACACTGACAAAGCGGTACACAGAAGAAACCATCGAATTTATCAAAAAGAACAGAGAAATTCCATTCTTTGTTTACCTACCTCATTCGATGGTCCATTGGCCTCGTCATGCCTCTGAAGGATTCAAAGGCAAATCTAAAAATGGCATATACGGCGACGCTCTTGAGGAGATCGACTGGTCTACAGGGGAAATCATCAAGACTCTGAAAGAGCTTGATATTGATGACAACACATTGGTGATTTTTACCTCGGATAATGGTGCTGACGGTGGGGGCAGCAATGCGCCGCTGAGAAACGAGAAAGGCACCACTTACGAGGGAGGAATGCGCGTTCCGTGTGTGATGCGGTGGCCGGGAAGGATACCTGCGGGCAGGGAATGCGATGAAGTCTCTACTGCAATAGACTTTATGCCCACCTTGACCAGGCTTGCGGGGACTGAACCTCCTAAAGACCGAATTATAGACGGCAAGAATATCTGGCCTCTAATGGCGGGTGTACCAGGTACCGAGTCACCTCACGAAGCGTTCTACTACTATCAAATAGACCAACTCCAGTGCGTCCGGTCTGGAAGATGGAAACTGCATTTGCCCATGGAAAATAAAAAGCGAAACTGGGGCGAACCTGTGGGCAAGACGCCCCTGCAGTTGTACGACCTCAAGACCGACATTCATGAAGACAAAAACGTAGCGGATGAGCACCCGGAGGTTGTGAAGCGGCTGCTTGCGCTTGCGGAGAAGATGAGAAAGGACATTGGGGATGCCGGTATGAAAGGCGAAAATCAGCGTCCGGCCGGCTGGGTCAAGGAACCCAGGCCTCAACTATTGAAGAAAAAGTAATCAGTTAAAAAGAGAGAAATATGCAAGGGCCGGATTAATCTTCAGGTCCTTGTTGACCGCTGCTCGGTCGAGGTTTTCGGTAATCAAGGCCGCGTTTCAATCTCAAGTCTTTTCTTTTCAGACGCGGACGATTCACAAGAATTGTCATTTGCTGTCGAGGATGGTTCCGTACTTTTAAAAAATCTTGAAGTTTCATACCTGGATTCTATTTGGAAGGATTTTTAAGTAATAAGAACAATGAATTTCATACTTAAGAAGGATAAAAAATATCATTGATGCTTCTAAGTTTTTTGCGGTTATGATGTTGTATATTCGCGGATTTTGTTGAGAGCTTCAACAAATTGGCCTTGGGCCTTTTCAATGTAAGTGTTGACCTCATCCACATAGCCATCGGCGGAGGCTGACCAGACGCGGTTGAGGTAACGCTCACCGGCGGCAAAATCACTCATTACTTCAGCGTAGGCGTTCAATCCGTGCGCGTGTACGATGCTTCGCCGGGCTTCGACGAAATTATTGAGGTCTTCAATAAACAGCTCATCGATTCTATGCCGCATATCATACGTATCAATGGAAAATTTCTCTTCATTAAGCCGTGTAATGTTTTCAACAATACTTCTTAGGCTGGTTTCGATAGAGCGCATGTTAGATGTAACTGTATGAATAGAGCGGTGTAGCTTTCTTTCTGTAAAGCGTATAAAAACCACGCCGATGATTCCTGCAATAAATACAGCAATAAACCAATACCATTGGACGTCTGTTTTGTCGAGCACGGCTATTAAAGAACCCGCCAAAAAGCCCACGATAACAAGAATGTATCCAACTATTTTCATTGATTCACCCGAACTAAGTAATACTCGTCAAAACTGAATAAACGGCAAATCCAACCCCGACCAGCCCTTCACCAACAATCAGGCCCGCCGCTATGGGGATACCCACGTTTTCGCTGAAGCGCTTACCCTTTTTCCAGTCAATAAAAATTCTCAGCAGTGTCCCTATCGTATAAGTCAGGACGATGCTGAAAGGTAGATAAAAACCAAGTCCGACCTGGATTCCGAGGCCGCCTACACCGGTAATACTTAATAACGAACCTAAGGCTGCACCGGCAATGTATTTTTGTACCGGTACGTTGCCGCCGAGTATCCCTTCGATAACGCTGGCTAATGCCTTGGCCTGCGGGGCGGGTAGCTTCTGTGAGCCCAAGCCGTGGGCTTTGTGAAGCACATAAATCATTATCATAATAACGATGGGTCCCAGCCACGTCGCGATGAACTGTCCGGCCTGCTGTTTTTTGGGTGTCGCGCCGACGAGATAACCTGTCTTCAGGTCCATCATAAGGTCGGTAGCCTGTGCCATGGCCATACAGGTAGCGGCGCCGACAACCACCGAGGCGATAATAGCGGGCGTGTCACCTATCCCTTTGGCAACGATGATAAGGAGAGTTACGGCGATAAGTGTCATTCCGCTCATCGGCGACCAGTTTGTTCGGCCGATACATTCGGAGAGAATGACACCGGCGATCCAGATCCAGACCGTTCCCAGCAGGGCCATGAGTATACCTCGGCCCAGGTTCATTTCCTTTACGGAATAAACAGCGGCAAACGTAAGAACGATAACGGCTCCAACGATGCCGAAATACAAAAAGCGAATGGGCATCTCATCTTTTGATAACGAAGTCTTCGCTTTAGCCGCATTCTGCATACTTCTTACAGCACTGAAAATTAGCGGCCCAGCCAAAAAAATCCCTGTCAAAGCCCCCCCGATGAGCATTCCAATACCCACAGGCCTGAACAGGTTAATCCGCATATATTCCGGCATTGTTTCGCCGAGTCTTTCAAGCTGCTCCGGAGCGGGAAGCAAGCCCTTCGCCGAAAGAATAGGCGCCAAAATCCAGTAACACGTAAAGCCGCCTATAATGAAACAAAAACCTCCTTTGCCCGCGATAAAACCTACCCCTATGGTTAACAAAGAGATATACCAGATACCATTCATAAAATCCGGCATGCCGATTACAGCACCCAGATTGAAGTTTTCAAACTGGTGCATCCCCCTGAATTGGCTGAAGTATTGGCAGATAAGATGCGTAAATCCGCTGACCAATGCCCCGCACAAAAGCAGAAGAGCCTTTTTAGCTCCCGCTCCGGGCGATTTGAGAACCGTAGCCACTGCTACTCCGCCGGGGTAAGTCAGTCTTTCGAAATCAATCATCTGTTTTCGCAGGGGTATGATAAATGCCACACCTAAGAACGCTCCCGCGATGCATGAGAACACCATCAGAACCGGATTGAAATCGGTATGATTCAGAATAAACAAAGCGGGAATGGAGAACATCATTCCCGCCGATGCGCTGTTGACACTACTTGCAACCGTCTGATTGATATTGTTTTCAATGATACTGGTTCGTCTCATCAGACCCCGTAAAATACCGAAGCCTAAAATGGCCGCCAATTCAGAACCTTCATGGGAAAAACCGAGGATTAGGCAGGCATAACCAATACTGATGGTGATGATAATCCCGATGATAAATCCCACAATAACGGATGTTAGTGTCAGTTCCGGATAGGAACCCTTGCGGATGATTCTTGATTTTTCCGGCAATTCCTGCGGCACTCAATTCTCCATCAAAGCGGGATTATGATCTTACATCTCCTTCTGTTTCAGGATTTCTTCAATTTCATCCATCGTTCGGTTCATGGCCTGCATCGTAAGATGGAAAGGTTCGTTCGTGGTCATATCGACGCCTGCCTTTTTCAATATGTTTATCGGATAATCAGAACCGCCCGCTGAAAGAAAATTGATATATCGCTCAACAGCGCCGGGTTCGTTTTCGAGAACCTTCGCTACCAGAGCCGTCGAAGCGGTAAATGATGTCGAATATTGATAAACATAAAAGTTATAATAGAAATGCGGGACATAAGCCCATTCGACGGTATACTTATCATCAATATGACAAATGCCTTTATCGTGACCATAGTATTCTTTGAGGATATCGCCGTATATCTTGGTAAGCACATCACCCGTAAGCGGCTGGCCGGCCTCGGCCATTTCATGAATTTTTAGTTCGAATTCCGCAAATTGTGTCTGCCTGAAGACCGTCTGTCTTGCCCCCTCCAGATAACTCATTAACAACGACAGACGCGTATCCGTGTCTTTGATTTCAGACAGCATCTTATTAATAAGCAATGCTTCATTAAAAGTTGAAGCGACCTCGGCGACAAAAATCGAGTAATCAGCGGTCGGATACGGTTGATGTGTATTCGAGAAATGACTGTGCATGGTATGCCCGAGCTCGTGAGCGATGGTACTGACATCATCGTACTGGCCGTTGTAATTCAGGAGGATATAGGGATGAACGTCATAGACGCTGCCGTTGGAATACGCCCCGGCCCTTTTACCCGGTGTCGGAAACACATCAATCCAGCGGTCATCAAACGCTTTCTTGACGACTTTTATATAATCATTACCCAACGGAGTGAGTGAATCGAGAATAAGTTCCTCTGCCTCATCATAAGAAAATTCCAAATCAACGCCTTTTACGACGGGTGCATACACATCCGAATATTTAAGCTGGTCCACACCCAACATTTTTTTCTTCAAATTCAGATATCGGTGAAAGGTATCCAGGTTATCATGAATATTTTTTATAAGAGACATATACACTTCTACAGGAATATTGTCCTGGTCCAAAGCCCTGTGAAGTGACGATTCATAATTACGTGTGCGCGCGTAGAACATATCTGTTTTCACATTCGCGTAAAGCTGCGTCCCGAACGTCCCTTCAAAATTATTAAAAGTGTCCCAAAAGGCCTGAAAGACGGCTTCTCGGTCTTCTCTATCGGGCAGTGCGCGATAGCGTGCGTAGCCTGCCTTATCGAGTCTAACGGTTTTGCCGTCATTGAGTGTGATTTCAGGATACGGCAATTCCGCGTTGCTTAAAACACCATAAATTGAATAGGGACTGGAAGCCAGCAAACCGGCTTCGGCAAGAATTTTTTCTTCCTTTTCAGACAGGCGATGTTCCTTCGTACGCTGTATGTCGTACAGATACATCGAGTAAATTTTCAAGCCGGGTTCTTCGTTGATAAATTTGTCTATTGTGCTTTTATCCATCGCGGCAATTTCCGATTCGATAAAGGAGGCCTTGGAATTATAATCCGTACCAAGCTGCTGCATTTGCTGTTTCATTCCAAGATAGGTGGAATTCCTTGTGTCCTGGTCGGACTTCATGGAGGCATAGCTGTATAAGCGACCGAACTCCTTTGAGATTTCAGTATTCAGCTTCAGGCAGGCCAACAGGTCTGAAGGAGAAGTTGCCAGCTTTCCCTTAAATTCAAGGATTTCGTCAAACTGTTCGACTAAAGCCTGTTTATCCTTTTCCCATCGCTCATCAGAGGCGCAGATATCCGCAAGATTCCATTTGTATTCAGTGGGTATCTCAGGACGTTCTTTTTGCTGAGCATTCAGAGGGGTTGTATAAAGTATTATAAAAGCTAAAATTGCGAAAATCACTCTTTTCATTTCAGACTCCCATTTTTTATCCTAATTATAATTTTCTTTATTGTACGTTTTCTGAGCTTTTATGTTTGAGCCATCTATCGAGCCAGTCAATAACTGTTTCGTGCCACTGAATGCTGTTATGCGGTTTTTGAACCCAATGGTTTTCGTCAGGAAAATATAATAAACGGCTTTCTATGCCGAGGCGCTGCAGGGCGGTAAATGTTGAAATGCCCTGAGTATCAACGACACGGTAATCCAATGCTCCATGAATGACCAACATCGGTGTTTTCCAATTTTTGACATAATTTACAGGATTATGTTTTTCATAGCCTTGCGGATTATTCCATGGTGCACCCATATGGTCCCATTCAGGAAACCAAAGCTCATCGGTATCGAAGTAAGCCATCCGCTCATCAAGATTGCCGTCATGGTTCACCAAACATTTAAAACGGTCAGGCCAGTTGCCCGCAATCCAGTTAATCATATAACCCCCAAAAGAAGCTCCTAAGGCACCAACTCGGTCACTATCCATCCAGGGATATCGTTTCAATGCAGCCTTTAGTCCCTTCTGAAGGTCTTCAAGCGGTTTTCCGCCCCAGTCGCCTCGAATTGAATCGGTAAACGCCTGGCCGTAACCGGTCGAACCATGAAAGTCCACCATGACAACCGCATAGCCGGCCCCGGCGTAGGCCTGGGGATTCCAGCGGTAATGAAATGTATTATTAAATGAACCCTGAGGGCCGCCGTGAATTAAGAACGCCACCGGATATTTTTCTCGCGGGTCGAAGTCAACAGGTTTAACAACATAGGCGTATACGGTTTCATCGTTCCACCCGTTGAAAGTAAATTGTTCATAATCGCCCATACGTGCGGCGACTATCTTCTCAGAGTTTATCTTTGTAATGGTTTGGATGCCACTGCCGTCAGATTTGATCGAATACAACTCAGTTGGTGACTTCAAATGATTAAAACCATAAACAATTCTTTTGCCTACAGCGGTGGGTGAACCAACAGAACCATCTTTAACTATTATTCGCACATTTTGGGTTTGGACGTCAACAGCAAAAAGGGACTTTTGACCAAGATTGGCCGCTACGGCATAGATCGTTTCGCCATCTTCCGAGAAAATTATTTCAGATGGGCAGCGGTCCCAGTTTTCGGTTAAAACCCGCTTTTTCAAAGCAGGCCAAGAGCAAAGAATGATTCGAAAACGGTCGGACTCATAGCCGGGGCGGGACATCGCAAGATATGCAAGAGTTTTGCCGTCGGACGAGAAAACAGGATTCGTATCCCAGGCTTCATTGTCTTCAGTCATACATTCCGGCTCAGCCGAACCATCAACAGGCGCCTTATAAAGGTTAAAATCCGTTGACCAGGCTTCGTGTCTTCCGGCATTTCGAGCGGTAAATATAATTTCTCTGCTGTCTGGGGTAAACGTTATTTCCTCCGGTCCGCCGAACGGTTTGGATGGTGTATCAGCGTCCATACCCTTCATCACCTCGACGGGTTCACCGCCGCTCGTAGGCATTACAAACAGATGGGAACGCCGGCCGTCCTTCCAGGTATCCCAATGACGAATAAAAAGACGATCATAGACGCGGCCGCTGACTTTTCTGTTCTCAATCTCATCAAGCTTTTGCTTAGTACATTCTATAGAATTACATTCAGGGAAGACTTCCATTGTAAAAGCAATATGTTTACCATCGGGTGAGATGATAAGATTTCCAACATCAAGGGGCTGGTTGGTAAATTGCTCGGCTTCTCCGTTATCTATATTGATGCGCCACACCTGGGAGGATTCGCTTCTTTCTGAGAGAAACCAGATAGTTTTGCCGTCAGGGTTCCATCTTGGATTGGAATCATTTTCGGGATGTGAAGTCAAATGTGTAAGGCCGGTCCCATCGACATTAACAAGCCACAGGTCCGTTCGGCCCCTGTTCGCTTCAAGGTCTGTTTTCCTTAGGACAAATACAAGTTTCCGACCATCGGGTGAAACCTCAGGGTCTGAAATGCGATCCATAGCCAGCATATCGTCAACGGAAAAGGGATGTGTTTGAACATTAGCTTGAGCAGCAACAGCTATGTTTAATAGAACCAGAAAAAATGAAAAAGAAGAATATATCCTGCGCATAACTTAATTTTCCTTTTCTTCACTTTCTATTCAATCTTCCAAAACAAAGATTAAGGTCGGGTCAAGCGGGTACCTTCCGAAACGCTCACCATAAATCGCCAATCCTCCCGGCAGTGAATCATCAACTTCCAGACGGATAGAAATCTGTCCCTGTTTTTGAGTTTTCGTTAAAGCCTCCTTTGGTATTTGTGTTATAACCAGGTATCCGTAGGAACCGGCTTCATGAAGTTGGCCGCCTTTGTATTGCCTGAAAGAATTTTTTGTTTCCTCATTACGGTAGATTTTATCGCTTCGTTTCTGACTGTACCATGAGAGTATCCCGCGGTGGTCGGCGGGGTCATCCTCCAAATCAAAAACGCCAACAACTGAATCAGCAACAGAAATTGTCACCGCAGAGGGAAAGAGATTCTGGTCGGTCATAGGATATGAATTCGGGCTTCGGCTTGGGTCAGCCGTTCCTTTTCCAAGCATGAAATCACCGGCGATTTCCTTGGCGCCTTCGATATCTTTACCGTTGAGCCTCTTGGCAGACAATTCTATGATTAATGACGCCTCTTCAATATCTTCAGCATTTAAATCCTTCGGCCAATTTATCCTGTATTCAAAAAATCCTGAACCTGCCCCGTTTACTTTCAAGCCGTCAAGAATATTCCATTGTTTGAGTGAGAAGTCGGCCTTTTCAAACTTATCAGGCGCAAATCGGATTATCTTCTTTTTATTTCCGTCTTCGATGATAGTTTCCTGACGTGGGAGTGTGCCGTCAGAAACAAGATAAGTCGTAAAATTTCGATGCAGAACATTCCCCGACGCATCGTCAAGCATTAAGCCAAGTACCGCTACACACGACTTGTCAGGCATTGTAATTTCCAGAGGCTCAAGCTCCTTTGACAGCCAGGGTGTATATGGAATCGAGACGGATGAATGTGAATAAATATTCTTTTTACCGAAACTATCCCAGCCAAAAAGTTCGGCCTTAAGCGTCAGTTCGTCGCCGACAGGCTGGTCTGTCAGAAACGAAACGTAAAGAGGAACCTCAATTTGCTCACCAGGCTTTACATGCCGGCAGAGTTTTCGTTCGGTTGCAATGTAGAAAGGGCTATGTAAATCCCTTAACGTCATCCCTTCAAAAAGTTGTGGTATACCGGTGAATTTCACAGAGCGGTCGTATCGATAATACCCATTCCATTCATTGATGACGTCATGATGCTCCGTGTAGAGCCAGCCGCAGCACTTTGGATGCCGCCTGAACTCGTTAATCATCATATGATAATCCCAGCTCCAGTCGACGTCACCGGTTGGATGTCCTCCTTCTATGCTTTCATAACCCCAGACATTTCCGCACTCACTGTTCATCATCGGCTGATTTCCTTGCTGATAGCCGGCCATAAAGTTCCACCTCGAGCCCGGATATGTCAGCTCGCAATAGAGGTCTAAGACATCCTTCCATCGATGACCGGGCAGGTAGGCGTGCCAACTGTTGATATCCGTTTTTAAATGGTCGTGGTTGTTCGTAGAATTATCTTCAATAAGGCGGGTGGGATCTAATTGCTTGGCGAGTTCATAAACTGAGATAACCCATTTCCGTGTCTCTTGATCTTTCAAACCTGCAAGCCCCCATGTTTCATTGAAATTAACCCATGAGAAGATACTGGGGTGGTTATAATCCCGCTTGATCATACCACGAAGTGCTTTTTCAGTTTCCTGACGCATTTGTTCATTAGGCCTTCCCCAGCTGTTAGGGAGATCGGCCATGATTAAAATTCCAAGGCGGTCGGCCCAGTACAGCTTGCGCGGAATTTCTACCTTGATGTGAATACGCTGACTGTTAAGTCCGATGCGGCGGGTACGCAGGATTTCATCTCTCATAAACTCATCAGAAGGAAATGTATAGAATCCCTCGGGATGATACGACTGGTCAAGGGTTGACTGGATATAAACCGGCTTATTATTTAAGGCAATGTATGAGTAATCTGTGCCGGGAAGATTGACCACACTGATTTTACGCATTCCAAAATAAGTAGAAACCCTATCCTCGTCCCCATTCTCCGGTTTGAGTACGACATCAATGTCATAAAGATACGGGTCTTCAAGTGACCACAGGTGAACATTTTCAATCGGAACGTCAAATTCGAGTTTCTGTTTATCCTTTGGAAGTACTCTCGAGACGACATTCTTTTTTAAATCTTCCGGCTTAAAATGAAGTTCGATGTTCATATCCTGCGAAGCAGATTTATCTATGACAGCTTTGACGTTCACACTATGATTGTCGATGTCCGGTGTGAAATGAATTGTTTCAAAAGCAATTTCAGGACGAGCCTCCAAATAAACAGTTTGCCAGATTCCCTTGGCATCGCCGTAACCCTGTTTCCCCTGCAGCTTAAACCGATAAGGCTTGTCATCCACTCGAAGAATCACTGTTTGTTCTTTGCCGGCGTTTATATAAGGCGTCAAATCAAACTCGAACGGGGTATATCCGCCCTTGTGTTCTCCAAGCAAATTCCCGTCCAGCCACGCCGTGGTGTGCCAGTCAGACGCCCCGATTATTAAAAAGACTCTTTTTCCTTTCCATTGCTTGGGAACGGTTATTTTGCGTTTATACCATGCGATATCTGCCTCATTTTCAACGCCGGAAAGTTTCGAACCCCATGGAAACGGCACCATGACAACCTCTGGAAAATCAACTTGTCCTTTATACCAGGTTTCCTCCTGCCCTTTATCATCCTTATCGAAGCGGAATTGCCAGGAACCGTTCAGATTTATCCATTTTTTTCTTTGAAAATCCGGCCGCGGATGTTCCGGTAAAGGAATTTCAGCCTTCATGGTGATGCTGACAAAAAAAATGATGAACAAGTTAAACAGGGTCATTTTTCTTTTTCGAAGCATATAACTCCTCCTTAACTAAAGTTATTAATTGATTGGGCACATTCATGTATATTTTTAAGTACATAGGCAATTATGATAGGGAGGGTTTGTAGTATTTCAACTATATTCTTTAAGGGTATACAAGAAATAACAAGGATTAGGTTGTCAGTGGAAAAATGATTTATTTTCCTACATCCAGAATATTCGGATTGCTTTCAAGCTTCAATAAGGCCTTGATTTTTAACACGCTACAGGGTGTTACCAGTCCAAGGAGTTTGTCGCTTTCGTCGACTACCGGCAGTGGCCTCATACCGTTCATATGCATGTTTTTCGCCACCGCTGCAAAACCGGCATTCGGCGAGAGGGTAGATACCGGTTTTTCCATAATCCACTTAACGGCGATTTTCATGGAAGGGTCGTCTTTAGCCTGATTCCATTTTGAAGCAAATGGCTTCAGATTCGAACTCTTGTATCCCTCTAAATCTGCTTTAGCAAGAATACCTATGGCCCTGCCTGCATCTCCGACGACAACATAATCAGTCTCCTGAGCATTCATTTGCGACAGCACTTCATCTATAGTGTCCTGTTCATCAGCCCAGACAATATGTTTCTGCATTATATCCCGTGCCTTTGTAGACAGTAATGTGCCGGTGTGACTTATGGAGGTTTTAATATCTCTTATTTGAATTCTTTTATTTGAAGATGAAGTATTTTCAGTAGCTTTTATTGTATCAGAACCTCGATTTTCTACCTGCGGTTCAATCTCCAATTTGGATTGAGATAAAACATTTTTGTTTTCTATTAATTTCGTTCGAGCGTAAAGACGGGCTTTTTCCTCGGCCTTGAGCCTGGCCTGCCGTTCATTATCTATCATTTTCTCACTCTCGGCTCTGTTTCTCGCCAAGGCCTGAGTGAACTCCGATTTCATCGTTTTCATTTCCTCTTCCAGGGATTCTATCCTCTTTTGAGCCTCTGCCTGCACCGCTTCATACTGTTGGGCTTTGGCGAGTGCTTTTACCTTCGCCTTGACCTCAGCATTGAGTTTTTCCCTTGTATGAGCCAACTCCGTTTCCGATTCATTGTTCTGCTGCTGGAGTTGAGTAACTTTTTGTTCATATCCTTTTACCTTCTCGTCGAGCTGTTGCTGCCATTTTTCTTCAACAGAATCCAGCAGTTCCGACTGTCTCCTGATAATCTCTTCATCTTTTATCCGAGCCCTTATTTCCGAGTCTAACTCCGTTAGTATTTTTTTCTTTTCGCGTCTGAGTGTTCTTAATTTCTTTCTGTTTTCTGATATATATCGAGATTTTCTTTTTTCCAGACTTTCCCGTTTTTTCCGTTCCTGTTCAAGGTTCTTTCGAGCTTCCTTCCTTGCCTGTTTTTCTGTTTCCGCAGCTTTTTCGGCTCGTTGTTTAGCCCTGGTTTCGTAACGCATATCCCGCCGGGCTTGTTTTTCGGCTTCGGTCAATGCTTTGTTCCTTTGCTGTAATTTTTCTTTTGCATCAAGTTCCTTTTGAAGCATGCTTTCAATTTTAGCGCTCTTAGTATAGCTTTCAGCCTGAGTTTGAAGATTATTTATCTTATCTGAAAGCGTCTTTATTTTCCTGCGTAAGGCTGTCTCCTGCCTGTCTCTCTTCGAAGCTTCGGATTTGACAAGCTTTTCTGCTTTCTTTCTGGCTTCAGCTTCTGCTTTTAGACTATCCTTGATTTGCTTAAGCTGCTCAGCATGCTTATCCGCTTCGTCGCGAGCTTTTTCTACTTCCTCATCAGCAACCTTTTTTCTTAGTTCCATCTGTTCCTGAAGAATTTGTATCTGATTATTTTTCTCAAGAATCTCCGACCTTCTTTCATTATCAGATTTTTGCTCGGCTCGAATCCTGGATTCCAGTGATGCTTGGGCTTTTATCCTTTTTTCTTTCTCCTGTTTAAGTTCCCGATTGGCCTCGGCAAGCGCTTTAGAGGTTTCGTCTTCAACTCGGCTGACTTTTTGTGTCAGCGCTTCAATCCGTCTTTGAAGTTCACCGCTTTTTACGGCTTCCTGCTTAGCTTTTTCTTCAGCCCGGTTTCTTGCTTCTGTTTCAGCTTTTAGTCTATTTTCTGCTTGTTGGATAGCTTTGTCACGGTCAGCGATGTCACTTTTTGCCTGAGATGCAACGTTAGACATTTCATGAATCAGAGACTGCATCTTCTTTGTAACCTGTGCCTCGAACTTCGTTCGTATAGTGTTTTCAGCCGTAGCCGTAGCTTCTGCGTGTTTTCTCGCTTGCTTTTCTGCTTCAAGCTGTTGTTTCAAATTATCCTGCACATTTGCAAGATTTTTGGCTTGTTCAAGCGCTTTGGCAAGTTCCTGCTGATAGGTTTGTGATTTTTGCTTTAACCTGCTGCGGACTTCCTTTTCCCTTTCGATACTTGCTTTTAGTTCGTTTTCAACCCTATCCAGGGCTTCTGTTTTATCCTGAACCTGGGAATTCAGGTTTTCATGCATTTCTTGACGTTGTTTTTCAAGTTCCCTTAATTCGTTCCGTAACTCTAAAACTTCAGCTTCGTGCTGTTTTGTTTTATGGTCTAGTTTCGTTTGGAAGCTTTTTTCAGCAGTAATTCTTGTCTCGGCTTCTGCAATCAATTTATCCTCAGCCTCTTTTCGAGCATTTCGCTCGCTTTCCACTTGCCCTTTTATTTTTCCCTTGGCTTCTGTTTCAGCATCCAAATTTTTCTTAAGTTCCGAAATTTCCTGTGCTGTTTCTTCTTTGATGTGACAAATTTCTTTATTTAATGATTCTATTTCCTGCTTTGTACGGGCTTCTAATAAAATTCTTTTCTCGGCCTCTGCATTGGCACAGGCTTCGGCCTCGGTCCGAGCCTTGGCCTCAGCTTGAATTCGTTTTTCGAGTTTTACTCTGGCCTTCAATTCGTTCTGGGCCTGCGTTTGAGCCTTTGTTTTTGTCTCAATCTCTGTATTCAGGCGTTTTTGAATTTCTGATATTGTTCGTGCGGTCTCCTTTTTGATATTCGCAATTTTTTCAGCAAATTGTTTTACATTTTGCCTGGATTTAGTTTCATTGTTGTTTTTAGCCTTTTTTTCGGCTTTCGACTTTGCCTTAGCGCCTTTCTTACCCGGACAGGAAGGGTCTAAGGGCCAGTGTTTCTGGCCGCATAATCTGCAAACGGGGGCGATTTTTTCTGGGGTTGATGAATCCTGTTCAATTGTTTCAACTGCCTGCTCTTTATTCCACTCCATTGTCATATTGCTCCGTCAAATCCTTCCATAAATCAATATTTTCGATGTACGTGTTGGTGCCTCTGGCGACCGAATGAAGCGGCTGCTCCACCCGCTTAACGCTTAAGCCGGTGGCATTGGCGAGTATTTCATCCATTCCTCTGAGCAATGAACCACCGCCGCAAATGTGCAAACCGTTATCAATCAGGTCTGCTGCAAGTTCGGGCTGCGCTTTTTCCAATGTTGTGGTAACACCATCGATAATCTGACCAATAGGCTCTCGAAGAGCCTCACGAATCTCTTCGCTGGTGATAATAACTTTTCTCGGCAAGCCGGTAATTGTATCCCGACCCGCAATCTCCATCGTCAGTTCCGTTTCCAGCGGCACAGCAGAACCGATTTCGATTTTGACCTTTTCAGCGCGGGCTTCACCGATAAGCAGGTTATATGACTTTTTGAGATGGGTAATTATCGCTTCATCCATTGCATCGCCGCCCACTCTGATGGAATCACAGCAGGCGATGTCGGCGAGACTGATGATGGCGACTTCAGTTGTTCCGCCGCCGATATCTACAATCATCGAGGCGGTAGGATTTGCAATCGGTAGTCCGGATCCAATCCCTGCGGCCATAGGTTCATCGACAAGGTAAACCTTTCGTGCTCCCGCCCGGTGCGCACTTTCGATAACAGCCCGACGTTCCACTTCGGTGATACCGCTTGGTACAGCGATGACAACACGAGGGCGCGCGAAACTGTATTTTCTGTTGCCGTTAACCCTCTTCATAAAGTAACCAAGCATGGCCTCGGTAATTTCAAAGTCGCTGATGACCCCGTCTTTGAGAGGCCTGATAGCTGTGATGGAACCGGGTGTTTTACCAAGCATCTCACGAGCTACAGAACCGACGGCATTGCCGCCATTTAAAACCACGTTAGTGCCTTTGCTGACGGCTACAACGGATGGCTCACTGAGAACAATCCCTTTTCCCCTTGCGCTGACAACCGTGGTGCAGGTTCCAAGGTCGATGCCAAGGTCAGCGCTGAAATAGCTGCCAAAGAAGCCCAGCGCCATGTCCAACAGCTGTTTCGATTTTTTTATGAACATTCGCAGTTCCTTTCACAACCCATTGCGTGTGTTAGTTCTTTACAAATAATAACTTAGAGTCTGTCATCCCGGCTGCAGATATCAATTTTATCGACTATAGGAATTGGAGGACTTGTGTAGAAATTAACTCGGAAGACACTTCACAAATAGATTTTGTATGAAGCGGTTTTTTATCGGACGACATTAACTTCTAAGTCCGATAAGCTGTAGTTGCCCTATTTGGCCAGAAGGAAAGATTTTTCGATTTCAACACATGTTAGCTAAAGCTGAACAGGTATCTTTTTAAATCAGATTTATTTCTCTGGCTCATCTAATTTCATCATAATTTCACTCACGATTTCCTCGGTCGTGCCTGTGATTTCAACGGTGACAGCACCCCGCGGCTCTTCCAATGTCTTTAATTGACTTTCAACAAGAGAAGTGGGCATGAAGTGGTTCTTGCGGCTTTTCATACGTTTGAGGATAATTTCTTTTGTCCCTTTTAAAAAGACGAATCTAATATCACCCCCAGTCATAAGTATATTGCGGTAGGATTGTTTCAAGGCCGAGCAGGCGAGGACGGCACCCCCACTTTCTTGCCATTTGGGCATCTGTTCAGCCATCGTTCTCAGCCAGGGCAGGCGGTCATCGTCGTTAAGGGGCATTTGGGATTTCATTTTTTTAATATTCGATTGCGGATGGAAGTCATCTGCATCGTAGAAGTCAAGTCCGAGCCTCTTGGCCAGCATCTGACCAATAAGTGTTTTTCCGGAACTGCAAATTCCCATTACCACGATAATCATATTCTGCTCTACTTGCTTCTTTCCAATCGATACAAAGTTTCACCCGCATTGGGTACGAAGAGAATACCTTTATCTTCTTTATTTTCGTAATCGGAAAAGTTAATTCTTTCAGGTTTCAAATATCCGAGATTCACTTTTTCGCAACGCTTTTTGGATATCTTTGTCGCAAGAACCACATTGATTCTGGGCTTTTCAATACCCTTGTCATAGCTGCCAATGCCCCTTAGATGAGTCGAGTGGGCCAGAACAGCACGTGGAATATTTTTAAACTTATCCATCTGCTTAAGGAAATAGTCACGCGTGTGATAGCCGACCTTGTCAAGGTATTTACCATGTGTGTATGAGAGTTCATCGATGTAAGGTGCATAGATAATCAATGTACCGCCATCAGCAACGACGGATTCGAGTTTGTACATCACCTTGGCGGCCGTCCACATATCTTCATACATCTCAGGAGCGACACCCAGAACGGTTTTATAGGGTCTGTCTTTATAGACAATATGAAGTTGTGCAGAGAGGTCGGCGGCTTCTTCCCAGGCATTAACACAATCGCCGATAAACAGCCCGTTTAGTTGGTTCTGCAGCGAGATGATTGCAAACAAGGTTATAGGCAAATGAAGCAGTGAGGCGGCTCTTTCAACAACTTTTCGAGGTGGTGTCCATTTATGACCGTTTATTTCAGGATTGGTGAAGACGGCACCCAGCCAGTGAAAAAAGTTAATAATGTCCGGGCCGGCGATCCCGGGAAATATATATTTATGGCCGCCGGAAAAACCGACAACCTCATGTGGAAAGACAGGGCCAAGAATAAAAATTTCGTCATAATCAAAGATAAGTTTGTTTATGCCCACATTAACATCTTCAGAAAACAGGCCTTCGCTTAGTTGTGATATTTCCTCAGCAACAATCGTTCCTATCGATCTAAAGGTTTCTGGGTTTTGCCATTCATGATTAAAAAACCGAACAGAAGAATATTTTGCCTTTCTCTGGTCCAAAGTCATATCTAATCTTCTGCAAATCTGTTCTTCGGATAAGTATTGGTGCGTGCCGAGAGCAACCAGGCAGTCCATAACCTTGGCTTTTGGTGCTAATTGTTCGTAGATAAACTGAAAAATCAGACCCACGGGTCCTGAACGGGTATTGTCGGGAATGATAATAATAATTCTTTTACCTGTATAATCATTCTCAGCAAAGAATCGACCGAGTCTTTCTTTTGCATGCTCGGGTTTTATGATGGTGTTTGCGCTATTGAGAGATACAACCATGATATCTCACCAAAAGAATTATACGCCGCTGAACGCTGCAAAACCTCCATCAACCGGAACGACGGTACCGGTGATGAATTTTGCCGCATCGGAAAGTAACCATAAAACCGTTCCAATTAAATCGTCAGGACTGCCGAATTTACCCATAGGAGTATGTTCGATAATCGTTTTTCCGCGTTCGGTTAACTCACCAGACTTCTCATCTGTCAATAAAAAACGGTTCTGTTCAGTTATAAAGAAACCCGGCGCAATGGCATTGACACGGATATTGGGTGAATAATTCTGGCACATATGAACCGCCAGCCACTGAGTAAAGTTGCTGACAGCAGCTTTTGCTGCCGAATATGCCGGAATTTTCGTCAGGGGACGAAAGGCATTCATACTCGAAATATTTAATATTAGTCCCTGTTTCCTGGCGGCCATATCCTTGGCTACTGACTGAGTTACAAGAAAAGTTCCAAAAAAATTCAAATCAAAAACAAAACGCACCGCCTCCTCGGGCATATCAAAAAACGATAATTCATCCGAAGTAGTCGCCCCTTTATCATTTCCTCCCGCTCCGTTAATCAAGACATCAATCGGGCCTAATTCATTGATGGTTGTTTCCCTGGCTTTTTCGATACTCTTTTTATCAAGCACATCACATTCTACTGCTATTGATACCCCGCCTACCTGTTGGATATGGTCAGCTCTATTTATTGCCGCTTGTTTGTTAATATCCCAGATGGCTGTTTTAGCTCCTTGATTAGAGAGCGCTTGTGCTATTGTGCCGCATAAAACGCCCGCACCGCCGGTAATAACGACAACTTTTTCTTTTACATTAAAAAGATTCTCCATTTACCTGCACCACTTTTAAAAATTCTATAATTTTTGATTAACCTGCTAAGCACTTCAGGACACAGATAAAATACCATTTAGCCACATAAACCACAAGCGGCCATCATCAAATGAAAAAAAACGCTATTAAAAATATTTATAAGACATTACTACAGCTATGACAAGATTGGCTTTCTTTTCATTATTCTCAAACAGAATTCCATAATGACTGTTAGATAAAATTTCTTATAAATATAAAAATAACTATTGACAAACTTAATGTATTCCTTATTAGTAATAATATGACAATTAAGAATGAACAAATATTAATTGAGCAGTTCCGTAAGAAGTGCAAAAAGCATAATCTTAGGGTAACTCCACAAAGGGTAATGATTTATAAGGAACTTCTAAAATCGCCTGATCACCCCTCGGCTGAACAAGTGTCCGATAGACTTAAACGGACCTTTCCCGAGCTCTCTTTCGATACCGTTTACAGAACTCTTTCGACCTTTAGAGAAATCGGATTAGTAGATTTAGTCGAGGGCTATGGAACAGCCATGCGCTTTGACCCGGAACTTTCAAAACATCACCATTTTCGGTGCAGGAAGTGTGGTCAAATTATGGATTTCACATCCAGGTATTATGACAAGCTGGCCATACCAAAAGATATTACCAAAGAATGTGAGGTCTTAAAGCTGCAGGTTACCATCGAGGGTTTTTGCAGGAAATGTAAGAAGAAAAAGTAATCCAGAATTTTCAGTTAAAACATCAACATAGATAGTTTTCGTGTTCAAAATAATATGCGAATATTAAGACTTCTTAACACTGAAAAATTAACTTGACAAGTGAATTTTGAACCACTATCGGTGGTTTTGAAGTGTGTATCTTATAAGGTATGTTTAAAAACTTCAGAAACCTTTTTGAAAGGAGCAAAAGATGAAAAATATCGAAAAAATGTTGGTCGCAGGCACGGTTCTTTCAGCGGCAGTCATCCTTGTGATTACGGTTGTCTTTGCAGATGTTTCACAAGCCAAGGAGACGAGCTATGCACCTGTTGCTATCACAGAGGATTTCGATACGGTCGTGCAAAGAATGAAGGCCGCAAAGCCGGAAATAATGAAGCGCCAGACGGATTTGTTAAATGAACGATATGACCTTGCAGACAGACCTGCAAAAGGGGTAACAATGTCGCGGGGCAAGGCAGTCCAGGAAGGAGTGCGTGTGAAATTGCCGAAAGGGATGACGTGGGAAAAGCTGGCGGCAATGACACCCGAGGAAATCCGAGACAAAAGCCTTTTCCCTAAGGGTTTTTTACCGCTGCCGCACCCAAACCATAACGAAGGAGGTATGGTTTTTCCTCAGTTTGTAATCGACGAAATCAACAAACAGGAATCAAGGGATCTGACACGTTTTGACCTTGATTTTGACCTTCCCGATCATTTCCTGCCGGAGTTTCCGGCTGCGATTTACCTGACGACACGTCCCGACCTTGGTGACGTCTCTCAGGGTAAAGTGGTGACCATCAACAATTATTACGAATTGTTTAACGGTATTCTTAATCCCAAGCAGCTCGAAGGACTGCGCCTGCTGGTCACACCATTCCCCCAGCAGCAATTCAACCAAACCGAAGACCGCCGAAGCGAAGAGCCGAGCCGAGGAGTAACCTGCTTTGATTGTCATTCAAACGGACACACGGCGGCTCCGACACACCTTGTCGGCGACATACGCCCGCAAAAGTTCCGCCATCGTCTTGACACTCCTCCTCTAAGGGGCGTTAACATCCAGCGTCTGTTTGGTTCACAGCGGGCCTTAAAAACAATTGAAGACTTCACTGAATTTGAACAAAGGGCAGCATATTTCGATGGTGATCATGTCATCGCCGCCAAGAAGGGTGTAAACGCTCTCGAAAGAGGAAGTCAGGTTCACTTTATGGCAGAATTCCAGGCAATTCTCGACTTTCCTCCAGCGCCGAAGCTGGATGTATTCGGTAAACTCGACCCCGATAAGGCCACAAAATCAGAGCTGCGCGGGCAAGAGGTGTTTTTTGGTAAAGGAAGATGTGCAGATTGTCATGTGCCGCCGTATTACACAGATAATCTTATGCATAATTTGAAAACGGAGCGTTTTTACAGAGAGCAAATGGTCAATGGAAGATACGCCTCAGCAGACGGACCAATCAAGAACTTTCCCTTAAGGGGTATCAAAGACTCTCCACCATATTTGCACGATGGAAGACTACTAACACTGGAAGATACAGTGGAGTTCTTTAATTTGATACTTGGAACTAAACTCACCGAGCAGGAAAAAGCCGACATCGTAGAATTTATGAGAGCCTTGTAGAATATTGAAGTAAAAAATTAGACACTAAAGACATAAATAATTGTTTGAATGAAATAAAAATGACGTTAGGTTGTTGGATTTCAAAAAGCATAACGTTTAACTTAACGGTGCTTATACTCAAATACAATCAGCGACTTATTTGAATTTTAATGATGGTATTTACTTTTAATACAGGAGTTTAACTATGGCAACAAATGATAATTTGAAAGAAGCTTTTGCGGGCGAAAGCCAGGCAAACCGTAAATATCTTGCTTTTGCGAAAAAGGCCGAACAGGATGGTTATCCCCAGGTAGCGAAATTATTCAGAGCCGCCGCGGAAGCAGAAACCGTTCATGCCCATGCTCATTTACGCGCTATGGGAGGCATAAAAACCACGGCAGACAACCTTCAAGCAGCGATTGAAGGAGAAGGATTCGAGTTTCAGCAAATGTATCCGAAATTTCTGTCAGAGGCTGAGTCTGAAGGAAATAAACCTGCTGAATTCTCCTTTAAATATGCACTTGCGGTTGAAGAAATTCATCACGGCCTCTATAAGGAAGCCCTTGATGCCGTCAAATCTGAAAACGACCTGCCTGAAACCAAGATTTTCGTTTGCCCGGTCTGCGGTAACACGGTAAAAGGTGAAGCTCCCGATAAATGTCCCATCTGCGGCGCATCAAAGGAGCAGTTTATCAAAGTAATCTAAATTCATTCTTGGTCGCATCCTTTTTAAATTTATTCTATAAAAAGCATATTCCTAAAACAGATGTATACTTAGCAAAAAATAGCTTAACTGCTAATCTAACCTTCCAATAACCACGGCATGGCTTCAAATTTCTTATCTTGTGGTTCAAAAGAAAATACGATAGAATTATTCCGCTCTTATATTCATAAATAGTAAAAATATTTTAAAAGAAAAAGGAGGCCCATTATGACACTCAGGAATTTATTTTTTCTTATTACAATTTTCATGATTACGTCTTGCCTTTCGGCTGAATCCGACAAGGGCAGCAGGCAAATGCTTTTTAACGGCAAAGACCTTACCGGCTGGAAGCTGGTCGTCGAAGACCCTGGCTATGATGTGACTAAAGTGTGGTCAGTCCAAAATGGTGTGATTCGGTGCGAAGGA
>Ga0180438_10003544_pt1 | contig 23484 bp, 18 predicted proteins | sample SS_ome_12_FD_132455 | JGI IMG/M metagenome (GOLD analysis project Ga0180438, IMG submission 132455) | Hypersaline lake sediment archaeal communities from the Salton Sea, California, USA - SS_3_D_2 metaG | ecosystem: Environmental > Aquatic > Non-marine Saline and Alkaline > Hypersaline >...
ATGTGGCCAGCAGCCTGCAACCCCTTGCAGACTCGATCCAACCGCATTTAGCACATAAGTGCTTGTCGCATCAAGACTTACTTCGCTGCCGCTCCCTCCTCCAGTTACCGGCGTAGGGTGCCATGGGCGGCTTGTCCGCCCTTGGATCGCGGCATTTCGCAGGGGCAGGCAAGCTGCCCCTGGCACCCACCGCCGTTTTCCCACAAAGCCTAGCGAAACGGCGGCGGATCGCCGAACGGCGGGCGCTCCTGCCCGGGCGGCTGATCCGGTTGGCCCGGCTGATCGGGCTCAGCCGGTTGCCGCGGCTGGCCCCGCCCCGGTCGGTCGGGCTTGGGCGTTTCGGGCCGGAGCGGCTTCTTGCGCGGCCCGGTGAGCGGCTGCGAGAGCTGGATCTCCATCTCCAGCGCCATGGCCTGGCCGATTGCGTTCGGGTTGGCCTGCATGATCATCGGCTGGTTGGGGTACATCTGGCCCTTGGTCACGGAGATCGAGTCGCCCTGTTTGGCCACGGTGTAGTCGGCGACGTCGACCTTGATGGCGGGGTTCTCGGCCAGCTCGATCTCGGCGGTCCCGGTCCCGAAATAGACGAGCAGCTTCCCGTTGCGTTCCTTGACGAAGCGCCCGGCCACCACGTAGCGGCCCGTGTCGGGCGGCACGGCGGGGGTGCCCACGCCGAAGGCCCCGCCGAACGGGTTCGGCGGTTGCGCGGGCTGCTCGGCCCCGACGTCGCCCACGGCCATCCCCTCCGGCCACACGCCGATCCCCATCTCGGCCGAGGGGGTGAAGATCGTCAGCTCACCGACCGGTTCCTGGCCCTTCCCCTTCTTGTCGAGCGCCGCGGTGAAGCGGATAAACATCCCCGGGCGCAAGAAGTCGCGCTCGGCCGTGCCGGTCACGTGAACCACGGCCTGCGGGCTCACGGCCACCAGCCACTTCTGCTGCGTGACCGTAATCATCTGGATCTGCCCGCGCCCCACGCCCGCGATCGTGCCCGCGGCCGCGAAGGGGTCGAGCCTCATCCGCTCACGGTCGCCACGGCCCGGGAAGCGGTGCTGGGCCTCGGCCGTTGCCGCCAGGGCGAGCAGCAGGCCCGCCGCCGTGAAGAGTCGATGGTTCATGGGACACCTCGGTGGGAAATGGGGGAGGTTCCGCGGTGGGTGCGGTGCGCCGCGTGCGGCCCCGCAAAGCCATCGTGCAAGTTCATCCAAGTAGTTCGTAGTGACCGCATTCATGCGGTCCTGAGCCGCCCAAGGGCGCCGTTGCACAGCCGAACCCGATGCATCGGGTCACTACAAACACCCTCCGAACAGCCTCTTCGCCGCGGCTGCCGCGTGCGGACGGTTTCAGGGCCGGTCTGCCGAACCGCTCCAGGCAATCTTGAGCATACACCGCAGCCGCCGCCGTGACCAGCGGGCGAAGTGCCGGCGCACCCTTCCGGCGGGGGGCCGGGGGCGAGTTTGCCTGGCACCCGGCGAAACGCGGCTAAGCCGTGTACAATGTCGGCCTGAGAACTCTTGGCACGGGAGGGGTACGCCATGGCAAGACTGACTCGGCGGCTTCGGGGCGCGATCGGGCTGGCGGCGGTTGTCGCGGCGCTGGTCGAGGTGGCGTGGGGGGCGGACTCGAAGGGCCCTGCCGACGTGTTGAAGGCGTGGCGCGAAGGGGTGAGGGTTCGGCCCGTCTCAGCGGACGCGGAGTGCCACACGATCCACTCCTACTTCAACACCAGCCCGGAAAGCCCCGACGGACGGAAGGTCGTCTTCTATGCCTCAACGACGCCCGACGGCCACCAGGGCGAGCTCCGAGTGCTTAACCGGGCCACCGGGCGTGAGGAGGTGATCGCTCGCGGAGTGAGCGTGGAAGACGCTCACCGGGCCGCTTGCGAGCAGTGGGTATCGGGCGGAAAACGCGTGGCCTTCCACGACGTTCGCGAAGGGCAGTGGCTCGTGGCCGTCGTCGACATGGAAACGGGCCGGGAACGCGTGCTCGTGCGCGATCGGCAGTTGGGCTGGGGGCAGCCGGGCGGCAACGTCGTGCCCGTGTACGGGTGCCATTGGAACCCGAACGGCCACCGCGATCTGGAGCTGGTCGACGTGGAGACGGGCGCCGCGAAGACCGTGGTCACGGCTGCCGCGGTGAGGCAGAAGTACCCCGATTCCCTCTCGCGCCAGTTCGGCGAGCGCGAGGTCTCGATCTTCTTTCCGATCCTCAGTCCCGACGAGAAGCGGGTCTTCTTCAAGCTGGCCACGCCGGGCGGGGGTGATTTCCGCAGCAAGCAGGCCAGCATCCGCTGGGGCATCGTTTGCTACGACCTCGACGCATCGCGGTTCCTCTTCATCCACGCGAAGTGGGGCCATCCGGCGTGGCACCCCGATTCCCGAACCATCAGCCAGGCGGGCGGGCTGTTGATCGACAGCGACACGGGCTCGGCGCGCCGCATCCCCGGCCTGCCGAGCTTCCGCGGCTCGCACCCGTCGATCAGCCCGGACGGACGCCTGTTCGTCACCGACACGCTGACGGAGTCGTTCGGCGGGGCCAAGGGCGAGTGGGGGATCGTGGTCGGGCGCATCGACAACGGCGACTTCGAGATCATCCACCGCTTCGACAACTCGCGCGGTGCCCGGTCGTGGCGCCGGTCGCACCCCCACCCGAGCTTCAGCCCGGACGGAAGACGGATCTACTTCAACACGAACAGCACCGAGTGGACCCGGCTTTACGTCGCCGAGGCGGGGCCGGGGTAGGGGTGCGAAACCAGGTCGGCGACCAAGGCCGTGTAGGGCCGTGTTCGGACGGGAGGAGCTATCATGCAAGAGCGACAACGCAAGGGCATCAGCCGGCGCGAGATGCTGGCGGCTTTGGGGGCGGCATCGGTTGCCTCGGCTGCGAACGGGTACGAAGCGCTGGAAACGCAGGAAGCGGCATGTCCGGACTTCTGGAAGACCGAACCGGGCGACGTGGCCCGGGCCGCCGGGGACGTGCGGCGCGGCGAATCGCGCGTGCTGTGCCGTTCGGCGGGAGGACGCGAGATACACTTGGTGTCCTACGGTCCGAAACAACCACGCCGGGGGACCGCCAATTACAACTCGGCCTGCGCCGGGCGCGACCCGGCTTCGTACGCGCGCAAGGACGGCGCGCAGCGCCCGGTTGTCTTGCTGCTCGGCCCGGTACACGGCGGAGAAGTCGAGGGCGTCGCGGGGCTGGTGAACCTGATCCAAGTCGCCGAGACGGGCAAGGACCTTCGCGGGCGCGCGTGGCCCGAAATGGCCGAGAACGTTCGGCACTGCCGCACGTTGATCGTTCCGCTGGCCAACCCCGACGGCCGGCTCCGCTTCCCGCGGCACAGCTCGGTGGGAACGACCCTGGCCGAGCGCCAGCGGTGGGAGATGGGCGTCGATGCCCGGGGCGACTCGTTCCGCTGGCCCGAGGTGAAACGGCTGCACCCGATGCGCGGGCCGGAGGTGAAGCAGCTCGGTGCGTACTTCAACGACCAGGGCGTGAACCTGATGCACGACGAGTGGTTCGCGCCCATGGCGCGCGAGACCCGCGCGCTGTTGGATCTTGCCCGGGAAGAGGCGCCCGACTTCGCCGTGTCGCTGCACTCGTGCGCCAGCGCCCCGGTGGTGCTCCAGCCGGCCTACGCGCCTTGGACGGTGAAGGAGACGGTCACGGCGTTCTCGAAGCGGCTGCGCGACCGCTATGCCGCGGCCGACTTGCCGCATGCGAAGCTCGGCCGGCCGCCGCAGGAAGACGGGCGCGAGTTCCCGCCGCCCTCGTTCAACTTGACCAGTGCCCTGCACCACGTTTGCGGGGCGGTGACCATGGTCCACGAGTGCTGCAACGGCGTGGTGGACGAGCCGTATCCGCAACTGGGCCATGAGGAGCTGCTCGACATCGAATTGATACTGTTCGACGAGCTGCTCCGATTCGCCGTCGAGAATCCCGTCGATTGGACGGGGGAGTGAACGTCAACGCGTCATGGAGCGGGGCGAGTTGAACCACGAACCAGGAGGGTTTTCATGAAAGCCGCGTCGTGCCTGCTTTCGATGTTCTTCGCACTGAACATGCTCGCCGTCGCCGCGCAGGCCGCCCGGCCCGGCGGGGCGATGCTCGGCGCGGCGCTCGAGGGACCGATGTCGGGCGTCGACGAGATCGTGTTTGCAGTCCGCGCCCCCGGCCGCGACGGCCACTGGTACGCCAACTTCGGCTACTGGGCCTCGAACGAGCAGCAGATGATGTACGGCGAGGGCGGCGGGCAGCTCTGCGCCCTGAACCTGCGGACCGGCGCGCTGCGCGTGATCCTCGACGACCCCGAGGGCGGCGTGCGCGATCCGTGTGTCCATTACGATGCGAAGAAGATCCTCTTCTCGTACCGCCGCGGTGAGTCGAAGAGCCTATCCGAAAAGGGGTCTGACCCCTTAAGCCAAGGGGGTCTGACCCCTTTTCGGACAGAGTCGAAGTATTACCACCTCTACGAGATCAACGCCGACGGCACCGGTCTGCGCCAGCTTACCGACGGGCCTTGGGACGACATCGAGCCGATCTACCTGCCCGACGGCGATATCCTCTTCTGCTCGTCGCGCTGCAAGCGATGGGTCCAATGCTGGCACACGCACGTGGCGGTCCGCTACCGCTGCGATGCCGACGGCGGCAATCTGCGCATCCTGTCGAGCAACGTCGAGCAGGACAACACGCCGTGGATGCTGCCCGACGGCCGCGTGCTCTACATGCGGTGGGAGTACGTCGACCGCAGCCGCGTGCGATACCACCACCTCTGGACCAGCAACCCCGACGGCACCGGCGAGATGATCTACTACGGCAACATGCACCCCGGCACCGTGATGCTCGACGCCAAGCCGATCCCCGGCGCCGAAAACAGGGTGGTCGCGATCTTCTCGCCCGGACACGGCCGGCGCGAGCACGCCGGGCGGGTCGTCGTGGTCGATCAGAAGGCGGGCCCGGATGAGCCCGGCCATGCCCGCAACGTGAGCATTGGCGACACCTTCCGCGATCCCTACCCGTTTTCGGAAGACTGCCTGCTCGTGGCGGGCGGAGACAAGGACCGCGGCAACGCGCTGGTGCTGATGGACGGCCAGGGCCGCACCGAAACCATCTACACGCACGATGAGGACGGGCGACGGTACTGGGTACACGAGCCCCGGCCGCTGCGACCGCGAAAGCGTGAACGGATCATCCCTTCGCGCATAGACCGCTCGGAGCCGACCGGCCGGCTGGTGCTGGCCGACGTGAACCACAGCCGGCGCATGGACGGTGTCCCTCGCGGCGAAATCAAGAAGCTGCTGGTGCTCGAAACGCTGCCCAAGCCGGTCAACCACTCCGGCACTATGGAGCCGATCAGCCTGGGCGGCACGTTCACGCTCGAGCGGATCCTCGGCACGGTGCCGGTCGAGCCGGACGGCTCCGCCTATTTCGAGGTGCCCGCGCTGCGAAGCCTGTTCTTCGTTGCGCTCGACGAGAACGACCTGTCGGTCAAGCGCATGCAGAGCTTCGTCAACGTGATGCCCGGCGAGACGACCTCGTGCGTGGGCTGCCACGAGCACCGTACCGACACGGTGCGGCCGGTCGATTTCGCGGTTCTCCCGGCGATGCGACGCCAGCCGCGGCGGATCGAGCCGATTCCCGACGTGCCGGACGTGTTCGACTTCCCGCGCGACGTGCAGCCGATCCTCGATAGGCATTGTGTGAAGTGTCACGCCGGCGCGCGGCTCGACGGCGGCGTGACGCTCTCGGGCGATCGCGGGCCGCGCTACTCGCTCGCCTACGTTACGCTGCTATCGAGCCCGGGCCTGGTCAGCCACGGGCGCGACGCCGACGGCAACAAGGCGGCCCGCGGCATCGGGTCCTCCGCGAGTCGATTGATGCAGCTTATCGACGGCAGCCATTTCGACGCCCGGCCCTCGCCGCACGAAGTGGAGATGATCCGCCTGTGGATCGACTCGGGGGCCGTCTACGCCGGCACGTACGCGGCGTTGGGGACCGGCATGGTCGGCGCGAGATTCCCCGGCGAGGTGTCTACGAAGCGCTGTGCCCGCTGCCACGGGAAGGGTCCGCCCGGCCAGCAGGAGCTGCTCTACGATTTGACCGACCCGGAGCAGTCGCTCGTGCTGATGGCGCCGCTGGCGCAGCAGGGCGGCGGCCTGGGACTGTGCAAGACCTCCTTCGATAAGGAGGATGCGCGTCCCGCCGAGGTCTTCACCAGCAAGAGCGACGCCGACTATCAGAAGGCTCTGGCCGAGATCGCGCGGGCCGGCGAGCAGCTCGACCAACAGAAACGGTTCGACATGCCCGGCTTCCGCCCCAGCCCGCACTACGTGCGCGAGATGATCCGCTTCGGCATCCTACCCGAGACGTTCGACGCCGAGGCCGACCCGGTCGACGTGTACGACACCGACCGCCGCTACTGGCGCTCGCTATGGCACACGCCGGTTGAACTGTAGATTCCGCCCCCCGCACCGGAAGACCGACAGCCCGCACTCTCCCCGAGGCCGCTTCAGCGGTCTTGCGGCGGCGAGGGCGTCTGGGGTCGCTGAATCGCGCTGCCGCCGCGCGGGGGCTTGAGCTGCGAGAAATCAGGCCGAGGACCGGCCTGCGGTTGATAGCCGTTGTCCACAAGAGTACCGCGGTCGGACGGCACCGTTCTTTCGGTTCGTTGGGACTGAGCGTCATTCGTCATATTCTGCCTCCGCCAGTTTGCGAAACTCGATGGCGGCGATCTGATCGGCCATGATCAGCACGCGAGCCGTGTCTTTCAAGGCCGCCCGTTCGCCGCCACTTCACTCGCGCGCTGAGGGTCCCAGTGCCTTACCTCGCGGTCTTTTCCAGAATGGACCCCAGCGCGGCGGACGTATTACACGTTCGTAACGGGCTTTGCGGTTGGCGTTCAACAGAATCTGATTTATGACCCTCTCAATATCGTCGAATGGCCGCCGATACTCCTTCCCGAAGCGAGCGGCGAACCGGTAGCGGAGCGCCCCAAGCCTACCGAACATCTCTTGATGCCTTTCATAACGCTCGAACGGAACGTAAGCGCTATCTCGCGTGCGCTTCTCCTCCGGAGTCTCATCCTCGGACGCTTCACGTGTAAAACCTTCTCCTGAATGACCAAAGGGACTGCGAATGCCCCTGATCGCGTCCCGCGCTTGATAGAACAGCGCCAGCACTTCCTCTGCCAGATCGATGTTTCGCTTTCCCGTATACTCGCGGCGCCAGGCGTTCACGCCCCAGATGGCCACCAACGAAGCTATGACGACAGCGACGGTTTGAAGAGGGTCGAGCGTCTGTTGTACGCACATCGCGACTTTGCCTCCTTTCCCACGCTGCGCATTGTTTGCCTGGTCGCGCCCTCGACGATCCGGATCTCCTCACCTGTCAGGCCGTACAGCTCGTAGACCAACTGGTCGATCTGCGGGTCGCTGGCCGCACGCTCGGTTTGGACCGGCCGGCGTGCAAGCAGTAATCGGGCGCCTTGGTGCGACCGCCGATCTTGATGGCCGCCTCGTGGATGACCTCTTTGTACGGCTCGGCGTAGCCCTGGCGGTTGAGGACGTCCCAGCCCAGGGCCTCGAAGAAGGGGTCGAGGAACTCCCGGCGGAGCTGGCTCTCGTTGTAGTGGCCCGAGCGGTAGGCGTCGCGGTTCGCCTCGAACCGCTCGACCAGCTCGGCCATCACGGCGAGCGGGCACATGCGGCGCTCCCGCGTGTGGTTGTCGAGGTCCGTTGTAGGGGAGCATAGCACGAGGAAGTGGGGAGTGGAAGGAGAGGGGGAGAGGGGGCGAAGCCCCGCGGGCTTGCCCGCGGGTGGAGGAGTTTGACGGCGAGGGCGGGGGCGGGGGCGGGCGCCCCTCTCTCGCCACCCAAACTCCCGTTCCTGCCGACGGAGCCGGCAGGGGCGGAGAGCCTGGGTGCGTCCAACAACGCGGCCGGGGCGTTGGCGATCTTTTCGGCCACCGGGGCGGTTGGTGACCATAAATACCCCCTATATCACGTAAGTCGTTGCGGCGCCCGGAGATAAATTGGCCGCATTCTTGGTGCGTTCTGGCTACGAGGGGTGCGCAACAATTGCGACGACGGGCCGGCATCGCAGTCCGGGGCGGGGGCCGTGTCAAGTGGGGTGTGGGGACGCAAGGGGTTGTGGGGGAAGGGGTTAGGAGGGACGGGTGTCCAAGAGGGCTTTGGGGGGTCGCTCGGCAGAGGGGCCTGCGCAAAAGTGGCCAATGGACAATACCCTAACGGAGCGCTTGTTACATGAACATCACCGTTTGGTGACCATTCCGAAGTATCGGCGCCGTAAGGGGTTATGGTGCGATCTTACCTATCTTGTTAAAGATGGCCCAAAAACCAACAATAGAATTCGGGCGCCGGCGCAAGTCATTGGGGGTAAACGGGTTAAGTGTCGTCCAAGAACACCCACTGGACGGAGTTTTTTTGGCCACCAGTCGGGGGGCGGTCTTGACGACGTAAGTCCTTGCGCCGTAAGGGGTTCCGGATCGGGCCGGGCGGCCCAAAACGGCATTGCCGGGGTTCGGTCCAGCAATTCGAAATGGACCAAGAAAAGCGCGGGGAGGGGGTCGGAGGGCGGGGGTGGTTGGACGGAGGTTTCTACAGGAAGGAACAGAGGGAACGGAGAAGAGTGGGAGGCAGGAAGATGGAGGGCAGAAAGATGGAGCAGAGGAAGATGGGGAGGGAGTCGGGTGGCGGTGGTGGGTCGTTGCGCCGTGAGGGCGCTCGGGCCGGGCAGGGGGATGGGCTAGGCCACGCCGAGCGCTTTGCGCGAGAACGCCGTGTTCTCGGCCACCTGGTCCTTGTACTTCTGCCACATGCCCAAGAGCACCACGTCGGTCGCCTTAAGGCGCTCGAAGGCGAAGCGGATGGCGGCCTCGACGCCCTCGGGGGTCTGGCAGTGGCGGTTGGCCCCGAGGACCTTGTAGGCGATGGCCGGCTTGGAGACCCGGCCGAGGACGCGGGCCATGCCCTGCCGGGCCTCTTCCTCGAAGATTTCGCCTGAGCGGGCCGGTTTGAGTGAGTCGCAGGAGCGATAGAACGAGCCCTGGTAGAAGTCGACCTCCCAGCCGGCGTTTTCGGCCCGGTCGATCACCTCCCAGTTGTGCGAGCAGAGACCCGCCATGAGCCCGGCGTCCTTGAGCATCTTGATCGTGTCGAGGGCCTCGTCGAGCTTGCCCTGGCGGGCCAGCCGGTCGGTGGTGCCGCCGTAGTGCTGGGCGCCGATGGGCTTGGGGTCCATCTTCAGTATCCGCTCGAGCTCGGCCTTGCCCTGGCCCGGGGCGGAGTAGAACGTGGCGATCCACTTGATCGAGCCCCCCTCGGCGTAGTGGCGGCGCAGCAGCTCCTCGATCCCGGTGCCGCCCATCTGGCAGGCGTTGATCCCACACTGCTCGCACCGCTTCAAGAGTTGGCGGGCGTGGACGTGGTCGTCGCCGAAGAAGTCCCTCATCTCGCGGCTCAGCTCGGCGGAGAAGTGCGAGGTGCCCTTGATCGGGTTGTGGCCCACGAGCACGCGGGAGACTTCGTGCCCGCCCCAGCGCACGGTGGGCAGGCCCGGAGCCCGCTCCTCGCCGGCCGCGGCGGCGCGCCCCAGGACGGTCGCCCCCACGGCGGCCAACGAAGCGGACGTGAACTGGCGTCGGGTGATCGTGGTCATGGCGAGTGCTCGCTGGGGGTGAGTGGTCTTCCGGAAGCTGTTTGTTGTGACCCGATTCATCGGGTCTTGCCCGGGCAAGACGGCCCTTGGCCGGGCTGGGGACCGCATGAATGCGGTCACTACAAACTGCGACTACCAGCTTAGCACGCGGGGGCGTCGGCTGCCACAAGGGCCGCGGGGCGTCGACCCGGCCCGAACGGCACGAAAGGGGGGGCACGCCGTCGGCCCGCCGCTTGTATCGCTGGGGGTTCTTGGTACCATGGTTGCCGACGTTACGCGGTATCGTTTTCGCCGCTGACCATCACCACACCCGATCCGCCCAGAGAGGGGGCCACCGATGAAGTTCGCCATCTGCAACGAGACCTTTCAGGACTGGCCGTTCGACCGGGCGTTCGCCTTTGCGGCGGAGTGTGGGTACACGGGGCTGGAGGTCGCGCCCTTTACGGTGGCCGACTACGCCACGGACATCACGCCGCGGAAGCGGACCGAAGTGCGGCGCCAGGCCGAGGCGGCGGGGCTTCAGATCGTGGGGCTGCACTGGCTCTTGGCCAAGACCGAGGGTTTTCACATGACCAGCCCCGAGGCCGACGTGCGCCGCAAGACCAGCGAGTATTTCGGCGAGCTGGCCCGGCTCTGCGCCGACCTGGGCGGGAAGGTGCTGGTCTGCGGCTCGCCCAAGCAGCGGGACCTGCTGCCGGGCGTAACGCACGAACAGGCCATGGAGCACGCGGCCGACGTCTTCCGCGGCGCGCTGCCGGCGTTCGAGGAGGCCGACGTGGTGCTGGCCTTCGAGCCGCTGGCCCCGGTCGAGACGAACTTCGTCAACACGGCGGCGCTGGGCGTGGAGCTGATCGAAACGGTCGGTTCGCCTCACTTCCGGCTGCACCTGGACTGCAAGGCGATGTCGAGCGAATCGACGCCGATCCCCGAGCTGATCCGCCGCCACCACGATCTGTTGGCCCACTTCCACGCCAACGACCCGAACATGCAGGGGCCGGGTTTCGGCGAGCTGGATTTTCTGCCCATTCTGCGGGCCCTCGGCGAGGTGGACTACCAGGGCTGGGTCTCGGTCGAGGTTTTCGACTACACGCCGGGCATCGAGCGTCTTGCCCGGGAAAGCATTGACTATTTGCAGCAATGCTTGGGCTCGCTGGCCGAATAACCGGGCGGGGGCGGGCCGAGTCTCTCGGGGGCGGGCCGAGTGGTCGGCAGGTGCCGCCTGCCATTTTGGCAGCCCCGCAACGCAACCATCTCGCTGAGCGAGATGACTACAGTCGTCCCCCGGGGCGAGATGACGATCCAGGGTCGCTCCGAAGCAGCGCCTGTGTAGCCACGTGTAAGATTTTTCAGCGAAATTAACTGGCGCCTCTGATGCTTACGCTTAGACCCGGCAAATCGTTAAGATCGCGCAACCCCTTTCCACAGAATAGTTTGGGGAAACCGATAGATGCCGATCGGGTCGCGTTCTGGCGGTTGTGCCGGTTTTGGCACGGGCCTTGCATTCAGAGACGAGCGATGGATGCCCCGGTATCCAGCGCTCTTCTACCTTTGGCAACTGGGTTGCGTGCCTGATCGCGGCTTTCGCGGTACAATCCCTGACTGGGAGGGTCCCGGCGCCCCGTGAGGGTCCCCGACCGGCCCGATTCGTGCGGCGTCGGCGAACCCTTTCCCCGAGCATCGCGTACCGATAATGAACGGCACAATTGCACAAGCGCCCCTGGATGCGGCAGATTTAGACACCCCGGCTCCCTTAAGCGACGAGGACCTGCTGCTGGCATACCGCTCGCGGGGGGATCGCGAGGCATTCGACGCCCTGGTCCACCGCTACGAGCGGGAGCTGTACGGGTACCTGCGTCACTACATGGGCGACGCCGAAATGGCCGAGGATGTCTTCCAGCAGACGTTCCTCCAGGTGCATTTGAAATGTGACCAGTTCGAGCCCGGCCGAAAGGTCCGGCCGTGGCTTTATACGGTTGCGACGAACCAAGCCATCGACTACCAACGTAGAAACCGGCGGCACCGGATGGTAAGCCTGGACCGCCGCCCCACCCGGCCCGCGGATGACGAGTCCGGGGCCCTGATCGAGCTGCTCGACAACCCTGAGCCGGACCCCGGCGATTTGGCCGAGACGGCCGAGCAGCACGATCAGCTTCGCGAAGCGGTCGAGGAACTGCCGGAATCCACCCGCCAGGTGGTCAGACTGGTTTACTTTCAAGGACTGAAGTACCGGGAAGCCGCCGAAGTGCTTTGCATCCCTGTGGGCACCGTCAAGAGTCGCCTGCACGCCGCCATCCACAAGCTCAGCGACACGCTTACCCGCACCCACCTCCCGAAATGAGTGACCCCGTGCAAGAGCTATTGCTCGGCCACCTGCTCGGTGTATTGGACGACGACGAGCAGGAGGCCATCGACGCGCGTCTCGAGGACGACGCGACGCTGCGCCGGCAGCGGGCGGCCTTGGAGAAGAGGCTCCGCCGGATCGAGCCTTATCGCCCGCAGCACGATCCCCCGCCCGGCCTGGCCGGGCGGACGTGCCAATTCGTGGCGTCGTACGAGAAGCCGATGCCGGCCCCCCCGGCCCGCCGGCCCATGACCCCCGAGGTGGCCCCGCCGGGTTGGATCAGCCGTGTGCGCTGGTCGGACGTGGCCATGGCCATGGGGGTCTTCTTTGCGGCGGCGATGCTGGCCGTGCCCGCCATTCAGAACAGCCGGTTCCGGGCCCACATCACCGCGTGCCAGGACAATTTGCGCGTGCTGGGCCAGGCGCTGACCCAGTACAGCGAGCTTAACGGGGGGTATTTCCCGTTCGTTTCGGCCACAGGCAAGACCAGCAACGCCGGCATCTATGCGCCAATCCTGGTACACAGCGGTCTGCTGCCCGACGAGCGGAGGGTGCTGTGCCCCGGCTCGCCGCTGGTGCCGGATCTCGAGGACTATCGGGTTCCGACGCTCGAGCAGGTTCGCCTGGCCACAGACAGGGAGCTGGCCCGAATGCGGCAGTTCATGGGCGGGTGCTACGGCTACGGGTTCGGCTACATGGACCGGGGCGTCTACCGGGGGACGAAGAACCTCCGCCGGTTCCGCTTCGCGATCATGTCGGACGTTCCCGGCGGGTTGCCCGACTGGCAGAGCCTCAACCACGGCGGCCAGGGCCAGAACGTGTTGGGGGAGGACGGCAGCGTGCAGTTCGTGCCCACCACGCACCTCGACGCCAGCCTCGACCACTTCTTCATCAACGACCGCGGGCTGCCGGCCCCGGGGCTGCACCTGAACGACTCGGTGATCCGCCCCAGCGACGCGCTGCCGATCATGCCGGTCGATCTTCGCTGATCGCAAGCCGCCCACCGCCACCGGCGTACGGACCTCGTTCCCACGCCCTGCGCATAAACGGACCGGTGCGGCCGGCTCACTCGTAGCGCAGGGCTTCGATCGGATCGAGCCGGCTGGCGCGCCGGGCGGGGTAGTAGCCGAAGAAGACGCCCACGGCGGCGGAGAAGACGATCGCGATCACCGCGGCCTTCAGCGAGATGACGGTCGGCCAGGTCGCGCCGGGGCTCAGCGTGTTGATGAGCTTGGTGATGCCGATCGACGCCCCAACGCCCAAGCCGAAACCGATCAGCCCGCCGATGCTCGAAAGCAGCACGGCCTCGACGAGGAACTGCCGCAGGATGTCGCGGCCCCGGGCGCCGACGGCCATGCGGATGCCGATCTCGCGGGTCCGTTCGGTGACGGAGACCAGCATGATGTTCATGATCCCCACGCCGCCGACGACCAGCGAGATGCCGGCGATCGACGAGAGCAGCAGGGTCATCGTGCCGGTGATGATCCCCAGCACGTTGGCGATCTCCGTGGTGTCTTTGACCTCGAAGTCCAGGGGGTCGCCGGGACGGATGTGGTGCCGCTCGGTCAGCAGTTGGTTCATCTCGCTCTGGGCGTCGGCCATGCGGTCGACCGATCGCGCGGAGGCGAGGATGAGGTCGACGTTGGCGAAGCCCGAGCCTTGGAGCCGCTTGCGCACCGTCGTATAGGGGGCCATGACGATGTTGTCCTGGTCCTCTCCCACCAGGTTCGCCCCCTTCTCTTCGAGCACGCCGACGACGCGGAACGGGATGTCCTTGATGCGGATCGTCTCGCCGATCGGGTTGGTGGTCTGGAAGAGCTTCACGACCAGGGTGCGGCCGATGACGCAGACCTTGGCGGCGGAAGCGACCTCGCGGTCGGTGAAGAACCCGCCGTGGCGAAGCGGCCAGTTGCGTACCGTCAGGTAGTCGGTGCCCACGCCGACCAGCTCCCGGGGTCGCCAGTTGGCGTTGCCGTAGATGACCTGTCCGGAGGCCAAGACCAGCGGCGTCGTGGCGAGCACCGAGGGGCATTCTCGGGCCAGGGCCTCGGCGTCCTCGGCGGTGAGGCTGGGCTTGCTCCCGTGGCCGTGGCGGACCGGGCCGCGGTGGCCGCCGGACGAGAAGACCACGATGACGTTGGTCCCCAGGCTCTCGAACTCCCCTTGGACCAGGTCGCTGGCGCTTTGGCCGATCGAGACCATCGTAGTGACCGCGGCGATGCCGATCACCACGCCCAGCACGGTCAGCCCGGCCCGCATCTTGTTCTTGCGCAGGGCGTGAAGGGCGATGCCGACCGTCAGCAGGAGCTTCATGGTATGTCCTTCACCGCCCCATGAACCCGGCGGTCTCGACGCCCGTGACAAGCTTCTGGCCTTCTTCGATCTCGCCGGAGACCAGTTCGGTGTACTTGTGGTCGCCGAGGCCGGTGACGATGGGGACCGCGCGGAGGTGCTCTTTGTCGACGACCCAGACGTGCCGGTGGTTGCGGCGGCGGTTGGCCCGGACGATCTCGGCGGCCGAACGGCGCGAATCGGCGGCGGCGTCTTCTTCTTCGCCGTTGGGCTCTTCAGCCGTGCCGTCGAGCAGCGGGTGGTCCTCCGGCCTGACCTGCTCGCGCTTGGGGTAGAAACGCAGGGCCGCGTTGGGGATCTTCAGCACGTCTTCGTGCTTGTCGATTTCGAACGACAGGTTGGCGGTCATGCCCGGTAGGAGCTTCATTCCCGGGTTGGCGGGCACGCGGACGATGACCGGGTACGTGACCACGTTCTGCGTGGTGGTGGGATTGTAGCGGACCTCGTGGATCGTGCCCTCGAACAGGTCGTCGGGGTAGGCGTCGACGGTGAAGTAGACGGGCCGCTTGGTCCGCTGGGCCTCGCGAATCAAACCGATGTCGGCCTCGTCGACCGAGGCGTGGACGTCCATTTCCCCCTCGAGGTCGGGCACGACCACGAACAGCTCGGGCGTCTGGAACTGGGCGGCCACGGTCTGGCCCTCGTCGATCTTGCGATCGATCACCATACCGTCGCGGGGGGCGATGATCTTCGTGTAGCCGACGTTGGCCGTCGAGTTATCGAGGTTCGCCTGGGCCTGGTCCACCGCGGCCCGGGCGGCTTTGAGCTGGGCGGCCAGCGACTCGCGGTTGCACCTCACCTGGTCGAGCTCCGCTTCGGAGATGAAGTCCACGTCTTCCTCGAGCAGGTCGTTGGCGCGCCTCTCTTCGTTCGTAGCCTGCTCGAGCAGGGGCTTGAGCCGGTCAACCTCGGCTTCGCGCGCCAAGAGCGTTGCTCGATCGCGGGCAACCGCTGCCTTGTAGATGCTCGGGTCGATTTGCGCCAGGACCTCGCCCTTCTTGACGCGCTGGTTGTGGAAGGCGAACAACTTCTCGATCGGCCCGGAGACGAAGCTGCCCACCGGGACGCGATCCACCGGCTCGACCGTGCCGGTGGAGTTGACGACCGAGACGAGGTCGCCCCGGGTCACCTCGACCTGGCGGTAGACGGGCCTGTTCCTCGCCTGCCACCAGGCCCGCAGGCCGGCGAAGGCCGCCACGCCCCCGCCCCCCAACACGAGGATGACCACGGTGATCTTTGCCAGAGTCTTCATCTTGTGCGGTTTCCCAAGGCGCCGACGCGGCCGAGCCGGGTTCAGCCGCGCCTGGTCGCACAACCTCCGAAAGCCAGCCCCCAATTCTTGACTATACCGGTCCTCTGTGCGCCTGTCGAGATGACGCCGACAGCCGGCCGCGCGGCCTCAGGACTGGGGGCGAAGGATTAGGGGGCGACGGATCAGGGGTCCGCGATTCGGACTCACTGCCGATAGAAGTCGATCCAGCCGATGCAAAGCGATTGCGGTTTCGCTTCGAACAACGCCCGCGGCAGGATCATCTCGAAGTAGCCGCCTTCGCCGGGTAGCCCTTCGATCGGCTTTCCCGCCGCATCGAAGGCCCTGATTTCGGTCCGGAAAGGGCTATCGTCTTCTACGGCCTTCTCTTGGCCTTGGTCCACCACGCGCAGCAATCTGCGGTGCCCGCTGTGGCTCAGCACGGACGCCTTGAGTGCCACCGAGCCGTTCTCGAGCGCCAGCCCTTCCAGACCCCGCAGGTAGAGGCGCAGACTCACGTGATCCGGCCATGACTCGCGATGGATCGTGGCGCGGCCGATGCCGCTGGGGCTGTGGATGCTGAAGATGGTGCCGCCGTCGTGGACGTGCTCCGTTACCCGGTCTTCCGGTCTCTTGAGGGTCGCCTTTGCGCGCAGTCTCATCTCGGTAGCCGTGGGGAAGTCGCTTGGCACGGGAAACGTCACCTTGCCCGTGGCCGCCCACTCGCAGCCGCGCACCAGCACGGTCTGAAACCCGGTGCACCGCATGGCCGTATCCGGCTTGCCCTTCCAAAGGTGCCCCAGCATGGTCACGTAGACTCGCCCCTTGCCAAAGGGGATCACCCAGTCCACCACCTCGTTGTCGCCGGTGTCCTTCGAGTGGGCGTAGCTCAAGACGGTAATGTTCTTGGCCGGGCCGTGCTGCCCGTGGGTCAATTGCTCGTGCGGGTGCATCCAAGTCTTCGGCAGGCCCTTGGTGATCGGGTGGTCGCGGTTCAGAACGGTAATCTGGAAGTCGTGCTCCGGGCCGTGACCCGGATTGCGGCCCTGGCCCTTGGGGATCTCGATCACCTGCTCGTCCTTGCCGACGATCAGGCCCGGGCCGAAGTCCCGGCCTCGCCAGCCCAGGCCGATCATCTCGTTGTAGGCGGGCCAGTTGGGGAAGGAGTTGTTGGCCGAGTGATAGATCACCATGCCGCCGCCGCCGCGCACGTAATCCTCCAGGGCCCTCTCGACCTCCCGTGGCCAGTGCCGGCTCGTCGGCTTGTGGCCGCCGTTGAAATTGCTCAGGACGACGTCGTGCTCGGCGAACTCTGGGCGCCATCGGTCCCATGCCTCCTCGGGCGCATCAGCGGCGGGGCTGGTCGCGACGCCGACCCGGAACCGGCCGCTCTTCTCCAGGATGCCCCGGAGAATTCCGGTGGCCCTGGGCCAGTCGTGGTTGTTCATGCCGTCCACGATGAGCACCGAGAGCGTGGATCGCGGCGTGGGATCGGCGGCCAGGGCCGGCACGGCCAGCAAGCCCGGCAAACAGAGAACGCAAAGGCGCAACATCGTGCTTCTCCCAACGTTAAGGCCACGTCGATTCTACCAACCGGGGTTGCCGGGTGGTAGAATTTCCGGCGGTTTCTCCCCCCGTTCAACGGAGATTGCAGCCATGAAGATTCTGTTGCCGATCGTGCTGCTCGGACTACTGGTGTTTTCTGCGCCGGCCGGCGAGCCGCAGCCCGTCCGTCTCATCTTCGACACCGACATGATGGGCGACGTGGACGACGTGGGCACCGTCGCCGTTCTGCACGCACTGGCCGACGAGAGAGAAGTGGAGATCCTGACGATGGGGCTCTCGGGCAAGAACCCCTGGAGCCCGCTCTGCCTCGACGCGCTGAACACCTACTTCCGCAGGCCGGACATTTCGATCGGCGTGGTTCGCGGCCCGGCGTTCGACAAGAGGTCCCGCTACGCCGAGGCCATTGCCAAGGAGTTTCCCCATCGGCTCAAGTCGGCCGACGATGCCCCCGATGCGGCCCTGCTGTACAGGCGGGTCTTGGCCGAGCAGGCCGACAAGGGCGTGGTCATGGTCAGCGTCGGGCAGGTGACCAATTTCCGGAATCTGCTTAAGACCGGCCCGGATGAGCACAGCGACCTCACAGGCGCCGAGCTGGCCGAGCGCAAGGTGAAGGCGTGGGTCTGCATGGGCGGCAAGCTGCCCGAGGGACGCGAAGCCAACCTGATCCACGACGGCCCGGCCGCCGCCTACGCCATTGAGCACTGGCCCACGCCCATCGTCTTCAGCGGCTGGGAGATCGGCAGCCAGATCATGACCGGGGCCGAGCTGCGCCGGGCACCCGAGGCAACGCCGGTTCGCCGGGCGTACGAGCTCTTCAACGGCCTCAGCGACCGCCAGAGCTGGGATCAGACGGCGGTCCTCTACGCCGTGCGCGGTCTGGACGGCGGCTTGGCCGACTACTGGGACCTCCGCACACAGGGCCACCTCCACGTCAACCCGGACGGCTCCAACCAATGGCGCACCTCGCCCGACAAGGACCACGCCTACCTCGTGCGCAAAATGGATCCGGAGAAGATCGCTGAAGTGATCGAGGAGCTGATGCTGCGGCCGCCGGGCGGGTGAAGTGCGGCCTTCCCAAGCAAACACAACGGGGTGCTGATTCGAGAGCCCCGGGCGCTCGATCCGTGCATGTCGGCCGCGCGCCCTTGCGGTGCGATTACGCATCGTGCGTTACGCAAGATGCGTAATCTGCAATCCTACCCGCCCTGTCACCCCAGCAGCACCCCCGCGTAGCCCACCACGCGCCCGGTGTCGCCGCTCGATTCGGCGCTGGTCGAGTAGCCGACCAGCTCGAACTTGCTGAGCACACCCCAGGTGCGGAGCGTCTCCATGACGATCACGGCCGGGAACATGCCGCACATGCTGATCCGCTCGTCACGCACCGTGTGGTAGAGGCGCTCGGGGTCGAGGGTCTCCATGGCGTCCAGGGCCACGCGGTCGATCCGCCGGGTTTTCTCCTCGGCGGCGAAGTGGTTCATGTCGCTCGAGATGACCAGCAGCGGGCGCGGCTCGTCGTCGCGCAAGATGGCGGCCATTTGCCGGCCGAACTCGAGGAGCCCGGCCAGCTCGCCGCCGCCGATGGTGATGCCGATCACCCGGGCCCCGGGCGCCAAGCGGGCGAGGATCGGGAGCTGGACCTCGATCGAGTGCTCCCGGGCGTGGGCCGTGGCGTCGAGCTCCAGGCCCGAGATGCCCTCGGCCAGTCGCTGGGCCAGCTCGGGGTCCGACTCGACGTCGCCGCCGGGCAGCGACCACGTGGCGTGCGGGGCCACGGCCCACTCCGACCCGCCGGGCCGGTGCTTCGGCGCCAGCACGATCACCCGCTCGGGGATCTCGACGCGGCTTAAGACCTCGGCCGCTAGCTTGCCCGAGTAGACCCAGCCGGCATGAGGGACCATCGCGCCGGGCCACGGCCCCGGTTTGCGCTCGGCCGGGAGCATGGCGTCCAGCTCCCGGTCGATCTCCGCGGGGGTGCCCGGGTAAAACATCCCGGCCACGGCCGCGGGGCGGACTTGCCCCCCCGGGTTCGGGCGGGGGACCTCGGCCACGACCATGCGCGGCTCGGTGCAAACCGCGGCGAAGCTGCTCACCCGGGCCCGGGCCGGGTCGCTCAGCTTGGCCGCATCGAGCGCCTCGGCCAGCAGCTCGTCGGCCGTCTTCTGCGGGTCGTAGACCCAGGCGAAACGCGACGCGTCGTTCACCAGCACGGCCCGATGCTGCGGGTCCACGCCGCCCAGCTCCGGCTTGTCGGCCATGCCGTGGATCGCCGGATCCACCAGCACGCCCAGGGCCACGTGGGCCCCCTGAACGCCCACCGGGTCGACGCCCCGTTGGCCGAGCGTGCGCGCGGCCGCCTCGATCAGGCCGAAGAGCGTCGATTGCAGCGGCAGCTCGGGCCGGATCGCCAGCCGGCTGACCTGGATCGCTTCGGCGCTCCCGGCCGGCGTGACCACGACGGTCACCCCGCCCACCGGTCCGTCGTACCCGCCCGGCATGTAGTAGCTCGGCGTCGCCCCGAAGCTCAGGGCCGTCAGGTTGCCCCGGCAAAACTCGGCCAGGGCCGCCACCTGGCCGGGCGAGGGCCCGGAAACGGCGGCGGCCGGGGCGGACTCGGGCGACTCGCCGGGGTCCAGCTCGCCGGAGATGGCGTAGCCTTCGAAGGTCATCACCACCGCGTCGTCGCCCTTCCAGGCGTCGGTGGGCAGCCCGGCCTTCAGGCACACCTGTTCGAGGAAACCCCGGGCGTCGAGGTTGTGTTCGGTGGCCACGCCGGGCAGGAGCAGCCCCCGCGCCCCGCCGCGGGCGATTTGCAGGCCGTGCTTGCCGATGGTCACCGCCTGCACGCGGTCCTCGCCCCGTTGCCCGATCGGCTGGAGGTTCCACAGGAGCCAGACCTCCATGTCCAAGTGGCCCAACTCGGTCGAAGAGATGGGGGGAAAACGGGGGTCGTCCTTGGCCGCGCGTTCGGCCGCCCGATCGACCGCCTCGGCCAGCGGGAGCGACTGGCCCAGGAAGCCGCAACAGCTCCGAAGCTGGCCGGCCCGCTTGAGACTCACGAACGCCCCGTACAGCGGCACCCCGGCCGCTTCGCCCAAAAGCGGGCCCATGGCCTCGGGCGCCTGCCCCTGTACCGTGGCGGCCACTCGCTGTGCCGCCGCACGAAAGACCTGCCGCTCCTGGTCCGGCGAGATGGCCGGGCGAGCGGAGTCCTCCGGCGCCGGATCGGGCCGTTGCTCGGGTCCGGGGTTCGCTGGGTTGATCGGCGTGTTGCTCACGTTGCCCTCCTCCTGAGGATGCGGGTTTCTCGGCCCTCGGGCGTAGTTGGCGATGTGCACCGGCAAGCGCCGCCCGCCCCAGCGGCCCGGCTCGTCGTCGAAGCGGCCGGCGATCGGCGCTGCGCAGTGCCCGCAGCGCCCACCGCGGATCGCGTACGCCCCCAGGTGGTAGCCGTCGCGCCCGACCGCCATGCGCCCGCAGGCGGGACAGTACGTGCTCTGGCGCTCGGGGTCGCTTAGGTTGCCGGTGTAGACGTAGCGGAGCCCCATGCGGCGGGCCGTGTCGTGGGCCTCGACGAGCGTCGCTCGCGGCGTGGCCGGGCGGTCGGTCATCTTGAAGTCGGGATGGAACGCCGTGAAGTGGAGCGGCACGTCGGGCCCCAGCTCGTCGACAATCCAGCGGCAGAGCCGCTCGATCTCGCCGGGCGAATCGTTGGCCCCCGGAACGATCAGGTTGGTAATTTCCACCCAGACGTCGCTCTCGTGTACCAGCCACTCAAGCGTGTCGAGGACCGGCTGCAGGCGCGCGGCGCAGTACTGCCGATAGAACTCGTCGGTGATGGCCTTTAGATCGACGTTGGCCGCGTCCATCACGCCGAAGAAGTCGGCCCGGGCCGTCTCGGTGATGTACCCGTTGGTCACCGCCACGGTCTTCACCCCCGCCGCCCGGCAGGCCCGGGCCGTGTCGATCGCGTACTCGGCAAAGATGATCGGGTCGTTGTACGTGAAGGCCACGCTGCGGCAATCCAGCTCGGCGGCGGCCGCGGCGATGGTCCCCGGGTCGGCCACCTCGCAGGCCGCCCGCACGTCGCGCGAGCGGCTCGAGGTCCAGTTCTGGCAGAACTTGCACCCCAGGTTGCAGCCGGCCGTGCCGAACGAGAGGATCGGCGTGCCGGGATAGAAGTGATTGAGCGGCTTCTTCTCGATCGGATCGACGCAGAACCCGGTGCTGCGCCCGTAGGTGGTCGAGACGAGCCGCCCGTCGCGGCTCTCGCGCACGAAGCAGAAGCCCTTATTGCCCGGGCGCAGCGCGCACGCCCGGGGACACAGGTCGCAGACGATCCGCGTCTGCCCGTCGGCCTGTTCTTCTTCGGATTCGTGCCACCACCCGGCGGGCTTGGTGCCGTCCGGAGCCGGCGGCCCGTCGGGCGGCGTGGTCACCACGCGAGACATGGCGGGCGGTTCCCGATGGATCGGTTCGAGGCGAGAATGCGGGCGAGGCTGCAACCCGGCCCACGGGCGAAGCCGCTCAGCGCACTAACATACCATTTCCCCCACCCTGCGCGTAGGACCCCGCCGGCCCGAGCGGAGGGGGAAGGTATGTAGCATGGGCCCCCGGCCCGTGTTGTCCGCCCATGGGCCCCCGGCCCGTGTTGTCCGCCCATGGGCCCCGGCCCGTCGGGTCATAGCGGCCAGCCCCCTTGCGCGGCGGCCAAAAAGGGCCGTTGCAGGGCGCTGCTTAAACTGGTTTACTGCAAGCACTAACGTCAATCTGACCAACCCCGCGAACGACCCCCTCTGTTGAACGGGTGGCGAACAAAACTCGCCGATTCGCCGTAAGTCGTTTGAAAGAAAAGAGTTGTGACGATACGGGTTAACGGTTGACCAGCCGTGAACTCGGGGTTGGCGCGGCGTGAATTAACGACCCATCAACTCGGCGACTGCGTCTTCCGGGCCAGGGTGCTCTACACCGGCTCATCATGAGCAGGTTGTGGCTCCAGGGCAATTCTCGCAACAACGGTGAGAGTTTTGGCCGATCGCGGTAGGTGTCGTAAAACTGCTGCATCCGCCAGAGATTCCGCGCCGAATACCCCCCCAGCGAGGGGTATCGCCGCTGGATGGCCTTGGCCAGGGCCTCGACGGTCCCACGGCCCCAGCCCTCCTCGGCGATCTTGCGGCTGATGTGCTCGCCGATCTTCCAGTAGAGATCCACCAGCTCCGCGTTGACCGCGGCCACAGCCCGGGCGCGAGCGGCCTCGATCAGTCCGAGAACCGTGTCAAGGTCGGCCTGCGTGGGCAGCGGGGGCGAGCCTGTCTTCGTAAGAGCGGCACCCTTCGCCTTCTTGGCGGTCTTGCTCATGCGGATTCCCCCTCTGCAACGCCGTGATGAATGCTTCGCCAAATGCACCCTATCGCGCCAGCACGTGTCCACAACCATATTGGAGGGGGATTTGGCTCGCGCAGCGGGCTGGACTGAACAATGAGCGAAGGGTGCGCGCCTCCCGGGGATCGCCGCAACAACTCCCGCACAAAGCAACCGCCTTTACACCGATGGAAGACATTTGACACAGCTTCGGCAATCCCCCATAATCTGCGTTCGCGGGAAATGAAGTAGCTTGAGCGTCCCATCGCCATATGCATGCAAGCGGCGGGCAATAGCCTCGGCACGTGCCGCGCAAAGGAAGTAACAACATGAAGGCAGTGCGTCCAAGAGTGGTCGACATTCTCACGCATTGGAAGGATTGGCTGTTAGACCATTCGTTTGATCTGGGGTGGCCGACTTGTTGGGCCTGCCGGAATGGTTGGAACGGCAAGTACGACGTTTTTGGCTGGACAACGCTTGAGGAAGCTGCCAAAGCGTGGGAGAAGGCCCCTCTGATTCGATGCCATATCGTTCCGGAATCGCTCGGGGGCCCGACGAACCCCTCCAACATGTTCTTGCTGTGCCAGGATTGCCACGACCGGGCTCCTGACACGTCCTCCGTCGACGCCTTTATGAAATGGGCGGAGTCTCAAGACTACAACAAGTCGTGGAAGGAAGAATTCATGCGGGAATGGACTGCATTTGGCCTGGCGGAATCAGATCTCGTGGAGTTTGGCAAACTCGTTACACTCGATGAGGAGAAGCGTGCCTTTACTTTTGCTGAGGACTTCGAGAGATACCTGGAAAATAACACTACCCAGTGGCCGTTCACGGGTTCATGAAGTGCTATAGGTTGATTTTCGGGTTGTCGGGTAAATTGTCGCATCATGCGGGTGCGACACGGGAAATGTCGGAACTGCGCTCGGCTAGTCGAACGGGTGGC
>Ga0180438_10003546_pt1 | contig 23469 bp, 17 predicted proteins | sample SS_ome_12_FD_132455 | JGI IMG/M metagenome (GOLD analysis project Ga0180438, IMG submission 132455) | Hypersaline lake sediment archaeal communities from the Salton Sea, California, USA - SS_3_D_2 metaG | ecosystem: Environmental > Aquatic > Non-marine Saline and Alkaline > Hypersaline >...
TATGCCCACGAGCCAGTCTACGGCGTTGGCTCGCCGTATTCGGAGCCAAACCATGTCCTTCGATTGGCCCGAACGTACAGCATCATGCGGCGTCTGGCGCAAATGAAGTTCGACACGTTGCTCGATGTCGGCGGGGGTGAGGGGTACCATGCCAGTCTTGCGCAACAGCTCTTTTCTGCTGGCGTCGTCACATCGGACTTATCTGTTGAGGCGAACCTGCGCGCCGCGGAGTTGTACGGCATCCCAGGCGTCGCCAGCGATGCTCACTGGTTGCCATTCGGCACGGAAAGTTTCGATGTCGTGTTGTGCTGCGAGGTGTTGGAGCATGTGGCCGACCCGGTGGCCGTTATGTGCGAAGTGATGCGAGTGGCGCGACGCTATGCTCTTTTCACGACAGATCATGTTTGTCGCTTCGTCCGCGAACGGAGAATTCGGATGCTGTTGGCGGATACCGAATCTCCACACGGTGAAGTCAACTGGTTCCTTCCCGAGGATTTCATTGCCGTGCTCGGAGAAGGGGTGACGTCCGAACGCCAGCTTTCCTTGGAACAGAGTCCCGCCGGACCTAGGGGCGACGAGGAGCCGGGACCGGAAGAAGTTCGGTCGCTGGTCCAGCAGATGACGAGAATCGACGAGTTGGGCGCCGAAGGTCATGGCGTATTAGTTGTGAAGGCGAAGAAGGGCGCTCCACCGGTGGATATCTCGCAAGGCGGCGATGGGAGGGTTCTCGACGCCGTATCGAATTTCAAGGTCGAACCGGGGCGTCAGAATCGGGATGGGGAAATCAGTTCGTTTCTTCTGGATCGACTCGCCTGTCCGGTTTGCATCGGCGCTTTGAACGTGAAGAACGGCTCGTTGGAGTGTTCAACCTGCGAAGAGCATTACCGAGTGGAACGGTGTGTTCCCGTATGCCATGTCTCGGAGCAACACGGCGGGTCTGAACGGGTGATTGCCTCCCGTTGGCCGTGGTTGACGGAGGAAGGCAAAACCACCCGGACCATGTTCGTCGCCCCGCGCCCCCCTCTGAGCCGGATGCTGTGCTATGTGCTGGATATGGAGCTCGCTCTGACTGGTGGCTTGAACGGACAGAATGTCCCCTCTGTTGATTATGCCGATTCGGCCGTTCTGAGAAATGCATTATGCGACGCGGGCGCAATTGCGGATGAATCCATGCCTCCGCCTGAGGTGTGGTGGAACCGCCTCCCTGCGACGGATGATGAGCTCGAGGCCATGAGAAGTCTCGGCGCAGCCGTTGCCACCATGACCGCGCGAAGGCCGAGCCTTATCCGCGTGTGGCGGAGACGTCTGGGATCCGGGTTGAGGATTCTCCGGCGGGCTCTTCGTCTCAAGCGGCATCGATTCTCCGATGTGCCGGCGGGTTTCTGGGCTCGATCTGAGATCGAAAAGCTGAGTCGTCTCGGGATTCTGAGTGGCGCATCCGAGGGGCTCTATCACCCGGATCGATCCATCTCGCGCCGCGAAGTCGCGGTTTGGCTCGCTCGAGCGCTCGCAGGGGGCGACGTCAATGTCCCCCCAAGCACAGAGCAAGCGAGCTTCGAAGACGTGCCGGCGACCGATGAGGCGCACAGACATGTCGAGTACGTTGTGAGCCGGGGGATCGTTTCGGGATATGGTGAAGGGGTTTACCGTCCCGAACAGACGATTGACCGAGGCCATATGGCCATCTTCATCGCTCGACTCTTGGCCGGGGGTGACTCGGCGATAACGGTTCAACATGCCGAGACGACTTTCGCCGATGTCACACCAGACACGCATGACTCCTATCGGAACTGCCATAAGTATGTCGAGTACCTTGTGACGAGGGGAGTTCTAAACGGCTACCCAGACGGGTTGTACCACCCGGAAATCACGTGCTCGCGGGATCAGGCTGCGGTGATGCTCTGCAGAGCGGTTGCCCTGATGAGACAGACGCACTAAAACAAAAGCCCATGGTCACCAGGCGTCTCGCTCGGGCTTTATGGCGAGGCTGCGCAGGTCCTCAGATATCGGCTGTCGAACTCGACTCAACATGAAAAGGCAAGAATCAAACATCGTAACGGTGGCTCGGACGACTGCATCGCGCCGTCTGGCTGTGGATGTTGCATCTGTGACGGCATTTGCCGCGCTGACGGCGGTGGGGGCGCGGGTGCAGGTGCATTTGCCGTTCACGCCTGTGCCGGTGACGGGACAGGTGTTCTGTGTGTTGCTCGCGGGCGCGGTGCTGGGCGCGCGATTGGGCTTCGTGAGTCAGGTGCAATATCTCGCCGCGGGAGCGGCGGGGTTGCCGGTATTCGCTCATGGTGGTGGGCCCCTGGCGCTCTTGGGACCGACCTCTGGGTATCTCGTAGGCTTTCCCGTCGCAGCAGCGGTGGTCGGCGCTCTCGCCGGGCGGCTGTTGGTTCGCGGGGGAACGATGGTGGCGTGTCTGTGTGGAGTCGGGGTGATCTATGTCTTCGGACTCGCCTGGTATGCAGTATGGACAGCGGCGCTCGGACATCCGGTGGCGCTGGTCGCTGTGTTGGCGCAGTCGGTGGCTCCTTTCGTGCTTCTGGATGTGTTGAAGGCGACGCTGGCGGCGGCCGCTACGCCGTGGCTTCGGCAGAGATTTTCCGGAATGAGCTAGGTTCATCGGATCCCCAGTCATATGGAGATCGACTCGGGCGGTTCTTTGCTGGGGCCTGAAACTACGGATTTGATGAGACGGCGAGAATGGCTTCTCGGTCGTAGGCGAGAAGGATGGGCGTCTGGTCCTTGAGGCGGATGGCATAGATGGGGTCGATGTTGTTCACGAGTGCCCAGCAGAGTTCCGTATAGTCGCTTTGCATGGCCTGGAAGATGACGCAATCCGCAGATGGGGCGGTGTCTTCATCGGCGGTGAATTGGACGTCCGGTCGCAGCGCGCCGGCCTGCTGTTGGAATTCGAGCAGGTAGATAACGCCTTTGGGAATCACGAGCACGCGTGGTGAGGGGTGTTCGATACTGTTGAGATAGGGGGGGGCTCCTTGAAAGATTTGGCCCCAGTAGATGGTTTCGAAACCGCGCGCAGTGGCTCCCTGAGTTCCCTGGATGAGTGCGTTGTAGTAGGCGAGTTGGTAGGGGTGCACGCGGGTGAGCCCACGGACGCTCGGTATGAGCAGGATCAGCGCGAGTGCGACTGTGACGAGGGAGCCAAGGCGCGCCTGGTTCGAGGCGCTTGAGCGAAGCAAGCGGGTGATCCAGCCTTGAAGGATGGCAAATCCTCCACCGGCCAGCGACGCGAGGAATGGGAGCGCGGGCAGGAAGAGGCGGATGCCGTTATATTTGGGGCTGGTCGGAAGGGCGTTGGGAATGATGGCAATGGCGAAACCGAAAAGCAGGATGAGGCTTGAAGGGGCGGTGCTGCGTCGCTGCCAGGCGTATGCCATGCCGAGGATAGAAAGGGCAAGCACGAGCGCGGGTGTGGTGACAGCGGTCATGACGAAGGGGTAGTGCCAAGGAGCATATTGCCAGAGGCGGCCGAGATACCAGACATTGTAGGCGGCATGGCCGAAGTGGAATGCGAGGTATTCTCTTAGGTGGGGAACGAGATCGATCCAGAGCCAGGGCCAGCCCATAAGGAAGACTGCAGGGCCGATAAGAAGGAGGCTGAAAAGAAGTTTCGGCCATCGATTTCGGTGATACGAGAGCCCCCAAGGCAGGAGGAGCAGCGGGAGGAAAAAGGCGTTGAGCTTCGTCAGGAGTGCGAGGCCGAAGGCGATACCGGCGAAGGCGGTATAGAGCCAGGAGTTGCGTCGGAGCGCGGTGGCCGTGAGGGCGACCGTGATGAAAAACCAACAGGCGATCGGCATGTCCAGCGCCATAAAATGCGCGTGGGCGAACACGCGTGGCATGGTGGCGAAGGCGAGGGCGCCGAAGAGCGCTCCCCGGCGCCCCCAAATGCCCCGAGTGAAGAGATAGATGGCGCAGGCGGTGAGCGCAAACCAGATGGCACTTGGTATGCGCATAGCGGTGACACCCGGCAATATGGGTTCGAACCATCGCTGGGCGAATCCCGATGCGCATTTCTGCAGGGGAGGATGTTCGTGATTGAGCCGCCAGGACTTCTCAATTTCTGAAGGCTGGAGTGCCGTCGTGTCAGCACGAAAGACGCGCGTCCACCAGTCTGCGTACCGAATGCCGGCGGATGCGTAGTGGGGTTCGTCGTAGGTGGGGCCGTAGTCACCGGCGGTGAGGATCGTTGGAAGAGACGCGAGCACGAAGAGGATGGCGAGTAGCGCCCATTCAACTCCTGCGAAGCGGTGACTCATCGGAGTTTTCTCAACCGCCATGGCAGCACGAGCGCCTCTGCCACGATGGAGCCGGACATCTTAGATTGCCCGGCGCGGCGCTCGGTGAATAAGATGGGAACTTCAGCGACGCGACAGTCGGCGGTCAGCGCTCGCAGCGCCATCTCGATTTGGAATCCATAGCCACGTGTTTCGACCGCAGCCAGGTCGATTGTTTCGAGCGCGGCGCGTCGCCAAATTCGAAAACCGGCTGTCATATCGTGGATATTCGCACCGAGAACGAGGCGGACATATGCATTGCCCCATTGGCTCAGGATACGGCGGCGAAAATCCCAGCCCTGCGTGCCTCCGCCTTGGATATAGCGAGAACCGATGGCGAGATCCGCGCTTTCAAGAGCCGCGAGAAGTCGAGGGAGATCGGCGGGATCGTGGGAGAAGTCAGCATCGATTTGCCCGATGAATTCGATTTCCGAACGCCCGAGAATCTTTTGGAATGCGGCGAGGTAGGCCGGGCCCAGGCCTTCTTTCTGGGGGCGGTGCAGGATGGTCAGGCGCGGTTCGTCTGTGGCCAATTCATCGGCGAGGTCGCCAGTGCCATCGGGCGAATTGTCGTCGACGATGAGGGCGTTCCATGCTCCATCGAGAGCGAGGACGGCCTCGACGATCTGGGGCAATAGTTCACGTTCGTTGTAAGTTGGTATAACTACAACAGTCTTCCCAGGGTCGGGCTGTGGCAATTTTTCAGTCGCTGGCGGTCCTGACAAAAGCCCTCTCCTCTGTTACAATAGCGTGGCCTGACATGCGGATACTTGCCATCACCCCAAGCTTCTATCCTTCAATCGGCGGGGTCGAAACCCACGTTCGACGCGTATCGGAGTGCCTCTCCGAGCGGGGACACGAGGTGATGGTGCTGACCCATGCGGACGAGACCTCTGCTGAGGATCTTGGCCGCATTCGTGTCACTCGGCTCGCACGCGCGAATTTTCTCGGTGCGTGGTGGGCAGCTCGACGCGATATCGCCGCTGCCGATATTGTACATTGCCACGATGCTTACAGCTTCCTCCATTTCTATCTACCCTCCTGCTGGTTACCGCCTCGACGACCGGTGTTTGCAACGTTTCATGGGTACGAGCAGTATCCAATTCCACAAGAGGCGGTAAGGCGGCGGCATTTTGTGCAGCGACGGGTCATCAACAATCTCTGTATGGGTGACTTCATCTGCAGGCACTACGACATCCCGTGTTATGCGGTGTCGCACGGTGGAGTGGATTTGGTCGAAAAACCGCCCGCGATACCGGAAGAGCCATCTGCGGTTTTTGTCGGGCGATTGGCCGAAGATACGTCGCTCATGCTGTATCTCGACGCGCTGGTGGCTCTGGAGCGGAAGCACGGGCAGCGTCTCCGTTTGGTTGTTGCTGGGGATGGGCCGCTTCGACCAATCGCAGAGCGATATGTTGAAGCTGAGCGGCTCGCGGTGGAGTTTGTTGGCCCCGTTGCCGACCCGATGACGCTTCTGGAGGAGGCGAGCTTTGCCTTTGTATCGGGATACCTCGCAATCTGGCAGGCGCTGGCCAATAGGCGGCTGGTGTTTGCCGTCTATGAGAACGAATTGAAGCGAGATTATGTGATGGGATTTCCTCAGGCGAAGGATGTGCTCGTGACTGCTGGGGAGGCGGAGCAATTGGCGGCGGCGCTGAACGATCATCTCGTGAATCTGGACCTAGGGGCGGAACGGCGCGAGCGGGGAGCTTTGCTAGCGGCGGAGAATACGTGGGACCGGGTGGCCGATCTCTATCTCGCGATGTATCGCGATCATGGCTTCGAGTGAGATGGTGAGGCGCACGGTTTCTGTTATTGCGACGGTCTATAACGAGGCCGATTCGATTGAACTCTTCCTGGAATCGGTGCTTCAGCAGAGCCGCGATCCCGAAGAGATCATTATCTGCGACGCCGGCTCGACGGATCGCACGGTCCATATCATCCGTCAATACATCGATGGCGGGATGCCGATTCGTCTGATAGTGGAGCCTGGAGCCAATCGCTCTCGGGGCCGAAATCGGGCGATCCAAGAGGCGAAGGGTGAGGTTATCGCAAGCATCGACGGGGGATGTGTCGCCGCGCACGATTGGCTCTCCAAGATCGTCGCACCGTTCGAGAGCGATGATGCGCCCGATGTGGTGGCGGGATATTACGAGCCCGATACGGCGGACATAATTGAAGATGCGATTGCGGTGGCGACGGTGCCGGATCCGGCGGAGGTCGATCCGGAGACATTCCTTCCGTCGAGCCGGTCGGTGGCGTTTTTGAGGCGGGCGTGGGAGCGGGTCGGCGGTTATCCCGAGTATATCGACTACGCGGAGGACACAGAGTTCGATTTGCGCCTCAAGTCGGCCGGCTACCGCTTTCGGTTCGTGCCCGAGGCGTTCGTGCGCTGGCGAATGCAGACGACGTTGTGGGGTGTATTTCGGCAGTTCTTCCGATACGCTCGCAGCGATGGCGAGTTGGGGCATTGGTTTGTGCATTACCGCAAGGCTTATCTGGGGGTCTTGCTGATCCTCACTCTACTGATCACGAGCCTGGCGGGCTCGAAGTTGGCTCCGTGGTTGTTTGTTGGACTGCTGGTGGGGTATTGGACGCGCTATACCGTGCGGGCGCGCGTGCGGGAGGCAGACTGGCCGACGGCGCTGTTCTCTCCAAGTGTGATGGCGACGGTGGATCTCGCCCATGTCGTCGGGTTCTCGCTTGGATTCCTCGGCCATCGGCAGCGACCGCGGAGACCACCGACGGGGCGACCGCTTCGGGTGGCGCAGATTACGTACACCTATCGGCCCGTGACGGGTGGGGCCGATGTGTATGTTGGGCAGCTTGGGCGCTTGATCGAACATGCGGGGCATCATCATCGCGTCTATCAGCGATTCGCGGATGTGAAAGCAAAGGATGTGCGGTTCATTCGGAATCCGTGGTATGGCATGGCGCTGGAGTTCTGGACGCAGGCACTGGCGCTGTTCCGTCATCGCAAGGAGCTGTTGGCCCATGATGTAGTCATCTGTCACTATCCACACTATCTCCTGGCCGTGGATCTGATGAGTTTCTTTGCGCGGCGGCCGGTGAAAGTGGGGATTTCGCACGGAGTATTTTGGGATGACGCGCCGGGATCGCCGAAGAGCTTCATCAAGGCGGTGATGACGCGGTTGGCATTTCGGCGGGCGCACTTGTATGTCGCGAACGACTCGCAGTTCTTGCGGGCAATGGGAATGAAGATCGAGCCGCGGCAGGGGATGCACTCCCGCGTCGCTCCGGGGGTGTGGTTCATCCCGAATGGGGTCGATCCCGAGAAGTTCGGTCGGACGGAGAAAACCGCCGAATTGGGAGAACGCGAGGCGATCCTCGTTCCACGGAATCTCTTTCGAAATCGAGGAGTGCATCTGGCGATCGAGGCGTTTGCTCAGTTTCGGGCGATGTATCCGGACACGAAGCTGGTGATTGCGGGCGGGGGCGGACAAAAGACATACGTCGAATCGCTGCACCGCTTGGTGGAGGAGTTGGCACTAGGGGAGCATGTCCAGTTTCTCGGATCGGTGCCGCACGAGGAACTCGCGGCGATCTACTCGGCCGGCCAGATGACCCTCATTCCATCGCTCTGCGGGGAGGGGACATCGCTTTCCGCGCTGGAGAGCATGGCCTGTGGAACAGCGACCATTTGCAGTTATATCGCCGGGCTGCGGGACCTCCCGGGGCCCCATGCGCTGCCGATAGTGGCAAGCCTGGCCGAGGTGATGGAAACGGTGTATCCCGACCGCAAGCGGATAGGTGAGGAGCAGCGGGAAGTGGCGCTGGCGGTATATTCGATTGCGAGGTGGAGTCGAAGCTGGAGGGACGCATTACGCAGCGCGGGGGTCATGTGTTGGGCCGAGTAGGAACTGTCGCGCCACAGGATGGACGGAAAGAACGGCTGGCATGGATTGAAAAAAGAACGTAGAGACCCCCGTCCGTCGACGAGGGTCTCTTCCGCTATCGCGCCTCTGCGCGCTCCGCTACATGGCCAAAATCTTGTCGAGTGCCAGCGCTGTATTTGCCACGCGGGTTTCAGGCGCGTGGGTATAGCCGGGAATCATCTCGGCGATGAGGAAGTCGTCATAGCCAACGTCTCTGAGCGCCTTCATGACTTCCGGCCAGTCGACATCGCCTTCGAGGAGATCGACGAAGCCATCGATGGTTCCTACCGAACGGCGGAAATCCTTCACGTGTACTTTCTTGATGCGCTTGCCGAGGATGCGGATCCATTGTTCGGGGAAGCCGATGAGGAGAATATTGCCGACGTCGAAAAACCATCCGACGTATTCGCTGCCGATTCTGTCGAGAAAGTCTCTCGCTTCAACCGGGCTGAGGAACATCTTGTTCCAGACATTCTCGATCCCGATGGCGACTCGGTTCTTTTCAGCCACGGGCGCGAGGTCCTTCATGGCGGCTTCGACGCGATCGATCGCTACGTCGTAGGGGACGATCTCCGCTTCGGGCATGAAGAAGGTTTCGACCGATCCAGGGACGACGAGAACGCCGGTGGCGCCAAGCTGATTCGCCACCTCGAGGCACTGTGTAACGATACGCTTGCCTTCGCTGACTCTGGCGGGATCGCTCGACGTGAGTTGGTTTTCCCACAACGCGCCACACGTTACGGATGCGGCTGCGATGCCTGCGTCATCGAGGATGCTCCGAATATTCGCGATCTCGGCCTCGTTCATGTCAAGGCTGAGGGGTCCGTCTGGGAAGAGGCAAACTTCGATGCCTTGGTAGCCGAGGGCTTTCGCCTCTTTGACCGCCTCAGCGAAGTCCTTCGTTCCTTCAAGTCCCCCAGGGAAGGACCAATAATTGATGGCTTTTTGCACCGTTATCCTCCTCGCTCGCCGTTTTGCAACAGACGCATATTCGATGGTTGCCTGTGTCTTACCTCCCGTAGGACCTGTGCTATAGGGTGGCGAATTTGCGCGGATAGGTTGTATTGGTAGATCTGAGGTTCGAGTCCCCACAGAAAGGAGTCTACCCCGTGGTGGCATCTCCCGTTCAAGTGAATGAACGAGTTCGACTTCGTCTCGACTCCCTGGCTGTCGGAGGGGAGGCAGTGGGTCGCCATGAAGGCATGGCGGTATTTGTTTCGGGTGGCTGTCCTGGCGACGAGGTCGAAGTGGATATCACCGAGGTTTCCCGGCGGTTTGCTCGAGGCGTCGTGCGAGAGGTATTGACCGCATCTAGGGATCGGGTCGAGCCGTTATGCCGACATTTCGGCGATTGTGGAGGGTGCCAGATTCAGCATATTGGCTATCCGGCCCAGCTTCGCCACAAGGGCGCTATGGTGAGGGACGCTCTGGAGCGAATCGGGGGATTGAAAAATATCCACGTTCCTGAAGTCTGGGGTATGGAGAAGCCGTGGGGCTATCGCAACCGGGCTGAGTACCGCGCGCAGATGAACGATTCCGATGGTGTGGAATTGGGATTTGCTCGGCATCATTCGCACGATATCGTATCGCTGGATGAATGTCGGGTTCAGCATCCGATCTCGGAGGCGATTCGAAGGTCGATCATTGATCTCACGAGTCGGATTGCTCGGAGTACGGGCGAGTGGAAGATGCTTCTAGGAGTCGAAACGTTGATTTCTTTTGCATCCGGCGGGGGTATAGCAACGCTCATTTGCGACGGGCGCCCGAGCTTTCTGGAGTCGCTAGTAGATGCTCTATCCGAGAACGTACCGAATCTTCGGGGCGTGCTCTTCGCGCGGCGGCGCGGGCAAAGTCCGCATCGATCGCCGGCTGAGATTCTGGTTGGGGATGGGTATATTGTGGAGGGTATAGGAGACAAGCAGTATCGCGTCTCGTCGGATTCGTTCTTTCAGACGAATCCGATTCAAGCGGCGCGCGTAGTAAACCTCGTCGAAGAGTGGGCGGACGTAGGGCCGGATGACAGAGTGCTCGATCTTTACTCAGGGGTGGGGACATTCCTGCTGCCGTTGGCGCGGCGGGCGCGGCGCGCTTGGGGTGTCGAGGACAGTGCATCGGCGGCGCGGGATGCATATGGCAATGCGCGTTGGTGGGGCGTCTCAGGCGTTCGCGTATACGAGCGGCGGGTAGAGCGCTTTCTGGAGCGCTGGGTGGACCAGAGACGAACGGCCGATATAGTAGTGCTCGACCCGCCTCGAAAAGGATGCGGCCCGTTGGTTCTCGGGCGTGTGGCGCGGCTCGAACCACATCGGATCGTTCTGGTGTCGTGTCAGCCTGCGACGCTCGCGCGCGATCTCAAGACGCTTGCGGATTTGGGATACGCGATGATCGGAATTCAGCCAATCGATATGTTTCCTCAGACGTGGCACGTGGAGACGGTCGTCGTTTGCGAACGCAGCGATGGAGGCCGTGCCGGATGAGGGGGTATTACTGACGAGAAGGAGCTTTGGGAGATGGCTCGACATGTGACGATCGCGACGCTGACTGTGGGGTACGGGCTCAATTCCGATGAGCTTGGGGATTACCGACCCGAATCGAGTATGACGCTTGGCCCAACGCTGGAAGATAACGTACTGCTCTATGAATCCAAGATCCTCGAAGCGGGAGAAGCGTTTGGGGCGAACTTCGTATGTTTCTCAGAGGCGGCCCTTTCCCGTGGTGTGGGGAAGGAGATGCCGGCTGAGGTAGCCGTCAGCGTGCCGGGCCCGGAGGTTGAACGCTTGGCATCGGCTGCAAAACGGGCCGGGACGTACGTGGTGGTTGGGCTATTCGAGAAGACGGATTCGATGCCGTACAACACCGCTGTGCTTCTGAGTCCGGATGGCGAACTGGTGGGGAGATTCCGGAAGGTTCACCCAACACCGGGCGAGCGGCTCGTCACGCGGCCGGGGAATGAATGGCCGGTATTCGAGACACGCCATGGAAAGGTGGGCATTCAGATCTGCTACGACTACTACTTTCCGGAGTCGACGCGTTGCCTGGCGCTCGCAGGCGCTGAGATTGTGTTTTGGCCCACGGAAAATGAGGGCCGCGGCGTCGAACAGGCGATGGCCTTGCAAAAAGCTCGGGCGATCGACAACGCGGTCTACTACGTGAGTTCAGTGACGTTCTGCGGAGGACATGAGCCACACACCCCGGCGCGCAGCACGATCATCGATCCAGTGGGTGTGGTTCGCGCGGACTCGGGATTTGGTGATGGCTGGGCCGTGGCGACAGTGGATCTGGACGATCCGTTCTCACAGGTGTGGGCTGGGATACCCGAACCCCAAAATATGCGCAAGCTCTTGTTCAAATGCCGCCGGCCGGAGATGTATGGAGCGATTGCAGCGCCGAAGGCCGATATTCCCTGGAGTGAAATTATCCTCGTGGAAACTGAGGCGAAGTATCCCGAGGTCTAGCAGGCGTCAAAGCCCTGTCATGAACTCCCAGATAGCGTCCGGGGCTCCTGGGAGTTCGTCATGGCCGAAATCCGGATAGAGGAGCAGGTCCTTCTTTGACGTGATCTTGTTATAGGCCGCAAATTGTGTTGATGGCGGGCAGATGGTGTCCATGAGCCCCGTTATCATGAGAACCTCAGCCTGGATGCGCGGAGCGAGGTTTTGGACGTCGATGTAGCCGAGCTTCGTGAAAATCTCTTCTCGACGCTCGTGGCGAGGATCGAACCACTTGAAGTAGCGCCGCACTTCCTCGTAGGCATCGACGGCGAGGTCCATGTCCCAGACGCGCTGATAGTCGCTCAGAAATGGGTAGGTCGCAGCAGCCCTGGCTATTCTCGGTTCGAGGGCAGCACAGGCTATGGTGAGCGCACCGCCCTGGGAGCCACCCTGAGCGCCGACGCGGCTTTCGTCGACATGGGGCATGCCCATGACGATACCGGCGAGTTGGGCGCAGTCGAGGAATATCTGACGATAGAGCAGATCTTCCGGCTTGCCCGAGAGACCTCGGATGATATGTCCGTGTAGTGTTGCACCGGGGACTCCACCGGTGTCTTCGGAGAGCCCTCCTTGACCGCGGACGTCGAGGGCGGCAACGGAGTAGCCTTGGGCGACATAGCCAAGCTTCTCGGTCCAGTCACCGCTACTGCCGTAGTAGCCGTGGAACTGCAAGATAGCCGGGCCCGGAGCGTCGGTGTTTCTCGGGCGGAGAAATTTGGCGTGAACCCGCGCACCCCGAACACCGGTGAAGTACAGATCGAAGCAGTCTGCGAAACTGGTAGCTATCCTATGTGGAATGAGTTCGACTTGGGGGTCGAGAGACTTCATCTCTTCGATCGCTCGGTCCCAGTATTGGTCGAAATCATGAGGGCGGGGATTGGTTCCCTGGTAGGTGCGCATCTGCTCTAGAGGCATCTCGAAGACAGGCATCAGGGGTTCCTCCTGAGGTTCGACGTACGGGTGATAGCAGAAATATTCGACGAAAGCGCACGGTGTTCCCTGTACAGGCGCTGCTAGCAGTTCATGACCCCCCCTGAGGAATTATCAGTCGATGACGACCAACGCACAAAATCGGACTCCGCCCACTCACGGGCGGAGTCCGAAGGTGTATGCAAGTCAGTTGATGTGATGGGCTAATCGTCGACGAACGCGCCGTATGGATAGACATACTCGATGTTGAGCCCGGCCGGCGTGGCATCGGTGATGTGGACCAGGGCATAGCGCCCCTCTCGAGTTCTGACGACTACGGTGGAGTCGACGGCGTCCCAAGTGGAGGCGAGGACGCTCGCGGATGACCACCAGGCCTGGCCCCAAATATCCCAGTTGGGTGGCATAAAGGTCGAGTAAGTGTGAAGGCTGAGGAAGTCCCACTCTCCGTAGCCGATATAGGGGGAGACGCCATTTGTATCGAAACTCTCGATGACGGCATCGGTGGCAGCGGTATAGACGTAGGAGAGGTCTTGATCGTCGGGCAGGGCGGCCATGCCGTCGGCGCTGAAGTCGAAGCCGAGGCTTGCTCCTTGGGTGATAGTCGCAGTTTCCACGACGGCCGCGGCAGGGTCCGGAGGAAACGTTATGCCGTCGATTGTTGCGCCTGTAATTTCGGTCCACTCGAAGTCGCCTAGCTCGTATTCCATAACCGGGCCGATACCCTTCGCCAGCCAGACGTACTGCACGTACAGATCGTCTCCCGGAATAGTGATTTGCCACCGAAGGAGTATGCAGTCTGGGAAATAGCCCGCCGCCGTTGAAATGGGGCCGGCGGAGAAGAGTTGCCATTCAGCGGATGCAGTTCCGGCGGACTCCCAGTGATCGACATCCCAGACGTAGAGTGGGGTTGTATCGGACCCGGAATCGCCGATGGAGATTCCATTGGGGGTTACTAGTGGTGGGTTAGCCGCAATCGTCGTTCCTGGCTCCCAATGTCCATAGCGAGCGACGCCTTCGGGAAGATTCGCCCAGAAGTCGGCCTCATCGGCGGCGTTGCCACTATAGCCAATGACTCGGTAGACGGTGTCGGTGACGCCGAGTCCGCTGAGGTCTTCGGTGGATGGGACGAGGATGTGCTCCGCACCGTACGACCCTTCGCCCTGCCGGATAGTGGAGCGTATATCTCCGATAGCGAGCGGGAAGTAGTCGGTGACGTCATAGACGGCTTCGTCGGGCGGATATTCAAGTTCGTTGACTTGCGCCGCGGTCACTTCGGCGGTCGTACCATCATCGCCCTGTATCTTTACAGGACCTACGTTTCGCGCCCACCAAGTGTTTACGGTGCATGTCGGCGTGACGGGACTGGCGAGGGTCAACTCGATATTCATACAGTCGCGGAACAAGCCCGCTTGAACGCTTGCAGGCTCGACGGCTGCGAGCGTATATTCGTAGCTGCCGCCACCGGCGGGGGATCCATTTTCGGTCACATCGAAGACGCCAGCCCCGATGTCGCCGATTTCCTGGTCGGATGCGATGCTGAGAGGCGGGTCGAACCGGACGTTGTCCCCTGCATCATTCCATCCGAGCCAGAATACGCCATCTTCGGACTTTCTCCAATAGTTGACGACGCCACCTTCGTCTTGAAGCTCTGCCCAGGTATGGCCGCCTTCATCGTGGATGCCTGAGATGGTGACGCTTCCGGAATCATCCCATTGCCGGACATTTCCGACGGTGAAGTCCGCGTAGTCCTCGATCTCGAATAGCATGCCGGTCTGCGGATAGTGGAGGCTTCCGATGTCGGCGGATTTGAGCTCGGACCACCAAGTTCCGTCGAAGGGACGCTCGTCTTCCTTGACGGGGCCGACTCCAAGCGCGAGCCAGGTGTAGACCTCGCTCTGTTCGCTGGGGTCGGTGATCGCTATGCGCATTTTGACGCAGTCGTTGAATGTGCCGGCATCGACAGTGACCGGTCCCCACCCGACGATGGTCCATTCGAAAGTGATGGCGCCAACCGGAGTGCCATCGAGATAGGCTTGTGCGGTTTCTATTCCCGTTTCGCCAATACTCGCTGTGGTGGGGAAAGCGATAGGCGATGACAGCGTGAGCATCTGCCCCGTATCGCCGTCATATTCTCCAACATAACACAGGGCGCCGTCGACGGCCGTGAAATACTGCGCTGTAGCTTCTCCGGTGGCGGGACCTTCCGCCATACGGGCCGTTGAGATATCCCCGATCGCTTCGACGCCGACGATCTGATTGATGCTGTCGCCGTCGGCGCTGTCGTAGACCCATGTGTTGCCGACGTTTATGGGGTAGTAATCGACGACCGTGAAGGGCCCCAGATTGTCGGGATAGGATTCGGCTCCAATTGAGGCTCCAATCAGTATCTCCCAGTGATCGCCGCCGAAACTGCCCGTGTCGAGCTTGACGATTCCCACGTCTCGCGCCGCCCAAATATCGAATTCATCCGGAGAGCCGTCTATATCGAGCATGATGTGAAGCTTCATGCAGTCTTCGAACGTTCCCGCCGGCACGGTGACGGTTTCGGCTGTAACGAACTCCCACTCGAACGTACCGATGCCAAGCTCGGTTTCTCCGTCGAGATAGACCGTGGTCGTCTGGCTTCCGAAGTCACCGAACTCGAGGCCGTTCGGAATGAGGAGAGCCGGGTTGAAGCTGATAGTCCCTTCACCGGATTCGTAGAGACCTCCCAGGTAGAGCCCCTCAGGCTTGGGGAGCCAATATTCAACAGGGCCGTCGTCGCTGATCATGGGGGCGTAAAATTCGCCGTGTAGCTCCTCGAGTCCAGATACCGTTTTCCTGAAGACGCCGTCGGTGTCTTCGTAGATCCACTCATCGTATCCACCGAGGGGGAAGCGATCGGTGATGTCATAAGGGCTGTCCGGGATCGGTAGCGAGAACGCGCGACATAAGTAGGCCGCCATTTGATCCCGCGAGCATGTTACTTCTGGATGATAGAGTCCGTCGGGATAGCCCAGAGTCACTTCTTCATCGGCGATGTATTCGACGTGGGGATAGCACCAATCGTTGGTGGTGTCGGTCACATCCGGGAAGCGCGGATCGCCGGTCGGCGTCGGAACGTAGGCTTCACCTCCACACATGGCGCGGGCGATGAAGGCGGCCATCTGGCCGCGGGTGACATCCCAATCAGGATGATAGAGATTATCGTCGTAGCCAGTGGTGATGTCCTCCGCAACTGCATATTCGATATATTTGTAGGCCCAGAAAGGATCGGCGCCGCCCTCCCCATAGCCGGTTTTCGGCACGTCGGCGAAGGTGGCAGTCGAGGGGCCGTCGGGGACATAAGCGTCGCCGCCGCACAGGGCGCGAGTGATGAAGACGGCCATTTGGTCGCGCGATACGTTCAAGGATGGTCGCCAGTAGCCGTCGTCGTATCCCGCGGAGACATCTGCATCGGCGACTCCTTGGACATATTCCCATGCCCAGTGCCATTTGGGGACATCGTCGAAATCGGCGCAGAGCGCCGGCGTCGAAGTAGCCCCCAAGAGCAAAAGAGCGAGAAGCAATATGGTTGCGCGAGAAAGTGGCGCGCTCATCCGTATACCCCCTGAACACAATGGAAGTGGATTCGGAAGTTGTTTACCACATTGTGAACGAGCAATTCAGAGAGTGAGAGAAGAAGCTGGGCATTAGGATGTCCCAATGAAGACAGGAATACGCATGGTGAAATTGGAAACCACGCGCCAGTACTATGAAGCGAGTCGATATTAGCATTGCTGGCATGCACTGCGCGGCGTGCGCGTCCCGAATCGAGCGGGCACTGCGTGAGAGGAACGGTGTCGCTGAGGCGGCGGTAAATCTCGCCACCGAGCGAGCGGCGGTGATGTACGATGAGGAAGCGCTGACGCTCGCCGATGTGATCGGCGTGGTAGAAGGGATTGGCTACCGCGCGGCGCTCGCTCCCTCCGTCGAATTCGTAAGTGATGAGAGGGAGCCGCAGCTCCGAGGGCTGCGCGTGCACCTGTGGTTTTCCCTTATCGCGACGGGTCTGATCTTCGCCGGGATCCATGTTTCACCGCTGTCGATAAGGGCCACCTCGTGGGTTCTGCTGTGTCTCGCGACGCCGGTGCAATTCTGGGCGGGGTGGCGGTTTTATCGAGGTGCGTTGGCGGCCTTGAGAGGTGGATTTGCGGACATGAACACGCTCGTCGCAGTGGGGACGTCGGCTGCCTATACCTACAGCTTCGCGGTGACGGTGGCTCCCCAGGCTTTGGCTCGCGTGGGCGCAGAAGCTCATCTATACTACGATACTTCCGCTATGATCGTGACGTTGATTCTGCTCGGCCGAACGCTGGAGGCGCGGGCACGAAGTCGGGCGTCGGATGCGATTCGGAAGTTAGTGAAGCTCCGGCCGGAGACAGCGATGGTATTGAGGGAAGGAGAGGAGACGGAAGTGGCCGTCGAGGACGTGATCGTTGGGGATGTGGTGCTCGTGCGCCCCGGGGAGAGGGTGCCGGTCGATGGCGAGATCGTCGAGGGTGAGTCGGCGCTCGATGAGAGTATGGTGACCGGGGAGAGCATGCCGGTCGAGAAACAGCCGGGGGATTCGGTGGTGGGGGGGACGGTGAACCAGAGCGGTGCGTTTCGGTTCAGAGCATCGAGGGTGGGAGCGGAAACCGTGCTCGCGCAGATCGTTCGCCTCGTGAGGGAAGCTCAGGCGACGAAGGCGCCCATCCAGCGCCTTGCGGACAAAGTGGCGGGGGTCTTCGTTCCGATTGTAATTGGAATCGCGATAGTGACGTTCATCGTTTGGCTGTTTGTGGGGCCGAATGCGGCCTACGCGATCACCGCTGGCGTAGCGGTGTTGATTATCGCTTGCCCGTGCGCTCTGGGGCTCGCGACGCCTATATCGCTCTTAGTGGGAACGGGGCGAGGGGCGGAGTTGGGGGTGTTGATCCGGAGCGCAGAGGCGCTGGAGGCCGCGGGCGACATCGATACGATGGTCTTCGACAAGACGGGGACCCTGACCCGGGGAGAGCCACTGGTGACAGATGTGTTGCCTACAGGGGGCAGGGCCGAGCGGGAAGTGCTGGCGTTGGCGGCTTCGGCTGAGCGAAGATCAGAACATCCATTAGGCGAGGCGATTGTGCGGGCCGCACAGGAGCGGGGCTATGAACTGCAGGAGCCGGAGGCGTTTATCGCGGCGTCGGGCTTGGGGGTTCGCACTCAGATAGATGGGCGGGCGGTGGTGGCCGGATCGTTGCGGATGATCGAGGAGAGCGGTGTGGTTGTTGAATCGGTCCGATCGAAGGTCGATGCCTTGGCAGAAGAGGGAAAAACGGTGGTTCTCGTCGCGATCGATGGGCGGGTGATAGGGGCGATTGGGCTGGCGGATAGAGCGAAGGAGCGAGCGGCCGAAGCGATTCGTGGATTGCGGGCGATGGGGCTGTACGTCGCGATGATAACAGGTGACAACGAGCGGACGGCGCGAGCGATTGCTGTGGATATAGAGATAGAAGATGTCCAGGCAGAGGCCTCGCCCGAACAGAAGGTGGAAGCGGTGAAGGAATTTCAGCTATGGGGGCGGCGAGTCGCGATGGTGGGGGATGGGGTCAATGACGCGCCGGCTCTGGCGCAGGCGGATGTTGGCATAGCGATTGGAAAAGGAACCGACATTGCAATTGAGGCGGGAGACATCACCCTGGTGAGAGATGATTTGCGGCTCGTTCCAGAAGCGGTGCATTTGAGTCGAGCGACTCTCCGCAATATCAAGCAAAATCTATTCTGGGCGTTTTTCTACAACACCTTGGGGATTCCGGTCGCTGCGGGGGTGCTGTACCCCGTGACCGGTCGCCTGTTGCATCCGGCTATGGCGGCGGCGGCGATGGCATTTTCGTCGATATCGGTGGTGATGAACGCGCTGCGATTGAGGCGGCATCGACCTCGTTTTTCGGGGGAATAGACTGGTTGTTCTGAGCGGGTTTGACTGTGCTGGAGGACTCGGAGGGGTTTGAGCTGAAACTGTGCTTACGGGATGAACAAGAAACGAATTCTTCCACCCACGTATCTCTTCCTCAGCATCGTTGCGATGGTTGTACTGAGACTCGTGCTTCCGGTGGCGCACATTATCTCGTGTCCGTATAACCTTCTCGGGGCAATCCCTATTGTTATCGGCTTCGTCGTCAATGTCATGGCGTCGAATACGTTCGATTGCGTCGGCACGACAGTGAAACCGTTCGAGGAATCGTCGGAGTTGGTGACGAGCGGTGTGTTTCGCTTCAGTCGACACCCAATGTATGCAGGAATGATTGCACTGCTTGCGGGGATTGCCGTGATCCTCGCTACGCTGGCGCCTTTCCTGATCCTCATTCCTTTTATCTGGATCATGCGCGAGTTTGCGATCGTAGAAGAGAAGGCGATGGATGAGACGTTCGGCGACGCTTATCGTGAGTATAGTACACGAGTGCGACGGTGGATTTGAAGGGCCGGCGGTATGGTGCTGGGCAAGGACGTTTATTGGGATTTCGGTCTTTCGGGAGCAAGCTCTCGAAAGACCAGAAGGACAGAACATCCAAACTGAAGCTGCAACCTTTGTGGATCGAGCGCCCTGGGAGATTAGTTGACCGAGGTTCGGCAGGCATGATATAGTGCTGGCGTGATGATTGGTTCTTGGCGTGGTATTGGGTGTTTTGCTCATGTGCACGACCATCTCGTGCGTGAGTTTTGCGCGCCTGCTGGTATGCCCACCTAGTCTTCTGTCGAACAGAATACGTTGAGAGCGGCGAGACCACAGGCAGAGACGGAAGCCTGTGGTCGAAGTGTTTGCCGCCTAGCCTTCAGTGAAATGAGGGTGGAATATGACGGACAAGAAAGCCGATTACGGAAAGATTTCAGAAGTTTACGATGAAGCGCGGCGGGCGGACTCGCCGCATGTGGCATGGTGGGTGGTGAAACTGGCGGCGGAGGGCAATCTACGGAAAGGGAAACGTTTGATCGAGCTGGGCTGCGGCACGGGGAGATGGACGACTCTTCTGGCGAAACGGACGGGCTGCGAAACCGTGGGACTGGACCGATCTTGCGAGATGCTCGACAAGGCGCGCGCGAAGGACCGCGAGGGACTGGTCACCTGGATCGAAGGGGATTGCGAAGAGCTGACGCTGGAGGCGGGAAGCTTCGACTGCGCGCTGATGTCTTCGATCATGCACCACCTGGACGACCATCCCGCGGTTCTCGCGAATGTGTTTCGGATTCTGCGACCCGGTGGGGTCTGCCTGATACGGCAGGCGACGCTGGAGCAGATAGTCGATGGCCCTTGGTTCAGATTTTTTCCAGAGATCGTCACGATAGACCGAAAGCGAGTCCCTTTTCGGTCCGAGATCGAACATTGGATGAAGTCGGCCGGATTCGACCCCGTGCGGGTGGAGGTGTTCAAGCAGCGGTCGTACGAGACCAATATGCAACTATTGGAGGAGTTTCAGAAGCGGGTGACCTCTTCGCTGCGCATGATCGCTGATGAAGCATATAAAGCGGGCATGGCGAGGCTGATGGCCCGCCTCCGCCGACATACAGACGATCCAACCATAAGGGAATCATTATTCACGTTGTTCGTCGGGAGGAAGCCAGAGTGAGTTTGAAAGCCGTCATCTTCGACTTGTACTGGACGCTGATGTACGAGGATGAGACAGGGCTCAGCGATCAGATCGTCGCAGCAACGGCACGAGCCGGTGTTGACTTCGATGTGTGGCGTAAGGAATGGCGCAGAATGATGGAGACGTCGTGGAAGGGGGAGTTTTCGCTATTGGGGCGGGTGCGAACGGTGCTGGAGCGTGTCGGGGCAAATACGCTCGACGGCGCGCTGGCGGAGGAATTGGCCGGGTTGATGTCGGCGCGAAGCACGCCCCGGCTGTATCCCGATGTGAGAGAGTCGCTCGCGAAGGTAAAGGGCATGGGATTCAAGATGGGGCTCATAAGCAACATCTCCTCCTACCGGGCGACGTGGCTGGCGGAGATAGAGCTCACACCATTCTTCGACGCGATGGCGCTTTCATGTGAGCTCGGTGTGACCAAACCGGAGCCGGCGATTTACTTGGCCGCCGCGAAGTGGTTGGGCGTACGTCCCGAAGAGTGCGTATTCGTGGATGACGTACCGCTATATGTACAGGCGGCCCGGAACCTCGGTATGGCTACCGTGCGCATCAACCGCTTTGGCTCCGATGACATCTACCGGAAGTACTACGACGATCTCAGTTTCGAGGCCGATCTCGAGATCACGGGGCTGGATGAATTGGTGACATGGCTCGGCCAGAAATCAGGAGAGTGAATAAATGTCATTCCGCGCTGTGCTCTTCGATCTTGGGCAAACGCTGTTGGAGTACCCGGGGAATACGCGCGAGTTCTGGTACGGCTATCTTCGGAAACGGCTCGAGGAAATGACTACCGTACTCACTGATGTGGGTGCCCAGATTGAGGATGAGACCGACGGATTCGTCGATAGCGCCCTGGACATTGTCTGGCCCGATCGTAAGATCAACTTGTCGGGGAAGTCCTGGCACTTCGGGGAGAGAATGCGAGAGCTGCTGTCGGCCTGCGGCCGAGCCGACTGCACCGACACAGAGCGCAAAGCCCTGACAGAGTTATTCTATCGACCGATAGGGCAAGAGACAAATCGATATCCCGAGACGCTGCGGGTGCTGCAAACGCTGAGAGATGCCGGCATTCGTATGGCGATCATCTCCAATGCCCCTTGGGATGTGCCAGGCCGTCTGCTGAGAGCGGATATGCAGCGGTGGGAGATCGAGCGGTTCTTCGACGCGTTCGTCATCTCCGGCGATGTGCCCTGGCGAAAGCCGAATCCCGAATTCATGTGGGCGGCCGCGCGGGAGCTAGGCGTGGAGGCAGAGGAGTGTCTTGTGGTGGGGGATTCCCTCAATGCCGACATAGCCGGGGCGAAGGCCGCGGGGATGCGCAGTGTGTGGGTGAACCGTGATGGCTTGCCTGTTCCCGCCGGCGAACCCGAGGGGGATTGGACAACAGCGGACTTGGTGGGCGTGCTGGACGTCGTGAGCGGCGACAAATGATCTGAACTATCGGCGACAGCTCGTGTCAGAGCGCCACAAGTAGGGTGGGCCGCCCATATGGGCGGCCCACCGCTGTTCTCCGTGTTGGCTTCGGTCGGCTTACGGAAGATCGTCGCCGTAGTTTCCCGTCCCCGTTGCGGCTTCACCGGCGTCTACAAGGCCGCATCCAGAGTAGACGTCAGCGCCGGCAGGCGGCAGATCGTCCGCGCTCGCACAGAGGTCGAGAGTTCTGCCGACGGCCAAGGCGAGCGCGAGCGTGCCGCTCACGTGGGGGGTAGCCATGCTCGTGCCGCTCTTGGTGTCATACCCGCCATCGTTCCAGGTGGAGTAGACCGCGACTCCTGGAGCGGCGATATCGACTTCCGCGCCGGGGCTGCTCCAGGAAGCGACAGCGTCGGTGCTGTCTGTGGCCGCGACGGCGATGACCGAGGGATACGCGCCTGGGAAGTCGACGTGAGCGCCGTCGTTTCCAGCGGCAGCAACCAGGATTACGCCGGCCGCCGCAGCTGCGTCACATGCCTCGTGAAAAGAGAGGACATCGCTATCGGTTCCCAGACTCATGCTGGCTATATCGATATCGTTGGCGACGCACCACTCGAGGGCGGCGATAATGTGGCTCACATAGCCGGAGCCATTTCTGTCGAGCACCTTTGCCGCGTAGAGCGAGGCTTGGGGGGCGACCCCGACGACACCGAAATCATTGCCACTTGCCGCGATAATCCCCGCGCAATGGGTGCCGTGGCCGTTGTCGTCGTCCCACTTGTCTGGATTCGCCGGTTTCCAGGCGGGTTTGCTGACGAAATTGACGCCGCCGACGATGTTGGCGGCGAGGTCGACGTGATCCCGGTCGATACCGGTGTCTATGACGGCGACTGAGACGCCGGCGCCTTTCGTAACAGACCAGGCATATTCGGCATCAATCCGGTCAACACCCCACGGAAGAACTTGCTGTGGCGGCTCCGGATCGGGCTTGTCTTTATCCCTACCCGGCGGCGATGGTGGCTTGGGCAGCGCTCGCACTCTCGCGTCGACGTCCACCCTCTCGACTTCGAGTCGGCCTGCGAGTTGCCTGGCGATTCCGGGGGGAAGAATGATAGCAGCGGCGTTCACACTGGGAAGATGGCGCATCACTTGCCCCCCAGCGCGCTCGACGAGTGCCGTTTGTCGGGCATCGTCCGCGAACCAATTCTGGAACACGATGATGTGCCGCTCCATACCGGTTGCCTGGGCGAATGAGGGGCTTCCCATCAGCAGGGACGTTGCCACGACAACACCCACAAATATGAAAACAAGCACAGCGCTATTCAGTCGGAAATTCCCAACCAATCCCATTTGCACACTCCCTTCTGGCGTTACCTTGACGGATTGCTCATGGGTTTCTTAGGATACCACTCCCTGAGATTGACCTCAATAGCGTGCCATGTAGGGGCCTATTAATCCAACGCGATGCCGGTCCCCTGCGGCTCACCGCCAGCGTCGAAAGTCCTTCTGACTCACGTGCCGTCCCTCGTGTTCCACGCGACGCTATTTACGCGCGTTTCTAACCAAGGAAAAGAATCGCTGTGCAGCTAGACTGTAAAACTCGAGAGTTGATGTCCCCCCCCCGTTTCTGATAATATAGCGTTCAGTCGGCGCGCTGTTCTTGTCGTGGAACCGCACTCCTATCGCTCTGCCGCCGACTGGAAATCAATGACAAAGGAGGCGGTTCTATGATGCAACGACGGTTTACCCCTGTGTTTCCCCTACTCCTGTTGTTTGTGCTCATCGCCGTATCCGCGTGCTGTGGCGA
>Ga0180438_10003548_pt1 | contig 23463 bp, 14 predicted proteins | sample SS_ome_12_FD_132455 | JGI IMG/M metagenome (GOLD analysis project Ga0180438, IMG submission 132455) | Hypersaline lake sediment archaeal communities from the Salton Sea, California, USA - SS_3_D_2 metaG | ecosystem: Environmental > Aquatic > Non-marine Saline and Alkaline > Hypersaline >...
GCCGCCCGCCGACCGGCCCGACGTGTCCACGAACAGCTCCACGCACGTCCAGTCCCAGAACTGCTTCGGGTCGCCCGCCGCGAGGTCCTTCGCCGGCAGCCTCGCCGCCAGCCAGATCCCCTCGTCCGACCAGCCGACGCGCACGCCCGGGTCGAGCCCGGCCGCCGACTCGAACGCTCGCCCGACCAGCGCGGCGGCCTTCGGCCAATCGCCGAGGTCGCCGTCCAGTTTGACCCGGCCGACCTGGATGACGTCGATGCGGCCCGGGCGGAGGTCATGCGTCATCGTCGCCCCGCCGGCGAGCTTTGCCGTCACCGTCACCGGCCCGGCGGCCGTCTTCGAGGCGACGAAGGTCGACTTCGCCCCTGCCGGCGTCGCGGTGAGTTTCGCCGGCTCCATCCTGCCCAGCTTCGGCGGGACGGACAGTTCGACATCGACGGCCTGCCGGCCGCCGGTCCGCAGCGACAGCTCGGCCCGCCCGCCGGGCCAGTACGGCTCGGACGACGCCTTCAGCGGGGCGACGACCCGCAGCACGAGCGGCCAGCGCCGCCGCCAGCCTTTGCCCTCCGCCACGGCCGTCAGGCGATGCTCGCCGATCGCCACGTCGGCAGCGCAAGTCAGCTCGGCCTTCGCACCGCCGCCGGCCGACCACCTCCCGCCGGTCACGCCGGCGGGTAGGTCCCCCCACCGCCCGGCCGCGCCGGGCGGGAGCTTGGCAGCGACCGACACCGACCCTCCGGGCGAGGCGGTCAGGATCGTCGTGCTCAGCCACTCGGCCGTCCGCTGGGTCTCCCACCCGGCCGGGAGGCCGTCAAGCTGGAAGTACGCCACTTCCGGCGTGAGCTTGCCCGCCTTCGCCGGGTTGCCGAACAGGTCCCGCCTCTCCGCCCTCGCCAGCGGCGCCGGCAAGGCGTGCTCGGCTTCCACGCTCCACGCCGCCGCCAGCCAGCCGCCGCCCGGCCGCTTGAACAGCAGGCACCAGCGGTCGGGCCCGAGGTCGATCGAGCCGGCATATTCGGCCAGTGCGGTGAACTTCGAGACCGCCGCCATCGCCGCGCCCGCCGGGCGGACGTTGTCGTCGCGGTCGATCAGGCCGCACGAGGCGAACTTGCCCGTCCCATCCGTGTCCCGGTCGAAGAACCAGAACGTCTTGTCGACGCCGCAGAATCTCGCCAGCAGGTACATGCGGGCGAGGTAGATCGCCTGCATCCGCTCGCCGACCGCCGGCCCGTACGTCGCGTCCCACCCGATCTCCGTCAGCCAGCACTCCCGCCGGCGAGAATGGGCCAGTTGCGCAATCGCCCGAAGGCGGTCGAGAAACGTCGCCGCCCCCTCCGGGTTCTCCGCGCCGGTGTTGTAGTCCTTCCGCGACAGCTCGGGGGCGACCGTGCCGGTGTAGTAGTGGCAGTTGACCACGGCGAAGTCGTCCTTCGCGGCCGATTTCAGCAGGCGGACCGTTCGGCCGTAGTAGATCCCCGCGTCGCCGTTGAGCACCACCTTCGCCCGCCCGCCGGCCGCCCGGAGCCCCTCGGCGGCGTGGCGGATGTATCCGACGTAGCTGGCCATGTACGCCTCGTAGCCGACCGTCGAGCCGTGGAACTGGAGGTCCGACTCGTTGTCCAGCTCCCAGAACGGCACGTCGGGGAAGGCCCGGCTCAGCCGCTCGTATGCCTCGCGGATGCCGGCCGCGTCGGCGACATAGCGTTTCTTGTCCGCCGTGCGGAAGCAGCCGGACATGCACGGCAGGACCGTCACGCCCGCGTCGGCCGCCTCGCGAGCGATCGGCGCGAAGTCCACGCCGTTGGACGCCCTCGGCGCCGCCGCGCCGTCCTTCAGCCAGCCCCAGCAGTAGTCCCTCGCCCAGTGGATGCCCATCGCCGCGAGGGCCGCCCACTTCGCCTGGTAATGCGTGTTGACGCCGATCGACGAACCGGCCCGCTGCCGGGGTGTCAGGCGATCGACGGGCACGGTCCGCACCACGCGGAGCCGCGCCGCCGTCAGAGGCCCTCCCGCCTTCGCGTCGCCGCCGGCCTCACGGAGTTCGGCCTCGAAGACGTACGGCCCGTATCGGTCGAGCGTCAGCTCTACCGGCCGGACCCACTGGCCGCGGACGTTCACCTTGTGCGTGCCGCGGGCGGCGGTCCGCCCCCACCAGTCGGTCAGCTTGTGCCTCAGCACGAGCGGGCGCTTGGGGGCTTCCCATGCGAAGAGGCGCAGATAAACCGTCGTCGTCTCGTCGCCGGCAACCAGGCCGTGGGCGTGATCGCAGTGCAGGCGCAGCGACGGCACCTCGCCGCTCGCCGCCGCGCACAGCAGCAGCGCCACCGCCACGCACGCCACCCCGCGCCGTCGATCACCAGTCGTCGTCCGTCTCGTTGAGCCGGTCATCCTCGCCTCCGAACTTCTTCTTCGCATTGATAACGACCTCCAGCCGCCCGAACCGGACGGCGATCGCGGCCGCTTCCTTCACGCCATAGTTCGCCACCGTCACGCCGGTGATCGTCAGCGGCTGGGCCCAGCCGGCGGGGATGCCCGCCGTCACCTGCCGCCAGCCCTCGAAGTCGAGTCGGCCCGGCTCCGGGCGGGCGGTGGCGGCCTTGCCGACGGCATCGACGAGGTGAATCTCCAGCGGGTGTCTCGTCCCCGTGCCCTTCACCCACAGGCGAATCTGCTGGAGCGGATAGGGGATCTGTCTGCCCTCGGCCGGCTCGGCCCGATAGGCCTGGTACCGCCCGGCGGCGAAGCTCAGCCTCATCTCCAGCGCCCGTTTCATCGCACCGGCGGCCACGAGCTTCTCGGGGAAGTCGTCGACCAGCCGCAGCGAACCGGCCATCTTGTTCCATCGGAAGGGCCTCCACTCGCCGGGCAGGTTCAGGTCGCTGAGCACGACCGCCTCGCCGGTGACGGGCAGGGGCTTCAGCGCGGCGGGGTCGGGCTTTCGCGTGCGTGCCGCCTTGCGGCCGGCGGCGGCCTGCTTCGCGGCGGCGGCGATCTCGGCCTCGCTCGCCACGCGGAGATCGGGCTCGGCCAGGCCCACCTCGATCCTGGCGGCCGCGCCGAGACCGTAGTTGTGGAAGCCGATCCCCTTGAATCGCACCGGCTGGGCCCACTTCGCCGGCACGCGGGCCGAGACGCGCCGCCAGCCGCCGAAGCGCAGCCGCGACGGGCTCGGGGCGACCTTCACCGACTCGCCCTTCGCGTCGGTGAAGTAGAACTCGATGTAGTGCTCGCTGGCCGGGCCCTTAAGCCAGCAGCCCGCCGCCAGCAGCCGGCCGTCGGACTTCGGCGGCTCGGCCGGGTGGAGCTGGAAGAACTGGAACTCGCTGCCGGCGGCGAAGGAGATCTCCGCCTTCAGCGACCTGCCGCTTCGGCCGACGGCGGGCTTGATCTGCTTCGGGAAGTCGTCCCGGACGCTCACCGCCCCGGGCGCCTTGTTCCACTGATAGGCCTTCCACGAACCCGCCCGGCCCGGGTCGCCGACGGGCACCCACCGCCCGGGCATCCGCCCGACGGCGTCGGCGGCGTCGACCTCGGCGGCGAGGCGGGCGAGGTAGATCGTCAGGTCGGCCGGGTCGTGAACGTTCCAGTCGTGGAAGGTCAGGCTCTTGACCGTCAGCGGCTGGGGCCAACTGCCCGGGACGCGGCACGTCAGCTTCTGCCACGTGTCGAACTCGAGCCGCCCGAGGTCGACCTTGCGCTCGGCGCCGTCGGCGTCGGCGAGGTTCAACTGCACGTAATGGCCGGTCTTCGCGCCCTTCAGGTGCAGGCTGAAGCCGAGCACGCGCCGGTCGATCGGCTCGATCGGGGCGGCCGGGATCAGCGTGAAGTGGCGGAACCCCTCCCCGCCCGGAAAGGCGATCTTCACGCCGAGCGACTTCTTCCGCTCCTTCACGTCCGCGAGCTTCGGCGCCGTCTCCGGGCGGATGGCGATTCGGCCTTTCGCCTTGCTCCACTGCGAGATCCGCCACCGGCCCGGGCGGTCGAAGTCGCTCAACACGCGGACGCTCCCGTCGTCCGCCCCGGCCGATGCCGCCCCAACCAGCAGCGCTGCCGCGGCCGTCAGCATGACTCTTCTCATCTCTCTGTCCTTCCGCAGGCGCCCTCTGGGGCGGCTCCTCCGTCGATATCGCGCCGTGACGGGCTCCGGATTCTACGCGGGCGGCGCGGCGGAGGGAACAGTCTGCCCCATGCCGAGACGGCCGCAGCGTTCCTGATCCGCGCGTCCGCCTTCATCCGCGTTGATCCCTGCTGATCTCATGCGGCTGTGACGAAAGCCGCGCTGCGGGACCGGAAGAACCCGGAAAACGCAGGAACCTGCCCGGCCCGAGGGCCATTCGAGATAGTGCGTGATCGCCAGGGAACCTGCACAAGGAGATTTCACATGAAGCGATACGGTCCATCGATCCTCGTCGTCGCCGCGATGCTGATTCCGGTGGGGCTGCTGGCGGTGAGCGGCCACGGGGGGAAGGCGGCGGACGCCAAGCCGGAGAAGGCCTCCGACGCCTTCCGCAACCAGTTCGTCAAGGACTTCCGGCGGACGGGGCTGAATACGACGATCGGCGACGCGATGATGCTGCGGATTCTCGTCGAGGCCAGCGGGGCCAAGCGGGGCATCGAGGTCGGATCGGCCAGCGGGTTCGGGGCGATCAACATGGGGATGGCCTTCGAGCGGACCGGCGGGCACCTCTACACGCTGGAGATCAGCCCGACGATGGTCCGGAAGTGCCGCGAGAACCTGGAGAAGGTCGCCCTCGAGAAGACCGTCACCGTCGTCGAGGGCGACGCGCTGAAGACGCTGCCGAAGTTGGAGGGCGAGTTCGACTTCGTCTTCATCGACGCGGTCAAGAGCGACTATCTGAAGTACTTCAAGGCCGTCGAGGGCAAGCTGAAGCCCGGCGCGGTCATCGTCGGCGACAACGTCATCCGCTCGGCGAGGGCGATGAAGGACTTCCTCGACTACATGCAGACGAGCCCGAACTACGACACGGTGATCATCCGCGCGTCGATGGAAAAACGCGACGGCATGTCCATCAGCTACAAGATCCGCTGACCGCGCGCCCGGCGGGGCGGAGAGATGCCGTCCACGGATTGCACGCATTTCACCGATTGTGAGAATCAGAGTCGGGCGCCGCGTGGTCTGTGGACACCGCAGCGCGAGGCCCTCCCGGCCTGTCTTCCGAACCGTCTGTGCAATCCGTGTGATTTGTGGACTCTCTTCCTGCCGGGCATGCCGAGGAGACACGTCATGGGAAAAGCTGCCGTCGTCCCTGTCGTCCTTGCCGCGTTGGCTGCCGCTGCCCTCGCCGCGCCGCCTGCGCCGCCGCGGGCGGTGGTGGAGGTCGAGGAGGACGTCTACCGGTACGAGCCGGCCAATAATGGTGCCGGGCCGATGTGGTGCAACGGGTCGACGTGCATCGTCCGCGTCGGCGAGGACGTCTACGCCAGCGGGCTGGAAACGCTGAAGGACTTCCGCCCGCTGAACAACTGCCGCTGGCTGCTGCTGCATCGGAAGGCCCACGGCTGGCGGACCGTGCGCGCCGACCAGACCGGCCGGACACGCGAGCCGTGCCCCATGGCCGCCCTGCCCGGCGGGCGGGTGCTGCTGAGCGTCAACCCGACGCTCGCGAAGGACCCGAAGGCCTACGGCGGGCCGGCGCGGCCGGGGGTGCTCCAGTTCGAAGCCAAACGCCCCGATACTCCGCCGAAAGCGATCCGCCCCGTCTGGCGAGGCGAGCCGGCGTTCAGCGAGCATTCCTACCGCAGCTTCGCCGCCGACGCCGAGGCCGGGGAGATGATCCTGTTCCAGAACATCGGCTACGCCCACGCCGAGTGGGCCTTCTTCGATCGCGAGGGCAACTGGTCGGCCGCCGGGCAACTGAAGTGGCCCTGGGGGGCCGAATACGACAAGCCCCAGCCGATCCGCATCTGCTACCCGACCGTCGCGCTGAAGGACCGGGCGGTGCACTTCTGCGGCGTCAGCGACATCGTCGAGCCCTATGGCAAGTGGCGGCAGTACAAGCAGAAGCTCACCGGCCGAAAGTGGGACTACGACTTCCGCCGGCTGTTCTACGCGCTCTGCCCCGACATCCGGACAGGCAGATTCTCGAAGTGGCTGGAGGTCGCCAGCCGCGACAAGACCTGCGGCTGGATCATGCCGATGGACCTGTGGGCCGGACCCGACGGCGCGGCACACGTCCTGTGGACCGAGCGGGCCATCGACACCCGCCTGCGAAAGGAGTTCTTCCCGGGCGAGAAGCAGCGCCACGCCCTGGGCTACGCGGTGATCCGCGGCGGCAAGGTTGCGCTGCGGAAGACGCTGGCCGTCGCCGGCGAGGGCCTGCCCGGCCCCGTGCCGCGGTTCGGGCGGTTCCACGTCACGCCGGCCGGGCGGCTGACGGTGTTCCACTACGTCGATGGCACCGACGCCGACGGCAGACGCGTCTCGGAGAACCGCTTGATCGCCGTCGGCCCCGACGGGTCCGTCGGCCGGCCCGTCCGCGTGGCGATGAAGCACCCGATGAGCCGCTTCTTCACCGCCACCGGCCGCGCCGGATGCCGGCCGTCGGAACTGCTCGATCTCTACGGCACCCGCGCCGGCGCGTCGCGGACCCTCAGCTACGCCCGCATCCGCATCCAGTGACGCCGAGACAACGGGGACTGGCTCCGAAGCGCAGCGCACGGGCCCGTCCCCTTTCTCCTGACCGACAACAGAGCGAGATCCCGTGCCCTCACAAAAAGTAGCCTGTCCCCTTTTCCGTGCCGCACTGCTGGCTGCGGCGTTGCTGTCATGCGCGGCTGGGGAGGCGAGAGCGCAGCGGCTGAAGGTGTCAACGCTCACGAAGGCCCGGCGCGTCGGCGAGGTCTGCGAGTTCAGTGTGACGGGGCTCGCCGAAACCGACAACCCCTACGATCCCAACGAAGCGGCGTTGGAGGCGGTGTTCATCGCCCTGTCCGGGCGGCGGACCACCGTGCCGGGCTTCTACGCCGTCCCGCACCGCCGCAGCGAGACGCCCCCGCCGCAACGGTTCGTTCGGGAACTACGCATCGGCGCGGACATGCGGAACGTGCGGGCCGGCACGGTCCTGGAGATGCTCGTCGACGACGTCCGCCTGCTCGACAGCCGCTCGGGGAAGGCGATCACGGTCGACGACCTCGCCGGGCCGTTGAGGTGGCGCTCGGAGGACCGTAGCGTGGCCGTCGCGATCCGCGAGCAGGCCGGCGATCGTGCCCTGCACGTCAAGTGGACCGCGGACCGGCCGGCCTGGCCGGCCGTCGGGCTCGACTGCGGCGGGGCCGACTGGCGGGCGTTCGACCGCATCCGCCTGCGCGTCCTGCCGCTGGCCGGCCACGACGCGATGAAACGCCGGCCGGACATCGGGCCGTTCCTCCAACTCCGGATGGCCCCCAACCACTGGGTGACGATGAAGCTCCGCACCGGCGGGTTCCAGCCGGGCAAGTGGCAGCAGATCACCCAGCCGATCCCGCGGCTTCACGCGAGGATCCGGTTCACCCCGGCCGGACGCGGCGGCTGGCGGGTGCGCTTCCTGCCGAGCGAGGCGGGGGGGCACAAGGTGAAGCTGACGTTCCGCGGTCGCGGCCGGGGTGTGCGCAGGGGCAGGGGGGGCTTCTACGTCGGCGCCGGGCGCAGCGACGGCGTCGTCCGTCTCAGCAAGGCCGACCCGCGGTTCCTCGAGTTCACATCCGGCCGGCCTTTCTTCGGCGTCGGGGCCAACCTGGTCTACTGGAAACAGGAGCTGGGCTATTACCGTCACTACCTCGACCGGTTGGCGGAGGCGAGGTGCAACCTCGTGCGGACGTGGCTGTCTCCGGGCTGCCTGGGCTTTGAGCTTCGCGGCGGCCGGTACGACATGGCGCGGGCGGCGCAGTTCGACGAGCTGCTCGAGATGTGCCGGCGTCGCGGGTTGCACGTGATGATCTGTCTGGCTGACTTCCGCGAGGTGGGCAAGAAGCACGGCACGTGGAACAAGTCGGTCTACAACGCCGCCAACGGCGGGCCCTGCAAGTCGCCGGAAGCCTTCTTCAGTGATCCGGCGGCGCGGGAGCTGTTCCGGCGGCGGGCGCGGTATGCCCTTGCGCGGTGGGCCGCCTTCCCCAACGTGCTCGCCTGGGAGCTGTTCAACGAGGTCAACCTCGCCGAGGCGTGGAAGAAGCAAAAGGACGCCGTCCGCGAATGGCACGGCGAGATGGGCGGATACGTGGCGGGCCTGGCCCCGTACGGCCGGCCGGTCACGACCAGCCTGTCCGGCGAGGCCGACGACGAGCTTTGGGCCCGCCCGCAGATGGCGATCGCGCAGCGCCACTTCTACCTCGACCCGCGGGAGTCGTTCGCGGCGACGGCGGCGGCGGCCGTCGAGAAGCTCACCCGCCACCGCAAGCCGGTACTGATCGGCGAGTTCGGGCGAAGCGGCAACGAGTACGCCCGCGAGGACGCCGCCGGCGTGAGCCTGCACAACGGCTTGTGGGCCTCGGCGCTGAACGGATCGGCCGCCGCGGCGATGAGCTGGTACTGGGGCTGGATCGACGACAACGGGCTGTGGAAGCAGCTCGAGTGGCTCGGGCGGTTCGTGGCGGGCGTCGGGTGGCCGGGCGAGGGCTTCCGGCCGCTGCGGGGGCGGATCTCGGCCGACGACGGCCCGGCCGCGCGGCGGCTGCCGGTTCGCGTCATTCCCGTCCGCGGCAAGTGGAAACCCGCGCCGGTCAACCGCCCCGTCACCGTCACGCTGCGGGAAGACAACACGATCGATCTGCCCGACCGCGTCTCGAAGCTGCTGCACGGATCGCTCAAGGAGAAGCTGCACAACCCGGTGACGTTCCGCGTCCGCTACGCGCAGGCGGGCAGGTTCATCGTCCACGTCGACGAGGTTGCCGAAGCCGGCGGCCGGCTCGTCCTGGTCCTCGACGGCCGACGCATCCCGCAGAAGCCCTTCCCCGACCTTCGCCCGCCGGATAAACGCAAGCCCCCCCCCTCCGGAGCCGCGGAGAAGCAAGAGGCCCCCGCCTCCGGAGCCCCGAAGGAAAACGGGGACTGGCTCCGAAGCGCAGCGCAGGTGCCCGTCCCCGTTTTACGAGCCCGACAGCCCCGTCGCAGCCTCCCGCACTCAGAAAAAGTAGCCTGTCCCCTTTTCCACCACCCAACCCCCGCCACCGGAGCCCGGAGGGAAAACGGGGACTGGCTCCGAAGCGCAGCGCAGGTGCCTGTCCCCGTTTTCCGAGCCCCACAGCCCCATCGCAACCTCCTGCATTCAGAAAAAGTAGCCTGTCCCCTTTTCCACCATCCAACCCCCGCCTCCGGAGCCCCGGAGGGGCGGCAGGCAATAGCCGAGGGCGCAAGCCCTCGGAAAGACGCCCCCCCAGGAAAAGAGCCCCGAAGGGGCGGCACGAACGCCACGTCGCCGGACGACGAGTCCGATGAGGACAAGCCGCCCCCGCCGCCGCGCGGGGAGACGTTCGAGATCGCCGTCCCCGCCGGCCGACACGAGATCCGCGTCGAGAACGACGGGCTCGACTGGCTGAAGGTCTCGTGCTACGAGCTGGTCGGCACGCGGGGCCGCCCGCCGGCCCGTCTGATGGGTCTGCGGGGGCGGCGCACGGTCCTGGCGTGGTTGTGGAACGAGTCACACGTGTGGGATCGGGCGATTCTCAACACGGCGGCCGTCGAGTTGACAAACGTGTCGGTGGAGCTGACCGATATCCCGGCCGGCGCGTGGCGCGTCCGTCCGTTCGATCCGTGGACGGGCAAGTGGGGCGGCGAGGCGCGGGCTCGCGTCGGCGAACGCGGACGTCTGAAGCTCGCGCTGCCGCGCCTCCGCCGCGACGCGGCTTGGCGGATCGAGAGAATCGACGGCGGCTGATGCGTCACTCCGCCGGCTTCAGCAGGACGTAGTCGAGGCCGAACATGTAGGCCTTCTGCGCCCGGTCGTTGGCGCCGACGATCTCGACGACCAGCTTGTGCTCGCCCTTGGTCAGCTCGTGCGTGCCGAGGGAGATCGGCTTCGTCGGGATCACCCCGTCGTTGTACAGGTCGATCTGGTCGCCGACCGCCTTACCGTCCAACAACAGTTTCACGATGCCGTAGTCGATCGCCTTGGTCATCACGGCGGTCAGCTCGAACCGGCCCGCCCGGCGGACGGGCAGGGCGAGCGTGAGCTTGTCGCCCGGCTTCGCGCCGGTCCACCAGAGCTGGCCCAGCTCGCTCCACTTGCCCAGCCTGAAGTTGGCCATGTCCTGCCGCTTCGGGTCGCCCGCCGTCTTGGCGAGGACCTTCATTGCCTCGCCTTCGATCGCGCCCTTGATGCGGTAGACCTTCGGTTTCTCGTAGTAGTTCAGCCGGTCGTTGACGGGCACGGGGCCGTACGGGTCCTCGCCGCCCGCCGACAAGTACCAATACGCCACGGCCGCGTAACGCGTCGGCCAGTCGTTCGAGAAGTACTTCTCGATCGCGCCCTCGAAGCTCTTGCTGAACGGCACGTTGTCGCCGATCTGCCATCGGTTGACGGAGATGTGGCCCTTGTTGCCCATGCTGATGGTCTGGTTGTGGAAGGCCCTCGCGAACAACTGCGGGTTGCCCCACGCATAGCCGAAGTAGTCCTCGCTGCCCGTGCCGAACGTGGAGGGGAACTTCTCGCCGTCGACGAAGAACTTCTCGTCGCCCTCGCCCCACCAGTATCGCCCCTCGCCGGCGGCGGGACATTGGCCGCCCTTCGGGTTCCAGACGTGCAGCATCACCCCGCAGAACCGCCCCCGCCCGGTCGTTTTCAGCATCGTCCAGTCGGGCCAGCGGTCCTTCGTCGGCTGGAACGCGTCGCGGTGCCACTTGGCGTGGAATCGGCCGAGCTGCTCGACCGGACGGGTCAGCGGGGCGTGCGTGACGGCCAACTCGACCTCGCGGGCCTCCTCGCCGTCGTTGACCAGCTCGACCTTCGCGGCGGTGGCGAACGGCATGTACCAGAAGCTGTAGAAGCCCTCGTCGGTCATGCCCAACGGCAGGGACTTGTACTTGTTGACCCCGGGCGCCGTGCCGAAGAAGTCGCCGAGCGGGCACCAGACGGCCGGCGCGTCCGCGCGGTCCCACGTGATGCGCAGCACGAGCTGCCGAAGCGCGTCCATCTCGTCGTCACGGTCGGCGAGGTCCATGCGCACCTTCAGTGCCGTGATCGCGCGCGGCCCGGCCAAGGAACAGACCGTCTCCGTCCTGCCCGCCGCGACAGTCAGCGTCCGCTTCTCGGTCTTCTGGCCGTCGCGCCGGCCGGCGGGGTCCGTGCCGAATCGCTGGGCGAAGAACGTGTCCGTCTTCTTCAGGGCCGCCTCGTCCCCGGGCGCCGGCGGCAGGCGGAACGTCGGCACCTGCGTGCCCTCGGGAAACAGGCTGTAGGTGAAGTGGTAATACCGCCCCCAGCCCTTCTCGGCGACGATCTTGCACGACTTCGCGAACGGGATCGGCACGTAGCTGTTCTTGCCGCGGGCCGAGTCGTAGCAGAGCGTCGGATACACGAACGGCCTGGCCGTGTGGTCGAAGTAGGCCTTGAAGGGGATATCGACGGCCGGCTTGTCCGCCCCGTCGAGGTAGATCTTCACGTGCCCGGCGTCGGTCTTGGCCGACCAGATCCGCCAGATGCACCCGGGCCCCGCCATCTCGGCGATGACGAGCGATTCGCCCTCCTTGCGGATGTAGCCGTTGCCGTCGCCGTTGGCGTGCCAGTGGACGTACTTGCCGGTCTTCTCGTCGTATTTCGCCCGCCGGTCCCAACTCGCGTGCTGCATGCACCGCTCGCCGGATGCGGGCAGCTCGGCCAGCCGCTCCAGGTCCGTCAGCCGCCCGACCAACTGCGGGTACGTCAACGTCTGCTGCGCCCGGGCCGCCTGTCCGACCAGCAGGCACGAAATGATCGCCGTCAGCAGTCTGCGCATGATGTCCACCGCCTTCCTTGTTGTGTCATTCGGTCCTGTCGATCCGCAACGTTCTCGTCATCTTGCCGCTGGTGTCCCGGCCTTCGGCGAAGACGCGGGCGTCGCTGGTCAATCCGCCGCAAGAGACCTTCTCGGCTCGAGCGTCCGTGCGAAAGGCGACGAGCTGGGCCTCGCCGCCCGGCATCGCCAGCCGCACCCCCACCGCGCCGGCGCCCTCGACCAGCGCGACGGTCGGCGGCTTCGCCTTCGCGTCCGTGCGGCGGACGACCAGCACCGTCAGGAACCGCCCCGTCGCCGCCGGCGCCGTGGTCTCGGCCGTCAGGTGCCACGTGTCTGCATAGGGCCGGCCCTTGAAGCTCTTCTCGGGCTTCGGGTCGTACTGGTCGGTCTGCGAGATCCGCACCTTCCTGGGCAGCAGGACGTGGACGTCCATGGCGGCCGGCTCTCGCCGGACACGCAGCACGCGCCCGCCGACGTCGATCTTGTCCATCGCGTGCAGCAGCCACTGGAACGTGGCGGCCTTCGCGGCGACGAGGTCGTCGAAGAGGACGAAGACGGCCCCCGCCGGGCCGTCCTGCTCGAGGCGGACGTGCACGACGTGGCGCCGGAACCGCTTCAGCCGCCCGCCGTACGCCGCGGCCGCCTCGCCCTCGACGTAGTCGTACCCGCCGCCGCTGCGAAAGGCCGTGATCCTGCCCCTCGCCCGCCAGCTCCGCCGGACCTGCCCGGCGGCGTCGACGAGCACGCTGTTGACCGCCCGCGTCGCGCGGGTCCAGTTGTGGTGATGCGGCGAGCCGTACCACGGGTAGTAGCCCGTCACCGGCGCCAGCGCCTTGCCGAACGCCTCGACGACGAAGGCGTTTTGGTCCGCGTGCCCGTGGCTGACGCTGCCGAACGGGCTCGAGCGGAACAGCAGCGTCACGTCGCGGTCCTTCTCGCCCAGGGCCGTGTGAATCGCCGCCAGCCCCACCGCCGGGAAGTGCCTCGCCGGCGGAAGGTCTCTCGGGCTGCGGGCGCGCAGCGAGGGATCGTACGTCGCCGCGGTCAGCACGTCGGCCCCGACGCCTCGCCGCGTCGCCGAGTGGGCCCACCGCACGTACGGGTCGCGCCCCAGCGTCGAGAACGCGTACATCACGCCGCCCAGCCCGCCCGGGCCCCCCGAGGCGCCGTCGCCGAACGGGCGGTGCTCGTGATACGGCGTGGCCGTGTACAACGCGTAGTACGGCGTGTTGCGGAAGAACGGCTTGTTCATCAGGTCCACCCCCGTCGCCGCCTTCAGGGCAGCGACGTAGTGCAGCGCGAACCGCATGTACGCCCCCCAGTAGCCCGGCCCCTCCTGCCAGCCGCCGTCGTCGCCGCCCCAGGCGGGGTAGGACGTGCAGTACAGCAGCGTCGCGTACTCGAGCCAGCCCTTCGCCTCCGGCCACTCGTGAGCGAAGCTCAACGCCGCCTCGCCGAGGAAGCCCGGCATTCGGCCGGCGTGGCTCTCGTAGGGGTCCGACTCGAAGGGGCGGCGCTTCAGGTGGCGGTGGAACTGCTCGGCGCGGACCTTCAGGACCGGCTCGATCTTCTTCCGCTCGGCCGGCGTGAACAGCTCGGCCGTCCAGTCGTAGGCCCGCGTGCCGCGCATCATCATCCACATCGCCGGCTCGTCGTAGCCCCACAGGCCCGTCGGGCCGTTCGGGTTCCACGAGAAGAAGTGCATCAGCCTGCGCTTGGCCTCGAGGCCGAACTTCGTCCGGCCGGTCAGAAGGTACGCCAGGGCGCACCGCTCCATCTCGTCCATCGGCGGGCGGGTCGTGCGCATGACGACGACCCGCTCGGGGCCGGTCTTCGGACGCGGCGGCTCGGCGACGATCGGCCGGCCGATGGCCCGCTCGCAGCGGCGGCACAGCGAGTCGAGGGCGGACTTCAGCTCCGCGCCGGCGGCCTTGCGGATCCGCGCCAGTCTCTCGCCCGGGAAGAACAGCCTCGGCCGCCGCTTCGGCACGCGGGCGATCACCTCGGAGAAGTTGGGGAAGGGAAACTCGCGCGCGTCGGCGGGCACGGTGAACGGGCGGGCCTTGCCGTAGACCGCGCCGCCGGGCGTCCTGACCCCGTATCGCCAGAACCACTGTCCGGCGGCCAGCGGCTTGGGGGGGACGTGGACGGTCGTGGGGAGCTTGTCGAAGGTCAGCGTGTCGGCGCCGGCGAAGCCCTTCGACCGGGACAGTTGCAGCGCGTAGGTCGCGTTCTTGCCGGCGGGCACCCAGATGAACGGCGGCGGGTTGACCGCAACGGCCTGGCGGTGTGCGGGGGCGTAGGGCTTCTGCCGGTCGGTCGGCGCGGCGTCGAGGAGGCCCTTCACGCCGCCCTCGGCGGCGCCGGCCGCTCCGAGCGCCGCGACAAGCACGCAGCAACAGACGGCGGCGGCCGGCGTGCGGCGGAGTTTGACGGACATTCGGCGGCTCCTTTCCTGCGTCGGGCGAGGGCCCGCGGCCCGGAGATGATACCGCAAGCGGCTCAAGGAGGGAAACACGCGTCGCGCCGTTCTCATACACCCGCTCACGGGTCCGCCGAAGGCGGACGAGCGGGTGGGTCTCTGTCGGCAAGGGGGTCGCTACCATCGCGACGGTGGGGCGGGTATGATGCGACGTGCGGCGCGGCGTCGCGCTATGAAGGGACGGTCGGATGCGATTCATTATCGGCGTGGACTGCGACGGGCAGGCGTGCGTGGTGGGCGAGCCGGGGCTGGCGATGAACGACTCGACGGACTACGCCTTCGCCCGCCGCCAGGCGACCCGCGAGGCCGACGCCGCCGCCAGGGCCCTGTTCGACTGCGGCGCCGAGCAGGTGATCGTCTGGGACAACCACGGCGGGGGGGCGAACCTCGAGTTCGACCAGCTCGACGCGCGCTGCGAGATCGCCCTCGGCGCCGGATTCGGCCGGCGGTGGCCGGGGCTGACCGAGGCGTTCGACGCCGTCGTGATGATCGGCTATCACGCGATGGAGGGCACGCCCCGCGGCGTGCTGGCCCACACGTACAGCCCGCCGGCGTACCGGTGGATCAGGGTCAACGGGCAGGAGGTGGGCGAGGTGGCGTTGGACGCGGTCGTGGCGGGGGCGTTCGGGGTGCCGCTGATCTTCGTGGCCAGCGACGAGGCCGGCTGCGAGGAGGCGCGGCGGATGATGCCGTGGATCGAGACGGTGGCGACGAAGCGGGGGAGAGGCCGGCACTGTGCGTTCAGCAAGCACCCGCAGCGGGCGGCCGACGAGATCGGCGCGGGTGTGCGGCGTGCGGTCGAGCGGCTGGGCGAGATGCAGCCGCTTCGGTTCGATCCGCCCGTCGAGCTTCAGATCCGGTACAAGCGAGTGCACCAGGCGATGAAGGCCCGGATCCTGCGCACCGGATGGCGGTTCGCGGGGGCGATGACGTTGCGGCGGACGCTTGAGGACTTTCGGGAGTGGCGGTGTTGAGGCAGCCGGCGGTGGCTTCCGCAGAGCGAGGCAGCGCAAGGCGGCAAGCGACGAGTAGAACGGGGCTATCGAGTGTCCGTCGGTTGTGTTGCGGGTCGGGTCGCCGGTCGCGTCGTGGGCGGCTCGGCGGACAGGGCGACGGTGCAGAGCTTCTGGGCTTCGAAGACCTTGCCCGTCAGGTAGTCGAGGAAGGCGACGTGGACGGTGATCTTCTCCCGCCGCGACGGGGCGGGGCCCCACGGGCAGGTGAAGCGGTAGTGCACCGACAGCAGGCCGCTCGACCAGCCGGCGGCGGTCTGGTCGGCGTCGAAGCGGTGCTCGGCCAGCAGGATCCGCTCCGGGTCGGCCGTCGGGTCCAGCAGGCGGACGGTCACCGACCCGGCGGCCTTGATCACCGAGCCGTGCTGGTCGATCGGCTCGATGAAGACGCGGACGGCGTCGTCGCCCGCCTTGCCGTCGAGGTCGAGCCCGCCCGTCCGCGAGCCGAGGCGGATCCGCTGGACGCGGTTGAGCTTCTTCGCCCGCTGCTCGCCCAGCGCCGCCAGTTCCTTGATCTGCCTGTCCCGCTCGGCGACCTTGCTTCGGAGGGACTCGACCTCCAGGTGAAGCTTGCGGGCCTCCTCGAGCGCCCGGTCGCGCTCGGCGAGGGCGGGGTCGATCTTCGGGTACGGAGCGCACCCGCCGCAGACGGCAGCGAACGTCAACGCCAACGTCAACGCCGGCCTCGCTGTCGACGTTGCGGCCGAGGCCGGCCGGCGCGGAGGGGTCATTTCTTGTTCTCCTTGTCGGACCCGCCCTCGTCGTCCGACGCCGGCGCGGGCATCCGCTCGAGGATGCTGTCCACGCAGCCGTACTCCACCGCCTCGGCCGCGCTGAGCCACTTGTTGCGGTCGCAGTCGCGCTCGATCTGCTCGGGCGACTGCCCCGTCGCCTCGGCGAGGATCTCGTAGAGGCGTTGGCGGAGGCGGAGGATCTCCTGGGCCTCGATGTCGAGTTCGGTGGCGGGCCCGGTGACGACGCCGGCGATCAGGGGCTGGTGGATGAGGACGCGGCTGTTGGTCAGGGCGTACCGTTTGCCCCTTGTCCCTCCGGCGAGCAGGACGGCGCCCATGGAGGCGGCCATGCCCACGCAGTAGGTGGCCACGTCGCACCGGATGAACCGCATCGTGTCGAGGACGGCCAGGCCGGCCGAGATCGACCCGCCGGGCGAGTTGACGTAGAGGCTGATCTCCGCGGCGGGGTCCTCGTTGCTGAGGAACAGCAGTTGGGCGACGACGAGGTTGGCCAGGTTGTCGTCGATGGGCCCGGCGAGGAAGACGATCCGGTCTCGCAGCAGGCGGCTGTAGATGTCGTAGCTGCGTTCCCCGCGCCCGGTCTGCTCGATGACGATCGGAACGAGGTGCTGGTTCTGTGCCATGGTCGCGGTTTCCCTTCTCGCCGGGGTCACTTTTTCTTCTTCTTGTCGTCGGGCGTGCGGGTGACGATCTCGTCGACGATGCCGTACTCGCGGGCCTCCTCGGGCGTCAGGTAGCGGTCCCGCTCGGTCTCTTTCTCGATCAGCTCGACGTCGCGCCCGGAGTGCTTGGCGAGCAGCTCGTTCAGCAGCCGCTTGGCCTTGAGGATCTCCTGGGCCTGGATCTTGATGTCCGAGGCCTGCCCGGTCACCCCGCCCCACGGCTGGTGGATCATGATCTTGCTGTGGGGCAGGGCGTAGCGCTTGCCCTTGGACCCGCAGGCGAGGATCAGCGCCGCCCCGCTTGCCGCCTGCCCGACGCAGTAGGTCGCCAGGTCGCAACTGAGGAACTGCACCGTGTCGTAGACCGCCAGCGTGTCGTCCACCGACCCGCCGGGGGAGTTGATGTACAGGTTGATGTCCCGGTTCGGCTGCTTCGCCTGGAGCTCCAGCAGGCGCATGATCACCGCGCCGGCAACGTTCGGCGTGATCTGGCCCCAGAGGAACAGGATCCGCTCCTCGGCCAGGCGCTCCTCCAGGGTCATCTCCCGCCGCGCCACGTACTCGCGGTGGGCCTGGTTGTATGCGTCGGTCGAATGGTTCATCCGGCTGGCTCCTGGAGGTTAGTCGCTCTTGGCATCGTTGTGATCCTCGCCGTCGTCGGCCTCGGCGGCCGCCTCTTCCTCGCCGCCCTCCTCGGCCGGCTCGGCCTGGGCGTCGGCTTCGGCATCGTCGGGGGCGGCATCGGCCGGTTCGACCTCAGTCTCCTGTTCGGCCTCGGCCGCCCTGGCGGCGGCCTCCTCCGGCGTCAGCTCGGTGATCCGGGCGTCTTCCAGCAGCGCGTCGAGGACCTTTTCGTCCAGAATGGCCATGCCGAGTTGGGTGATTGCCCCGTCGGCCTCCATCTGCTGGCGGAGGCGCTCGGGCCGCTGGCCGTACTCGGCGGCGATGCTCGCCACGCGGGAGTTGATCTCCTCCTCGCCGACCGTCAGCTCCCGCGCCTCGGCGATCTCCTGGAGGATGAAGGAGAGCTTCAGGTCCCGCTGGGCCTGCTCGACGGCGGAGGCCTGGATCTGCGTCATCCGCTGGTCGACCTCCTCCTCCGGCATGCCCGTCGACATCAGGTCGACGCGGCGGCGCTGGAGCACCCGCTCGGTGTGACGGGCCGCCATCGCGGGCGGCAGCTCGAAGCCGGTGTGGTCCAGGAGGTACTGGTTGATCTGCGACCGCATGGCCCGCCGGGTCTCGGACTGGACCTGGAACTGCATGCGGGTGCGGACCGAATCGCGAAGCTCCTCCATCGACTCGAAGCCCGCCTCCTTGGCGAACTCGTCGGTCAGTTCGGGCAGGACGCGCTTGCGGATCTCGTTGATCGTCAGCTCAACGGTCGCCTGCTTGCCCTGCCAGGGCTCGTTGGGGTGTACGTCGGGGACCTTGACCGATAGCTCGGCCGTCTCGCCGATCTTCTTGCCCGCCAGCTTCTCCCCGAGGTCGATCAGCGGCAGGCCCTCGACCTGCCCGGGCGCCACGTGGAGCGTGACGGTGCTGGTCCGCTCCTCGATCCGGTCGCCGGTGACCTTCGCCTCGGCGGTGACGACGTCCTGCGCTTCGGCGGGCTGGTCGGTGGTCGGCTCGTAGCGGGCCATCCGCTGTCTGGCGCGGTCGACGGCCTGCTCGACGCGCTCGTCGGTGACCTCCACGACGGGCTTGTCGATGGGGATGCCGGTCAGCTCGGGCAGCTCGAACTCGGGGGCGACCTCGATCTCGAAGTCGAACGACAAGTCGCCGCTCTCGGGCAGCTCGATGGCGTCGAGGTCCATCTCCGGCTCGCCGATGGTCTTCAGGTCGCTGTTCTGCATGACCGAGCCGAGCGACTCGCCCAGCAGGGCGTTGCGGACGTCCCGGGCGACCTCGCGCCCGAACCGCTTCTCGACCAGCCGGCGGGGGGCCCGCCCGATGCGGAAGCCCGGCACCTGAGCCGTACCGGCCAGCTCGCCGAACATCTCGTCGCGCTTGGCTGCGATCGCGTCGGCGGGGATCGTGACGGTGATCTTCTTCTTCAGCGTGCCGGCGTCCTCGACCCGCACGTCGTAGTCGGGGCCCTCCGGCTCGGCCTGCTGCTCACCCTGCTCCGCGGCGGCCTCTTCGTCGTGGTCGTCGTCGGCCTGTTCGGCCCGCTCCGGCTGCTCGTCGTCGGCCGGTTCGCCTTGGGCTTCGCCCGGCTCTTCGGCGGGCACGTCGTCGACCGGCTCGGCCGGGCGCTCGTCGCCGACGGGGGTCGGCTGCTGCGGGGTCAGGTCTTCGGTTTCTTCGGGCATGACGGCCTCTTGCGTTGGCAGGCGCTGCGTCCAGGCTCATCCACGAGATGTGCCCCCGGCAGCGCGGGATCACGTTTCGCCCGCCCCGGCCTGTCGAACCGACGCGGCGCGGAAAGACTGAGGATTGTTACGTATTCGGATGGGGTACGTCAAGGGGTCGGATCGCAGATACGCGACGATTCGTCACCACGCCTCGAGGGCGGCGGCGCCCGCGTCGCGAGCGCACGGGCGCGCCATCTTGACGGCGGGGTCTGCCGCGGATACAAGACCGTTCTGCGCGCGGCTGGACGCTTCGGCGGGGCCGGAGCCGGCCGGCGCGATTGGCAGGAGATGCTACAGATGGCCACACAAGCGGAGATTCTCGAGGCGACGTCGCAGTACCTGATCCCGAACTACGGTCCGCGGCTGCTGGCGGTCGTGCGCGGACAGGGCGCGCGGATCTGGAACGCCGACGGGAAGGAGTTCATCGATCTCTTCGCGGGCTTCGGCGGGGCGGGCGTTGTCGGGCATTGCCACCCTTCGATCGTCGAGGCGATCCGGCGCCAGGCGGGCCTGCTGCACTGCCACGGCAACTTCTTCACCAACGAACCGCAGGTCGACCTGGCGCGGCGGATCGTCGAGCATTCGTTCGACGGCAAGGTCTTCTACTGCCACAGCGGCGCGGAGGCCAACGAGGCGGGGCTGAAGCTCGTTCGCCTGGCCGCCGGCGAGGGGCGGTACAAGATCATCAGCTTCGACAGCTGCTTCCACGGGCGGACGATGGGCGCGCTGTCGCTGACGCCGGAGAAGTTCCAGGCCGGCTTCGAGCCGATGCTGCCCGGCGGCGTCAAGGTGCCGCTGAACGATATCGACGCGGTCGCCGCGGCGATCGACGACGAGACGGCGGGCGTGTTCATCGAGCCGATCCAGGCCGAGGGAGGGGTCAACATGCCGACGGCGGAGTTCATGCAGGCCCTCCGGGCGTTGTGCGACGAGAAGGGCCTGCTGCTGGTCTGCGACGAGGTGTGGACCGCCCCGGCCCGGACGGGCAAGTGGTTCGCATACCAGCACTACGGCATCGAGCCGGACGTGATGACGCTGGCCAAGGCGATCGGCGGCGGCCTGCCGGTCGGCGTCTGCCTGGCCGCGGCGAAGTGGGCCGACGTGCTCGGCCCGGGCAAGCACGGATGCACGATGGGCGGCATGCCGATGTGCGCGGCCGCCGGCGCGGCCTGCATGAAGCTGATCGAGGACGAAGGCCTCGTCGCCCGAGCCGCCGAATTGGGCGGCCGCGCCGTCGAGACGATCCGGCAGGCGGACATCCCGTGCGTGAAGGAGGTCCGCGGCGCGGGGCTGCTGTTGGGCATCCAGATCGACCGCCCCGCGGCCGAAGTGTTCAAGGCCGCCCTGGAAGCCGGCATCTTCATCTGCTACGCCGGCGCCGACGTAATCCGCCTGGCCCCCCCGCTGGTCATCGACGACGCCCTGCTCGACGAGGGGCTGACGAAGGTCATCGCACTGCTGAAGGCATGAGGCGGCAGTTGCCTCCTCCGCGCTTGACAAGCCGACGGGCAACGGTGATATCAGGTGAGTGTTAGGGACTTGTCCGCCCCCTGCCAAGCCGGGCGATTCGAGGCACTTGCGAGAGAGAGATGGAAGCTGACCTGTTCTCGGCTTCGGCGGTGCGAGACCTGCTGGCCGTGGCAGTGGAACTCGGTGCGGACTTCGCGGGGGATTGGTCAGCCTCGGAGCGCGATCTGGCCGCGGAGTTGCCCCCAGCCGACCCGTCCCACGTGCGGACCCTACGGGCGGAGATCCGCGCCGGGGGCGACCCACTGGGCGAGCAGTTCTGCCGCATCCGGTCCCCGGAGCAGAGGAGGCCGCAGGGAGCGACCTACACGCCGGCTGTCATTGTTGAGGCGATGCTGGGGTGGGCAAAACGGTACGGGCAGGCCGCGCGTGTCGTCGATCCGGGCGCCGGGTCGGGCCGATTCATCGTCCAGGCGGGTCGGGCGATGCCTCGGGCGGCATTGGTGGCCGTCGAGATCGACCCGGTCGCCTCACTGCTCTGCCGCGCCCATGTCGCCGCGGCGGGCATGGCGGATCGGTGTGAGGTCAAGGTCGCAGACTACCGGCAGGTCGATCTGGTGCCATTGGGGGACGACGAGCGGACGCTGTTCATCGGCAACCCGCCCTACGTCCGGCATCACCTTATCGAGCACAGATGGAAGAAGTGGCTGGCGTCGGAGGGCCGAAAGCTCGGCCTTCGTCCCAGCGGGTTGGCGGGCCTTCACGTGCACTTTCTGGTGGCGACGGCCCTGAAGGCCCGAGCGGGGGACCTCGCCTGCTTCATCACTTCCGCCGAGTGGCTGGACGTCAACTACGGGAGGATGGTCCGGGAGCTTTTCATCAACGGCATGGGAGGCCGGCGCATCGTTCTGCTGTCCCCCACGGCGAAGCCGTTCACCGATGCCGACACGACGGCCGCCATCATCTGCATGGAGGTCGGGGGGAAGCCGGATTCTGTTCTGGTCAGCAAGGCCGACGACTGCGCTCAACTCGGGGCGCTGGAGGGCGGACGCCCGGTGGCCAGGGGCCGATTGGACCAGGAGAATCGGTGGTCGAGCCTCGTGCGCCGGCGGCGGAAAGCGCCGGCCGGGTTCATCGAGCTCGGGGAGCTGTTCAGAGCTCACCGCGGGCAGGTCACCGGCGCCAACGCCGTCTGGGTCGCCGGGAAGCACAGTTGGCCGCTGCCGGAGCGGCTGCTGTTCCCGTCGATCACCCGGGCGCGGGAGCTTTACGATGCCCGGGGGGAACTCACCGACCTCGGCCATCTGCGCAGCGTGATAGACATCCCTGCCGACCTGGATGCCCTGGCCCCACGCGATCGGCGCATGGTCGAGGGTTTCCTGGCCCGGGCCAGGGAGATGGGGGCACATGAGGGATACGTGGCCCGCCACCGCAAGGCGTGGTGGTCGGTGGGGCTTCGGGAGCCGGCGCCGATTCTCGCCACCTACATGGCTCGCCGCCCTCCCGCGTTTGTGGTCAACACCGCGGGCGCCCGACACCTGAACATCGCGCACGGGCTGTACCCCCGCGAGCCGATCGCCAAGGCGATGCTGAGCAGACTGGCTGGTTGGCTGAATGCAAACGTGAGCCTGGACGACGGCAGGACGTATGCAGGCGGGCTGACGAAATTCGAGCCCCGTGAGATGGAGCGGCTGCTGGTGCCCGGCCCGGAGTTGTTGTGTGCCGGGACGGAGGCCTGAGATGCTCGAAGCTCCGCACTGGACACGGGAGGAGTTGGACAGACAGCGGCAGATCGCCGTGGAGACCTTCAGACGGGAGCGGCTTGAGGAGCCCGTCGAGGCCTACGCCAGCGCCTTCGACGAGAACGTGGGCGCCCTGACGAGGCTGCTCTGTCAGACGGTGGATCTGGGGGAGCTGGGGGGCAGCAGGCTGTCAGAAGTCCTGACCGACCGAGCCCTGCTCGAAGCGTTCCGTTACCTGGCCGGTCCTCCCATCTCGGAAGACGACCTCAAAGTGCTGGCCGAAGCGCGGTCCCTTGCTCCCTCGCGCCTTCGCGACCAGCCCGACGTGGTTGAGCGCATTGCCAAGGTGGTCCTGGCGTGCCTTGATCGACGGCGGTTTCCCTGGCTCGCCACAGGCCGGGGCGTTCTGTGGGGAGAGCGTCGTGGGAACGAGGAAAGCCGACTTCGTCATCGGCCTCTGGGACCATCGCAGGATGCTCATCGAGTGCAAGGTGTCCAACTCGGAACTCAACTCGGTCAAACGGCTGAACAACGATGCGGCTGCAAAGGCCGAGGCGTGGCTTCAGGATTTCGGGCGCAACAATGTCGTCCCTGCGGCTGTGCTCAGCGGCGTGTACAAGATCAACAACCTGATCGAAGCGCAAGACCGGGGGCTTGCCCTGTTCTGGGCTCACGATCTCTCGCAGCTCGAGGCGTGGCTCTCCGGCACGCGATCCGACTGAGCGCCGGTCGCCGGGCGAGCGGCCCTCGACGTTGAATCCCCCCCAGCCAGTTCGTACGATGCTTCCATGATGTCTGAACGGATCTACATGGACAACTCGGCGACGAGCTTTCCGAAGCCGGAGGGCGTGACGGGGGCGATGGTGGCTTTCGCGCGCGAGTGCGGCGCGTCGGCGGGGCGGGGGGCGTATGCGGAGGCGAAGGCGTGCGAACGGATGCTCGCGGCCTGCCGGGCGCGGGTGGCCGAACTGATCCACGCGGAGGGCCCCGAGCGGATCGTCTTCACGCTGAACTGCTCGGAGGCGCTGGTGATCGCGGTGCGGGGGCTGCTGAACAC
>Ga0180438_10003551_pt1 | contig 23455 bp, 21 predicted proteins | sample SS_ome_12_FD_132455 | JGI IMG/M metagenome (GOLD analysis project Ga0180438, IMG submission 132455) | Hypersaline lake sediment archaeal communities from the Salton Sea, California, USA - SS_3_D_2 metaG | ecosystem: Environmental > Aquatic > Non-marine Saline and Alkaline > Hypersaline >...
CAAAGATTATAAAAAATAAGGAAACCACTCCAATAAAAAATAAAGTGTTGAGTTGTGATTGGAAAGCATAAAATATTAGAAAAAGAGTAGCAAATGGACGAGCTGCAACTCGCCACCAATGAGTTTGAAAATTCTCATCTTCTATTTTTACCATACGACGCTTAATCACATTATAGGTACCAATCCCTGTTATATGCGCAAGAATTATCGTGAAGAAGAGATTAAATATATTTCCGGGAAAAGTAACCCAAACTGAATAACCTAAAAGAGGAAGTACCAACGGACTTAATAAATTACCCGCTCTTGTGATATAAGTAAAAATGATTACGATTAAAATCAAGTAAAACATAAAGAAGAAATAAAAGAAATTTAAAATAAAATAATTCAATAAATAATAGAGTAACATTCCTGTAGCAGCTGCTACTCCTTGACCCCCTCTAAATCTTAAATAAAAAGGAAATATATGCCCAATAATTGTCATTAATCCACAGATATGGGCAAAAAAAAGATTTACTCCTAGTAAAAGTGCTATCAATATTACAAACAAACTTTTAAACGTATCATAAAAAGCAGTAGGCGCCGCATACTTAAAACCTAAAGTCCAGTAGGTATTTGCTGTTCCCAGATTTTTTGTTCCCACCTCTCGCAGGTTAATCCCCTTATACTTTCCAAAAAAGTATGCTGGGTTTACTGAGCCTATAAAATATCCTATAAGTAAACATATAATTGTTATGAATATTTCAAAAGGTTGCATTTAACTTCCTAACCATCTCTTAAATTATATTTCAAAATATTATAGTATTAGACTTACATTTAAAGTTTAGTTAATCTAATTTTTTAAACATTTAGGAATACCAAATAAAGAATTAAAAATAATTTACTTATTAAACTTAATTTTTAATTTTTAAAAAATTTAAGCCGGATATGTGACTTTTTATATTTTAAATACCTTTAATATAATTCCTCGCATTAAATTTATGTCTATATTTTACTATAACACATACTTTATAGAAAAATAAAGATTAAAATAAATAAAAAAAAGGAAATTATAGATTTTAAATACCCATTAAGAAAGCCGTATACATCATGACCGTTCCGCTTATTAATGACACTGTAAAATTATCATTCATTTCCAGCGATAATAATTCTGTAATAGGTGCTGCGATTCCTCCTATTATAAGAATTATCGGAGAAATATCTAAGAGCATAAATAGTACATACCCCGATAAACACATGCATCCTGCATACGCTAAAGTTCCTTCAACAGTCTTATTAAGTAGTTTGTGTTTTCCAAATCCTAAACCAAAGATTTTACCAAAAATATCACCGAAAATGAGATAAACGGTTGCGCTAAAAGCAATCTCTCTCGGAAATAGGAGAATTGACATAAAAAAAGCTACTACATATATACTAATCGATGAAAATTTCTTAGTTTCCCCTTTACGGTATAATCCACGCGCTTCGAGCGGTTTTTCATCATCTTCTTTCCCCCTTATTATTCTAAATAGATCAATTGAAATGAAAAGAGCCCCGAAAATAATAATAATCACTAAGGCAGTTGGTTTACCGAAAAGGTCATAAAATACGAGGAAAAATATAGTTAATAGGCGTAAACCCATTCGAATCCAATCTGCTTTAAAAATCTTTCCTTTTAAGGGGAATTTCTTATTAATTACTGCGCTATATGTTACAAATCCAACTAAAAATGACAGGATAATAACGAAAAAGATGTTAAATGCATTTCCAGGATATAATATAAAAGACGCAAACCCCATAATTGGAAACATAATCCAAGCTAGCATACTGAGTAAACGTGTAATATAAATGAACAATAAGGCGACTATTAACAAAAATATTACAAGATAAATCATATTAAAATTCCATGGCTCAGTTGAAGATATATACATAGAAACATAATAGGGTAACATCCCGATAGCTGATGCTACTCCTTTTCCTCCCCGAAATCCAAGATAAAATGGAAAACAATGACCAATTATTGCAACTATCCCACTAAATTGAGCAAAAAAATAATTTAATCCCAATGCATAGATAGCAATAATACAAACGATTAAACTTTTAAAAATGTCATACGTTGCAGTTAAAATACCATATTTCTTGCCTAATGTATGCCACACATTAGAAGTTCCAGGATTTTTGGTGCCTACTTGACGAATATCAATCCCTTTCATCCTTCCAATAAGATATCCCGGATTAATGGTTCCAAGGATATATCCGATAACTAGAGAGATAATAAACATAGAAATTTGAATTGGATCCATATTATCACTATGTTAACTAAGTAACTATAGTAAATAATACACTCTTAAGTTATAAAATTATATTCTCCCATATTAAAACTTAAAATAAATAAAGAAAAAATAGAAAATTAGAAAAAATAATATAAAAAAATCTTCACGTTAGTTCTTAAATTCTTATGCTAATTTGCTTTTAATTTGTTTAGAGCGACTTCTAAGGGTGACTTCGGTAACCTTGGCGATTTCCGAGACTTCCGCTTGAGTCTTGCGACAGTTGCTTGCTTTGGCTGCCATATAAATAACACTGGCAGCTAAACCCTTCGGATCCTTACCTGTTCGTAATAATCCGTTTTTTGAGGCTTCGGTAAGCATATTAATTGCTTTCTTTTGCACATCCATTGGTAATCCTAAATCATTACCAAATCGAAATACTAATTGTTCTGCTGTAATCGGTTTATATCTGAGATTTAACTCAGGTAAAACTTCCTTTACCACCATGCCTAAGCTTCTGTGGACTGTTCTTCGAGGAGTCATAGAAGCATCGCATACTTCTTCAAGTAATCGTGGAAATTCGTGTACCCGAATAGCAGCATATAATGAAGCAGCTATAAAACCATCAATTGACCTCCCCATGGTCAACTTCTTTCTCGCTACAACACTATAGATTTTCCATGCTGTCTCTTTAATGTATTCAGGAATGTTCATCTTTGAGGTTAACATTTTCAACTTTGGTTTTGCTTCCCAGAAGTTTCTCTCGATGCTTGAAATTAATGAATTTTGAATCTTTGATAATCTAGAGAAAAGGGTTTTTCCTTTTGCATTAATCAATCTCCCTTTTGAATCGATTTTCGAATTTGGTAACATGGTTCGTGGTCCAAATTCACGCCATCGTGGTTCAGTTCGGCGACGCTTGTTTACTTCTTCCACAGTATACGCACGGCGCTCATTCCCAACCAAATTACGGCTTTGAATCATTCCACAGTTTAAACAAACGACATCACCATCTCTTGATTCGACAGAAGGGTTATCACAACATTGATCTGAGCAACTTGTCTCTTCCATTGAACTAACTTTCGCAGATCGTAAGCGGTCTCTATAGGACATTTTTTTTCACTTTTTTTTTTGTTGTTAATTTTTTTGATCAATTTCACAGTAATTTATTGGGTTAATGTAAAATTATGATCGATTTGTTACTTTTTTATTTGTTTTGCAATAGTAACATGTTGTAATTGGGTATTTATTTTTATGTGTTTTATTTTAGAATTTAAGGTTTTTTAAATCCTAATAACCAATGTAATATATGTCACTCCTTTATTTAAAAATATTTCTGTAGAATTATTGTTCTTTCGGCTCGTAATAAGTGTTTGTGGGATTGTGATGGGTTTTTAATATACGCTGATAATTAAGAGTTAAGAGGTTAAGACTTGACAAAAAAAGTGGTTTTTAAAGAAAATTTCTCATAAAATTACAATCAAGCTTTGGAGAAAAAATTTATATTTTATAACTTTTATAATTTTTTGTCAATAATTACTCATTTAGTAAATTTTTCTCAAGTTCAATAATTAATTTAACAGATTTTTACTATCTTTTTGAAGAATATATAAATAAAATAGATTATTAGAGAATTTTGGTGAAATGATATGGCGATACCCTACAAGCAAGATTATTCGGTATTTATTCTATCCTTTTCGGTACTAGTAATTGGGATTTCGTTAATAATTGGGTCATCCTTATTCTATATATTTAAAATTAACTCTACTCCAATTGAGGTTTTGCCTTACATACTTCATGCTAGGCCAACCATCTTTAAGTGGGTTTATAATTATCTAAGTTTAGGTATTTTTCTTAGTATGATCGGATTAATATCATTAATTTACCTGATATTCTTCAAGAAAAGAAATGAGTTAAAATCTAAAGTGGGTAACTAAAATGCACTTAAAAAGATGACAGTTCACACACTTTAACTTCGAACAGGATTATCCTAATTTAGGGAGTATTTGCGGCCCATTAGGTAAAATTAGGATGCTAGCATCCTTTCCATGGATCTTAAGCGAGTTAGAGATCGCTTCTTCGACATTGGCGGCATACTTTAGACCTATATTCCCAATTTCATCTTCCTTCAAATTCGAAATTACATAAACCTCTGCTTTTTTTATTACTCGTGTTAACACTTGAATTTCCCATTGGTCTGGAACTTCAATTTCCTTTTTTAACACTTTATCATAAATTTCCGCGGGTTTCAATCCTGAGAATAATAATTCTGTGAACTCATCTTGTCCGATGCCTATTCCATCAGAGCACTCATTTACTGAAATTATTGTTCCCCCTTCTTTTACTGCCATCTCTCCGATAGCCATACTCTTTACGGCTTGATATAAATTGAGGTCTAACGGATAACCGCCATTACCGCACACAACAATATCAAAAGGTTTGTCAATTTCCTTAAATATATGCTCCAATTGATAATTTACCAAGTGTCTATGCACTTTTTCTATGTCACCCGTAGCAATTTTAGTAATTTTATGAAATTCATTAATACATACATTAATAACGAAATCAGTACCAACTCTTTTTGCAATCTCAGTAGACATAATTGCCATAGGATTACTTTCAAAGATACCAAACCTGGAAAAGGGAGACGCGATATTCTTAGCAGAATGATTAGCCATTATAGTTTCTTTTCCTGCAATTCCGGGACAAATAGATTTTTTCCCTCCTGAAAAACCGAAAAAGAAGTGAGGCTCAACATAACCTGTTAGAATCTTTAAATCGCTTTCAACATATAATCTATTAATTAAAACCGGAATCTTCTCTTCATAATCTCCAATATATTGAAGGGATTCATTATCTTTAGCGATATGATTTACAACTCTCACTTTATTATAATATTTTTCCCCCACTATTCGTTCTATTTCTTTTTCATTAGATGGGTGATGTAACCCTGTGGCAATAAGTATCGTTATTAGTTTATTTTCTAACCCATTGCTATTTAATTCCTCAATAATTGCATCAATCATTAAGTATGAAGGAACAGGACGAGTTGCATCTGAAACAACTATACAAATAGATTCTATTTTTTCCTTGCTTTTAATAATATCATGTAAAGATGGAAACCCAGAGGGGTATTGTATAGCTTCCCTTAAACTTTTAATCGGATTGCTCAATGGCTTTTGTTTAACAGGTTTAATAATAGTCACGTTCCAAGAGGGTTGGAGTTTGAGATTTAATCCCTGTTTCCCATATTCAAATCTTATACTCTTCATAATATAATAGTTGCGTATATAAAACTATAAAATAAAGAATCTGTAATATTATTAATCACAATTGAAGTTAATGATACAATTTATAAATCTTAATATGAGTTTAATATTTACAAAATGGATAATAATTTTGATAAGTTTGATAAAGTTAATCAAAAAAGATTTTTTATATAGGTAACACACCATAATAATAATGAACTAATTTTTTTATAAATAGAGGATATTATGCCAAGGTTATTGAAGGATTTATGGATAATTACCGAAAATGGCGTGGTTGTTTTTTCGAGAGCGTTTGATCAAAAAATAAATCCTCAACTCTTTGGCGCTTTAATGAGTGCTTTAAACACATTTGCCCAAAAACTTTCTGATGGTGGCATTTCTAACTTTGAAATGAGCAATATTCGGTTTGTTATAGTAAAACGGAGAGATTTTCTATTTGTAGGTAGTTCTTTAAATAAAGTAAAAGAAAAGAAAGTAATTGATGAATTGAAAGTTATCTCAGATAAATTTTTTGAGGTTTATAACGATGTATTATTGACCTGGGATAACGATGTAAGTATTTTTTCTGAATTTAGTAAATATATCGATTATTCAACCGAAAAAGAAGCCACTGATAAGCTAAGAGAGGCTTTTTGGTAGATTTTTCCTTTTTATTTTATATAATCACAAGAAATTTAAGACTAGAATGATTTACAACTAATGAGATAGAATAATACGGATATGAGATTTTTATATGGACAAAGATATTAAAAAATCTAACGAAAATAACTCGAACTTAGAACCTCGGCAAGCAATAAGAAATTATGAAGAGGTTTTTAACCAAAATAAGTTAAGAATTAACCCCTCAAATAATCCCACGAAATATCTTAAATCACTAGCAACTCCAAGATTCTTAGGATCATATCATTTAAAAGAAGCAACGGATCCAAAATATAATGCTTTTAGTAGAATTATGAAGGGAGAACTTGAAATTAAATATACAAAAGCATTGAGAACTGCTATGTTGAATCCCGTAACAATTGCATTGATAATAATAGCAATCGTTTTTAATATTCTATGGTTTTTTGTTTTTTAAACTTAAAAGCAATTAATTTATAATCTTATTTTAGAAATAAAATTTATATCTCATTTCTATTAAAAAACATCTTAGTTCTAAATAAATTTTAAAGAAATCTTATGTTTTAAAATATATAAAATATTTAATTTTTATATTCAAACATAAGAGGAACCAATTTTGATCTATGATGTTATTATCATAGGTGGCGGAGTTATAGGATGTTGCATCGCACGCACACTATCAAAATACGATCTTAAGGTTGCATTAATAGAAAAAGAAGCTGATATTGCTTCTGGAACTACAAAGGCTAATTCTGGAGTCGTTCATGCGGGTTATGCAGCCCCTCGGGAATATTCAAAAAGAGACCTTTGTATAAGAGGAAATAAGCTATATACTCAAGCTGCTGAGGAATTAAACTTTCCCTTTCAAAGAATAGGATCGTTTGTTGTTGCCTTAGAAGAAAATCAAATTAAAGAATTAGAAGAAGAAAGGAAGCTAGGCATACAAGACGGAATTCCAGGACTTGAATTAATTTTAGATAAGCAAAAGATAAAATATATGGAACCAAATATCACAGATAATGTTGTTGGGGTTTTACATGCACCCTCTGCTGGTATAGTGAGCCCTTATGAGATGACTTTTGCTTTAGCGGAAAATGCTGCTATGAACGGAGTAAAATTTTTTAGAAACCATAAAGTATCTAAAATAAAACACCAAAATTACATTTTTACAATTACCACTAAATCAGGTGAATTTAAAACTCGAAATGTCATAAACGCGGCTGGATTATTTGCCCGAAAAATATCAAGAATGGTTGGACTTGATTATTTTGAAATTCTACCAAGAAAGGGAGAATACATTCTTTTTGATCGCAATGCAATGCATTTAAATAAAATTCTTTTTCCCATCCCCACTAAAGTATCTAAAGGTATTTTGGTATGTCCAACTCTTCACGGAAACACATTCGTTGGCCCCAATGCTCAAAATATAAATGATAAAAAAGATATTTCTACTACCGAGGCTGGATTAAAAGAAATCCTTGAAGGAGGGCGCTTACTTGTACCAAATCTACCCTTAAGAGCTTCAATCAGAAATTTTGCTGGATTGAGAGCCATACCGGATAGCTATGATTTTATTATTGATAATACAGACATTTATGGCTTTATAAATGTGGCAGGCATTTTATCCCCTGGATTATCATCTTGTTTTGCGATTGCTGAAAAGGTTATAGGATTTCTTGAATTATTAGGGGTTGAACTTAAAATTAAAGAAGATTACAATCCAATAAGACCAAAACCTGACCGATTTAAAGATTTCTCTAAAGAAGAATTGGATAGGAAAATTATGGAAAATGCTTCTTGGGGCCGAATTATTTGTAGATGTGAGACAATACCAGAAGCTGAAATCTTGAATGCCATTCATGCTCCCGTGGGTGCCACGACTGTAGATGGAATAAAATTTCGTTGTCGACCTGGGATGGGAAGATGTCAAGGTGGATTTTGCCGACCTCGTGTAATTGAGATTTTATCTCGTGAGTTAAACATAAGTTATGAAGAAGTCACAAAAAGAGGAGAGGATACAAACTTTTTAGTAGGAAAGACAAAAGAATTTGTTTTAGACGAGCTACGAGTAGGTGAAGAAGAATGAAAAAATATAACGCTGACGTAGTAGTAATTGGAGCAGGAGCTGCTGGAATGGCTTCAGCAATAGAAGTAAAAAGGGGAGGCTTAAGTGTCTTAATCATTGAAAGGGATAAAGAGTTAGGTGGTATTACCCTACAATGTATTCATAATGGATTTGGGTTAAAAGAATTTGAGGAAGAATTAACAGGTCCTGAATACGCTCAAAGATTCATCAATGAAGTAAAGGATCTAAAAATTCCTTACTTATTAGATACGATGGTATTTGAAATTACAAAAGATAAAAAAATATATGCTGTAAACAAACAAGATGGTCTAATCGAAATAGAGGCAAAATCCATAATTCTTGCAATGGGCTGTAGGGAAAGGACGCGAGGGGCGATAAATATTCCGGGGTTTCGACCTGCGGGGATATATACTGCAGGGCAGGCTCAAAGGTTCGTCAATATTGAGGGTTATTTACCTGGGAGAACTTTTGTAATCCTTGGAAGTGGAGACATTGGCATGATCATGGCTAGACGATTAACATGGGAGGGTTGTAAAGTAAAAGCCGTAGTTGAAATTCAACCATATGTAAGTGGTTTACTTCGTAATCAAGTTCAATGTTTAGAAGATTATGATATTCCCTTAATTACTAGCTATACAGTAACCAAAATTCATGGAAAAGATAGAGTTCAAGGGGTGACAATTTCGAAGGTTGACAGAAATTTCGATAGGATAATTGGATCTGATAAATTTATAGAATGTGACACGCTGTTACTCTCTGTGGGGTTAATTCCTGAAAATGAATTAACAATTCAAGCTGGAGCAAAATTATCTAAAAATAATGGCCCGGTTGTGGATAATAACTTAGAAACGACTCTTGAAGGTGTTTTTGCATGCGGAAACGTGCTTCAAGTACATGATCTGGTTGACTTAGTCTCTGCAGAAGCGAAGCGAGCTGGAAAAAATGCAATCGAATATATTAAAGTTCGATATAAAAAGAAAATAAAAGATCAAGGTATTATTGAATGTCATTCTGGGGAGAATGTTAATTATATTAAACCAGATATTATCAATAAACGAGATTTAACAAAGGATATTATCTTTACATTTCGAGTAGCATATCCAGATAGAAGAGTTAACATTCAGTTCCGTGATGAGAATGACAAGATTATTTACACCCGGAAAAAAATCTACGTAATTCCCAGTGAAATGAATGAGTTAACTATCAACTTAAGTAATATTAATATTAATCCAGAAACGAAAAGAATAAAAGTAGAAGTTGTTCCTCGACCTGAGGTACTAATTGAGGAGGATTAAATAGGGTGAAAAAACATGTCAGAAAAAAGTATAGTAAAAGTTATCCGATGCATTGTATGTCCCACCGGATGTGAAATAAAAGCGTTAAAGGGTGATGATGATAAAGTTAGTTTTGATGGATATACATGTAAACGAGGATTAGAATACGCTGAACAAGAATATTTTGAACCAAAACGAATATTAACCACAACTATTCGAGTAGAAGATGGGATTTTACCTTTAATTCCCGTGAGAACTGATGTCCCTATCCTGAAAGAAAAACTTAATGATACGTTAAAGATTATTGCTAAAACTAAAGTTAAGACACCCATTAAAATGGGGGATATCTTAATTGAAAATGTTTTAGATTTAGGTGCAAATATAATTGCGAGTCGTGATTTAGAACCCTCTTAAATTATTTTAGAACATTTTTCGAAGTATTTTTACTTATATTTATTTTGAAATATGCTTAGATTAAATAAAATATAAGTTAAAACTAAATAAATTATTAAATCAATTGATGATAATAACAAAAGAGAGAATTACGATGCTTGATATAGTTATAATTAGACTTCTTTTGATCATCTGCTATTTCTTTTTTGGATATAATATTACATATATTATATTGACTAATAAGAGAAATAAAAACAATCTCAATAACTCTAATGTTAACAATAGAATAAAAGAAGTTAGTGGGTTTTCGAAAATGGGGTTAATTCTTCTAAACATTTTTCTAACATTATGCTGTATTAATATATTTATCTATAATTACTGGAAATTATATCTCCCAGGTATTATCTTACCGTTTAGCGAAATTTTTCAAATAATTGGATTTACTCTCGTCATAGGAGGTAATATAACACTTTTTCTAGCTTATCATAAATTAGGTATATATTGGGCTTATCCAATTGATGGCGTTAGTAAAAAAGAAAAACTTGTTACATCTGGTATATATTCGAAAGTTCGACATCCAGTTTATCTTTCTTTTAATTTATTTTGTATTGGATTTAATTTTATGCTTTTAGACTGGATATTATTGATACTATATGTAATAGGCGCTTTTGGACTCTATGTACAGGCACTTAATGAAGAGAAAGTTCTTATTACATATTTCGGTAATGAATACTTAGAATATATGAAGAAAACTGGTCGTTTTTTAGTAAAGTTAACCAGAAATAATCAAGTGGTTAATTAATACCAAATCAGTTAAGAAATGATTAATAATGGAATTTTACAAAATATTTTTGCTTATTAAACAAAATTCTCATCGCACCAGACTAATTTTTTTAATAGTTGTAATAAGTATCTTGATACTATTCTTTATTGGGGGGCTTATCGTAAATTTACCCGTACTCTTCCTCATTTCAGTCTATGCCTTAATTATCTCAAACTCAGCTTTATTTTTTAATAAGAAATCATTAAATAGCTTATCAATTCCACTAACCTTTAATTATTTTTTTGTAATGATTTATGATTTCTCACAAAACAATCTATTGTTTGCTCTCTTTCACCTCGTAACAGTAATCCCTTGTTTAATTACCATTTTCCGTTTAAACGTATCCTTGATTATAATGCTCTCCTCTAGTATCTGTTATGCTTTTTGGATTATAAGTATAGAAATACTTCTTGATTTTCCTTATTATGAATGCATTTTTGATGTTTGTAATCTATTTAATCATTTTCTAATTGTATTATTTGTAGGTATTTTTACATCCTTAGTTGCTTCTAATAATAAATTAAAAAGATTTGCGCTTAATTATTTGAAAAATAAAATTTCCTCTTTAAAAATGTAAATTTGTATCATCTGGGATAATAAATACTTAAAGGTCACTTACTTAGGGTTTAATTATAGAGAAAAAATTAAGCCTTTTTTCTTTAATGAAAAAACTTATGTGGTTTTTTTAATTTCAACCTTTAATAAATAAGTAAGTGTAATCAACTTAATGCCAGAATTAGATGATATTTATCAAGTTCATCACAATCTCTACATTGGAGCCTATTGGCCTCGAATAAATTTTGAAAAATTAAAAAAAATTGGTATCACGGCAATTGTTAATCTAATGGAAGAAAATCTATACGATCCTACTCCCGATGGATTTTATTATTTACATAAAGGATTTCCTGATGATACTTATCCCCCACATAATTCTCTTAAAGAAATTTTAGATTTTTTAGATTATCATATCAAAACGGGAAAAGTTTTAGTACATTGTGCTATGGGTATTTCAAGGAGTGGCGGATTGATAATTGCTTGGTTGCTTAAGGAACATCCAAGATGGTCATGGACTGAAGCATTGAGATACGTAAATAATACTAGATTGATATTCCCTGCCATTGAAATTAGAGAATCTGTTTTAGATTATTTAGAAAATTTAGAAGGTTTTAGGAGACAAATCTGAATAAAAAAGTCGGTTCTTCAATGTCAAAATCTAATTCCCCAATTCTGAATGTATTAGTAGCTGGTCATGCCCAACATGGGAAAAGTAGTCTGATAGAAGCTATTGTTGGTAAATTTCCAGATATTCTAGATTTTGAATTATCAAGAGGAACAACCGTTTCATTAAAAGTTAATCAATTTTATTTAAAGGAAAAGGATATTCTTTTAAATATATTCGATAGTCCAGGTCATGATGATTTTAGAGGTGGTCCAGCACTTGGTCTCGATATTGCAGATATCTTACTTCTAGTAATATCGGGGAAAGATGGCTTTCAGGCGCGTAGTTATTGGTTATTTGATGCCGCAATAAAAAAAAAGATACCGATTGTGATTGCGGCAACTAAAATGGATTTAAAACTCGCAAAGATTTCTAAAATAAAAACTGAACTTCAGAAAATAACTCAAGACCAAATTCCGATTGTTGAAACTTCAGCTAAAGAGGGTTTTGGAATTATTGAATTACTTGACAAAATTTCACTCTTTAAAAAGCAGAGACATCCAAATGAAAGCGATCTTAAATTTATTATCTTAGGTTATGACTATAGAAAGGGTTTTGGAGAAATTTTAAACATTGGCATATCCTCAGGAAAGATCTATATAAATCAATATCTTTCAAACATAATAAAAGTGAGACAAATCTTTTCATTACTTGGAAAACCTCTAGATAGCGCTAACGAAGCTGAAATTGTAAGTGTTGTATTGAACGTGGAAAAAAAATTTGATTTAGGTACTAAATATACTCAAGGTAATTTTATCTCTCCTAAAATTGAAGGATTACTAGCTGATATTCATCCGAGAAAAGAATTTTACATTAAAATTGAAGATGCATATAAGTTTAAACTTGCATTGGATATATTAGAAAATTTAAAAAAGATAATTTCTTCTTTTAATTTCTATACAGAGTCAAATATTATAAATATATTAGTACAAGGGGATTTACAATTTGAATTTATTAAATCAAATTTAGTAAATTTAATTGATTTTAAAGTTATAGGATCACAAATAAAAGGAATCTTAACGATCAACAAAATTAGTAGGGGATCACATAATTCCGCTAATGTTCGCATTTTTCCTCGCTTTAAAAAAGCATTAACTATCACGAGAGATGGGAAGAACAAAACAAAATTATTTGATCTATTAGGAACTTCCGCAGCGTATGAAGCTTTTCATTTAGATGGTTTGCATGTAGATATTATTTCTGGAAAAAATGAAGATGATATTGCACAAGCAATAACTAAGGCAATTGAAAAAGCAAAAGTTATAAAAATAATCCCTTATCAAGATATCATCGTTAAAATTGAAAATTTTTATGACATTGTTCCTTTGATTGAAAAATATAATATCGATGTTCTATTTAAACCAAAGAATGATAAATTTTTTTTACAAATTAAAAATGAGAGTTTCGAAGAATTTTTCAATTCCTTAATGAAAATATCTCAGGGAAAAGCTGAAATTACTCTTTTCAAATTTAATTATGATGAAAAGGTACTATCTATAGATCCCGGTACTCGGCATTTTGGTTTCTGCTTAATAGAAGGTGGAGAATTACCTTCATTGTGGTACATAAATCTTAAAAAAGCTATTGATGATAAAAAATCTCATAATTCTGCTAAAAAGCAAATTGAGCGAGAACTAAATATCTTTTTAGGAGATAATAAAGAATTGCTAAGCAAAATATTTATTGGCAATGGTCCTGGATCAGAATTTATTCTTAACTTCTTGATAGAATATTATCAAATTCCAAATGAACTGAAAATGATTAATAGCCTATATACATCTAATGGCTCTGATCTTGAAAAAGAAGACAATCGAATTACAACCTTTAATTTTTCACCTCCTAATATTTATTTAATTGATGAATATAAAACAACAAAAGAAGCAATATTTCACTTACAAAAAGGTAATTTAATAAATGAAGTAAAAGCAAAGGGTTTTGTAGATCACGCTATCGCAGCATTATTAATTGCAAAGCGTGGAATTAAAGGGGAGATAATAAGATTGAAAAAAAAACCTTTACTTCAATTATATGATTATATTACAGAAAATTATGCAGGGTCCTTTTCCTTCTCTAGTATTCATAACATTAGAACTCTTGACGATTTAAAATCAGGAACATATCTTAGGATTAAGGACAAATCTAAACTAGACTCAAATTTAAATAATGGTGAGATAATTGCCTTCAATGGTTTTGGAAATGGATACAATCTATATGCAACAGGTTTATCAGGTAATAAAATCATCCTTAAATTTACAGGTAATGTAAAAATCAAACGCGATTTCTTTAAAATTTTTACTCCTGTTAAAGAACGGAATTGAATAAGCAAAATCTCTAATAGTTAAGCAACTAAAGAAAATTTTAAAGAATTTTTAAACTAGACATTTATCTATTACCGAATAATAATTTCGTTTTAGATAAATATTTAAAAAAAATCTTTTATCAATAAATTAAGATACTCTGCATTCTTTTATGGAAAAGGAGTGAAAATTTTGCCTAAAAACGATGAAATCAGAAATCAGCGCATCGCTGTATATGTAGATTGTATTTGTGGCATTATCTCCTCATTAATATCAATTTCAGGAATAATTTTTTTTGCATTGCCCTTAGGAATATCAAATTCATCATTTTTTGTGCTAAGTTTTACATTTTGGATTTTTTGGTTGATTTTTTCTTTATATTTTATTGGCTTAGGTATCTCCATTCACCACGCAAATAAACATTTTGATTCAAATGCAAAACCAAAAAAAAATCTTAAACCTCCGATGGTTAGTTAAATATTGATTTACATTCTTCAATTTAGTGATTTTTATCCTGAAGATGCAAATTTTTCCTTTTACAAAAATATTTAAAAAGAAAATTAGATCAATTAGATAAGTAGTTTGTTTTGCTTAAATCAAAAGGAGACAATAAATTGACTGAATTTGAAGAAAAAGTCCTAAGTTTACTTGTGAAAATAAACCAGAAACTAGATATGTTGTTAAGTATTAATAGTTCAATTAATAATGAAGCAAGAAGCGAATCTATTCCAAGTGAACAAGGATATGTTAAACCTTCTGCAGTAGTAGAGCGACAAGAAGAAGCTGAGAAAGCATTAGAGAAACCTCCTATTGAGGGAAGAAGAGTTTGTCCAGAATGTGGTGGTACTGAATTCCGTACGGAAGAAGATAAATCACAAGTATTATTTCAGCAAGGTGGAATGAAGATTTTTGCTAAAAGATATATTTGCAAAAAGTGTGGTGCCGAAACTTAAACATTTTTTTATTTTTTTTAAAAAAGTTTAGAAAATCGATCCTCTTTATCGAAATAGTCTCTATTATCTTGAATAATGGGAATCTCTTCATCAACAATATTATCCTTTTTAAATGGATCTTTAAATTGCATCTTGTATAAATGATTATAGAATCCATCCTTTTTTATAAGCTCTATATGAGACCCTTCTTCAATTATTCTCCCTTTATCTATTACGATAATCCTATCTGAATTTATAATCGTAGATAATCTATGTGCAATTGAAATGCTGGTACGCCCTTTTAAAAGAGTTTCTAAGGCTTGTTGGATTAAAAGTTCACTATAAGGATCAATTGATGAAGTAGCTTCATCTAAGATAAGAATAGGAGGATTAGAAATTAAAGTTCTAGCAAAGGCAATCAATTGGCGTTGACCTTCAGATAGTCTACTTCCTTTTTCTCCCACTATTGTATCATATCCTTCTTCAAGTTCTTTTATAAAGTTATGAGCATTTACACTTTTTGCAGCTTCAATTACTTCTTCATTAGTTGCATTTAACTTCCCATACCTGATATTCTCTCGTACAGTACCTGAGAATAAAAAGTTATCTTGAAGGACAATTCCTAACTGACTTCTTAAGTTTTTAAGTTTTAAATTTTTTAAATTTATTCCATCAAGAAGTACCTCTCCCTCAGTAGGATCATAAAATCTACTTAATAATTTTATGAATGTGCTTTTCCCTGCTCCTGTATACCCTACCAGTGCTAACCTTTCCTTTTCTTTGATGGTTAAATTAATGTTTTTTAACACTGGGAGATTTTTTTCATATGAAAAATTAACTGTATTATATTGAATAATGCCTTTTACATTGCTGATTTCTAATCCATCTTCTTTGTCCTTAATTAAGATTTCTTCTTCGAGTAATCTGATAATTCTTGCTCCTGCTGCAACAGAATTTTGGAGGAGGGTAAAAAATCCTATTAATGAAAATAGTGGTTCAAAAAATGTAAACAGATAAAAAATGAAAGCAACTAATGTCCCTTGAGTTAGAAGCCCCGAACGAATTAGAAAACCTGAAGCAACAAATAAAGAGCCAAATCCAAGAGTAATCAAAAATATTATAACTGCAGGCATGAAAGCAAGAAGTTTCGCAGCTTTCATGGTGGACTTCCTTTCATTTTCAGTTGCCGTATTAAATTCACTATAATTCTCATCTTCTACTGCAAATGATTGTATTATCCTCATTCCCATAATAGATTCATCTAATGTACTAGTTACCGTAGCGACCCTTTCTCTCAATTCTTTAAAATATTTTCTTGCCTTAATGAACAAAATTCCAGCAAAACCAAAAAAAATCGGGACTATCATAAATGAAATAAATGTTAAAGCAGGACTTAATAGAATCATAAAGAAAAGAGAACCAAAAATAAGGAAAAAGTTACTTACAGATACCAAAAGCCCCGATTGAATTAACTCTTGAATTGTATTTACATCGCCAGTAAGATAATTTATTTTTTTTCCCGTAGTTCTTCTAGGATTTTCATGATAATTTAATCCTAAGTGTTGAAATTTATTAAATAATTCATATCGTAAATTATACATAGTTAAAGTGGCGAGCTTAGAAATAATATATCCTTGAGCAATTCTTGTAACTACTCCAGAGATAGTCATGATAAAAAATATAGTTCCTAAGAATATTACGATTTCAATATTACCATCAGTAGCTCCAATTCCACCCCCTAGACCATCATCTACCAGTGAACGAAATATGAGCGGTGTAAACCAACTAAAAAAGACATTCAGAATAATTAAAGTTATCAAAACGATGATTAATTTTTTGTTCCCAACCCCAACATAAGAAATTAATCTCCTTATAACTTTAAACGTGCCTCCCTTATATGTATCCTCTTCTTCTTGTGTAGCAGACTCGGTTTGTTTTTTTCTATTCATTATCTTGCACGCTCCTCCACTTTCAAAGTTAAATAGAGTTTTTTATAGATTCCATCATCTTGGGAAATCAGTTCTTCATGTGAGCCTATTTGAGAGATAGTTCCATTGTCTAGCACAATTATTCGATCCGCATTTCTCACGCTAGAAAGTCTTTGAGTTATCAAAAAGGTTGTAGCGTCCTTAAAAACCTCCTTAAAATGAGTTTGAATTCTGTATTCTGTATCAACGTCAAGATGTGAAGTAGCATCATCAAGAATCAATATTTTAGGCTTAATTGCTAGAGCTCTTGCTATAGCTATTCGTTGTTTCTGACCACCAGAGACAGACATACCCCCTTCACTCACTTTTGTCTCATATTTATTAGGCAGTTCATTCTCAATAAAATCTTTAATATCAGACGCTTCTGCTGCCTTTATAATCTCATCAAAAGAAATCCCTTTTTTACCAAATGCAATGTTATCCCTTATTGATTTTGAAAATAATAATCGTTCTTGAGAAACAAATCCAACTTGTTTTCGTAAAGATTTAAAACTCACATCCTTTATATTAATCCCATCTATTAAAATTTCCCCTTCATTAATATCATAGAACCTCGGAATTAGTTTTACTAAGGCAGATTTTCCAGAACCAGTTGCGCCTAAAATTGCTATATTTTCACCCGCTTGAACCTTAAAATTTATATTTTTCAATATATAGTGCTCCTTTTCATGATCAAATTTAAAGAAAACATTTTTGAATTCAACATATCCCTTGATAGGGGGCATTTCTAGAGCCTTTTCTTTTTCCTTTACATCCATTTCAGAGTTTAAAATATAGCTCACTCTCTCACTAGTCTCACTTACTTGAGGCATATTTCCGAGAAATCTTGCGATAAAATAGAGAGGCTCGACAGAAAAATTAAGGACCATAATAAATGCAAATAAATCACCGAACGTCATTATTGTTTGCAGAACTAGAAATCCGCCCAATAGTAATACAATCAAAAACGCAATGTTATCAAGCAAATAAATTATTGGATCAAAGGTTGCCTGTAATTTTATAATCCCAATGGAATCCTTATAATATTCATCATTCTGCCTAGTAAATTTGTCTATTTCATAGGGTTCTCTTCCAAATGATTTAACAACCGAAATTCCTTGTACATTTTCTTGGATATTATGGGTTAATTCTGCGTATGTTTCTCGAGATTTTTTAAATACAGGTCTCAATTTACGCCTATAAGTAAAAAGAACAAAAAATAATGCTGGAGATATTATAATAACATAAATTGCCAGCTCAGTATTTATTAAAAATAATACTATAAAACTAAATATGAATGTAGCACATTGCCGTATAAAGAATTGAAAGTTATTTTGCAAAAACTCTTTTAATAAGTTTACATCACTAGTAGTACGAGAGATTAATTCACCTGTTTTATTCTTATCTAACCATGACCAAGACATAATCTGTATCTTAGAGAATAGGTCATTTCTTAGGTTATAGATCACATTAGCTCCAATCCAACGATTTACATAAGTTTGAACTCCTAAGAGAATCCCTACCACACCCTGAATTACTACAATGCTTAAAAAGATAGGGTATATGTTTTCAATTGGTATACTCGGATTAACTAATATATCGAGAACTGGGCCTAAAAATAAGGGAAAAGTAAGAAAAAGCAATGATTGAATAATACTTAGAATTAGAATGAATGTAAATATTTTTTTATAGTCCCAGAGATAAGATAATATTTGTCTAAGAGGTGTTTTATATTGTTTATTTAAGAAAAATTCTCTCCTTTCAGTAAAATCATAGCTCTTTTCCCTTAGCATATCTTAGAAAAAATTTTTTATAAGAAATAGTTTTTTAAAATAAAAAATAATAAATTTAGTTAAGTACCTTTTAATTCTAAAAAGAATAATTTATCCTATATTCCAAAAGAGAAGTTTATTCTTATATATATACTATAGTAAAATATAGGTGAAATACATTCCTCCAATGAGAATTAAAAACTGGATGCGATATCTTAAAAATTTCACCTTAAACAAATTCACTAATAAAAAAGTGCCTTATTCTGCACAAATTGAAATAACATTAAGATGCAATGCAAATTGTATTTTTTGCGCCATTCCTAAAATTCCCGAATCCCTAAAATCTAATGAAATGAATACATCACAAATAAAGTCACTGATTGACCAGATAGCTGATTTAGGAGTAAATTCACTATCATTTACAGGAGGCGAACCTACTTTAAGAAAAGATCTACCTGAATTAATTTATCATACTGGAGTAGTGCACGATTTTATGAATGGTATTGCAACAAACGGATATCTGATGCCCAACTTATTTAAGGAAAATGGAAAATTAGAAGGTTTAGATTATATTCTCCTATCTCTAGATTATCCGAAAGAAAAGCTACATAATTTAAGACGCGGGATTAAGGTTTTTGATAAAGTTATGGAAACGATTAGTTTAGCAAACTCTAGAAATATAAAAGTCATACTAAGTACAGTCGTTATGAAAGATAACATCCATTCACTTGAAGATATATGTGAGTTAGCAGAAAAAAACCATTGTTCTATAGAATTATTCCCCTGTGAAAACATAATAAGAGATTTTCGAAATCAAAAATACTTCATTCAAGATGTAGAAACCTTAATTCCCAACATTTCGACATGGGCTGAAACCATATTATCATTAAGAAAGAAATTTAAGAATATTTTAACTGATCCCATTAGTATTGAAGTTGTAAAAAGGGGAGGATTTGGTGGATATCCAGAGTATTTTCAAACAGATTTAAGATGTCACGTTGCTGAGGCTTACTTATTTGTGAGATATGATGGATACATCGATTTTCCATGTAAAATTCATCCTATTAAAAGCTTTAATGCTTTAAATCATTCCTTAATTGATATATATCATTCAGATGAGGCAAAAAAGATAATGAAAAACCATGATAATTATCATTTCTGTCATAATTGCCGTTTGGGCTGTGCGATTGCGTCCTCTTTGCCTGCAACATGGAAAACGCTTTATTCAAAATATATTTTAGGATATCTTAATGGGAATCTGAAATAACAAATATAGAATATTGAGTTATATATAAAAAAATTTAATTTTAATAGTAATTTTCCTATAATAGTGATTAATTTATGGCAAATGGAGATATTATAGTCCAAATTTTTCTAATTACAGTAGCAATGGTCGGATTCAGTGAATTATTAAATAAATTAATGGGCTTAAACATGGATACCGCCCGAGAATTAAGAGATAAGGCCAAAAATATACAAGAGAGAATGAAGACTGCCCAATTAACCCAAGATATGGGTGAAATGTACAAATTGCAACAAGAGTCAGTCCAACTCTCTAAACAAATGATGAAAAAACAATTAATACCTTCCTGTGTTAGATGTCTAATATTTTTCGGTATTTTTGCGATTCTTAGTGTCTTCTATGCTGATTATAACGAGGGAATATTTCCATTTCCTATCTTGATATTTGGTAGTGGATGGTTTGCACTTTATTTCTTATTTTCAATTGGTTTAAACCTATTGGTATGGGGTGGAAAAAAGACTTATCGAAGAATGACAGGCAAGGAAGATAGAAGAAAAAAAGCATCAAAAGAGATACTGGGTATGTTATCTTTACAGCAACAGGAAACAGAAGGAAATATTCAGTTGACTAGACCCATATCGGAGTCTTACATAAGGGAGTCCCTAAAAACAGACAAGGATCCTAATAAGGGTAATTCTTGGAAAAATAAGATTAAACGATAAATTACCAACTATTACTTTATAAGAAATAATGAAAGTATATATCATTACTCTTATTGGAATAACGTTATCAATTATAAGTCTCATTCTTTTTCTTACAATAGGACAAATTTACTTTTTACCCCTTGTATTCATTCTACCATTAGGTGGAACTTGCTTTACTAAACGCGACAGGGATGGTTCAAACAATCTACAAGTTGAATCTATAGAATCCTCCTCCCAAAGATCATATAAGCTTCCACGAACATATTATTATATTTATAAATGCCCAAACTGTGAAAAAGTCATTAATGAAGAACATCCAAGATACTGTCCTCATTGTGGGACAGAATTAACTCAATAATGTGATAATTTTGAATGAAGAATATACTCTAAAAAAACAAATGGCTCTATATTTTCTATTTGCGGTCTTTATGATTATTTTAAATTATTTTATTCAAAAACTTAATCAGATTTTTATAGCTCCATTTATTTGTTCTGTTTTTGGTAGTAATGAATTTGTTAATTTTGTTTATTGTTCAGTAATCCCATATGATATGCCCCAGTTTATTGGTTCCATTGCTGCCGTAGGAATTACCTATATTATCAAATTCTTTATGGACAAATATCTTGTATTTAAAAAAAATAAAATGAATGTCAAAGAAACTTCAAAAGAATTTTTAAAATATTTTGCATTCGCAATTTTAACTACTATCGAAAATGTTGGCATTCAGTTCCTTTTGAGAAATTTCTTGAACTTCTCTTTGGAATTAAGTTCAATAATTGCATTGTCTATTGGATATTTGACCAAATTCTTTTTAGATCGAAAGTATGTATTTTCCAAGGTATATTAAAACGATTATTCTTTTTTCCTCCGGGTTGATCTAGATTTCTAGACTAGTTTTTTAAAATAATATGAAGGTATCGAAAAATTTAATAGAATAATAAGATATGTTTTTATTATTATGGCAGAGGAACAGAGAGATCAGAAAGAACAAGATGAGTCAATGGTAAACGCCCTTTCTGCACTTGGTTGGGTTGAAGAAAAAGATGAGGAAATTCCTCTTCTCGTTGAAGAAGAGGATTTAAAAGAGCAATTAACCCTTTTTATAGAACAAAATAAAAAATTAACCGATGAAATCACTCAATTAAAGGAGGAGAATGAGAATCTTAAAATATCATCTGATAGCATTACCGAAGAGAAAGAAAAAGTTCTTCAACTAGTAAATGATAATAATGCAACCATTGAAAATCTACTGCAATCAGTGAACCAAAAAGATGAATATATTAGCGAACTTGAAGACAGAGTAAAAAATTTTTCTGGTTCAATAGAAAAAGAATCAGAGACTAGCATTTCAATCGGGGAATTAAACACTCAAATAGATAACCTCAAATCAGAATTAGAAAGTAAAAATTCAGAAACACAGCATTTAAGTACTAAAATAGACGATAAAAATAAATTAATCGATGAACAAAAGGAAGAAATTGATAAGTTAAATAAAATTGTCAATGAAAAGTCTCAAGAACTCCAAAATAGCACTAAAAAGTTAGATGAACTTAAATCTCTCCAAGAAACTAACCAAGAGTTAATACAAAAGTTACAGGAGAAGGATACTCAAATTCAAGAACATCTAGAACAAATTCAATATCTTCAAAATGACACCATTCAAAAGTCTAAATATGAAAAAGTTCAGGTTTTAGTAGAGAGAAAAGATGAAATTATCACTGAAAAGGAAAAAGTTATTTTTGAATTAGAAAATACTTTAAAAACTGCTAATCAAACTAATAAGGATTTACAGCATAAATTAGAGACTTTTAGTCTGACTAAAAAAGATAATGAGAAAAAGGAAAATAAAATTAAAGAATTGGTTCTGGAAGTTGAGAAATTGACAGAAAAAACTAAAATTAGCGATAATTTTATTGCACAATTACAATCCCGATTAGAAGAATCTCAAGAAAAGTCTGGTAATATTACTGGTAAATTTGAGTTGGAACTTTCAAATCTAAGAAATATAATAAATGATCAGACGAATGAAATTAAGAACTTACATGATGCTGAAACCAATCTAAAAAATAAGTTATATGAAACAGAACAGATTGAAGATAGAATCTTGACAGAAATGCAACAAGTGAAAGATAAAAATTTAAAAATGGAACTAGAGCTCGATTCTAAAAATGCTGAACTTGTCGATTTAAAAAAGAAAATTAAAATTCTACGACGAGACAGTAAAAAAGCTTAAATCTTATAAATTTTGGTACTTATTTTAAAAAAGAGAAAAAATATAAAATATATTACTTAAAATTAATCTATTTTTCACGCCAAGCGATTCCACACTCTCCACAGCGATACATTTTCCCGTACACTCTCGGGTAGTCGAGAATGATATTACTTTTATCTGTGGATTCATGAATTTTCATTTTATCTTCATTACCACATTTGGGACATTTTCTACGACCATCAATTTTATCAATTGTAAGTATTGAGTCATCAAAGGTACCTGGAATTCCTGGTCCAGCACTTGAAGCGCTTGTTGCTTTTACCTCAGCAATATCTGATTTAATTTCTTCTGGAGTAAATTCTCTTACTTGAGATTTAAATTCTGGTTGAATTCTTGCTA
>Ga0180438_10003554_pt1 | contig 23451 bp, 18 predicted proteins | sample SS_ome_12_FD_132455 | JGI IMG/M metagenome (GOLD analysis project Ga0180438, IMG submission 132455) | Hypersaline lake sediment archaeal communities from the Salton Sea, California, USA - SS_3_D_2 metaG | ecosystem: Environmental > Aquatic > Non-marine Saline and Alkaline > Hypersaline >...
GAAATGAATGTGTTACCCCAAGGGCTCTTCCGCGAGGAATAATGGTTACCTTGTGCAAAGGATCAGAATCATCTGGTTGCAACAACGTCAACAATGCATGCCCCGATTCATGATAGGAAGTTACCTCAAGATCCTCCTTGGTCTGCACCATCGTCTTGACCTCTTTTCCTAAAATAATCTTGTCTCGAGCCTCCTCAAGATCTTGTACTTCTACCGTATTTTTAGTGGTTTTAGATGCGATAATAGCAGCCTCATTGATTAAGTTAGCCAAATCAGCACCGGAAAAGCCTGGTGTTCCACGAGCAATTTTGGAAAGATCTATTTCAGGATGCAATGAAACACCTCGTGCGTGAACCTTTAAAATTTGCTCACGACTCTTAAGATCAGGATAAGGAACATATACACGACGATCAAAACGTCCTGGACGCATTAATGCATTATCCAGCACGTCCGGCCTATTGGTAGCTGCTAGCACAATAACAGAGCCACCTTGTGTCTGAAAGCCATCCATTTCAGCAAGCAACTGGTTTAATGTCTGTTCACGCTCGTCATTACCTCCACCAAGACCAGTGCCACGTTGACGACCTACCGCATCAAGTTCATCAATAAAGATAATACTTGGGGCAAATTTTCGTGCTTGGGCAAAAAGATCACGTACACGAGCCGCACCTACACCAACAAAGACCTCTATAAAATCGGAGCCACTTACGCTAAAAAATGGGCAGTTTGCTTCACCAGCTACAGCCTTGGCAAGCATAGTTTTACCATTACCAGGTTCACCAATAAGCAATACTCCTCGGGTAATTTTTGCGCCTAATCGACGATATTTAGCCGGATTCCTCAGAAAATCAATGAAATCCTGCAACTCTTCTTTTGCCTCTGCTACACCTGCAACCGAATTAAAATTTTCTTTAATGGTCGACGGCATAAACATCTTTGCCCTACTTTTTCCCAAGGTAAAAATATTGCTGCCACCACCGGATGAGCTGCGCGATTGACGTAAAATAAAGAACAGCACAACAATAATGCCAATAATTAAACCAAAAAGCAGGATGTACCAAAAACTGAACTGATTTGAAACATTTTCTATAGCAACATCAACATTATGATCTTTTAAGGTGTCCCAATGCTTTGACGTATACGGAACAACCGTTTCGAACCGTGATCCATCCTTATAGACACCTTGAACATCTTGTCCCGCAACCGTAACTTTGCGAATATTGCCTTGTTCAACATCATTTAAAAAGCCTGAGTAAGAAACATTTTTTACCTGACGCGTATAATCCATAAGTCTAGTCATCAAGGCCAAGGCGCCAACAAAGATAAGAACCATAAAAAAGAGATTTTTTGGTCCCTTGGGAAATTGCACTTTATTTTTTTTTGAAAATTTCATAAATCACCTACTAATGACACAACTATCTTAAATCTTAATTGAAACCATGTTTTTATTACAACTCGCCCCTACAAAAAACCGTTAAAAGCGTTATTTTCTAATAGAATAGCACTAATTAATGCTCTGTACAAGGGAATAATAGGCAGATGTAACCTCTAACATCCATAATCATTCTGCTTTTAGTTTACCACTAAAATACCAGAACGTCACCTCTTTTAAGATCGGTTCTTAGCCACACTCATGCAAAGAGGGTTCGGAAAACTTCGAGGAGTTGTTTAACAGAATATATCGAGCTTTAGAAAGACTCCAATTCCCGTGTGCCGCTAATTTCAAAAAGCTCTGCTTGTTGAAGATTAACAACATTGCCACAGCCACCAGGGCAAATGCCTGTTCCGTCAGGAAGGCATCGTGAAGCACACTCCAAATGAAACTGATGTCCACATGCTAATGCACATACCACGTGAGCTGGTCCAATCTCATCGAAACAAAATGGACACTCAAAACCATGAAAATCATGATCGGCCACCAGGGTTAGCATACGATCTGCATTCCCAGGCAAAATACTGATTCCTTTTAACCCTGCAAGCTTCTCTGAAGACAAGATACTTGTGGTTATGCGGGCACCTTCCGCACCTGTTTCTGTTGGAGAAAAAATGGCAATTCTGAATGAACCGAATTTAGGGCGTAAAATGGTAATATCTCTGGAAGCAGGAAGTACCCCTTCCCATAAAACAGGAGCAGCACGACGATTCCCCGTAGTAATATCACGCATTCTTACGTAAAGATCATGAGGAGCATGATTGCCAACAACCATGATGCGCGTTCCATCTTCACGTTGCCCTGAAGCAACATATTCACTATCCATGCCGCATGCGCAGATACCTACAAAGGCAAACATTATACTAAACATTTTTTTTGAATTCATAAATCTATCCCTAATTAAAAGCTTTTAACTGATATAGCCAAGCATATAAAATTCAATTAGTTAATCAAGCGCTGGAAGATTTAACTCAAGTTTACTGGAAGCAATGCCGTCTTTGATTTTTATAGATTGGCTGGGTAGGCACTGACCTCGGTTATGGTAGCTTTGACATAGGGATATTCCTGATACTGCGGGGACCAACTCGGATAGCTACACTGCTCTGAAAACCTGGAAATCAGATGTCGATTATGGGTAACTACATGCTCAACGGCCAAACGACTCGATGGGCCAGCTGTTAAGCAAAAAAGCAGATAGTTTCCACAGGGGGACCATACGCATTCCTCTTTATGAAAGTTCTCATCAGTCGTAAATTGTACATGTTTTTGCGTATTAAGATCATAAATAAATATCTGCATCACCCCATCAACACGTTTTATATATGCAAGCTTCTTATTTTTTTCGCAATAACTTGGTGAAAAACAGGGACCAGAATCTGTTAACTGCTCCATAGATCCATGAATACAATCATAACAATAAATCAGTGGCATACCTTTTTTGTAGTCTGAACAGAAATAGATTCGGTTTCCATCTTCAGAAACGGATGGCGAAATATTGTTACCGTTATTATGGGTCAACTGTTCAAGAGCTCCTTGTTCATATGCATAAAGATGACATTTTCCATCCCCATGAGACATACAATAGACAACCTTTTTCCCATTTTTTGAAAAGGTAGGAAGCATATTAAGACCGTCGAAATTTGATGCGATCTTTCGTCGTCCCATCATATCTACTACACGTAATGAAATATTTGCTTGAGATGATTCAGAGTAAAAGAGTAAAGGATTGTGAGCATCACTATTCCACCGAGGGGCTACATTAATCGTTGGTGTAGTCACAAGAGGCTCTTGATGGCTCCCATCAAAATCGGCAATATATACATGCAGTTGATTATGCTTATGAGATGATTTAACCTCTTTGGAAAAAGCAATTCTTGTAGAGAAACTGCTTTCTTGTCCCATGATCTCAGGCCAAATCATATCAGCAATATTATGTGCCCATCCGCGAACACTCGAACCTCGTTTTGTATATTTTTTTCCCTTGAGCATTTTAACTTTGCTTGTGTCATATAACCGCCATTCAAAAGCGTCAGGCTCTCCACTTGGATTAAGAAAAACAGCAAGAAGTTTTCCCTGTTTTTGCCATTCTTTAAACAGTTTTTTTGAGGGTCGCGTTTTACACTGTTCAACTGATACATTAAACTGACCACTGAATGAAAAATCTCGCTTCATAATATGCGCACACTGACGAAGTACGGAATCATTTCCCATCAAGACTAAAACGAGGTTCATTTTTGAAAAATTTCGAGCTGCTACATTGATACTACATGATAGATCTGTTACATAAAGAGCAGCTATCAGGCTTATGCCTATTATCACTTTGTTTTTCATAAACATCCTCGCAATTATAGTTGATTAAAACTGATGGTAAATTCTCTACCCCATGCCCATCGTGGCAACGAAAGTGATGATGCAGCTGAACGAGCAGAAAGATCATATATCAACACACCCGATGATTTTTCAATTTTTGAATCTTCTACAGAGCCATCATTGCCCACCTGTATGATGATTTCGCACATCAAGTCTTCCGGCAAGCCTATCGGTGGCGTCCACTTTTGTGAAATTTCGTTCTGGACATACTGTTGAATTTGGGGCGTATCATAATCCTCAACAGCTCTCGGTTGAGCTGCAGGCATAGTTTGCCCAGATCCGACTTGATTCTGATTAAGCTGCTGTTCATTGACTTGTTGTTGTTGAGGTTCTTGAGCTTTTTTCTGTTCTGCCGATTTCTTTTCGGCCGGAGCAGGTTTTTTTTGCTGCTGCTTCGGCTGTTCTTTTTGGGTAACTTTTTTTGGGGCTTGCTCTTGTGGCTTTGCTTTTTGCCCCGTATCTTTAACCTGAGGCTTAGGAGCAGGCTTTTTGGGTGGAGCAACCACTTTTTTGGGGCTCTCTTTTCTGATTGTAGTTGAAGGAGTCTTAGTTATTTTTTGAGGAGATGCAGGTTTTGAAGCACCTGTTTGTACAGCTGAGTGCATTGATGTTGATGCAGGTCGAGCAACAGATGTAGGTAATAACGAGACACTCATCGGAGTAACCACAAGCTTTGTTGAATAACGGTAACCATTGTAAAAAATGAAAAGATACACCATTACAAGCCCATGGAATAATAATGAAACAAGCAACAATTGACTCATAAATAGATGTTTGCGGCGCACAAACAAAAAACCTGCTAGCTTATGCTTTGCGCGTTGAAAGCGCCACATGAGATATCCCCCCGACGACCTTCATCTGATCAACCAATTCAGTTACCAATCCATAACGAACGGTACGATCGGCCTTCAGATATACAACTTTGTCTTTCTGATCACCTATTACCTGCTGAATTTCTGCAATCAGCTCTTTATTAGTAGGTAAGCATTTGTTATTAAGATAAAGTTTCTCATCTTCATCAATAAAAACAATTATTTCTTGCTTAACGCCGGCATCCTCTTTTGCCTGCCCTCGCGGCAAATTGACCTTAATAGCATTGTGAATCATCGGCGTTGTTACCATGAATATAATAAGCAAGGTCAATGCAGTATCAATAAGGGGAGTCAATGTTATTTCAGGAATAGTACTTGCGAGCTTTCGACGTCGACGTGGTATATAGCGATACATAGCACTCTCCCTTATTCAGTTACACAGAGTTGTTGCACCACAAAAGAGACACGATCAGCAAGGCGCATAAACGATTGTTCAAGGTTGCGTATTTGGGAAGAGATATAGCTGTACATAACAAGAACCGGAATTGCCACCATTAAACCTGCTAATGTGGTAATCAATGCCTCTGCAATACCGGGAGCCACAACGGTAATATCTGCAGTCTGAAGTTCGCTGATACGTACAAATGAATGAACAAGTCCCCATACCGTGCCAAACAATCCTAATAATGGTGAAGCTGCCGCTGTTGTTGAAAGAACGGATAAATATGATTCTTCCTGTATAACCATTTCATCAACCGTCTGGACTATATGATTTTGCATAAACTCACATTCTCGATCATTCAATTGACGCTTTCCCGGCTCAACTTCAAGCAGAGATTTTAAAAACATTAAATTTTTCGACAGATAATAACCTGGCAGTGTTTTAACGTATGATGTGGTCACGGCAAGCAGACGATCCATATTATTGACTTGTTTCATATCATCAAGCGCATCTTTCATCTGTTTTTTCTTGACGCGCAATAAGATCAGTTTATAAAAAAAGATCGCCCAACATACGATTGACATGATAACCAAAATAAGCAACACGATTTTTGTAACAATATCACTTTGCAAAATAAGCTGCCACAAGGAGTTCCCAAAGACCATCTTGACCATCCTTCACCTTTGTTTTTGATTCAGAATAATGTAAATACCCATACTATACCATAAATCAAAAGTCACGCCTATTGTTTGGCTAACACACGACGCTTCAACTCATCTTTATCGTTAACACCCTCTTCGATCTGCACTTCATATGCTTGCTTTAATAATGCACCCATTTCAGGGCCTGGTTCTACTACATCAATAAGATCACGCCCTTGCAATACCGGCGGCTCTGTTTTTTGCAAAACATCTGCCTCTTGAGCTTTTGCAAGAAATTCCCCAATTCGCTCGTCTTGAATCTCCAACGGTTCATGCCCACCGCCACTTCTGCCTTGCTGATCTGCCAGACAAAGTTTAGCAAGCATTTCAAGGGTTACCTGCGGTGCCAGTTTATTGGCAAGACGTTTATAAGCAGAACGTTTAGCTGCATCCTCAATAAATTGCACAGGGGCCATATGATATCGAACCATCTTAACAACTGCTGCTATTACCTCCTTATTGCGAGTAATCCGTTTCAACAACTGTTTAGCCGGATCCATTCCCGCTTTGCTGTGACCATAACTTCTCCATTCTCCCTTGACCTTCTTTGTTGTGGTAGCTTTACCAAGATCATGGCATAGCGCAGCCAAAAGAACTATCCACTTTTCTTCCTCAAAATTATAATCCAATCGAGCGGCAGCATCGAGTGTTTGCATTGTATGCTCAAAAGCATCTGCTTCGGGATGAAATCTGCTACGTTGAGGTATATCAACAAGAGCTTCCAATTCAGGGAACAATTCTTTGAGTCTTCCTATAGATTTAATCCACCTTAATCCTAACGAAGGAGATTTCGATTTGAGAAGCATTTTGACAAACTCTTCTTCGATCCTTTCAACCGAAACGGTGCTTATATCCATCTTTTTGCATACGGCATTGAGCTCATCATCAGGCAACATCTCAAAACGGCTTATAAACTGCATAACGCGATAAAACCGAAGCGGATCTTCTACAAAAAATTGGGCATCCGGGGTACGCAGAATCTTATGCTCGATATCGGCAACCCCACCAAATGGATCAATCAGGTGAAAACCGGACAAATCAATCGCCATAGCATTCATCGTCAAATCCCGACGACGCAGTGCATTCTCTATGGTCATGCTCGGGTCAATCGCAACATCAGGTTTTCTGCCAGGCTTATCGGTTCGGGGCATCGACCAATCAACATCAAGCCCATGAATTCGAAAAACACCAAATGTTTTTCCAACCAAGCTCACCGGTCCATAACGGGCAAGAACATGTTCAATCTTATCGGCATCAAGCCCATGAATTTCTATATCAAGATCTTTCACGTTAAGGCCCAAAACGAGATCGCGGACAGCGCCGCCAACCAGATAACAGCGGCCACCAAGATTTACAATATCATTGACAACGTCCCGCACAATTGGGTATGTATCAAGAAGTACATTGAGGGCTCTTTGAATATCGTTGTTAATTGGTGTAGACTTCATATCAAATCTCAAAGGTTTAACCTTAATCACACTTAAAAAAGGATGATGCCATGAAACAAAACCTTTCAATCATCACCTTGCTGGCGCTACTCTCTGTTTCATATGCACATGCATTTTCATTTAAATCGCTATACTCATACTTTTCAGCTGAAAAACATGCTGCCGTAGAGCAACAAGAAATTCCTCTATCCGGACAAGCAAATCTTATCATAGAAAATATTAGAGGACCTATTCATATACAAACCTGGCAACAACAAAAAATTTTGCTCAAAGCAACTAAACGAGCAAGCAAACAAGAAATGCTTCCACAGATGTCAATCGATCTTAAGTCTAACAATAATGCAATCATTATTAAAACAGTTTATGACCAAGATCCGATAAAAGGATCTATTGAATATGATCTTTTAGTCCCTGATACGATCAATGCAACAGTAAAAGCACAGTCAAGTCCTATAAAGGTGGAACATATTGCAGGAATGGTCACTATACAAAATGAAGAAGGCGATATTGAACTTAATGCTATTCAAGGCCCCATTACAGTTGAAGTGATGAATAAAGGCTCTATTGTCATTGACCAACCAGGTAATACTATTAAAGCAATCACTCATTACGGAACAATAGACATTCATGATGCTAAAAAAAGCATCTTTGCATCAACTGATAATGGAAAGATAAAGACTTCCTGTAAAACTGTGCCGCATGGAAGCGTAATAAAGCTGGACGCATCAAAGCCGATTACCTTACAACTTCCATCAGGAATTGATGCAGACTTGCAAGCTGAAAGCGACCAAGGCAGTATTTTATGTGAACATTATGTCACCATCAAACCGTTTATCACTCAACTCAACGCACAGGCATGGAATCAATTTAAACGGACAATAAATGGAAGCCTAGGTAATGGCGGAGCACAGATTTGCCTCCATTCCGTTGCAGGAACTATTAAGATAACTCAAGAAACCACGTAAGAATTGCTATAGTCTTATCGTCTCAAGGCATTCTGCATTTTGATTGAAGCAAGTTCTGATTGAATTTCTCGCAAACGTTTTTCCAGCATATATGCTTGCCATTTTGTTTCGAACGCGGCGTCAGACCTGATAAGATCAACACCTTGTTCAATAAGTAGTAACATCGTATCAATAGAACTGAGCAGCTCATTGATTTCTGCTTCTAACTGAGGGTAATCAACGCTGTTTTTAAGTAAGTTCTCAAGAGCTTCCTTGGCAGAAATGAGTTCAGGTCGCTTTAATTGAAGATGTTCAAATGCAGCTATAGTTGGAAACGAGCTGTTTTTGTAATGAAACTGAATTTTTTTTGCAAATTCTTCAATAGTTTGGCTAGTATCTATAGAGTGCAATAAGCTTTGATCAACTGATTTTACCTTCTTTGCAGCTCGTGACAATTTGCCTTCAGGTGTAAAACAATAGTAAGAAATGCTACCACCAAGTAATGCTGAGGCAGCCGTTGCCAGAGAACATATAACGGTGCGACTCAAATCCCACTCACCCCTAATGCCTATCCACCCATTATCATATATAGTACAATCAAGCCCAACGCGGACCAATCGTGTCAGTAATACTGCAAGGCCTCCACCTATTGCACCACTGGCAATAGTTCCTGCAGCTACCTTTAACTTTGAAGAATCACTCATAGTAGCAGCAGGTGATATCTGATAGCTCGCTAAGAGTAATGAAAAAATCAATAAAGATACTTTTTTGTGTTGCATGGCAAACCTCTCCACAACATAATAATAAGGTTATATAACAAACGTCTTACTCAACATTGTACTGTTCACTATAATCAAAAGCGGGTAAAAATCAAAAGGTATTTATCATACTAATCATATCCGACACGGGAACAGCTGGAGCTGGCAAAATTATTTCTATTAAAGAATGGGGGTTGGGAGTGTTAGGTACCGGCTTTAAGATTTGCAAAAAGTGGTGGAGCTGACCGGATTCGAACCGGTGGCCTCATGAATGCGACCCATGCGCTCTACCAACTGAGCTACAGCCCCATAACAATAACGGAATCAATATCATTTAAAAGAATATTTCCACGCTTTGAAAAAGCTTGAAATCATAAAGAAAAATATATGGTGGAGCTGGCCGGAGTCGAACCGGTGACCTCATGAATGCCATTCATGCGCTCTACCAACTGAGCTACAGCCCCACATTCACCCTATATTCATTTCAATAAAAATAGTAAAATATATTGAACAAAATAGCAATAGCTATTTATACTAACGATACCATTAGTTGAACAAAAATCCACTTATGTAACCCGGCATATTGAGAGGAAACCATGATCAGATCGCGAGTTCTCTTACCCTTTATCATTATTTTTCTGCACGGTACTCTATGCACTGGGACAAGAATAACATCTTCTATAAAGAAGCTTTCTGATTGTGAAAGTATGGTAGAAATCCAATTTCAACTTGATCCTCATGATTTTGTTTATAAAGAATATATTCAATTATCGGTAGACGATCCTCATGTTACCCTCAGTGATTGGCAGTCAAACGTTGAGTCTTTAGCATATTATGACTCAAGCTTTAAGGACACTAAAAAAATATTTAACAAAGACTTTAAAATCACAACTCAAGCTCATTACAAGGCAGGGCAGGAGTTGAATGATGTTGTTCATATGAGAGTCGACTATTTTACTCATAATGAGGGCAGTTTTTGTGAAGAAATCATTCCTCTTTCATTTAATCAAAAGCCATCAGAAGAATTGACGCAAAATAGATCTGTTGCGTATCATGAGCAGGAGATTAAACGCTCAACAAATACATCACAAAAAACACCCATTCAAAAGCTTGCGCAAAAGGCAACGGCATGGAAACAGTATATATCAAAACTTGTAGAAACAACGCATAAACCTTGGATGCGAATTTTATTGGTGTTTATCTTAGGTCTCTTGGTAAGCCTTACTCCGTGTATATATCCGATGATTCCTATAACCATAGGTATTCTGCAAGCACAAGCTGGTCAATCAATATTTCGTAACTTTTGTACTGCATTTTTTTATACGCTCGGATTATCAACTACGTTCGCGCTGTTAGGACTTCTTGCTGCATTTGCAGGACAACAGGTCGGCAGCCTTTTGAGCAACCCTTGGATTATTATCATCGTTGTCGCATTACTTATGTATGTTGCATTTTCATTATTTGGCATGTATGAGCTTTATATACCTAAATTTTTGAATAAAAAAAATAATGTTTACTCCGGTTCATTGATATCGGCCTTTGTATTTGGACTCATCAGCGGAACTGTCGCATCCCCTTGCGTATCACCAGCTTTAATATTGGTGTTGACCATTGTCAGCAGCTTACAAAATCTGTTGTGGGGTTTTATGCTCCTTCTTGCTTTTGGATTTGGCATGAGTATGCCTCTATTAATTATCGGCACCTTTTCAACATCGATCAATATACTGCCTACGGCGGGATCTTGGATGATTGAGGTCAAGCACTTAATTGGTTTTTTGCTCTTTGGAATGTGCTTCTATTTTCTTAACTTTATACTTCCCTGGCACGTACTGTTGTGGTTTATTGCTGCATCCCTTTTTGTTGCAGGCGTTTTTTATCTCATTCACGCACAACGTCAAACCGGCAGGCTGCGAACTATCAATACCATTATAGGCATCATCCTTATTGCAAGCTTCGTATTTTTTGCCGTTAAAGGATTTCAAGCTTTGTATGTGGGATAAAAGAAATTAATCAACAAAAAGGCCCTTAATTAATCTTCTTCGAACGTTTCAAACCCCTCTTCTTCCTCTGCCTCCTCTTCTGGCATCAATTCCTTTGGGTATGAACCTTCCATTCCTTCCCACCAACATTTTGCAGAAAGCCGGCGACCTTCAGTCTTGATATGGTCTTTCCATTCAGCCTTACCATTGCGTAAGTCTTCATATGTAACATCTATCACCCTGTCAAGAACATCGTAAAAATCGGGTCCCTCATATTTAGTAATAACATGGTAACGTGGTGATTTAATTCTCAATTCAACTCGATGATGAGCATGAATTTTTGAAGGTTCAAGAATCAATAATATATAAATTGGTGAACGCTCATTGGTCAAAAATTTTTCTATTTTCTCCATTTGCTTATGTGCATATGCCTCCATCACCGGCGAATGATCCATATTCCGAAATGTTACATTTTTGTGCATCTTTTCTCCTCGTTATTCATTAAAACTTTGCATGTATACTTCATAGTAATTCATAGTAAATTTAGCCAAAGATGATTTTTTCGTTAATCTCTATAGTCATATACTTATTTAGAAAAGTAGTATATATACTGAACATGTCAAAAATCAAAATATATTAAATTTAGCATGTCTATTGTACCAAACAAAGAGCATGCATACAAAAAAAGTGAGATTACATTATGAAGATAAAGATATTAGGAACCCGTGGCGAGATAGAGCCATCAGCACCATACCATTCAAGGAAGTCCGGTATTTTAATTGATAACAAACTTCTTTTTGACTTCGGAGAACAGGAATTTATTGACTACCATCCACAATGCATCTTTATTACCCATCTTCATCCCGATCATGCCTATTTTGTAAGAAGCGGCGGCTGCTTTCCTGCCACTGACATACCCATGTATGCACCGGAGAAATACAAAAAAGGCACCATAAAGATACTTACAAAAAAAATAACCGTTGGACCCTATACCATAATCCCGATACCTACAGACCATAGCCTGAAAGTAAAATCTCAAGCTTATTTGATCATCAAGGGCAATGAACGAATTTTGTATACCGGCGATATGTTTTGGATAAAAAAAAAATATCACAAGCTCTTGAAAAATCTCGATATGGTCATCACCGATGGAAGCTTTAGCGATGAAGGAGGCATGATCCGAAGAGATCCAGCTACCGACAAACCGTATGGCCATGCGGGCATACCTAATTTAATCCGATTTTTCAAACCATTTACCAATACTATTCTTTTTATTCATTTCGGTTCGTGGTTTTATCGAAAAGGTGCATGCAATGCTCGAAAGCTATTACACCGTTTGGGCAAAAAATATACTATGAATATCATCATTGGCTATGATGGCATGACAATTGAAACTAAGAAGACCCAAAAAAAAGCTTAACGCACATCTTTTTTTGATCGCACAATAAAACGAATAGGAACACCGCGAAGTTCAAATTTCTTGCGCAGTATATTCTCAAAAAACCCGAGCTGGCTTGGTCCAAACCAGCCGGCTACGTTAACCACGAGCAGAATGGTTATCGGTGCAGTACGGACCTGTTTTGCTGAATAGAGACGCAACAAAACCGTTTTATGATATAACGGTTTTTTACGCAATGCATCTTTAAAGAGCAAGTTAAGTTCTTCATCGGAAAACTGCGTCGAATACCGGTCCCAAACTTTCTGAACAAGCGGCATAATTTTTCCAATATTACTTCCTGTTTTGCAGGAAATATCAAGACGAACAACTTTTTTGAGAAAAAAATCATATTCTTTCAAGGCAAAATCAAGCTGTTCACGCATAGTCTCATCTACAAGGTCCTGCTTGTTAAAAAGAAGTATCAACGCTTTATATAACTCAGTAAAGGTATAAAAGGCCAACTTAATTTCTTGATCAGCAAGGGCTACCTGACTCGCATCAATTAACAAAAGTACAATATCTGCACCTTCAACTGCACGCAACGCACTTTTGACCATTAATGTCTCAATGGGCTCTTCAACTGCTCGTTTACGGCGAATCCCCGGGGTGTCGACCAACTGAATCTGTTCTTTATAAAATGCGATACGCTCAGCCAATGGTTCGCGCGTCGTTCCAGGAATATCGGTCACAATGGCACGTTCTCGCTTGAGCAACTGATTTAAAAGTGATGATTTGCCTACATTGGGCTTGCCGAGTAATACCACACTATATCGTGGCTGTTCTTGATCTTCTTCGGTTTCTTTTTCAGGCAGCTCTTCTACAATAGCATCTAAAAGATCTCCTATTCCTCGTGCATGCTGAGCTGAAACTTCCACTATTGAGTCAAAACCCAATTTCGGAAATTCGTATAAATGTTCTTGAGCAAGCTTAGTATCAATTTTGTTGATAACGACAATCGTTTTTTTCCCAAGCTTGTGCAGCATTTTTGCAATCGCTTGATCTTCCGGCAAAATCCCTACACTGCCATCGCATACAAATATCACCAAACCTGCCTGTTTAACCATCAATTCAGCCAAGGCGCGCGTCTTTTCAAGAATCATATCGTCTGTTTTTTTAAATGATACGCCACCTGTATCAATCAGTTCAAAGCAGCGATCTTTCCAGCAAACATGATCCTTTATAAAATCACGAGTCACTCCGGCATGTTCAAATGTTAAACTTTTGACACTCGTTGATAAACGGTTAAATAACGTAGATTTGCCAACATTGGCACGACCGACAATTACAACATCAGAACTCTTCACACAGCCTCTCTTACTACACCTGGAAAATAACGAAGCAGCAAATTAGATTTTTTCCAGCATTCCACATCAGACACATCAACAACCGCAGATGCTGTTCGTCCATTCTTTGCAACTCTATGGGGCGATGCAATTTTAGGTGAATTCATACCGGAATTTCGATTCCCTGTTTGAGCAGTTCGTTGAGTCGGTTCACTATTTTGAACCGACTTCGTACTATCATGAGATAATGACTGAGCCGGAGCCTTTGCCTCCGATCTCTCTCCTGTAAATAGTGGACTGAACACAACCGATGAACCAAACACATTCTCTAATAATGGATGCCACAAATTATGACTATTATCAAGCCATTCATTAAAAAAAACAAAATCTTTACTAAATATAACGGTTAGCGTGGAGGAGCTTTCATCAAATCCGGAAAATGTTCCTTGTTTGAAGATTGAACTCAATAAGGGATCTTCTAATCGTTCGATACGATTAACAAAATCATCCCATTTACTATTGCTAGCTGTTGGCTGATGCTGCAATTGTGAGCTCGCTTCTTCCTCCTCTTCATCTTCCTCTTCCTCAATCTCCTCTTCTTCTTCAATATATTCATATTCTTCATCATCAGTAGATTCTGTTGATGACGGAGGAGCAAGAGGCACCGCAGGCGTTGTGTTTGAATTGTTTGTTGTATCATTGCATTGGCACGCTTGCAATAATAAGATTTCAAGAAACAAATGCTTGTCCGTAGCTTTTAAAAAGAATGGTTCTTGCGAATAAAAGCGCTCTAATAACTTGGTTAATTTTTTAAGTGATGAACGCTGAATAATTGCGCCTAACTGATCTGCTTGCTCAGTATAGCTTTCAGGATCCAACCCATGCTTCAGCCAAATAGCAGCTCTAGCAAGCGCCAATAACCGCTGCCACAAGTGCTCCGCAGAAAACAACCGCATATTAAGTTCTTGCAAAAAAGGCAATAACTGTGTGGTGCCCTGCTCAAGGATGATGTGGAACAATTTCAATAATCGTTCATCATCAATATAGCCAAGTGAGGTAATAACTGCAGCCTTAGTCACAGCAGCAGTTGAAAACCGTACCTGCTCGAGAAGATTAATCGCATCACGGACAGAGCCTGAGCTTTCTTTTGCAATCGCGGTCAGAGCATCTGGTTCATACTCAATTTCTTCTGCTTTACAAATAGTCTCAAGATGATCAACCAACGGGGTTAATGCTACTGGCTTGAAAAAAAGCTGAAAGCAGCGTGATTTGACCGTATCGATAATTTTTTCAGGATCGGTAGTTGCCAACAAAAATAATACTGATGCTGGTGGTTCTTCCAAAATCTTTAAGAATGCATTAAATGCAGCCTTGCTCAGCATATGAGCTTCATCGATAAGATAGATTTTTTTTCTGCCCAATAACGGCATCAATGAAGCTGCATCAATAATTTGGCGTACATTATCAACTCCAGTATGAGATGCCGCATCCATTTCAATAAAATCGGGATGCTTACCTAAAAGCATTGCTTTACATGAAGCACATTGCAAGCAGGGAACTAGATTTGTTTTGGGATTAGATCTAAAACTATCCAGCTGTTCACAATTGATAGCTGCAGAAAAAACACGAGCAGTAGACGTTTTACCGGAACCGCGCTGCCCCCACAACAGATATACGGGGAAATAATTGCCAACATAGAGACTATTTTTTAATATCCGGACAGTGATATCCTGCCCTATAATTTGATCAAAACCTTTGGCCCTCCATTTGCGCGCAAGGTTGAGACGAACATCGCTCATGGATTGTTCACCATAGTATAAAGTCTTTCATTCTAAACCATTGTTACCATTACTCCATTTCTACCTTCATTATTTTTTCAAAAAAGGGGGAAGCATCTACAAGAGTAACATTGTTGCTGCTGCTTCCTTTCGGACCTGACAGAGTAAACAACGTACTCTTTATCTACTTCCCCCAATCTTTTATTTCCTGGCGGAGAGAGAGGGATTCGAACCCTCGATGCCCCTTTCAGGACATACACGATTTCCAATCGTGCTCTTTCGACCGCTCAGACATCTCTCCAACGCGTATAAAATCTTAAAACAGCCTAAAGATTCTTACGTAGATAGTCAAATCTTTTAGCTCTTTTTAGATTTTTTCCCTTCGCTCTTAGTTGCCGAGTTCTCTGCCTTTTGGGTTGGCTTTGTCTTTGCAGTCTTTTTTACCTCTTCCTCGTCACCCTTCTTTTCTCGCGCAACTACTTTTTTAACTGATTTACGCTTTACTTCTTCGGTTGCTTTTTTAGCAGCTCGTTTACCCTTAGTTGCCTCTTCATCATCTGATTCTTCGTCAAGTACAACCTCAACAACCTCTTCCTGTTCTACCTCTGTTTTCTCTTTTTCATCTTTTTTTGCAGCTGAAATCTCAAGTCCACGTTTTACAGCCTGCTCAAGATAATCAATCACGCATTTGATTGATCGAGGTGCATCATCATTGCCTGGAATAATATAGTCAACCAACGCAGGATCACTATTGGTATCAACCAATGCAACAACAGGTATACCCATCACTGCAGCCTCTCTTAGGGCAGATTGCTCTTTTTTAATATCGACTAATACGAGTGCTCCAATAGGCCACTTAAGATTGATAATGCCGCCAACATTCTTTTTAAGCCGCTCTACAACCTTCTGGAAGGTATTAAGCTCTTTCTTGGTGTAGTATGGATACTTACTTGCTTTTGACAATATATCTTCATAATGCAAAAGCTTGGTAACCGATTTTTTAACCTGCGAATGATTACTGAGCGTACCACCAATCCAACGATGTGTTACATAAGGCATATCAAGCACCTTGGCAGCAGTAGTAATAATTGTCTGTGCCGGCTTTTTTGTACCAACCCATAAAATTGGCTTGCCCTCAGCAGCAACAGATTCAAGAAACTTCGCAGCTTTTTCTAAATTAAAGGCCGTTTTTGAAACATCAATTAAATGAACGTTATTTTTCATACCCCAGATAAATGGAGCCATGCGAGGTGCCCAAACAGACTTTCTATGCCCAAAATGCACACCGGATTTGATAAGTTCTTTTAAATCTATCATAAAGATCATCCTTTCAGGGTTACAACTAATGCTTTCTAGGCCTGCTTTATACAGCAGAGGCCACCCTGGCCTAACAAGAAAGCATGTTACATTAACTAACGAAATAGGGCTCCGCAGAGCCTTATTTCATGATAAAATTATAGCATGCTTAGAAAAAAACTCAATCTTTTGCTTCATCTTTTGTCGCTGTTTGTTCATCAGGTTTGACCCCAATGACAGCATTATGGCTGACCGCCCATTCAAACTTGCGGCCAAGCAAAAAGGCTGCGACAAGCCAAAATCCTGAGATAACCGCAAAGAATACTATATGGACACCAAATGATGCAGCCTCCGAGACCTTCTGAGCCAGGTAATTAAAGGTTGAACCTGCAGTTTTACCGAATTTGCCACCAAACGCATCATTCCAGGATTTTGCCTTAAATTTGATCTCTTTAGGCGTCGGAATATATAACTGCTCCCTGACCGGATAACCGAGCGCATAATTGATCGATTTGCCCAAAACAGAGACAACAATAAATACCGTTGGCCCATAAAATACAAAGAGCCATACCATAAGAACAATATTGAGCGTTGGAATCAAGATAAGCGCCCACCGTTCGCCCAATACCTCGAGTAACGTTCTGGTTCCAAAAAGCGAAACTAAAAATCCAATAAAATGAACACAAAAAACTATACCAAACAAATAAAGCGCCATTTCAGAGCTGCTGAAGTTTCCCTCACTTAAATTGGTCGCATACATCTGAGCAATACGCACGCGGTGATAGCTCAAAACGCTATTGATAACCTCATAGAAAAAGATCATAGCAAATATCCCCAGAACATAAGGATATTTAATCAGCATAGAAAGACCTGCAAATACGCCCGTCTTTGTCTTTTCGAGGCTCCTCTTTTTTTCAAGCTCATACACCGCCTCATATCCATGCAAATAGCGTCCCGGTACTTTTTTCATCAACAACAAAACTATAACAGGAATCGAAAGGCAAAAAAGGCCAAAACAGCCAAGCAATACTTGATGATTAATAATATCTTTAGCCAGTGACTGTGGACCCAACCTATTAAGCAGCATAACAATAATGCCAATAACCGCTCCAAGCATACCTCCCAACTTGGATCCGGCTACCATTAACCCATAATTTTTCTTTGCAGATTGCTGATTGGTTATTGAGTTGGAAAATGCCCAAAATACGCTGATCACAAACGGAGTAAATCCTTCAAGAAAAAAGTAAAACAACCACCCAAAAAGGCGATAAGGACTTTGCGCAGTATTGGCCATCCCTATAACGGGATGGTTCAGAAAAAAGGCAAATACCAGAGCCATGATTCCGTAAAACATAGAATAATAGGTAAGCAACTGGTACCTTCGTATTCTGTCAACAAGCAGTGCATAAAACAGGATCGCCGGCACCAATACAACCATGGCAATAATACGTGCCTGAGGAATATATTCATATCCGACAATCGCATTAAATACCGTATCTTTGAGTTCTTTAGCTACCGTATAACCGGCAATAATACAGAAATATGCCAATGATAGAAAAAATACCTTAAGCCGTTCATTCGGCTCAATATCAAACAATGATTTTGCTATCTGCTTTAATCTTTGAACCATCTCAAATCACCCCCTCGCACCCACTATTCTTTTTAAAATCCTTCTATAAAGCAAAAAAGGCCCTCAACAGCTGCTTGTTGCTATTGAAGGCCCTTTTTTTATTCTCCTGATAACGGTTTGTACACATGTGTATCTAACATTAACAAACCACCGTATCTTCTTTAATCGCTTTATTATATTTAGCTGAAACGTAAATCGCAACAATCACCCATATTCCAGCCAAACCAAGCGAAACCGCTGTAGCCATGGTCAAGAAGTATGGCAAACCAGCATCACCAAGCCAATTGGTAAAACGCAACTTAAAGTCATTGATTGCCGATCCGGAAGCCTTTGACCCTCGGCTGCCGAATACTTCAATCCATGCCTGTGCTTTGTACCTGGTATCTTTTGTTGTTGGAATATAAAGCTGTTTGATTGAAGGTTGGTTCAACGCATAGTTTATAGCCTTTAAAGCAACCAACACACCGAATGTAATTTCCAAGCTAGGATTTAACCTCCAAAATATTACACCGGCAGCAACCAATAATGGCATCGTTATCAATGAAGCCTTCATTCCCAGTCTTCGCTGAATATTGCTGATACCAAAAATAATACTCAATGACGATACAATACCAACAACAATAGCAAACTGCGCCAAATAGTCTGAGCGATCCAACGTTTTAGGATAAGCATCCTTTGCAAGGACATTGAAATAAAAGTCTATGACAGTATTGACTACCTCAAAGGCAAAGAGGAACATGAATATTCCCAATAAATAGCCATGAGAGAGAAGCAACTTAAATCCTTCAAAAAAGCCGGGTTTCTTCTTTTTCTCGACTGCGCCCTCACCCTTGGCTTGATACCCCATTAATTCAGAAGAAGGAATTACACGCATAAACAACCAAATCAAAGCCCCAATAAACAAGATCAAGCTTGCAATGATAGCAACGACAGGCGCATCACTCGTAAAACCTAATTTTTTACCTCTCAAGAGCCATGGCCCAAGGATATTACCGATTTGGGCAAATAACATAACCATGGGGAAGCCTCGTTTTGCAGAATCTGGAGTCGAAACATCTGCCGAAAATGCCCAAAACAGCGGAACCCAAATGGTACCAAAGCTTTCAACATAGATATACCAAAGCCAACCAATGATCCTTGTAGGGCTTTCTACAGTATTTGCAAGTCCATAAACAGGGTGATTCAAAAAATAGGCAAACCCTAAAGCCGCAACGGCATATATGGTTGCCAAAATATAAAACACCTTATTTCGAGGAAACAGGTCAACAAGCTTAGTATAAAGAAAGACGAGAACCAGAATTACCAACAGGGAAATCATTTTTACACGTGGAATATAATCTACCCCAACGATTCCACCAAAAATGCTGTTTTTCAAAGGACGCATTGCCCAGTATGTTGCAATAATAGCGCCAAAAATAAAACCAAGCAGGACGTATTTTTTGACCTCTTCCCTGCTATGAAATTTTCCGAAAATTTTAGTCAAAATACCACTCAGCATATAATAAACCCTCGCTTTAACGATAATAAAATATGGTTAATACAGTACCGTTTAACACTTTTAAGATTACCAAAAGATTGGTAATTTGTAAAATTTTGCAACATTAAAAACACTCTCTTATTAATATTTCTTGAAATTTTATCGCTACCACATACAACCTCCTTTTCCCTGAAAGATATAAGTTCTTTCATTTTAATTTTTCTAAGGTTGGGCACATAGTTTAACAAAAGCTTAAGACATTGTAAAAAATAGATTTGCACCTTAAATACTCAATTCTTCGCCCTCTCACACCAAGTTAAACCTGAAGTCAATCCTAGATGAATGAGCCTTGCGCGACAAATCAATACTGGTATTGCTATTAGAAATATTATGTGTTATAGTTATCTTATGATCAGGTACAAAACAGATAAACCGCAAGCCGCACGAGTAATCTGCCTGATTGACAAAGAGGTTGAAATAAAATCGTAGAGAACGTGGGAAGCATTGAGCTTTTCCGGGAAATTTTGTCCCTAAACGGTTAAAGTGCTTTAAAAGCAGTATAATTCGATAGAAGGAGATTGACAAAATAGCGATAAATACTACATTATTTATATACTTCTTCTATTCAATAAATGGTAACCGATTATTCAGGACATTAACTCACGATTAAGATTTGATAATAAAACATTAGGGATCAAAAACTGATGATAGAAAAAGAAAAACAAATTATAGAACCAAATCCGATCGAAACTGTAGATAACCCAACAATTCTTGATGCTGGAGGCGATTGTCTTGCACTTCTTCCGCTCAAGAACGTTGTCATACTGCCCAAAAGCATCCTGCCAATAATCGTAGGCCGCAAACAGTCAATTCAGGCTGTTGAATATGCTCTTAAACAAAATAAAACCTTGTTTATTACGGCTCAACGTGATTCTAAAATTGAAGAACCTACTGAAAAAGATATATTCCATTCCGGCACACGTTCAGTAATATTGCAGGTTATGCGTATGCCTAATGGTGCCCTTAAAATATTGGCTGAAGGTATTTGCCGTTCCGAAATAGTTCGTTTCAAACGTAACGACGGATTCATGGGTGTTGAATACAAGGATATTCCGACAACCGATCTTGATGAAACTAACGTTGAAACTGAAGCGCTATGGCGTCAATTGCGTGAGCTTTATGCTTCCTATGCAAAACTTAATGAAAAAGTTCCGGAAGATTTAATCACCGTTGCCAAAACTGCTCAAGAAGTAGATTATATTGTAGATACCATTGCTGTTCATATTCATCTTTCCTTCAATGAGCGTCAAACTATTTTGGAAACACCATCACTTAAAGAACGTATGCTCAAGCTGTGCAAATATTTATCTAAAGAGATTGAAATTCTGCAAACGGAGCAACGTATTAAAGGAAGAATTCAGCAACAGGTTGAAAAAAGTCAGCGTGAATATTATTTGAATGAACAAATCAAAGCTATTCAAAAAGAGCTTGGTCGCGAAGATCAGACTGCTGAATTGAATGAGCTACAAGAAAAAGCAAAAGCCTTAAAACTTTCTCCCGAAGCGCGTGAAAAAATCGAAAAAGAGTTTCATCGCTTAGAACAGATGCCTCCGCTTTCTTCAGAAGCTGTCGTAAGCCGCAACTATGTTGACTGGATCATGTCGCTTCCATGGGGCAAAACATCAAAAGATACGATCAGCTTGGACCAAGCAGAAAAAATCTTAAATCGTGATCACGCAGGGCTTAAAAAAGTTAAAGAACGCATTATCGAGTTTCTGGCTGCAAAGAAATTTTCAAAGAAAACAAATGGTCGCTCACCGATTATCTGTCTGGTAGGCCCTCCCGGCGTTGGTAAAACGTCGCTTGCGCGCTCTGTTGCAGACAGTTTGGGAAGATCATTTGCCCGTATATCACTCGGTGGCATTCGCGATGAGGCAGAAATAAGAGGACATCGAAGAACCTATATTGGTGCTCTGCCCGGAAAAATTATTCATGCTATTAAAAAAGCAGGCACACTCAATCCTGTAATTTTGCTTGATGAGATCGATAAAATCAGCAAAGATATTCATGGCGATCCGGCTGCAGCATTGCTTGAAGTATTGGACCCGGAACAGAACAGAACATTCGTTGATCATTTCCTTGATATCGATTTTGATCTTTCCAATGTTATGTTCTTGACTACGGCAAACTCGGTTGATGGTATTCCTCTTCCGCTCTATGATCGTATGGAAATTATTCCATTATCCGGATACACCGAGCAAGAAAAAGTAGAGATTGCTCAGGGCTTTTTGATTCCAAAAGCATTAAAAGAACATGGCCTACGTGCATCTCAATTCAAGCTTCCTGTCGCTCAACTACGTGAAGTTATTACCAAATACACGCAAGAAGCCGGTGTTCGTCAACTTGAACGCACCATTACAAAACTTATGCGTAAAGCAATTCAGATTCTGCTTAAGGACAAAACACTCAAGAGCGTCAAGGTCACTGATGAGTATATACGTGAATGGCTTGGCATTCAGAAATTCAAAAAAACATCTTTGAACGACACCAAAAAGCGAATAGGACTTGCTACTGGGCTTGCCTGGACAGAAGTGGGTGGAGATATTTTAGAGATTGAAGCCACGGCCGTTCAAGGTAAGGGTTCACTTGCACTGACCGGTCAGCTTGGTGATGTTATGCAAGAATCGGCACAAGCTGCATTGAGCTATATTCGTGGTCGCAATACAGAACTTGGTCTTAAAAACAATTTTCATTCTTCAAAAGATATACATATTCATATTCCTGAAGGAGCTACACCAAAAGATGGACCTTCTGCCGGTATTACTATATGCAGTTCGATGATCTCTGCCCTTACCGGCAGGCCAACGAAGGCTCATTTGGCGATGACGGGTGAAATTACACTTCAAGGACGAGTTTTGCCTGTTGGTGGGTTGAAAGAGAAACTTTTGGCGGCAAGACAACATGATATGAAAACAATTATCTTGTCAAAAGAAAACTATGATGATATACAAGAAATTCTAAAGGATACTAATCTCGGTTCCTTGAAGTTTGTCTTTGCAAGCACGATGGATGAGGTACTTACACATGCATTTACCAAAAATCCGTTCAAGCAGACAAAAAGTAGATCCACACGGCAAGCTAAAACTGCAAAAAAGAGAAAGTAATATTAATCATTAACCCTTTACCTTCGGAGATTTAAGAATGTACAAACACCTCTCGCTTATAGCGCTCCTTTCAGTCTTAGTGCTCGTACCAGGATGCTGGTGTTGCAAAAAGGATGATACCTGCAGAACATGCACGCCACGCAAGGAAAAAAAGGTTGAACAGAATATGGATATGGAGATGGCAAGCTTAGCAGATCTCTATGATGAAATTACCGAAGAAGAACTCAGGCTTGCAGAAGCTGAGCTCGACAATGAACTTCTGGAACTGACCTCAGAAACAGAAGCTCCTCGCAAGATGTAAACTCATCACATAAAAAGTTAAAAGCAGCGATATTTGAATCGCTGCTTTTTTTTGAACGAGAACCAAAGTCTGTTATATAGATCTATCCCTTCAAGCGTGGACTAAAAACTCGAAGTAAAATTTCACGTTGCAAAAAAGAGATGCTAAAATTTCTCCAAGATAAATATTATGAAGCATGGAGAGATAATGGCATTGCGA
>Ga0180438_10003555_pt1 | contig 23450 bp, 22 predicted proteins | sample SS_ome_12_FD_132455 | JGI IMG/M metagenome (GOLD analysis project Ga0180438, IMG submission 132455) | Hypersaline lake sediment archaeal communities from the Salton Sea, California, USA - SS_3_D_2 metaG | ecosystem: Environmental > Aquatic > Non-marine Saline and Alkaline > Hypersaline >...
GACATGTACCTGATCATTAATCGCGTTACAGAGCATATCCCACCGCCAATCCTAGAAAGGGTTGAGGAGCTTGGCCTGCATCTTTTCGGCACGCTGCCTGAGGACGACACGGTCTCCGAGTTCGACATGCTAGGCCGTCCCATCTTTGAGATCGGCGACCACGCACCCGTCTACCAAACCGTGGTGCAGCTCGCTATCCAAGCTGGTATTAGCTAGGTAAGACATACGCTGAGACAAGACTAAGGAGGGAAACATGCTTATCATTGGCGAGAACATCCACATCATCTCCCCGACCGTAAAGGCGGCTGTTGCCGACCGCGATGAACAGACGATTCAGGACCTGGCGCTGAGCCAAGTCGAGCATGGCGCTGACATGCTTGACCTGAACATTGGCCCGCAGAAACGACGCGGCGTCGAAGTGATGGAATGGATCGTTGACGCAGTGCAAGCGGTGAGCGGCGTTCCACTCTCGCTTGATACCACCAACATGGCCGCCATTGAGGTTGGCCTCAAGCGCGTGAAGCAGCAGGCCATGATCAATTCGACTTCGGCTGATCCCGACCGGCTCAATACGGGCATGCCACTGGCCGCCAAGTACAACGCCAAGATCATTGCGTTGACCATGGGCAAGTCAGGCATTCCGACCACCGCCGAAGGCCGGGTCGAGATGGCAATGGAGGTTCTGATACCCAAGGCCATGGAGCTCGGCATCCCCATGTCCCACCTGTACCTCGATCCCCTGGTGTTGACGGTCAACGGGACGCAGGAGCACGCTCCAGAGACGCTGAACGCCGTTCGCTTCTTCAAGCAACTAACCGATCCACCGCCAATGACCGTCGTTGGTTTGTCCAATGTCTCGAACAGCATCCCGCACGAAAACCGCAGCTTGCTCAACCGCATTTTCCTCGTCATGCTGATGGCCGCTGGACTTGATGCAGCCATCGCCGACCCCCTTGACGAACAGCTCGGTGAGTACATGCGCATCGTTGAAGAGCGCGACAGCAGCATGGCCCTCGGCAACCTGTTGCTGACACTGTACGACAAGACCGCTGCCATGGAGGAGCTCGAACCTGCGGACGTTGACATGGGCGATCCCGCGCAGGTAGAAGTATGGAAGACGGTGCAGATCCTGTACAACAAGGTGATCTACGCACACTCCTACCTCCGAACCTAGACCCTGCAAACCAGAAACCGTGAGGCGCCTGGCCAGGAACAGTCGTTTAGTCAGGCGCCTCTTGATCTGCCCACCCGGCAGCAGTCCTCTGTTTTCCGTCCGGAACCTTCGCGCCACTGTGTGACTCTCCCCCGCAAGCTGTTTGCTTTTGCCCGTTGTTGAGTTACAATGATCCGCTATGGAGGCATCCACATCGGCACATGTCGTCGTCCTTGTGACAGCAGGTTCGGTCGAGGAGGCACACGCAATCGGCAATGCCCTCGTCGAGCAGCGTCTGGCTGCCTGTGTAAACATCCTCCCGTCGATCGAGTCGATTTATCGCTGGCAGGGCCAGGTACATCACGAGCAGGAAGTGCTGCTCATCGCCAAGACAACCTCCGCGGCTCTTGAGCAACTGGGGAGGCGGGTCAAGGAGCTGCACAGCTACGACACGCCTGAGATCATTGCTGTGCCCATTGTTGCCGGGGCACAGGACTATCTGCTGTGGATAGACGAAGAAACGCGGTCATCAGACTCAAGCGCTCAGCGGCTTGCGGTTCGGACCAATAGCCAATGAGCGCTGCCGCGGCAACTTGACGGTTTCGGCGTTCCCTCCCGCCCATTGTCGTATCAGGTAGCTGGACACGGACAGTCCACCAGGTCAATGGAACTCCTCGAGCGGGTTCGAAACACCATTCGTCAGCACAGATTGTTTGCCTTTGGAGACGCTGTCGTGGTTGGCGTCTCTGGAGGGCCAGATTCTCTATGCTTGCTACATCTTCTACTTAGACTACGAGAGGAGTGCAGGCTAGAGTTGCATGTAGCTCACCTGAACCATCGTTTGCGTGGAGGGGAAGCCGAGGCGGACGCCAAGTACGTAGTGCAGCTATCAGAAGAATGGGGACTGCCTGTGCATATCGAGGCACAGGATGTAGCCGCACTGGCGGCAGAGAGAAAGCTGGCCATCGAAGAAGCTGCGCGACAGGCGCGCTACGCTTTTCTTGCCCGGACCGCCCTATATGTGGACGCGCGCAAGATTGCTGTCGGACACAACGCGGACGACCAGGTAGAAACGGTCGTGATGCACTGGCTGAGGGGCTCAGGCATGGCCGGACTGCGCGGGATGCAGTTCAAGTCAAGAATGGGCACGCTGCGCCTCAAGGGTGAGAACCTCAAAGACTCCGCTGCAGCACGGAAGCTGCAGCTTGTCAGGCCTCTTTTGCAGGTGCGGCGCGCCGATATTGAGGCCTACTGCGCAGTGAATAGCCTCGAACCTCGTTTTGACCGCTCCAACTTGGACACAACCTACTACCGCAACCGACTGCGCTATGAGTTGCTGCCCTATCTGGAGACCTACAACCCACGCATCAGGGAGGTCATCTTGCGGTCCGCCTCTGTCCTGGCCGCTGACTACGACTATCTGCGGCAGCAGCGGGACAAGGCGTGGGACCAGACGGTCCGCGATGAAAGCGACAGGGCCATTGCCTTCGACTTGGCAGGATTGCGTGGGCTGGCTGTCAGTCTCCAACGATCCATCATACGCGAAGCGATCCACCGTCTGCGGCGATCACTGCGCAACATCGACTGGATTCACGTTGAGAACGCGCTCGGCGTGCTGCAGCAGGGCAGCACTGGGGCAATCGCCACTCTTCCAAGACAACTCAAAGCGCAAGTAGGCTATGACCGCTTCTGGGTGTGTGACCGTGACTATGCGGAGCCCACGCCGCACCTGCCTCTGATTGCCGACCTGGACGTTGAGGTGCAGGTCCCGGGTCGCACTCCACTGTCTGGAACGGCATGGAGCGTCCTGACCCAGGTCATCGATCGCCACAAGCTGGGTGCACGGGACTGGCGGCATGACACTCCGTGGCGCGCGTACCTTGATTTCGATGTCACCGGCACCCAACTGCATCTACGCAACCGGCAGCTAGGAGACCGCTTCTGGCCGCAAGGGCTTGGTGACCGCCCAGCCAAGTTGGGCAGCTTCATGACCAATGCCAAGATCCCCCGCGCCTGGCGCGATCGAATCCCGCTCCTAGTATCACCACAGGGTATCCTCTGGCTGGCAGGCTGGCGGGTTGATGAGCAGGCCAAGGTCACCGAAAGCACAAGGCGCGTACTCGTCATTGAGTTCCAGAAGGCACAGAATGGGCACTGATAGTACACCTTCGGTCGTTCTGCGCCCAGGCAGGGAGAAGCCGGTGGCCAACCACCATCCTTGGATCTTTTCCGGGGCAATCGACCATGTTGAGGGCACGCCCTCCCCTGGGGACGTCGTGCGAGTCGTGGACAGCAGCGGCCGGTTCCTCGCGCGTGGCTACATCAACCGGCACTCGCAGATCGCTATTCGTTTGCTGACCTGGGAACAGGACGAAGATGTTGACACCGCGCTCTGGAGACGGCGCATCACGCGGGCGATCCAATACCGACAAGCTCTGGTGCGAAGCACAGAGACAAATGCCTACCGCGTGATACACGCGGAGTCTGACCTGTTGCCGGGGCTCATTGTTGATCGCTATGACGACTACCTAGTCTTCCAAGCGCTGACGAAGGGCATCGACTGCCGAAAGCAGCACCTCGTTGGCATCCTGGCCGAGCTTCTGGCACCTCGGGGCATCTACGAGCGCAGCGACGTCGATGTCAGGGGGAAGGAGCATTTGGCCTCCACATCGGGCCTGTTGTGGGGTGAAGAACCTCCCGAGCACCTTGACATCGTGGAGAACGGGCACCACTTCTTGGTCGATGTCAAGCACGGGCAGAAGACCGGCTTCTACCTCGACCAGCGGGACAACAGGTTGCGCCTGACCAAGTACGCCAGTGGGCGCAGCATACTGAATGCGTTTGCCTACAGCGGTGCCTTTGGTATATATGCGGCCACTGCTGGCGCGGAGAAGATCACGAACATAGATACCTCCGCCGACGCACTGGATCTGGCGCGGTCGAATTTGGCATGCAATGGCTTGTCTAGTCGCACTGACGAGTACATTGAGGGCGATGTCTTTGAGGTGCTCCGCCAATTCAGGGATGACGGGCGCAAGTTCGATCTGATTATTCTGGATCCGCCCAAGTTTGCCTACACCCGCTCGCACATCCAAAAAGCTTGCCGTGGATACAAAGACATCAACATGTTGGCGATGCAATTGCTTCACCCTGACGGTATCCTGTTCACCATGTCGTGCTCCGGCTTAATCTCACAGGACCTCTTTCAGAAGGTAGTGTTCGGCGCCAGCGTTGATGCTGAGCGTGACGTGCAGGTGATAGAGAGGCTCGCACAGGCAGCTGATCATCCGGTGCTGCTCACTTTCCCAGAGGGCGAGTATCTGAAGGGCCTGGTTTGCAGAGTGCTATGAAGCGGGTCTGTTGCGGGGAATAGGACGCGAGGTGTTCTATGATGGCCAGTCTTCACGAAGACGTAGACGAGATCCTGATCACCAAAGAAAGCATCCAAGCGAAAACGCGTGCTCTGGGCCGTCAGATCTCCCAGGACTATGCAGGCCAGGATCTATTGCTGGTGTGCGTGCTCAAGGGTGCGATTGCCTTCCTTGCTGACCTGATGCGCCAGATTACGATTCCGCATGAGATCGACTTTATGGCCATCTCGAGCTACGGCGCCAGCACCGAGTCCAGCGGCATAGTGCGCATTCTGAAGGATCTCGACACCAACATCGAGGGCCGCAACGTGCTCATCGTCGAGGACATAGTGGACACCGGCCGCACGCTGAAGTACATCAGCGAGAACCTACGAACTAGGCATCCTAAGAGCCTGCGCATTTGCACTCTGCTCAACAAGCCTGCCCGCCGCGAGATCGACATCCCGCTCGACTATGTTGGTTTTGAGATTCCGAACAAATTTGTCATCGGATATGGATTGGACTTTGCAGAGATCTACCGTAGCCTGCCCTATATTGGTGTACTCAAGCGGGAGAAATACGACAAGACCTAGCTGCGCCTTGATTCGTCTCAAGAGGGGAAAAGGAGAAGCGATGGTGCTGCCAGGCACACGCCCCAAATGGGGCACACTCGTGACCATTATGACAATCACCCTGTGCACTGTTCTTGGTCTGACGTGGGTTGCACCGTCTTTCAGCCAACGAACGGTGGCTGCCTCCGACTGGCAACGTTTCGAAGTCGTCGCCGACACCTACATTGATGCCAACTACCCGAACGCCCCTCATCATTTCGACATCACCTACCTTGTGTTCCAGGCCGACAACAGGCTCGTCCCACTGCTCAGGTTCGACGTCTCGGCAATCCCCGCAGGTTCTCGCGTTATGGAGGCCTACCTGCACCTATACGTACCCACGAATCAGCCACCTGACCGCTACCGCGAACCCTGCAAGGTCGCGGCCTACTGCGTAAGACAGGACTGGGTGGCCGAGGAAGCCACGTGGAAGCGCGCCTCGGCGGCTCATGCCTGGCAAGAGCCCGGCTGCAACGGTTCCGGGGACCGCTGCCAAAGCTACAGCTTCAGCGAGACCAGTCGGACTACAGGCCAAGGGAAGTGGTTTGAGATTACGGTAACATCGATCGCGCAGCAGTGGGTAGACGGCGACAATCATGGCCTGGTCCTGCGGGGTTACGCCGAGGAATTCGGACGTACGGCATTCCTCTCCTCACGCTACTTCGATGCCGACGTCCATCCCTGGCTGGAGGTGCAATGGAATCCACCGACGCCCACGCCGACCCCGTCGGCAAGTCCAACACCTACAAGAACGCTGACTCTGACCAGCTCGCCCACCCAGACAGCGACCCCGACGGGAACCCCCACCGTGACTCTCACCCCAACGGTCCCGTTCAGCCGCCTCTACCTGCCCATCATGACCAGAAAGCCCTGGGGGTAGTGGGCGCAATGCGCACACACAAAAAAAGCCCCCCTCTTGTCACAGAGGGGGGCTTGGCGTGCTGAATCTCCGACGACCGCCGCGCTAGCCCAGTTTTGAAACCGCGTCATGTATGCGGTTCAGGGCCTCGTTGATGTTCTCGATTGACGTCGCGTAGGACAGGCGCAGGTAGCCCTCGCCATACTGGCCAAAAGCCGTTCCGCTGAGCGTAGCCACCCCTGCCTCCTGCAAGAGATGATCAGCCAAGGCCTTGGCATTGGCAAACTTGCCGCGCTTGACAACCTCCTTGACGTTCGGGAACACGTAGAACGCCCCCCTCGGATTCAAGCAGCGGATTCCTGGGATGGCATTCAGACCGTTGACAATCACATCACGACGCTCGCGGAAGGCTTCCACCATCTTGTAAGACGGTTCCTGAGGGCCAGTGAGCGCCTCGACGCCAGCCTTCTGCGTGAAGCTCGCGGTACACGAGTTCGAGTTGGTCATGAGCTTGGCGATCTGCGCAGCCAGGGCTTGCGGCATCACGCCATAGCCGAGTCGCCAACCGGTCATGGCATAGGTCTTGGAGAAGCCGTCGAGGATGATGGTGCGTTCTGGCATGCCGGGAAACTGCGTGATGCTCACAAACTCCCCGTCATACACGAGCCGGATGTAGATCTCGTCCGAGAGGACCATCATATCGTGCTCAGAAGCGATCTCGGCTATCGCTTCCAGATCATCCTTGGAAAGCATGCTGCCGCACGGGTTATGGGGTGAGTTGATGATCAGCAGTCTGGTTTGCGGCGTGACCTTGCGGCGCAGTTCCTCGACTTCAAAGCGGAACTCGCGGTCCTCCAGCAACGGCAAAGGCACTGCCTTGGCCCCGACGAAGTTGATCACGGACTCGTAGATCGGAAAACCGGGGTTGGGGTACATCACTTCGTCGCCAGGGCCGGCCAGAGCCATTATGGTGAAAAACATGATCGGCTTTCCACCCGGCGTGACGACGACCTGATCCGGATCCACCTTGATCCCGCGAGTCTCGGACACCTCATCGGCAATCGCCTTGCGCAGCTCCGGTAACCCTGCAGACGGGCCATAGTGCGTATACCCGCTGTGCAGAGCCTTGCACGCAGCCTCAATGATGTTCGCGGGCGTGTCAAAGTCAGGCTCCCCGATCTCCATGTGCACGACATTTCGACCCTGAGCCTCCAGAGCCCTCGCTTTGACGAGCACTTCGAAAGCCGTCTCGGTCCCCAGTCGGGACATCCTATCCGCCAGTTTCATCCGACTTCCTCCTTGAGGTATTTGCGGTGCAACCCATCAGGTATTCTGAACCATCTGCCATTCTATCACCAAGAACCTTCAACTGCAAACACATCCGACAAATACATTCGAGAGAGCGAGTGCTACAGCACCGCGGGTTAGGTCACCCCAGCACGTTCGTACAGATGGAGCAACTTCTGTGCGGCGGCCTCCCAGCTGAATTGCCGTGCTCTCTTCATTCCCTTGCGGATCATCTCCTGTCTCAGGGCCGCATCGGCGAACACAAGTTCCATTGCCTCAGCCAGACGGTCCACATCCAGCGGATCCACGCATAAGCCGGCATCGCCCACCACCTCTGGAAGGGACGATACATCGGAAGTCACCACAGGCGTTCCACAGGCCATTGCCTCCAGCGGCTCCAGGCCGAATCCTTCGTACAGCGATGGCAAGGCAAACAGCTCCGCCAGACTGTACAGAGCCGGCAGATCTTCGTCCGCGACATAGCCAGAGAAGTGCACGGCATCCCCCATTTGCAGGGTTTTGACCATCTCAAAGATGCTGTCGTAGCACCACCCCCTGCCCCCAGCAATGACCAGTTTCACATCCCTACGCAGCGCCTCAGACATGAGTGCATAGGCCTGTATCAGCCGCTCAAAGTTCTTTCGCGGCTGGAGAGTGGAGAGTGCCAGCACAAAGCGCGGCGGCAGCTCATAACGCCGCTGCACCGCTGCTAGCACCTCAGCCTCCCCAATCGGCCTAAAGCGCCTCTCGACGCCAGGGTACACAACCTGCACCCGTTCGGCACTCGAGCCCATCAACTCGATCAAGTCGCGTTTGGTGCATTCCGAGTCAGCCAGCACCCAGTCTGCTCGCTGCACCGATCTCGGTACCGCCTGCAGCAAGAAGGCCCGCAAGCGCGGATGTGCCGAATCTGGCACGCGGATGAAGGAAAGGTCGTGAACAGTCAGAACCCCACTGGCACGGCGAGTCGGCGGCAAAGTAAAGTCTGGAGAATGAAAGAGGTCGAGCCGACCACAGAACAGTTCCACCCATAGGGGTAAGCGCAACCTGTGCCACAGGATCGCCAGTGCCCGATCTGAAAGCGGGATGTTGACAACTCGCACGTTGGACCGTGTGGCGATGTCCGCAAGTTCAGAAGCGTAGCCCAGCCCACGGCAACCCGGCCGTGGGTCGCCGCCAAGCGCGACGCCCCTTGCAGCTACCAGCAGCACGTACTCGTTTTGTGTGTCGAGCTCGACAAGCGCGCGGAGAAGCTGTCTGGTATAACGGCCGATGCCCGCACCTTGCCGAACGGCTGCCGTATAGTCAAACCCGATACGCATCGCTCTGAGCGCCCTTTTGGGCAATGGCCAGCAGGCCCAATACGATGCCTAGTTGCACATTCATACTGTGTACGAAGAGATTGTCAAACAGGCTGTGCACGAATAGATGCACTAGCACGCCAAGCACGCCGAGGCTCACAGCCGGCCAGTACCTGAAGACAGATGCCTCAGACTCCGCTTCGACAGATCGATGCGCAGCGCGCCAGGCCTGGACAATCGCAGCACCAAATAGCATCAAGTACGCTACCACGCCCACCAGGCCTGCTTCTGCTGCCAAATTTAGGTAGTAGTTGTGGGCATGCCCCAGTGGATCGCGCCAGCGACCCAGTGCATAGAGAGCGTATGCTACCGGATAGTTGCCAATGCCCACGCCAATCCAGGGATGATCCGCGAACATACCGATAGCAGCTAGCCAATGGGCCGTCCGCTCAATCACCGCCCAGTTTGCGTCGTTTATGTCTACCCGCGTCACATCGACGCCGCTGACATAGGGCAGCAGGCCGGAGAACCTCTCCGCCAACGAGCTGGGCAGGTATTCTGCTCCACCGGCACCCAGGACATAGGCAGCGAGAATAGCCGCCCCAAGTAGAGCCACCCGCGTTCTACGGCTGCGCACCACGGTGACTACCGTCAATGCTGCTGTCACGCCCAGCCATGCCCCCCGCGACCAGCTCATCATGATGGCCACAAGTGTTACCGCAACAGATCCCCAGGAGACAGACATGCCCGCGACGCGTGAGAGTGCGTCGCGCATCTTCGTTCTGGCGCGCGTGACTTTGCCCCTCCAGAGGTCCAATGTCTGCAACCCCAACCCATAGGCCAACGGCACCACCAGTCCGAGATATCCGGCGAACGGATTTGGCTGCGCGAAATGGCCGTAGGCCCGCATGAACCGTCCGAAAAGCACAAAACCCTCTGGTCCCACCCGACCGAAGAACTGGTACACACCAAAGAGGGCCTCGATGCTTCCAGCAGCCACCAAGGACAGCACAATCCACTTTCCCCAGCATCGGTCGACCTGACTTGCCATGAACAGGTAGACAACCAACACTTCCAGCCATTTCACGAGTTCCTTGGTGCTGAGCGCGAGCGAGGACGCAGCCAGAGTCGATAGTGAGAAGGCGGCAAGCAGCAGGACCATGGGAAGGAGCAAAGGCGGCCGCGGAATCACCAGCCGCCTTTGCGACATCATCTTGGCTGCCCACGAGAGCGACAGCACCAGAACCAGCAATTCGGCTATGCCAACGTTGATCGGTCCGAGTGGCCACTCTCGTATCGAGCCAAAAGGAACAGCAAACGCCAGCAGACACAGGGCAAGCTGTGGCCGCATGAGCAGGGCCAGCGCTACAGCCGGCACCAGGACCAGCGTCAAAGCCCATTGCCAGGGTAGTAGAGCGAGCGCAGCCCCCAGCAGCATCACCAGGACAGCCAGCACAAGCCTTGGCAACCACATCTGCAATTCGCCAGCCAAGCTGCGGATCATCGGCGCAGTCCGAGCGGCGTTTCCTGCCCGAGTGCGGAAGGCAAGACGCGGCCCCAGAACGTCATGTTACGGATCGGCAAGGCTCCCCTATGAATGATGACTTGCGCCCCGCAGTTGACTGGTTCTTGGGGTTGGCGCTTCTCCGCTCTAGCGGAGTTGGGTCTCGTAGACATCCGCACCGCACGCAGCCACACTTGGCCCACGCCGCACAAGTCCAGCCTGCATTGGCACAGTCTTCATACTTCTCTCTACACTAAACTCTGTTCGATTGGACGACACACCAGACGGCCAACGTTACTCCTCAGCCTTCATGTCATGGGCGAGGATGATCGCCTCTGCGATCTCTTTCATGGGTCGCCGCGTATTCATGCTCATCTTCTGGATGCGGCGAAAAGCTTCGTGCTCCGTCAGCTCCTGCGTATCCATCAAGATGCCCTTGGCTCGATCTACCACTTTCCGCGTTTCGAGCGCCTCCTCCAGATCTTCGACTTCCTTCTGCAGCGCCTGAAACTCCTCAAAGCGGGCGAGGGTGATGTCAATGGCTGGTGCCAGGTTCGACTCTCGGAACGGCTTTACCAAATAGCCGACTACGCCAGCCTCCTTAGCTCGCTCGATCAGATCCTGCTGGCTGTAGGCCGTCAACAGCAGAACGGGCGCCACCCTCTCCTCAGTCAACACCTTGGCGGCTTCTATGCCATCCATGTCAGGCATCTTCACGTCCATAATCACGAGATCTGGGCCCAGTTCGCGCGCCATGTTGACCGCACTGCGTCCGTCGTTGGCCTCGCCGACAACCAGGTAGCCCAGGTTTGTCAGCATTTCCCTTAGATCCATGAGGATCAAGGACTCGTCATCCGCGATCAGTATCCTCGTTCGCTTCAACTCTCCGTACCTCCCAACGATGATTTGGGGAAGGCGACCGTCGCTCGCACGCCGACGTCGCCGCCGAGCTCGAACCTGCCTTTCAGATCGCTCTCCACCAGCGTTCTTACTATCCGCAGCCCCAGCCCGCCATGTTCGTCTAGACTGAAACCGCTGGGCAATCCTGCCCCATCGTCTCCGACAATGATGCTTACCCACTCACCGTCATCGGCCAGCTCAACCGCAACCATACCGATATCCTGGTGCTCGTAGCCGTGCTCGAGCGCGTTCAGCAGCAATTCGTTGATCACCAAAGCACAGGCCGTCGCCTGCTGCGACGACAGATAGATGCTCGGACCGCTCAGTTGAAATTGAATGCGCTTCATGGGATCCAATACCGTGTCCGTCATCTGATCCAAAATGCGCTGAGCCACATCATACAGGTTGATCACGCTGACACTCCTGTATGACAGAAACTCGTGCACGATAGCCACACTCAGAATGCGATTGACTGTCTCCACCAGCGCTTGGCGAACCTCCTCCTCTTCTGCGCGCCGCGCCTGCAGGCGCAACAGCGAAGCGATGGACTGCAGGCTGTTCTTCACACGGTGATGAACCTCCTGGATCATGGCCAGCTTGGCCCGCAGTTCCTGCTCTTTGACACGCGCTTCGGTGTCATCGTGCACAGTCCACAGCGCGCCGGCCGCCACAGAACCAGGGGGGCTCGGCACTTCCTGCGCCCCAGCAAACAGCGATGTCCACCAGTGCCGCGGCACGTAGAGAGGAATGACCTTGCGGATCCAGACCCTGCCGTGTTCCTCGCGTTCCCGCTCGATACAGGTGCCCAGGCTTAGGGCTTCATCCACCAGCTCTGCGTCAGCCGTCTCCAGGTCATATACGGTCTGCCGAACCAGGCTGCTCATGTAGCCAATGCGGCGGTAGAGATTGGCTGCGATGCCACTGGTGTACTGAATGCGTCGCTGCATATCGATCACCACGATACCATCGTGCTCGCCGAACGGCGACAGGGCTTCGGCATTCACCATCTCACCGCGCAGCACCATTTCTTGAAGTCGTTGCAGCGCCCGGCGGAACGCCGCGCTTCGGCGCCGGTGTCTCTCGTGGGCCAAGAGGTTAGCCTCGATGGTCAGCACTGCAATGGCGCGCCCTTCACTGCCAAGGACGGGCAGCGCCTCACGGACGACGGGTGCATCGCGCACGGTGGCGCTCTGTGCGCCGCGGCGCAAGCTGGTTCGTGACAAGGCGTTGAGCACCCAGGCGGCCGTGTTGGTACTGACCTCACGCCCTACGAGATCATCCTCGTACACAGGGTATATGGAGTGCGGCCTGGCCTGATCGGTAACAACAGCCTCCAGCTCTCCACTCGGGACATACAGCAGAAGGTCACTTCGGCTCAAGTCGGAAAGAATTGGGAGGGCCTTACGGATGCTGCTGAGCAGACTCACGTCGGCCTCAGGCAGGCCGGCATCATAGGCTTGTGAATTCACAGCGATTTCTCTTCGTCGAGATAGTCCTTCGAACTGAAGTGTCCTGGCGAGGCATCCGCGGGACACAGTGATTCCTGGCGCCAGACACTGTTGGGCATTATAGCACAGCTTCTGGGGGCCCACAAAGAAGCCCATGCATGAATCCCCAGCCATAAGACGATCTCGACTGTGCAAGAGACGCAACCAAGGTGAGCTCATAGACGTTCAGCGGGATTGGACAAGAGGCCATACTCCGACACGCAGCTGAGTTCAGCCCGTATTGGCGCGTTCTTGTACCGTGTGGTATAGTAGCAGTGGGCGGCAGTCTCGACGGATCCGAGGAGCGCACAGCGCAAGTTCAGAAGGCGGACACCTAGTTGGAAACTACGCTACCCACCATTCTCGGTCTGCAGCCTGCTCGCCAGGCAGGCCTGCGGCTCACCGCACAATCCAAAGGAGGATCCATGCGCACGCCGATCATAGCCGGCAACTGGAAGATGCACAAGACTGTTGCAGAAGCTTTCACCCTAGTGGAAGAGATGCGAGAGGAGCTGGCGCAGATACGCGGTGTGGAGAAGGTGCTCTGCCCACCCTTCACCGCACTCTACTACGTTTCTGGCCTCCTTCAAGGCACCGACATCGGGCTTGGCGGACAGAACATGTACTGGGAGGAGAAGGGCGCCTATACTGGTGAGATCTCTCCCCTAATGCTACAGGAGCTTTGCCGGTATGTGATCATCGGGCACTCCGAGAGGCGGAAGTACTTTGGCGAGACCGATGAGACAGTCAACTGCAAAGTCAGAACCGCATTCGAGCACGGCTTGACTCCTATCCTGTGCGTCGGAGAGAACTTGGAACAGAATGAGGGTGGCCTGACTGAGAAGTGGGTATCCGGTCAGGTTGAAGCCGCCCTGGATGGCCTAACGGGCAACCAGGTCAAGACCTTGATCATTGCCTACGAGCCAATCTGGGCCATCGGAACGGGGAAGCCAGCCACGGGCCCCGATGCCAACGCAATCATCGGCAAAGTGGTCCGCCACACAGTGGCTTCGCTGTTGGGAGACGAGGTGGCTCAGGCCATGCGCATTCAGTATGGCGGCAGCGTGAAAGCCGACAACATCGTGGAGTTCATGAGCCAGCCCGAGATCGATGGTGCTCTAGTGGGCGGGGCCAGCATCGTGGCTGAGCAGTTCATCGCCATAACACGCCTCGCAGCGGAGACCAAGGCGAACCGCACATAGATGTCAGGCGACTGGACGCCCTTGGCGTTCTTGGCAGTGATACTTGTGCCACTGTCACTGTTGACCCGCTGGCTCAGCAGGCACCTGCAAGGTGTTGGTCTGCTCTTCACCGGCGACTATCAGCGGGCGCTCTTGATTCAGTACCTGGTGTTGTTGCCCGGCATTGCGCTTCATGAACTGAGCCACTGGGCCGCGGCTCGGCTGGTGGGAGTCAAGACACGCGGCATATCGCTGCAGCCCCAAGCGAAACGAGGGGGCAGTGTTCGCTTTGGGTCCGTGAAGGTAGCCAGATCCGATCCGTTCCGCGAGAGCTGGATTGGCGTGGCCCCGCTGCTGACCGGCGTCGCAGCAATTCTGCTTCTGGCGCGTTGGCAGTTTGGCGTGGAAGTGCTGCCGCTGCTGCGGCCGACTGCTATCTGGGAGACACTGTTAGATTCATTCAGAGCTGCGGATGCACTGATCTGGCTCTATCTCATCTTCACGATCAGCAACGCCATGTGGCCCAGCGAGTCCGACCGTCAGCCATGGTGGTCGGTGGCGCTGCTGCTGGTGCTGGCCGCCGGAGCTCTCTACCTATCGGGCTGGTTGCCTTACATACCGATCGATCTGCAACGGTGGGTGCTGACCGCTATCACGTATCTAGGGACTGCCTTTGCGCTGGCTGTCGTGGTGGACACTGTCTTTGCCATATTCTTGTTCATGCTGGAAAAAGCCGGCGAGAGACTCTTGCACCGGCACGTCGAGTACTAGACAGTGACACCACTCTTCGGACCGCGGGAGCGTATGCCCTGCACTCACTGCACCTTCTCCCCCTGCCCGAGGCTCGATCTCAGCGCACAATAGGGCACCAAGCTGGTCAAGGACGCCAGCCAGAATTGTCCTTCACAGCCTGCCTTCCCGGCGCTTGCCGAGCCAGGTCACTGTGATGAGTACGGCTACAGTCGCCAGCCCCAGTGCGATCAGCGCTCCGAGCTTGAACAGACGAGATGACACCAGCAGAGCCAAGACGCCGAACAGAGCACTGAACGCGTAGTAGAGTGCCACCACCTGCCGCTGAGAGAGGCCGAGGTCAACCAGGCGGAAATGCAGATGTTGTCGGTCCGCCTCCCCAAAGGAACGTCCCTGCCGCACACGCACCAGTATCAACCACGCGACATCCAGAATCGGCACGGCCAGAACCAACAGAACAGTAGCCATGCGTGCTCCGGCGACAATCGAGAGCGTCGCCACGGCATAGCCAAGGAAGAACGATCCTGTGCTGCCCATGAATACTCGGGCGGGGTAAAAGTTGAACGGGAGAAACCCTAGTGTGCAGCCGAGCAGTGCCAGGGGCAGGAGAGATACACTGTACTGACCCTCCCTGAACATGTGAATGAAGAGCACCGTACTGACAATGGCCGCAACACCAGCTGCGAGTCCATCGAGCCCGTCCAGAAAGTTGACCGTGTTGATCATGCCGATGATCCAGAACACCGTGATCAGCGCAGTCTGCCACGGAAGGAAGATGACCAGCCGGTCAGTGAACGGATTCATGACGCGCTCGATGAACACCAGCGTGCTTACGGCGATCAAAGCCGCCACCGTCTGCGCCGCGAACTGCGGCAGCGGCCTTAGTTCACGGCGGTCATCATACAGACCGACGAAGAACATGAACGTACTGCCCAGCAAGATGCCCGCCAAACGAGTAGGCTCGTTTGGATCAGGCCCTTCTGGGGTCGGCAGACCACGACCGAGGATGGACGCCAAGATCGCGGCAAGCACAAAGGATGCGTAGAGGGCTACTCCTCCAGTACGCGGCACGACGCCCACGTGCTTGCGTCTATCCCCGGGTACGTCAACAAGCCCCCGGAGCCTGCCCAACCTGGCGGCAATTGGAGTCAGGCACAGAGAGGCTGTGAAAGCTGCCCCAAAGACCAGAAGATAGGACATCGTTCAAGACCGCGACGCGCGGGCAGTCGTCAGCCTAGCCAGTGCCAAACTGGCGATCGCCAGCATCGCCCAACCCGGGCACAATGTAGCCCTCAGGTGGATCATCTGGACTTGCAGGCGGGGGTGTCAGGTGGTCATCAAGAGCTGCAAGGTGAATGTCCACATCAGGATGGGCCTCGCCCAGGCGAGCGACACCTTCTGGCGCTCCGATGATGCCCACGAACTTGACGCGTTGCGCCCCCCAACGTTTGAGGATGTCAACGGTTGCCACGGCTGACCCGCCGGTAGCCAGCATGGGATCCAAGATAAGGCAGACCTGCACCGTGGGATGCACGGGTAGCTTGTTGTAGTACTGCACCGGTTCGAGTGTCTGGTGATCACGGTACAGCCCAATGTGCCAGACTTCCGCCGCTGGCATCATTTCCCATATGCCTTCGACCATGCCCAAACCAGCGCGCAAGATGGGTACCAACCCGACCTTGTCCATCAGTTCGTGCCCCATTGTTTTGGCCATGGGCGTCTGGACTGGGATACTCTCCACCCGCAGATCCGCAGTGGCCTCATAGGCCAAGAGAATCGCCACCTCGCGAATCAGCTCGCGGAACTTTTTCGGCTCTGTTTCGATGCTGCGCAACAGTGTGACTTTGTGCCGGATCAAGGGATGATTGGATATGTTGACCTTCGCCATAGTCACCTGCCTCGAAACTGGTCTATCGCAAAACCAGGGAATCCAGCGCGGTGGACTCCCTGGCTAGTGTTCAACCCTCGGATCTCTTCAGGAGGTTCTCCCACTCTTCATCAATGTGGGCCTGTATCTCCTCAATCACATGGCGGTTCTGCGGCTGGAACAGGTGGCGGAAGCGGCCTTGGGTCTTGAGCCACTCTTCAATCGGCTGCTTCTCGCGTGGCTTGTAGTTCACTTTCCAGACACCATCCTCGACCTCGAACAGCGGCCAGTAGCACGTGTCTAACGCGAGTTTCGTGACGTCTATGGTCGTGTCCGTGCTGTGGCGCCAGCCGCGGTTGCAGGAGGCCAGCACGTTGATGAAGGAGGGGCCATCAACTGCAACTGCCTTGCGCACCTTGTTCATCAGGTCGGTCATTCTGCTGGGTGCCGCCTGGGCTACATAGGGTATGTGGTGCGCGGCAATGATCTCAGTCAGAGGCTTGCGCCACTGCACCTTGCCGGGAATCACCGACCCTGCCGGCGATGTCGTGGTGTGCGCACCCATCGGCGTCGCCGAGCTGCGCTGTATTCCAGTATTCATGTACGCTTCGTTGTTCAGACAGACGTAGAGGAACCTGTGACCACGCTCCAGAGCGCCGGATAGAAACTGCAAGCCAATGTCATAGGTGGCACCATCTCCACCGAAAGCCACAAAGCGGATGTCGCGCTCAGGCATCTTGCCCTGTCTCACCAATGCGCGATACATCGCTTCGGCACCGGATATCGTGGTCGCCGCGTTCTCAAAAGCACTGTGTATCCACGGCACGTTTAAGGCTGTGGTGGGGAACATTGTAGTTGCCACCTCAGCACACCCGGTTGCCATGCTGACCACCACTGGTTCCTCAATAGCATGCAGAATCTGTCGGATAGCGATCGGCTCAGCACACCCAGCGCAGAAGCGATGTCCAGGCGCCAGCCGCTCCGGTTGGCCGGCCAGTTCCTTAAGCTTGATAGCCATGTGCCTACTCCCTCAATCCCAGGTAGTTGACCAACGACGTGACCTTGCCGGTTGCTGCAATACCCTGCAGGTCGCTGGCGACTTGTTCCAAGTGCTGCGGGAAGATGTCTCGTCCTCCCAGACCGTAGATATAGTTTACAGCTTTGGCGCCAAGACCAGCGACGAACAGTGCCGCACAGACTTCAAGAAACAGCGGGCCTGCACCCTCCACCGCGCCAAAGCTTATCGAACGATCCAACACCGCCACGGCTTTGACACCGCTCAGCGCTTCAACAAGCTCATCGGCCGGGAACGGCCGGAACACCCGCGGTTTCACCAACCCGATCTTCACGCCTTCGGCGCGCAGCTTCTTCACCGTGTTACGCGCCGTACCTGCCGCCGAAGACAGCACTATGATCGCCAACTCCGCGTCATCCATGGCGTATTGATCCAGAACACCATATCGACGCCCGGAGACGCCCTCATACGCCTGCCCAACATTGACGATGACCTTCATGGCCTTGCTCAATGCATCGGTCTGCTGGCGCTTGTGCTCAAAATAGTAATCGTACATGTCCCAGGCACCGAATGTCTTGGGGCTGTCGATGTCCAGCAGCGAGTACTTGGGAGTGTAGGTCCCAATGAACTGCTTGGCCACTGCATCATCGAGTAACTCAACGCGCTCTACACCGTGGCCAGTGATGAAGCCGTCCTGCATCACCATCACCGGCGTGAGAAGATCAGGATGCTCAGCGATACGCACCGCCTGAATCAAATTGTCATATGCTTCCTGAGCTGTCTCCGAGTACAGCTGAATCCAGCCTGCATCGCGCGCACCCATCGAGTCAGAGTGATCGCAGTGGATATTGAGCGGTGCGGACAGCGCGCGGTTCACGACGCTCATGACGATGGGCAAGCGCATCGAGGATGCGATGTAGACCACCTCCCACATGAGAGCCAGTCCATTGGCCGCCGTAGCCGTCATCACCCGGCCACCGGCCGCGGCAGCGCCAATGCAGGCGCTCATCGCCGCATGCTCACTCTCCACCGCCATAAACTCCGTGTCGACTTCGCCGTCGGCTACGTACTGAGAAAAGGTCTGCACGATCGCAGTTTGGGGTGTAATAGGATACGCAGCTACGACATCCGGGTTGACCTGGCGCATAGCCTGAGCCGCTGCATGAGCTCCATCCAGGGCCAATTTCGTCGTTACGACCATTATGATGTCCTCCTCGAATAGCCGGTTTCTCTGTAACGAATGGTTTGCACGGCTGCTAATCGCCCTCCGAAACCATCTGGATGACCTTGCCCTCTTTGCCGGTGACCTCATGGGCTTTGGTTTTGGCCGGACAAACACTGGCGCAGATGCCACACCCCTTGCAGTGATCATAATCAAACGCCACCCAACGACCATCCTTCACGATGATCGAGGAGTCAGGACAGAATATCCAGCACATCATGCAGTGGGTGCAGTTCTCCATGTCGTGTACGGGGCGCAGCGTTCGCCAGGTTCCTGTCTTATACTCCGCAGAGCTCCCCGGCTCCAGGACCACACCGCCAATGGTCGCTTCTTTCCACGTCGCCTTGTCTTCCGGCATTTGTCTATCCTTCCTTGACCTCATCATAAGCCCTATGCAGGGCCTTGACGTTCGCCTCAACGATCTCACCGCGCAGCTTGGCACCAAGTTTCTCCTTGACGACCTCTACAGCGCCATCTAGGTCCACCAGTTCACTGGCACGGATAATCGCACCCAGCATTATCGTCGCTGGAATATCGCGCTTCAGGGTCTCCAGAGCAATCCCTGTGGCGTCGACCGTGAAAACTCTGACTTTGGTACCTTCAAGCCCCAACCGAGCGCGAATCTTGGCCGGCGATTCCGGTGAATTCACGATGACGATGCCATCCTCAGCCAGCCCATCGGTGACATCCTCAACACCAAGCAGGTTTGGATTGACTACCACCACCACTTCGGGGCTGAGAATCTGATAATGCACATCGATCGGCTCGTCGCTGATGCGCGTATAGGACTTGATCGGGGCTCCCATGCGCTCCGGGCCATAGTCTGGAAAGGCCTGGAAGTACATATCGTCCTTCAGCGCGCTCTCGGCCAGCAGTTCACCAGCTGTGACAATGCCCTGGCCGGCCCGTCCATGCCAACGTATCTCTGTAAGCTTTCCCAATGTCAGCCTCCTTACTAACGCAGCACAAAGCGAGTCCCAGGGTGCATGACACAGCACCACCCAGGACCCGCGGCCAAGTAACTAGGAATCCTCGTCCTCTAGCGAGGCAATCGCACTGTAGCGGGTTGGTTTCAAACGCTCTAACCGGGCCTGGCACCTGATGCAGGTTCTTGTATGCGGCATGGCTTCCAGACGGTCCGGGTTGATCTGCTGGCCGCACACCTCGCAGATCCCGTAGACGCCCCTCTCAGTTGCCTGCAGAGCTCGCTCAATCGCCGCCAGTTTCTGTGTCAGAGTCTGAATGATGGCCAGCGTCTTCTCGCGTTCGTAGATGTCTGCAGCAGCGTCGACCGAATCAGCACTTCCCTCTGCAACCCGTCCTAGGCCGGTCGCCAGGTACACACGGAGACCCTGTAAGTCGGCCGCTATTCGCTGCTGCTCCTCCTGCAGCCTCTTCACCTGGTCCTTGGAAGGCCTTGGCGCTTCCTCTGCCATCGGCGGGGCACCTGCTTCACTCACGCCCTGAGCAGCGAGAATACATTGTACCCTTCGAGCTTCGACACACCGTTGAGGAACTCTAGCTCAATAAGAAAGATTATGCCCACGACCTCTCCACCGAGACTCTCGACCAGCTCTGCCGCAGCCTTCGCAGATCCCCCAGTGGCCAGTAGATCGTCGACGATGAGCACTTTCTGACCAGGCTCGATGGCGTCCCTGTGCATCTCGAGCGTGTTCGTGCCATACTCAAGTGTGTAGCTGACGCTGATCTTCTCGGCGGGAAGTTTGCCAGGCTTGCGGATTGGGACAAAGCCCGCCGCCAGCTCATAGGCCAATGGAGCTCCAAAGATGAACCCTCGGGCCTCGATGGCAGCTACGATGTCAATGTCCTGTTCGACGCAGTGATCAAGCAGCGCATCAACGGCCTCTTGAAACGCATCCGGATCCTTGATCAGAGTGGTGACATCCTTGAACAGGATCCCCTTGACCGGAAAGTCCGGCACGTCGCGGATCATCTTTGCCAGATCCATGTGTCCTCCCGCGCTCCATACTGGGTGTCTGTGGCAAACCGCGCAGGATTGTATCAGAAAACCCACGAATAAGCAAGTCAAAAGGCCGCTGGCCGTTGCTCCACCTGCCCATCGGTGCTATAATCCGAAACCGTCCAGTTCGCCTTGAGCCGCCAACTGCATCCCGAGCAGCGGAGGTAAGATGATGTCCGAGGGCACCCAACAGCGCATCGCGCACCTGCGTGAGGTGATCAGGCGCCACAACTACCTGTACCACGTCATGGATGCTCCTGAGATCAGCGATGCAGAATACGATGCTCTGCTGACCGAACTGAGAGACCTGGAGCAAGCGCACCCGCAATGGATCACGCCAGACTCGCCCACGCAGCGCGTGGGTGGGCAAGTGCAAGAGCAGTTCACCAAAGTTGAGCACCCTGCGCCCATCCTCAGCCTAGCCAATGCGTTCAGCGCCGATGAGGTGCGCGCTTGGCATGAGCGGATTCGCCGCCTGTTGCCCCCAGAGACGGTTCTGCAGTTCGTTGTCGAGCCCAAGATCGATGGCCTTACAGTGGTACTGCACTACCAGGACGGTCAGTTCGTCTTGGGAGCGACGCGAGGTAACGGCGAGGTGGGTGAGGACATCACCCTCAATCTGCGCACGATACGTGCGCTGCCGCTCCGTATCCCGGTGGATGCTCCGCACGCGCATGCTCCGCCAAGGCTGGTTGTCCGCGGCGAAGCCTACATGTCCCTGGCCGACTTTGAAGCATTGAACCGTGCGCAAGAGCAGATGGGAGAAAAGACCTTTGCTAACCCTCGAAACGCGGCCGCGGGCGGTCTGCGCCAACTGGACACCTCGATCACGGCCGCGCGTCCACTCCGCCTCTTCACCTACGCAATTGCCGCTGGCGAGGGCATCGAGTGCTCCACGCAATGGGAAGTGCTGCATTACCTGCAGCGGATGGGGTTCCCAGTCAATCCCGACATGGCACTCTTTGACGACATCGACCAGACAATCGATTACTGTGAGCACTGGATGGACAAACGAGACCAGCTCCCCTACGAGGCCGATGGCACCGTCATCAAGGTCAACGACCTGCGCACACAGGACCTGCTCGGCGTGGTTGGCAAGGATCCTCGCGGGAAAATCGCCTTCAAGTTCCCTGCGCGCGAGGCAACGACGCGGCTCCTGGACCTAGGGATCAATGTGGGGCGCACTGGAACGCTCAATCCCTTCGCCATACTGGAACCGGTGGAGCTCGGCGGCGTCACCATCGAGCGGGCGACGCTGCACAACTTTGAGGACATTGCACGCAAAGACATCCGCATTGGTGACACGGTGGTGATTAAAAGAGCCGGTGACGTCATACCGCAGGTCGAAAAACCGATCGTCGAACTGCGCACTGGCGAAGAGCGAGTGATCACCATCCCGGAGCACTGTCCGGTTTGCGAAGAACCGGCGATCAAGCCCGAGGGCGAGGTTGCCGTGTATTGTGCTAATCCAGCTTGTCCGGCCCAGCTCGTCCAGCGGATCGTGCACTGGGCAAGCACGATGGACATTGAAGGCTTTGGCGAACGCCTGGCTGCGCTATTTGTCGATGAGGGCTTGCTACACAACGTGGCCGATCTGTATTACCTGCAACGTGATCAGGTCATGGCGCTGCCCGGCTTTGCCGAGAAGAGCACTGACAACCTCCTTGCCGCAATCGAGGAGAGTAAGAACCGTCCGTTGTCGCAAGTCTTTGCGGCTCTGGGCATCCGTGGCATCGGGTATACAGTGGCCCAGACCTTGGCACAGCACTTTCACTCAATCGATGCGCTGGCCCGGGCATCGCAGGACAGGCTGCAGGACATCCCTGGCCTTGGCCCGGTGAGCTCGGCCAACATCGTTGCATTCTTCGCTCAGCCGCGGACCCGCCAATTGATCGACAGGCTAAGACAGGCCGGTGTCACGATGGAGCAGCAAGTCTGTACGGCAACAGGCCCACTTCCGCTGAGCGGCATGACATTCGTCATCAGCGGCACGCTTCCGTTGTGGACGCGCCAAGAGGCTCAGAAAGCCGTTGAGCAGAGCGGGGGTAGGGTCACAGGCTCCGTCAGCAAGAACACTACCTACCTGCTGCTGGGAGAGAACCCGGGCAGCAAGCTTGATCGAGCCAATGAGCTCGGCATCCAGACGATCAGTGAGGCCGAGTTAAGAAAGCTGATTGCCGGCCCATCGACTCCGGAAGAGAGGCAGTAGAACAGGCCCAGCGGCCGCCCATGCAGTAGCCACGCCCCACGGAATCACATGCCTCGTACCGTTCGTGGGCTGCGCACAGTGCCGACCATCGCAGCCTGTCCACGCCTTCAGCAGTACCCTGCCGCTTGCTCCCAGGCGAAGCCTACCCGAGTGCTGACTCATCGTAGCGGGGGAACAGCACCTCTCCAGGGCAGACTCGCGTACCCACGGGATAGGTACCTGTAGATGTGAGGGATGCCCAGCCAACATCGGCATCAAGATCCAGGCCTAACTGAGACAACAGACGTGCCGCCTTGTTCGGCATCACTGCTGATACGCAGTTCGCCAGAAGGCGCAACACATCTACCAGGTTGTAGAGGACGGTTGCTAGTCTCTTGCCAGCCTCCTCAGAGCCTGCCCTGCGCGCCTTGGCCAGCTCCCAGGGTGCATTCTCTTGCACATACTTGTTGGCCTGCTCGACCACAGCCCAAGTCTCGATCAGCAGATCCTGCAGTGCCAGTCGTTCTACAGCTTCTGCCACCCGCTGTCCCAGTGCATCAGCCGCTTCCTTGAGAGGTCGATCTGCCGCCTGTTCCTCAGCAGATGGTGCCGGAACCTGTCCGTCAAAATAGCGCAGCACCATCTGTGTGGTGCGGTTCAGCAGGTTGCCAAAGTCATTCGCGAGGTCTGCATTGTACCGGCGGACGAATGCCAGGTCCGTATAGTCCCAGTCTGCCCCGAAGGCTCCCTCCCGCAGAAAGAAGTAGCGCACAGCGTCCGATCCGAATCGTCCA
>Ga0180438_10003556_pt1 | contig 23449 bp, 19 predicted proteins | sample SS_ome_12_FD_132455 | JGI IMG/M metagenome (GOLD analysis project Ga0180438, IMG submission 132455) | Hypersaline lake sediment archaeal communities from the Salton Sea, California, USA - SS_3_D_2 metaG | ecosystem: Environmental > Aquatic > Non-marine Saline and Alkaline > Hypersaline >...
CGAACCACCAGAACGACGACGTGGAACGTGCGAGAGGTGAATGTGTTCACTCTTGGTACGATAAGGACGATGGTGGTATCTATATTATAGGTAGAGTAGATAAGATAGCGTACCCACGTTTGGCAAGGGGCATCGAAGAGGGTTATATCACAGGAACATCCATGGGGTGTTCCGTTGAGTATAGTATCTGCTCAGTTTGCCACAACAAAGCGAACACTTCAGACGACTATTGTTCTCACGTAGCCAACCGAAAGAATAGGAAATATACGGGAGATATGAAGTGTGCTTATCACGATAGTTCTACCGATACGGAAGAAAAGTGTCCTATCTGCGGTAGTGAGAAGGGCACAGAAAAGACTCTGAAGCATTCCGAACAGATGATTTTCGAGCATAACTACGGGCTTAAGTTCATCGAGAACAGTTTTGTAGTTAATCCGGCATGTCATGACTGCGGTGTTTGCAGTGTTCTCCACGTTCCTACCTTAGAGAAGAAAGTAGCTTCTCTTAGCAATGCAGTAGGAAAACTCATCAAGAATTCTACTACTGATTCTGATTTCCTCGAAGCTCATGCAGAGCAGATTGCCAAATTGGGTGGAATTACCGAACTTGAGAATCTCAAGAACAGCATGGAAGAGATGGAGAGAGTTGTTAAGAGTATGCTTCAGCAGAAAGAGAACGTTTCTATGGAATATGTCAGCGATCTGGTTAAGGCGATGGCAGACGTTCAAGGTATCTATGATGAGTTGGTGGAGATGGGTTATGCAGCACTACCATCACCCCCTGTTACAGCAGAGACAGAGGAAGCTCAAATCGAGACTTTCCCTGAGCCTGTAGCTATGCCTCCAACTGCCACTCAGGAAGCTCAAACGACTGCACCTGCCGGAGTGTCCACAAACGACATGGGAGGACTCGGAAACATCACTTTACCTAAAAATTCCTCAAAAAATAAAGAGGATTTTTTGAAAATCAGTCAAAACCTAATCAGTAAGGCTTCCTCTTTGGAACAGAGGTTACGCCAATTATTAGAAAAAGAGAATAATAGTTTACAATTAGATACAGGAGCTAAAATGACTACTCAAAATAAAACAGAAAAGACAGCGGCTGGTCCCGACAATCTTGAGGTCATTACAGAGAAGCAGCTAATGAAGCAAGAAGAGTCGCTGCATCCTCGAACCGAAGAGGTTTATGAGGGGATTACTGAGAGTAAAGAGCAGATCGGAGGCAAAGAACGATCTAACGATACTACCAGCGAAAGCCCTCAGGTTCGTAAGGGTACGTATGATACCATTACGGAAGACCAACTCAAGACCGAGAGTGCCTTAGGGGATGCAGTTATTCATTTCGTGGATTACCCTGATGTTATCACAGAAAAGCAGTGGAATGACTTCAGTAGGGATGTGGCAGGAGATTTGCCCGACGATTATACCGAGCAGATCACCCAAGCCCAGATACGTGAATTGCTGAGCAAGCATAAGTTCCTTGGTGATCGTGAGACAATCACAGAAGATCAGCTAAGGGATATCTCTATGACTGACGGTCTAAAGAGATGGGCAAACAAGGCGTATACAACCTCATTGGTCAAGACAGCTACGAACGTTGTTGTTGACACAATCACAAAATTCAGAAAGTCACCTACGGAGATCGCTAAGGTGGCTACTTCTATTAATGACGACAGCAAATTGAAAGACAAAGTAGCTTTCTTGGCTGTCGTTAATTCTATCCCACAGAGAAAAGATTCGAGAGATGATGTCGTAGCCAATGCATCGTACTTCAGCAAGCAGGCATCGGCAAACAACCTTTCAACAATGGATGCTTTGATCCTATCCGCATCAAACCACGGTCAGTTCAACATGAAGGCAGAAGATCTGTTTGATTCGGTTTATCACATCGTGAATAGCAAGACAGCCATGAAAAAGGTTGACGATCTCGTTAAGACAGCTTCCGAAGAGAAGGAAGTTAAGACAGTTTCCAAGGCGGCAGCTTTGGATTCTGCTTTGAAAGCCTTAGACAAGCCCGAAGACGGCAAGTATAGGATTCAGGCAACGGTAGCCGATGTCGGCGTACCCATTACTGAGAAAGAGGCTTTCGTAGCAGGCGTTAAGAAGCTTGCACAAGAAATGATCGATGATCCCGAAGTTACAGCGGCGGTTATTCGTGTAGAAGTTACTCCTGAAGGTGATCTGATTATTGACGTTCAGGATGGTGCTGAGAACGAAATTTGTGCCGACGACTTGGGTGATGCTATCGAGAACGAAGTAGAGGACATCGACGCTGACATCAACGGTGATGAAGGCTTGGAAGAAGAGAAAGAAATGGATATGGGCGGAGATATGAAGCCCGCCGAACCTGCTCCCGCACAGCCTCAAATGCCTTTGGCATCTGACAAGAAGGAAGTTAAGGAAGCTCAGATGATGGGTGGAGAGATGGGTGGTCAAGGTGGAGCATCACAGGCTCCCGGAGCCGGTGCTTCAATGCCCGCAGCACCTCCAATGCAAGCTCCTCCAATGGAAACTCTTACCGAAGAGCCGGGAATGGAAGAAGAGGGTGGACTCGATGAGTCACTCGAACCTACTCCTCCCGGAACTCACTGTGTTGTATGTGGCAGTGATGATGTTGACATTATGGACGGTAAGGGTCAGTGCAATAACTGCGGTTCCGAAATGTCCTTCAAGGTTCAGATCGAAGTTCCTAACTGGGCTGGTGTAACACCTGATAAGGGTGCAGAAGAGGGTGGAGAATTCGAAGGTGAAGGTTTTGAACTTCCTGAAGGAGATGAGTTCGGAGCAGATATGGGCGAAGAATTGCCTGCTATGGCAGCATCTACAAGGCTCAAACCTAAAGCCCTGACTAAGCTCGCAGAGAGTAAGATCGAACTTGGTTCAGTTAGTCCTGCAACGGGTACAACTAATACTGCAAAGCTCGCAGAAGGTCAGTACGTATGTTTGGATACAGGAACCAAGTACAAAGTATCGTTTGTAGTTGATAACAAGAATGGAGCAGCCCACGGTCAGTGGGAGTGGAAACCTGCTACGGCTCACAGCATTTGCCCATCTTGTAGCCGAGCAAAACATAGATTTATCAAGGCGTTGGCTTCCGTCAAAATGACCCCAGAGCAGTTCGATAAGATGGACCTCGAAGAAAAGGTCGCAACTATCGTTAAGCTCAAGAAAGCCGGAAAACTACAGCCTATTAAGACTGCTGATAAGGAGAGATCAGTAGCAGAAGATATGAAGCTTGCCTATGGTGGTTGGGGAGATAAGTTCCCACTGGAATCTTGCATAGAGAAGCTTTCACGTCGTTTCGGTGAGGATGCCGTTTGTCTCAGTGGTCCCGATGAGGGCAAGCCACTTGCAGCATCTATCTGCAATAGGCTCAAGAAGGCAGACGTTTATTCTGACCGCCTTGCTATTAAAGTAGCTGACAATTGGATCGATTGTGATGGTGACGAAGACTGCATTGCCTATCAGGTAAGAGCAGGTCATTCACTTCGTACAGCCGCAAGCATTTGTGAGCAGTTGAAGATCACAATGGCACAGGCAGAAGACTTCTTTGCTGATGAGTTGGCAAATGATGAGGTTGGTCCTGTGGAAGAGGCTCCTGTAGAAGATGCAGGGTTGGAAGAAGAGGTCGATCCGTTTGATGAGGGTGGAGATATAACTATTACTCTACCTCAAGATATCGCACTTCAGCTTGACGAGCAATTAGATGTTGCTCTTGGTGAAGATCCTGCAATGGAAGAGCATCACGAAGAAGCTCCTATAGCAGACGGTCTCGGAGAAGAGCCTCCTGTCGAAGAAGTGACTCCTGAAGAGTTGGCAGAAACGAAAGAAATGATGCCTGCTGGCGGAGAAATGTCTGCTGCCGAACCCGGTGGAGATATGAAGCCCGCAACTCCCGGAGTGGCAGAATTTGAAGAAGATGTACAAAAAAATAGAGGAAATCTCGGAGGAGGCTCGAAAGTAGAAGTTACCGTTAATGGTCAGCCTTTAAGCAATCCCGTAGCGGAAGGCGAAGAAGAGATCAAAGAGGCTGAAGAAACTGAAGGCTATGACATCAAGGAAGCTATGAATATGCATGGATCATTAGGTAAAGTTGGTAAAGCACAAATGGATCTTTCGGGTGTAGTTGCCGTTCTTAAGAAACAAGCCGGTGAGAAGGAAGTTTCTCAAGAGAAGGCACAGGACTCGAAGGATATTGGTTCATATACTGCCGGGGAAAACGGTAGTTTAATGGGACATGAGAATGAGACGATTCCTTCGGCTGGAAAGCCAAGTGTCCCAAGAGATAATGCCACCATGGGACAGGAACCTCCTGAGCTTAATCCTCAGGATAAGCCTCAACCATCTATTCCTGCTGGTGATGCCACTATGGGTCATGAGAAGGAAGTTGGTTTAGGAGATGTGGTTCCTGAGAGCAGATACACTGGTGGTGATAAGGGTCAGGGTAAGACCGAATTAGCATCGACCGATGACGATCTTTATCACATGAAGGGATTTGGATCTTCTAAGAAGGGACTTTCCGATCTGGCTGACAGAGTTGCTAAGAAGTTGGCCCCTAAAGCTCCTGTAGCCGACGACAAGGACATTCAGCCTATTTCGGGTGAAAGCACTATCGGTAAGGAAGAGGCATTTACTGCCGACACTCCTACGAATACCGAGGGAAGTGCTACTGAGTCTCTGATGGGAGAGGAAAAGTCAACATTGGATAAGGCCCCCAAGTCTCCAGCGGATCATCCTGAAGTCTTCACAGGCAATGCCCAAATGGGTAAGGAAGATCTCGATAGTGAGAAGACCGTTAAGGATAAAGGAACAGTAATCGCAAGTGATTCGGAGTCCGAGGCTTGTCGTGTGGCAGGCAGAATGCTTCAAGCTAAGATGATTGAGGCATCTGAACTGTCAGGCAAGATCAGTGAACTGAAAGCGTACAAGCCTGAGCAAATCGCAGATTTCGAGAAAGCTATTTTTGCCAAAAAAGGACTCGATACTGGTTCAGACGGTAAGTTGTCTCAAACCGTGCAAATAAATGAGGCAAGTTCTGTGAAGAATGCACATGATGAGTTGAGTAAGCAGCTTCAAGCCATGTTCACACTTGGCAAGCAGAACACAATTGCAGATGAAGATACAACAACTCAACTTAGAAGAGCTTACAGAAAGTAAATCGTTAATCAACGTGTAAAGGAGAAAATAAAATGGCTTTAATCGTAGAATATCATGTTGTTGCCGACATGTACCCCGTAGGCAGCACTGCAATCGTGGCTGGTATGAATGTCGCACTTTCGAATGGCGTTATCATTCCATCCGGCACAAGTCAGACAGCAGGTACTGTTCTCGGTATTGCTGGTGACTCCGCAAGAGCCGACGAAGGCCAGACCACTGCTTACTCAGCACAGGTAGTTCTTGGTGCTGATGGTGCAGGAACACGTTGGACCAGTAATCGTGTCTCCGACTTCTATGACGAGACACTCGCTTCCCAGAAGATCACCGTCTACAACGGCGGAGGTAAGTTCTGGATTTCATCTGATCTGTTTGACGGCTATGGAGCAACGATTGAGCAAAACAATCTGTTGACGAATAGCTCGACAACGGCAGGTGAGTGGGCATCTGGTGCAACGGCAGGTCAGGAATACGCTATTGCCGTAGGTGCAAGACAGGCTTACGGAAGTGGTGTCCCCGGTACGGATGTCGATGGTCATATCACTCTTGGTGATTATGTCCCAGTCGTCTTGAGACGATAAAACAGAGTAAAACAGTTAACGCTATATTTTAGACTCGATCTAAAAATAGATATTCATAAGGAGAAAATAAAATGGCTTTTGAGAAAAATGGTATCACAGACCAAGAGAGAGAAATGGTCATCGCTCAGGCTTTGGAGACCGACGAGGGTAGAACTGCTCTTGCACAGGCAATGGTAGAGCCTATTCGTAGGGCTTTGGAGTATCAGGCAGTTGGTCGTAAGCTACTCATGGTTGACGAACTTCCACAGGGCGCACTCGCTCGTTATGAGAGAGACGTTGCCGCACTCGCATGGGTCGTGTCCCGTCGTGGTGCAGTTCCTGATCAGATTCAGGAAGGTGAGGAAGTCCTCGTCCCCACGTTTGAAATCGCCGCTAACCCAACAGTTCGTCTGTCTGAGATCAAGGCTCGTAGATTTTATATCGTTGACCGAGCACAGATCAAGGCTAAGGAAGCAATTCAAAAGGAAGAGGATAGCAATATCTTCAACGCTCTTTTGACAGCATGTCCCGCCGCACAGAGCATCACGAACTACGGAACGTTGACGGTTCAGGCTTTGAACGAAGCCTTCAAGCAGATTGAGCAGCACGATCTCGTCGCCGCTAAGATCGTAACTCATGCATTCCAGTATGCAAGCATTCGTACCTTCGGAAAAGACTTCTTCGACGAGGCAACTCAGAGAGAAATCATCACGACAGGTCTGTATGGTCACATCTGGACTGCCGACATCCACGTATCGTCCCGTATGGATAATGCAACCGTTCTTGTTGTTGCATCTCCTGAGACTGTGGGTGCTTTCCCCATCCGTCAGGATATCACGGTCCTCCCAGCAGACGACCCCAAGAAACTACGTCTTGGTTGGGTCATCTACGAAGAGGTTGGTATCGTCGTGATCAACGACTATGCCGTTGCCAAGATTACCATGACCGATGCAGCCGCATCCTAATCGGTGACTCCGTAGATTAGTTAGAATTAAGAGGGTGGCTCTTTTGGGGTCACCCTTTTTTTATGCCGAAAGAAGGATAATGATTCAAATTGGAGAACTGTATTGGTATGAACTGGTTCAAGAGATCACAAATTTTTCCATCTGATGAAGAGATGGCTTATTATACGGGGGAAGACTTCCCCGATGATGAGGAGTATGTTGATCCTTTCGACGAGAAAGAAGAACGTCGTCGCAGGCAGAGATATTATGATAAACAAAAAAAGATATATCTGAATCAAGATGCAATAGAAGCATTAACACAGCAGTTATCAGACCCATCTTTAACAGAAGAGCAAAGGAAAAAGATCAGATTGCAAATCGGGAAACACCGCGGTGCTATTTCTCGTATACGTAATTCAGTGAATTAAGTCGATATAAGAAATGATGGTGTATTCCATCTGGTGGATCCGGGTGGTTGCATTTCAACTACTGGCCCTGAGCAGTCTTCGGACTGCTCTTTTTTATAAAAGTTGTTGTTAAGCGAAAAGCATAAAAGTAGAATCTTTAACATGAAAAAAGTACTGATAATTTTGTTTGTGCTTCTTCTTTTCTTGGGTGGATGCTCCAATGCAGTTGTTAAAACTCCTCCATGGAATGAGCAAGAACTTGAGAGAATGCAGGCACAAGAGATTCGGTCAGTTCCCCTTCTGATCATAGAATGGTAGATGTTGGTCAGGAAGGAACAGAGATTCGAGGGTGGTGGCTCCCTTCCTCATGAGAACCCTCCATCTGCTTATATAGAATAGGGTTACGTTTTCGTAGCCCTATTTTTTCGCTTTTCTTCTATTTTCTGCTTGCAAGCGAAAGTTGACATAGTACAATTCTGTCAGTTTCGGTCGTTAGAACCAAATCGTGTTAAGATGTATCTTTTGAAAGGGGTCTTTCATGAAGAAGAAATTATGGATTCTCATTGCAGTTGTATCTGTGCTGATTGCTATCTTCGGCTTAGATACAGTCGTGGGCTACATTAGAGGTGGTCGGGAAACGGTAAAAGATTTGGTTTCCGAACATACGACTACCAAGATGGATGTGGCTCGAATTGAAGCTCTGATTAAGAGCGAAGCAGTCAAAATAGGCGAATTCTCGGACGAGATTATGGGTCTGGAAGAGAAGATCGCCGCAGAACGAAACAAGGTCGGGCGTATCGAGAAAGAAATCGATACTCACAAAGAAGGTCTTGCCAAGGCGAGAGAACTTATCAATGAAGATAAGGGAACATATTTCGTTGACGGCAGGAAGCGTTCGATAACCGAAATCGAAGCAGATGCCGCTCGACGAGTCAAGTATCTCAAGAGTCTTGAAGGACAGCTTGAGGTATCTAATGGTTTGATCGACACGTTGTCGGTTACAGCTAACACCTGTCGCGACAATCTCACACTTGCTACTCAAAACATCCTCAGTCGGCAGTTGGACCTTGAGAAGATGAAGGCAAGAGAGATGAATGCTCAGATTCAGGCAAAGGCTGTGGCTCTGTCGAATTCTCTGATGGGTATTGGGGATAGCATTCTTGAACAGTCAGAGTTGCAAGAGGCTATGGACACCTACGGTGCTAAGATAGCCAAGATGGAAAGAATCGGCGGTAATGTCCCTCAGGTGGATGCCCCTCTAATCGATTATACATCGGAAGACGAGAAGGCTCCTGATCTGATGGAACAGATCGACTCGGTTCTCGGCACGAAGAAAGTGGCAAAGGCTGAAATTCCCTCGATGGGTGAATAGGGGGTGTCTCAATGCCTCGTAAATCGAAGAAACAGAAAGAAGCAGAAGAAGCTGCAAGAAAAGAGCAAGAAAGATTAGAGACTCTTCGTCGTCAGAAGAATCTTCGGCTGACTCTCATCGGATCTTTCGTTGTCATGGCTCTATTCCTTGCATATGGCTTCGGGTGTTTCGACGGCATAATGGCTAAGGTGTTTGCCTCTTCGACATCTGAAGCTGCACCCAACAAAGAGCTAACTGTTGCTGACGAACTTGGGATAGAAAAGCCCGATCTTCTGACTTTCGACATGACCCCTAAAAAGGAACTTGAAAGGAAGAAGGAACAGTTGGCAAAAGATGAGCATTACGAGAAGTATGGTGTATACTCTTGCATCAAGTGCTGTAACAAGCACGACTATTGCAAGTACTGTAAAAAACCTATGAAGTCGTGGTCAAGCCATCGCCCACAGTGGAGCCGTCGCAGATAATAACGACCTTAACTGAAAACGTGCACAGTAACATACATTGTGTTACTGTGCATTTTTTTTGTTATAGTTTAGTGGTTTACAGTTTTTTGGGAGAGGAAAAATGAATGCATGTGTCTTAGTGATGTTGGCAATTTTAGGTGTACCTATCACCAGAGAATGTCGTCTTTACACTAAGGAGGAGAAACTTTTTGTAGATGAGGTTTGGGTGAGATCCGACAAGTACAGAGTGGAACTTATGATGGTGAATATGGTTGACCCGAATGTTCCTGTATGGTCTGACCTTGAGTATAGACCATCTCAGATTAAGTTCGTTAGAGCGGTTGAGGATGCTTGGCTTGAGAGTAGTTATCGGTATGGGACTCCTGAACAGCAGAGGTGGATGAGATCCAAGTCGAGATGCCCTGCTGCTTTTGATAAACCTGAGTTGGTATGGTATAGATCTTCTATCCATATCTACCCCGAAGGGATGGCTTTAGGGACATACGATGTTTGCTTTCATGCTGTAATGGGAGATAGAGAGGATTATGCTTGGATCAGAATACACATCGTAGATAACATCCCTCCAAAAGTAGCAGGAATTTTAGCGAAAAAATAGAAATAACATGTGACCAATACAGTTTTCCTTGCACTTACTTTTTAGTAAGGAAGTAGTTTAGGTGCAATATGAGTATAGAGAGGCTCGTTATACTTTCAAGAGAGGAGAAGATTCCTGAGTTAGATGTTACGGACAGGGTAATGAGCAGAATCCGTATGCCTCGCCCCTTGCCCTCTTTGAAACCTATGGGTTTCATGGCAGCAGTCTCGGCTATCGCAGCATCGATCATTATTTGCTTTGCTGTTCACTCATGGAAGGAATGGAATGACCCGATGTATTATCTTTATGCACCTATTGAAGTAGTACTACCGTATGAAGACGGGATATTTTAACAACCTTATTTGCAAGGAGATCGTTATGAAAAAACTTATCGTACTGATGGTTGTGCTTTTGCTGTCTGGAACTGCTTTAGCACAGATGGGTCGTGGACCCAGAGGTGGAAGAGGTTTCGACGGCAAACGCCCTGAGATCACAGAAGAGATGAAGGAAAAGTTCCAAGCTCGTAGAGCAGAAATGGTTAAAAAGTTTGCTGAAGCTAAGAAAGACGGCAAGCGTCCTGAACGTCCTATGATGCGTGGTCGTGGTGGTCCTCAGAGAGGTCCTGCTCAATTGAAGGGTCGTGGTTTCCGTGGAGGTCATACTCAGTTCAAGGGTAGGGGTTTTCGTGGAGGTCGTGGTGGACCTGCTCAGTTCAAAGGTCGAGGCCCCCATGGACCCAGAGGAAGAGGAACGTGTGAAGCAAAGGTCTGCAAGAGAGAAGATAGCCCTAAAAGAGGAAAAGGTTTTCAACATAGAGGTGGTCGTGGTGGAGGTCCAAGAGGGCCAATGCACGGCAGAGGCTTCGGTAGGAGAGGAAAATAATCCCTAATTGTTCGGAATGGGATCGAGCGGAGTAGACTTCGGTTTGCTCCGCTTTTTTAATTTATATAACAAAATGGATAACTTAGGAAAAAACTTGAAGGAAATATAGATAAAAGACGATATAACCATATTGGAGAATAGTCTCCTTATTTGAATAACCCAATTCAAATCGAGGGAGGGGTGCATGGCCCCTCCTATTTTTACATTAAGTGACACACAAAAATAAAAAAAGGATTCCCGTTCGGGCTACAGAATCTTGAACTTGTAATTGGGTTATTTTATGGGTTATTTTTTTAAGGAGACTAACCATGCACAGAAGAACAGAGGAAACGTCAGGAAAGGGTCAAGGACAGCCTAACATCGGAGAACGAGAGTTCGAGATTGGCAAGGATGAATCGTGGGCAGCAAGTCAACATTCTCAAAACGAAGCTTGGTTCGCCAACGTAAAGAGAACGTATGATGAGTATCAGGGGGAATCTCTTGAGGGTATTCGCACCAATCGTGCCTATATCCAAAAGGTTCTCAGCGATGCCCAGCAGCATGACAACAACAGGCAGACAATTGCTAATCAGGCACTACAGAATGCTGTGGAAACCGCCAATATGGTTAGCAAGCAGGCAGTCCGTCACAGCGATATCGCTATTGATCGTCAGTGGAATGTTGACGAACAGGGCTATACCGTTGCTGATATCCTCAGGGATAACACCTTTAAGGATGCGATTGCCGCCGCAGTTGCTCAGGTAGTTCAAGCCAAAGTTGCTGAGATGTCCACAGGCTAATCATCTGGTTGATAGACCTTAAGAAGGGCAGGTACTAAACCTGCCTTTTTTTTTCGCCGATAAGTAGATAGATTAGTCGAAGGAGAACATTATGATCGTAGTAACAGGCGGTGCAGGATTTATCGGTTCACATATCGTTAAAGCCCTAACAAAAAGAAAAGTATCCAATATTTTAGTAGTAGATAAATTAGGGACGGGACCCAAATGGAAGAATCTGAGAGATCTTCGATTTGCAGATTATATGGAGGCAGAGGATCTTCCTGAGTTTCTTAGATCCAACACCAGAGAAACGATTACTCATATCTTTCATATGGGAGCCTGCTCTACTACTACAGAAGAAGATAATTCCTTCTTAGTGAGGAATAACTTTGAGTACTCAAAAATGTTGGCAAAATATGCCTTCGAAAAGAAAGCTCATTTCATATATGCTTCCAGTGCAGCTACTTATGGGGATGGTTCTCAGGGGTTTAGCGACAATGAGAGAAATCTTTACAAACTATGCCCTCTCAATATGTATGGGTATTCCAAACATATGTTTGACCTATGGCTTAAAAGCAAAGGAAAACTCAGAAATGTTGTGGGGTTGAAGTATTTTAATGTGTTTGGTCCGGGAGAAGCTCATAAGGGGGACATGAGGAGCATGGTCTCTAAGGCTTTTGAACAGATGAAGTATTGGGAGAAGATCAAACTATTTATGTTTCCTCACGGAGTTAAGAGCGTTAGAGATTTCATCTATATCGATGATGCAATAGATATTACCATGTTTTTTTATAATCATCCTGAAATAAGAGGAATCTACAATGTGGGGTCAGGTAAAGCACGGAGTTGGGATGATCTTGCACAAGCTGTTTGTTGGGTTTTGGATAAGAGGAAATATATTGAACCTATCGATATGCCTGATGAATTGAAGGATTCATATCAGTACGTCACCGAAGCGGATATATCGAAACTTAGAAAAGCAGGGTATAAGAAGCCTATGTTGGAGTTAGAACAGGGAGTGAAAAAATACTTTAATGCTTTGTAGAAGCAGAGTTTTCTGCCGATAAAGATGTATGAACTTCGATGAAAAGAACATAGTTAAAGTCAACCATATGAACTATATGGCAGCGATATATCTGATTCGTTCTACCATGGAGGAGTCAGAGGTTAATAAGGCTGAAGCTGAAACCGATTTTCGCTGTGGAGATCCTGCATGGAAGAGGTTCTTATACAAAGATGGAGACATGTATGTGGGACTCGTTGGCTTGTATATGGAGAACAAAACAAATGGGTGGTTATCCTATTTTGCTGTTCATCCCGATTATCAAGGATTAGGATTGGGAAGATGGTTAATGGGGTGGATAGAGGGCAAAGCGAAAGAGTGGGGGGTAAAGAGGATTTTCATCGAAACATATGATACTGAAGTGTATGAGAGAGCAGTGCAACTATATGAAAAGTTGGGATTTTCTCAATCAGGATATTTGGATGGATTCTATGAGGAGAAAAAAATCTTATATTTCAAGAAGGATTTGCAAAGCGAAAGTATAAGTGTATGATAGTAAAAGTAGAATAGATGCCCGCCTCTGAGGTGGATCTTGGCTTACCTCCTCCTTTCAGCCTTGATCTACCTCTTTTTTTGGCGGTACAATTAACCTTGTCAGGTTAGAAGGGAGTTGTTCCCATGAGAAATTTCATTTTCTACTCATCCCTCAAAAGCCTTGTTATAGGCTGTCAAGAAATTCAAGAGCTTGGCGATTATCATCACATGTCGATGAAACAGTTCCTTAAAGAGGTTGCTACGATCAAAATTAGTGGATCTCGAAGGATGGGGCATACCACAGCTATTGTGCAGTTCTTGATCGAAAGAAACACCCCGGCGGTAGTCCTTTTGCCCAATCATTCGATACTCAGAAACTTCCAAGAACTGTATGCAAAAATGGCTTCAGAAAGCCGCTGGGACCACTTAGTTGCTCCAGAGGTACTTTCATACCAAAACTTCGAGAAATGGGCTACAGGACGAAATATGGGCTTCTACGAGGCTCTCATAGTGGACAACAGCAGTTTTATGTCAGAATCCATGAAAGAACGAATTTACGACATACTTTCGGGAGGATTTTTCACTGATAGCAAGCCCTGTTTTGTAATTTTTGTGCAATAAAGCGAAAAAGTTCTTGACTCAAAGTAGAAAAAACTGTAGAATCCTTTTTCGTTGATAGTAATAAATCGTAAGTTCTGACGAGTTAAGGAGTTATAAGGCACATGTTCGTAATATATGACGACAAGAAGAACAAGGTTCCAATCAAGGTTTGGTTGGACGACAAGAAGGATGTAGAGGATTCCTGTCTTGCACAGGCAGAGATGGTGTCCAATCATCCTGCAATCTTCCATCACTTGGCTCTAATGCCTGATACTCACACCGGCTATGCTCTGCCTATCGGTGGAGTTTGTGCTTTGGATAGGGCAATCTCTCCTTACTTTGTAGGTGTAGATATCGGTTGTGGTATGGGTGCAGTTCGTACTAATCTTTGTGTTGACGATGTTAGCACTGAGCAGATCCGTATGATCCTTGACCACATGAAGAAGCTTGTCCCCGTTGGTGAGGGTCACGCCCATCAGAAGGCACAGGAGTGGGACGAGGGTTTTTTGGGCTATCTCAGGAACGTTGAGAAGGATCCTGATTGGTTGGATGACCATACTTGGCAGCTTGCTGAGAAGAACCTCGGTACGCTCGGTGGTGGGAACCACTTCATCGAGGTTCAGAGGTCAGACATGGGTGATATATGGTTGATGATCCACTCAGGTTCTCGTAACTTGGGTTACAAGATTGCACAGTATTACCACAAGTTAGCAGTTGGCTTCTGTGAGCAGTGGCATTCTGCAATTGTAGATTCCACGCAGGCATTCTTGCCCGCAGATTCTTACTTCGGTGAGAACTATCTGAGGGATATGAAGTTTGCAATGGCATATGCGAAGGAGAATCGTCGTAGGATCATGGCGGCATTCAAGCTATCAGTGTTGCAGTTCTTCCACGATGCAGAGTTTGTTGAGGAGATCAACATACACCACAACTTCGCATCATTGGAGAATCACTACGGTAAGAATGTGTGGATCCACCGTAAGGGAGCTACGTCTGCTAAGAAGGGCGAGTTGGGTATCATCCCCGGCTCCATGGGTACGAAGTCCTACATCGTAGAGGGCAAGGGAAATCCTGAGTCCTATTGTAGCTGTTCCCATGGTGCAGGACGTAAGATGGGGCGTAATGATGCTTCTCGTCGTCTGGATAAGAAGGACTGTGATGCCGCTATGTCTGGAATCGTCTTCGATGGTTTTGGCAAGGCTAAGGGCAAGAAGATGCAGAAGGAGGGCATCCAGTTCGACTTAGGTGAGGCTCCTCAGGCGTATAAGGATATCGTTACTGTAATAAGGAACGAGGCAGACCTTATTACTCCTGTTCGAGAGTTGACTCCTTTGGGAGTTTTGAAAGGATAACGCCCGTCAGTCCAAGTGCTGGCGTGTTTGCCAAGGCCGGTAGGGATTTTTCCCTATCGGCTTTTTTTACGCAGGAAAATAGGAAGAATCGTCGAAGACTTACATATGAATTGGTTTAAGCGATCATGGTACGTTGATAACGACATCGATTACGACAGGGATTCTATCTCTATCTATACTCGTAATCAGAAGGAGTATCATCGCCAACGGATCCTAAGCTATCGCAAGCTGATTCAGAACTATCGTCGTCGTATCATGCAGTATCGAAAGAAGGACGATCATAACAAAGTTCACTACTATCAGAAGAAGATCAATCACTGTGAAAAGAGAATACACTACCATCAAAAGAGAGTATTGTATTATCAGAGGAAGGAAGATCAGGCTCACTTAAAAGAAAAGCAGAAGATCAGGGATATCATCGGTTTGTAAATAAAAAGAGGAATTTCTTTGCTGGGATCGAATGTCTCTATACTGGTAGGATAATAAGACTAATCACTTTATAGCACCCTGAACGAGGGCATGTGCAAATCGACGAGTCTTTTATTACACCTTACTAACCGTGATTTGGAATCACGGTTTTTTTATACATCTCAATGAAAAACAAGGATTCACCCCTCATTCGGCGTATTTATAGAAGAGTGGTAAATGTACCGTGATACCTGAGCGTAATGAAGTTGAGAGTTAAATATGCCTGATATTCTACCTCCCATAGAATCATGGAAAGCGAGGAGCAGATACGGTTTAGACATAACGTTAAGCCTCCCAACTCCCGTTACGATCCCAAAACCAGCATCGGGACAAACATGGGGAGAGTGGACAGAGCTTTTAGTTGGTTCTAACACGGCAGATGATGTCCGCGGCTCTGCGGAGTTTAGAAATTGGCTTGCTCAGGGATTGATTGAAACCACAGGGTACTTACATACACACGATGGTTTATATGAACCTGATCCCGGAGGTACTGCTCCTGATGCAACTCTATGGCACACCCACTACGGTGTAGATATCCTTACTGCTGGACCCACTTCTGATGCTGATGCACTTCATACCCATGCAGGTCTTGTTTCTGATGCAGATTTGGTAGTTCAGGTTCAGAGTATCGTTGATGACTATATAGATTTGGATCTGTATGTTCTCAAGAGTGGAAGCATAACACAACTTTCTGATATTACTTCTACAGGGACAGTTATCGAAGCAGCAATTGCTCAGGCACACGATGAATCTCATACTATAGCAAGTCATAGTGACACTTCTGCTACGGGTGAGAATCTGAATATGCTTACGGATGGAAGCAATGTAGATTGTTTGCATACTCACTCATGGGCAAACATAGTTCCTGAACACAATGATTTAGATGGATTGAATAGTGGTGATTATCTCCACTTGACTGCTGCCCAATATGTCAACTTTGGCACTTTGACGGACGGAAGTAATGCAGATGCTTTGCATACTCACTCAGGTACGGGAGGGGGGACTTTTGACGGAGTTCATAATGATTTGGATGGATTGCAAGGTGGTACTTCTATAGATCCTTCAGCGGATCCGGAATACTACCACTTAAACTACAATGAATATATCAGTCTGATCGGAGGTCCTTCGGTCAACGCTGACGACTACCATACTCATGCTTTTGGTGCTTCGGCAGATGAGATTCCTTTGGGGACCCCGACAGATGGAGATTGGACAGATGGGATAATAACAACTTGGACTCCGACAACTTGGACCGCAGATGCTATCGACGATTTGAACGAAACGATGGGCTATTTAGCACCTGCGGATGCAGGCTCTATGGATGGTCAGACCTTGACTACCACTGGTGTCTCAACTTATACGGGTAGATTGTCGGCGGGTAACACAAACTACCCATCGGGATCTCCTGCCGGTTCTTCATATACAAGAATTATCAATGATGGAACGTTTAATATATTGTCTCCTAATCAATCAACCAGTTTTAATAAAGCAGATGAAGGAGTGCTAAGATATTACATAAATGGCGTTGAGAATGACTCTGTAGATTTGGCTTCTAATTTCGTGGAGGGGGAGAGAGATGGAACTCAGAGTACAACTCCTTGGGTTGGTTCGGCAGGGAATTTATCAGTCACTCTTGTAACATGGTATAATAGTTTTCCCGCATGGCAAAGAGGGAATGCAACGATGTATGTTGTTCCCGGAGATCTAAGACAGGGATACAACTATTTTGATTTGAAACATGATTTAGGCACGGATCAAGACGCCTCTACTTTAGAATTTTTCTATGACACTGATGCGGGATCTGATCCTTCTGTTAATACCCCAACAGTGACAGAAAATACTAAAGTAACAAAATGGCTATCAGGGATAGATCACTATTATAGAGGAAGCACCTTCGATGTGGATGTAATAGGGAGCGACTGTTTCGATAATGTATATCACTCTGCTCCTTACATATTAAGAATTAGAGATCTTACAGATACGACCATTGATACTACTAACATAGATTATGATGATGCAACGGTTACGGGTCTTTCGAATCCACCTGTCATAGGGGAGACGATGACTGTGACTAATAAACTTATCACTATTCGCAGTGCTCAGGTGAGAAGTATTAATGCGAGATACGATGTAACCCCGTCAGATCCTTATGGAGATTACACAAGTCAAGAGAGTGCAAGTGCAAATAGGTTAGTTGATGCCTACACTACCACATCAACTGATGTTTATGAATACTTTGATGATGAGAATAGGCGTTTGCCTGCTGGGGCATATGATAGCGTTCCCGGAGCTATAACAGGTCAATGGACAAGTTCTACTGCTTTAACAAATGGACAGACTCAAGTTTTCAATGGCAGGCTTTATTATCCTACTATTGATTTTACTTCAGGTTATTTGCCTACTCAAGGTGCGGGAAGGGATTACTCAGGCTTTAGTGGTAATCAAGTATATTATCGAGCATTCTATGATAATGGAAATCCTCACAGTTCGGGACAATTAGAGTTAGGTAACTTGTCAAATTCTGATGTTGGGGCTGTAGGGAATGGGAATATAAACGTTGAGATAAAAGTCCCCACTGAAACAGGATGGTTGGATTTGGGGACTGCTTATGATTCAGGAACGTTTACCGGCTCAGATGGAGACGGGTGCAGGACGAGTCAAAGCGGAGATGACTGGAGTTGGACTTGTGGAACATTCACCACAGGAAATTCAGGATATATGATTATTGTGAGAGTTACATTTAGAAATTCGAATACATACATAACCCAAATTAGGGAGTTAGGATGGTAAGCCATGGGGCTATCTGAAGATTCTAAAACTTCCATTGGGTTTAAGAAAATCATTTCTAAAGACCATCGTTTAACTACGAAGGAATGGTATGAGGAAACTGATGGCGGAGGAATGAATATCCACGCATCGGACGTGTGGACGGAAGATGTCCCATCTACTCCTCCTGTGGAGAACACTGATATAGTAGCCTGTTATATAGACGGCTCAAATACCGAAGGTCCTCTCAAGTTAACTCTTGATATTTCTGTGCCTGACAACAAAGGATGGGCAGCAGGAACGGCAGGCACATATGCAGGCGATGTCCTTGGCAACAGTAGGTTACGAGGATGGATCCCCCCAAAATATGGTCAAGGTTATACCGTTCAGTTATTTCAAGATGATGGAACAGGTCTTGCTCCGGGAAGTCAGATTTTTACTACTGATGCGATGGAGTGGTTCTTTGACTATGATACGGGTTATCTTGCTATTCAGAATACACATTCTTATACTACTCCTTTCTGGATTAAGGCTTATAGATATGTAGGTAACACTGTTAAAGATGATTTGGATTATATCCTTAATCCAAGTTTATTCGGAGGGGGAGGAACCGGAGAAGCTGGTACGTCGGGTAGTTCAGGTACATCAGGTCAGGATGGTGCTTCTTTTACGGTTGATGCACAAGGTCCCGCTGAGGATATTTGTTTATATCTCGATGAGTCTAATGGTTTTAGTTTCCTCGACACGAACAACGGTTTACTTTATTTTCGTAATAGTGTTTCTTACAATCCAAGTGTAGATCCTCTCCCCTCTGATTGCACCCAAATCTATTGGGGAGATCCTATCCCGTTTGGAAGAGGAGAGGATGGAACTTCAGGTACTTCAGGCACATCGGGATCCTCAGGCACGTCAGGAACGAGTGGCAGTTCTGGAACATCGGGTACTTCGGGTTCTTCAGGAACAAGCGGAACTTCGGGAAGTAGTGGAACATCAGGCACAAGTGGAAGCTCAGGAACCTCAGGTACTTCCGGCTCATCGGGAGATGCAGGAACGTCGGGATCTTCAGGTACTTCAGGCACAAGTGGAAGCAGTGGAACATCGGGGACAAGTGGAAGCTCAGGAACCTCAGGTACATCAGGTTCTTCAGGAACAAGTGGAAGTTCGGGTGATGCAGGCACAAGTGGAAGTAGTGGAACCTCAGGAACATCGGGTTCTTCAGGCGATGCAGGAACGTCAGGATCATCAGGTACTTCAGGAACGAGTGGTTCTTCTGGCACAAGTGGAAGCTCAGGTACATCGGGTACGAGTGGAAGTTCAGGCACAAGTGGCTCGTCAGGGACCTCAGGCACAAGCGGAAGTTCAGGTGATGCAGGAACAAGTGGAAGCAGTGGCACTTCGGGGACCTCAGGTTCTTCAGGTGATGCTGGTACTTCGGGATCATCAGGCACAAGCGGTTCATCAGGAACTTCAGGCACATCAGGATCTTCGGGTACTTCAGGAACAAGTGGTAGTAGTGGAACTTCAGGTTCGTCAGGTACTTCAGGCACAAGCGGCTCATCAGGAGATGCTGGAACTTCGGGTTCATCAGGGACCAGCGGAAGTAGTGGCACGTCAGGAACCTCAGGTTCTTCAGGCACATCAGGAACAAGCGGTAGTTCAGGAACGTCAGGAACTTCGGGTAGTTCGGGTACGAGTGGTTCATCAGGAACGTCAGGAACTTCAGGAAGTTCAGGTACTTCTGGCTCGTCGGGAACGTCAGGCACAAGTGGTTCATCAGGAGATGCAGGGACTTCTGGTTCCTCAGGAACAAGTGGAAGCAGTGGGACATCAGGCACTTCGGGGTCTTCAGGGACAAGTGGCACTTCGGGAAGCTCAGGGACCTCAGGCACAAGTGGAAGTAGTGGGACTGCCGGTTCTTCAGGAACTTCGGGAACAGGAGCAACCTCAGTAAGAGCAATTTCAATAGAAGAAGCTCCTCATAGAGATTACATACAATGTTACTTAGAAGATGATCCTTCAATTATAGTAGATGTATACTGTGAGATAGTTAATTACGATGGTTCAGGAACAGGCTATCTTGATGAAGCTGTTCCAAGATTAGAGACGGGGACAGAATTATGGATCGTTGAAAAAGACGGAGTATGGTATTCAACGGATATCTTCCAATCTTCACAAGGTGAGATATGTCTTCCTGATCTTTGTGATGTTGATCCTAACATCAATCCAAATAACCAAGATGTATTAAGATATAGCACTGCTTCTCAGCAATGGGAAGCTGCTCCCGGAGCAGCGGGAACATCAGGTTCCTCAGGTACTTCAGGAACATCAGGTTCCTCAGGAGACGCCGGAACATCAGGTTCTTCAGGAACGAGTGGCACTTCTGGTAGTTCAGGTACAAGCGGGACCTCAGGTTCTTCAGGAACTTCGGGCAGTAGTGGAACCTCAGGAACAAGCGGTTCATCAGGCACTTCGGGTACATCAGGTTCATCAGGTACTTCAGGAAGTTCAGGAACGAGTGGTACTTCGGGTTCTTCAGGAACGAGTGGCACTTCTGGTAGTTCAGGTACAAGCGGGACCTCAGGTTCTTCAGGTACTTCGGGTAGTAGTGGCACTTCAGGTACAAGCGGCTCAAGTGGAACAAGTGGTAGTTCAGGAACATCAGGTACGAGTGGCAGCAGCGGGACTTCAGGAAGCTCAGGAACAAGTGGGACTTCAGGAAGCTCAGGAACAAGTGGGACTTCAGGAAGCTCAGGAACAAGTGGAACTTCAGGAAGCTCAGGAACGTCGGGTTCATCGGGAACTTCAGGGACAAGTGGCTCTTCAGGGACAAGTGGAACAAGCGGTAGTTCAGGTACTTCAGGAACAAGCGGTAGTTCAGGAACTGCTGGAAGCTCAGGCACAAGTGGTACTGATGGAGCTTCATTCTCTGTTGATGCTCAAGGTGGGGCGGATGAGATATGTTTATATCTTGATGAGCCTGAGAACTTTAGTTTCCTTGACACCGATAATGGTCTTTTATATTTCCGCAACGATGTCTCCTATAATCCAAGTATAGATCCTCTACCTTCTGATTGCACTCAAATTTATTGGTTTGATCCAATCCCATTTGGAAGAGGAGAGGATGGTACAAGCGGTACTTCGGGAACAAGTGGTTCCTCAGGTACATCGGGTACTTCCGGAAGTTCGGGCACAAGTGGAACTTCCGGTAGTAGTGGAACATCGGGCACAAGCGGAAGTAGTGGGACCTCTGGAAGTTCAGGTACTTCGGGAACATCGGGTTCTTCAGGGACATCCGGCACAAGTGGCTCGTCAGGAACTTCAGGTTCTTCAGGAACGGCTGGAACTTCCGGTAGTAGTGGAACTTCAGGCACAAGTGGAAGTAGTGGAACTTCAGGAACTTCAGGTTCTTCAGGAACGAGTGGTAGCTCAGGAACATCAGGGACCTCAGGTTCTTCAGGAACATCGGGGACTTCTGGATCGTCGGGAACAAGTGGCTCATCGGGAACTTCAGGTACATCGGGTTCATCAGGAACCTCAGGCACATCAGGTTCTTCAGGTACGAGTGGTAGTAGTGGAACTTTTGGTACGTCAGGTTCATCAGGCACAAGTGGGACTTCGGGTAGTTCAGGAACAAGCGGCACTTCGGGGTCTTCAGGAACGTCAGGGACGAGTGGAAGTAGTGGAACCTCTGGAAGCTCAGGTACTTCGGGAACATCCGGTTCTTCAGGTACTTCGGGAACCAGCGGCTCGTCAGGCACTTCAGGTTCGTCAGGGACGAGTGGAACAAGTGGAAGTAGCGGAACGTCAGGGACGAGTGGAAGTAGTGGAACGTCAGGGACGAGTGGAAGTAGTGGAACATCAGGAAGCTCAGGAACTTCGGGGACATCAGGTTCATCAGGCACTTCGGGGACTTCAGGCTCATCAGGTACTTCAGGCACAAGTGGAAGTAGTGGGACCTCAGGAACTTCAGGTAGTTCGGGAAGCTCAGGACTATTCGGAGGGAATAGTCAAAGATGGACTTATTCTAATTCTACCACAGCACCTCCCGAAAACAATTCTATTCGCCTAAGCAGCACAACATTGAGTAGTGTCAATACGATATGGATGGATGATCAGAACTCTGATGGTAATAACGTAAGTGATTGGCTTGATACTTTTCAGACCTCTGCTGATGCATCTGCTTTAGTTATTAGGGTATTTGATGAATATGATACTAATAATTTTGGGGTATATTACGGTACAAGTTTTAACACAGCCACAGATGTAAATGGCGATTACACTTTCTTCGGAGTGGTCTATATCTCTTCTAATGATTCATTTACCAATGGGAACAATATTGTTGTCACTATGACGGAAAATGGAACTTCAGGTTCATCAGGCACGTCAGGGTCATCAGGGACTTCAGGAACATCAGGTTCATCAGGAACAAGTGGTACGTCGGGTTCATCAGGCACTTCAGGTTCATCAGGCACTTCGGGTTCATCAGGTACGAGCGGGACATCAGGTTCATCAGGAAGTTCAGGCACAAGCGGCTCTTCAGGAACTTCGGGTTCATCGGGTACGAGTGGAACTTCGGGAAGCTCAGGAACTTCAGGAACTTCGGGTTCATCAGGTACGAGTGGGACATCAGGTTCTTCAGGCACAAGTGGTACATCGGGGTCTTCAGGTACGTCAGGTTCCTCCGGAACATCAGGGACAAGTGGTAGTAGTGGGACTTCGGGATCTTCAGGCACATCGGGCACAAGCGGTATTGACGGTGTTACTCCAGAAGATGTGATTTATTTAGCTGATGCAGATATTATAAAATATGGAAGTCTTGATTCAGGGACTGTTGAAGATACTTGGACAGCTAATGATGGAAATACTTATGATCTTTCAGAGACAAATACTACACCCGGTTTCGATCTTCGCTTTGTTTATTACGGAGTTGAAACATTTAACAGAGTTGTTTACAGAGTGAATTATACTCCCGAAGCATCAACTCATAGTTTTCAAATCCAAATATTAAATGTAGCAACTGGACAATGGGATCTTCTTAGGCAGATCGATGGGGGTTTGCCAGATTATACTAACTATGAAGATATTATCATCAATGATACTGTTTACATAGACACAGGCAGTCCTTCGGCTCCAAATCCATCTGCTGAAGATAATGTTGTTAAAATAAGATTCTATCATCCTGCGAATGGAAATGCTTCACATGATTTCTTTGTAGACTATGCTGTTGTACAGTATTCGATTGGCGGAGCAGCAGGCTCTCCCGGCTCATCAGGAACCTCAGGCACAAGTGGTTCATCAGGTACAAGCGGTTCATCAGGTACGTCAGGAAGTAGTGGAACCTCAGGAACCTCAGGAACCTCAGGAACCTCAGGTAGTTCAGGTACTTCAGGCTCATCGGGCACATCCGGCACAAGTGGTTCTTCAGGCACAAGTGGGACATCAGGTTCTTCAGGCACAAGCGGTTCATCGGGTACAAGTGGGACCTCTGGAAGCTCAGGCACATCAGGAACAAGCGGTAGTTCAGGCACAAGTGGTTCATCTGGCACAAGTGGTTCATCAGGTACTTCAGGAACGTCAGGAAGCTCAGGGACAAGCGGATCATCGGGCACTTC
>Ga0180438_10003557_pt1 | contig 23448 bp, 16 predicted proteins | sample SS_ome_12_FD_132455 | JGI IMG/M metagenome (GOLD analysis project Ga0180438, IMG submission 132455) | Hypersaline lake sediment archaeal communities from the Salton Sea, California, USA - SS_3_D_2 metaG | ecosystem: Environmental > Aquatic > Non-marine Saline and Alkaline > Hypersaline >...
TAGATGTACACGCCAACAGACGGTGTGGTCGTACCACCTCCCGCGGGTGAGACTGCCATTGTCAAGTACCGTGTATTATCCTCTTCGTAAGAGCCGGTGTCGCAGGAGGAACCCTGCGGGCGCAGCACGCCGCGCTGGTCGGTATCCACACCCACAGCGCAGGTCACGAAGTCGATAGCCGGGCTGCCCGTTAGCAGGGCGTGGGTGGGGGTGGTGCCGGGCGCGTTCGGCCACAGTGCATCCAGCAGCGGGTCGATCGGAGTCACGTTATCGCCAACCTGGTCGCTCGCGTCCCAGGAAATCGATGAGCCCGTACTGTCACCGATCAGGTTGCCCCCCAGGGAGGTCAGGGTTCCTTGCGGAAAGGCGGTAAATCTGAATACATCGGGCGACGGAGTGTTCACCGTCGCCAGGTCCACGTTGCCGGCAACGATGCTGTTCTGGAGCTGGACGATTCCATAAGCGTAGCTGTTGATTCCCCCACCGCCGACTCCGCTGGTGTCCCCGTTTGCGGTGTTGCCGGTGACGGTGCAATGATTGAGGCTGACTGTGGCATATGCCGAAGCATAGATACCTCCGCCAATGTTATTGGTCACGTTACCGCTGACCGTGGAGTTGACCAGAGTCGTTGAGCTCCCAGTCTCAGACGTACCGCCCGCGTAGATGCCAGCGCCCGAAGCGGAGCCCGTGGCCTGGTTCTGCATGACTGTGCAGCCGTTTAGAGTCAGAACCCCTCTCTCGTTCGCTATCCCGCCGCCGTTTATGGTTGCGCTGTTGCCCGGGCCGATCACGCAGTCGTTCATGCTCAGCGTGACGTGGTGTCCGAGGTAGATGCCACCACCTATATCCGCATAGCCTTCTTTAATGGTCAGCCCTGATACCGTCACGCTATAGTCATCGTAAGCGTCGGGGAAGCGTAAAACGCGGCTGAGGTTATCACCGCTGATGGCAAGCTGGTCCGCGCCAGGTCCGGTGATCGTCAGGTCCTTGTCGATCACGATCTGGCTTCCTGTCAGTGTGATCGTGGCGGGAGTCGTCAGGTCGAAATCGATATGGTCGCCGGTGGCAGCGTTAGCCACCGCCTCGCGCAGGCTGCAGTGGGTGGTGTCACAGTTTCCATCTGTAGTATCGTTTGTCGCGTTGACGGTCCAGGTCGTTGGTGCCGCGAGAGCTTCCGGCGCAGGGAGCATCCCCACCAGCAGTACGATAATTATTGATAATTTCATTAACTGTTTCATCTAATTCTCCTTCCTCAAAATAAATTCAGGTGAGATTCCAACCAACTCAAATAATCCTGGTGGTTATCCAAACTCGTTAACCTTCCAAAAATTGTGTTCAGAATCTCCACCTTTCCTGGTCCCGTTTTTCTCCACCTTCTTCTGCACACGTGCTCCAAACTCTGACTTTTCTGCTCTCACTGTTCAAGCCTCGTAAGCGACTCCACGATTTCTTTGACCCGTTCCAGGGTGAGCGAGCTGGTTTCCTGCCCGGCGATCAGCACAGCCCGGTTGGTTTCCACATCCAGACCGATCAGCAGCAGGTGCGGGTTTTCAAACAGCAAGGGAAGAATGGCGCTTTCGGATGCGCTGTCCAGATCATAGATCAGTACATCCAGGTCACAATCTACCGCACGGGCTGCAGCCTCTCTCCACGAGGTCTCGTGGATGACGTGCAGGTTCGGGCTTTGTTCCAGGCTGTTTGCCACCAGCGTCAGCAGCATCGATTTGCCGAATAATAAAACCGTGCGGTCTTCCACAGATCCATATTACGACGGGCTCCCGCCCCTGGCTACTCTGCCCGGGTATAAAAAAAGGATAGTCTCGCGCTCTTGCTGAGACTATCCCCGGGGATAGGATAACCGATTATTTTTCATTGCCAAGCAGATTTCACGGTAAGTATTCTCCCCCAATTGTCAATGGAAGAACTCTCCGGTGTAATCAACGCTCCCGGTGATGAAACCCGGTTGGAATTTTTACCAGTCGAACAAACCGCTGCGCAACGCGTACGCCACAACCTGCTCCCTGTTTTTGAGGTGCAGGCGTTTAAGGATTTCCCCCATGTGGTATTTGACCGTGTTCTCACTTATATGCAGCGTTGATCCAACCTCTTTGTACGTTAACCCCTCAGCGATCAACTCAAGGATTTGAAGCTGTCGCGCGGTCAGCTCCACCTGGGATGCCTCAGCCTGGTTTGTTGCTGCTCCCTTTGCGATTCCGGTAGATGGATCGCTTCCAGGGCTGTCAATCACAGCGCCTGAACCACTCTCAGGTGCTGGTAACACCTGCATGTCACGTTCAAGCTGGTTGGACTGCCTGACAAACTCCGAAAGCACGCGGGTGGAGAGCTCGCGCGAAAGCGGGGCTTCCCCCCGGGCGAGCCCCTCCAGGTAGCTGAACAATACATTGGGCTTCAGGTTCTTGAGCAAATACCCGCTGGCGCCGCTCTTGAGCGCCTCAAACAGGTCGGCTTCCTGTGCGGAGGTGGTCAGCATCACGATCTGGATTTCTGGAAGGTTCGCCTTGATCAAGCGGGTGGCTTCTAACCCGTTGCAGTTCGGCATGCGAACGTCCATCAGGATCAGGTCCGGTTGCAGCTCGCGCGCAAGCCGCAATGCTTCCAGCCCATCGTATGCCACACCCACCACTTCATAACCGCCGGCCTGAAGAAGGTTCTGCAAACCTTCCGCGAACAAGCCGTGATCATCCGCAATCAAAATCCTCATGCTTTGTCCCTGTTTCCATTTATTGTCAGTGGGGCATTAACATCGATGCGCATTCCCATCGTCGGCGAGGAAGTATAGCTGATTTCCCCCCCAATTCGAAGAGCGCGCTGCCGCATCACCTGTAATCCGAATTGATTTTCACCGCTGGGCTTCACTGTTGGGTCATAACCGACCCCGTCATCGCTAATCGACATCAATAATTGTCCATCACTGGCAGCCAGCTCCACACTGACCTTACTTGCGCCCCGGGCATGCTTGCGCACATTCACCAGCGCTTCCTGGGCGATGCGGATGAGCTGCACTGCAACCGGCGGAGACATCCGGTTCGCATCAAAACAATCCTCGCTGACTCCCCTAATTTCCAGGCAAGCAGGTATGCCGGTCTGCCCCTCAAAACGCCCCAGGATCTGGCGCAGGGTGACGCAAAAATTTTCCGCCGGCAGGTTGACGGCAAGCAGGTCTCCGATGAGACCGCGTGTGTCGTCCTGAATCTGGCCAGCAGCTTCTGTCAGGCGCTCCAGGCTGGCTTGGGCAGCCTTGCTTTTATTCGCCCGCATGAGAACCTGGGCAGTTTGGGCTTGCAAATTCAAGAATGCCAGGTCTTGAGCAATATTATCGTGCAGCTCGTTAGCCAGCTGCTCGCGCTCCTGAAGAGTCGCCTGTGCCCACATCTGTTCAATGATTTCTTCCTGGGCTTGCTTTTGTTCAGTCACATCGTGTAGCAGCAGCATACGGCCAACATCCAGCCCGTGCCAATCCTTCAAGGGTGAGATTTCCAAATTGTAATGGCGGACATCCACATCTGTCCTTAGGCTGAACTCGATTTCAGTCTCACTTTGATCAGCCAGCAGCGTATCCGGGTTTAACGGCAGCAGGTCCCAGATAAGCTTCCCCACCGCTTGTTCTTCAGGCATATGCAGAATACTTTCTGCAGCCGGATTCAAGCTGACCACCCGTCCGTGGGTATCCAGCACCAGCATGCCGGTATGCAGCTGTTCGATGGCATTCTGGCGAGCCAGGCGAGCCGGGTCCAGGATGCGGAAGCCGAACAGGGCGACAGCATAAACGGAGGACTGAATCGCAAGCAAATACACAATGAGCAGTTCGTTGGAATGGATCGAGTCAGTGATCTTGAGCATATACAACAAACGCGCAATAATCTGGCCGGTCAGCATGATCGCTGCGGGCCATCGGTGCTGCGGGGAGCGCAGGAATAACCAGACCAAGACAATAATATTTACGATGCCTAATGCAAATCCGAATGTTATAAAAACCCAGTTAACCAATCCGCGCAGGGGTTTAACCGAGCCGTCAAAAGTAAAACCTCCCCAGATCAGGAGATGAAGGTTATTGGTCAGGACCAACCCCCAATATAAGAGCGTAGGGATCGCCAGCAAAACCAGGTTGCGGCGGGTCAGCCAACGCCCGGGCCAGGCGTATTCCAGGATAAAGCAAGTAAAAGCAGTAACCGTGGGCAGCTGCCACACAGCCTGAAATTTGACCCACAAGATCTTGGTGGGGACTTCTACCGCGACAATTTCCATAAAAGCGCCGGCGATCCATAAGGCGGCGAACAGGCAGCCAACGCTAAAAGGCAGAGAACCCGATACCCTGCGCTGCCGCCAACCATAAATGGCAAGTGCAACCATAAAGATGAATGTAATCAAAGGAAGCCACAGGGAGGGGCTGAACGAATAATTCCCGTTCATGAAACGGTGCCCTCCTGCCTAAGGCAGGCCGCTGGTATGGGTGGAGAATAAGCTTGTGGAGTGCAGATATTTCGAATATGTGGGTCTTCGTATGCACCATCCAACCTGTCCAGTCTACAGGCGCTGGTTTTCAGCCAACGAAACCAGGGCAAATGCATATGTTGTGAAGTTTGATTCAATTGGGCGTGGGGGATTGGTTCACTTATAACAGTAACCAGCAAGGCGAAGGGAGAGAAGAAGCGGTTCTGGACCATCGGGGATTGTTTTTGAAATGCAAGGACCAGAGAACATTAATAATTTATGATAGTGAAAATTATAACATAAGGATCATCCATTGGATATATGTACTAAAGTACCACAGTCCAATCATTTTACGGTATCCAGCAGGAGAATGACCAGAGATGCATCCACAAACAGCTTAAGGCAGCTATACGATTTTATTGAATTTTCTCAGTAACTTTTCAGGTGAATCCCACCAAATAACAGGTAAAATTTTTAGCAATAAGGTCTAATTTATCCCGTCAGCACATAAACCCTATGAATATCACAAAGTTTATTTATTACCTATCATTCATTGTCCTGATTTTTTCTGTGGGCTGCAGCGCCTCAGGAGAAAGCGAGACAGGTGGACATGCTGGCAGCGCTGCTGCCGCACAAGCAGCGATTACACTGGTCCCACCTAAAGGATCGCTTGAATCTCCAACGGTGAACCTGCCAGCGACCAACCCCCCTCTCTCAACCGCACAACCCGCCACCACAATGCAGGTTCCTACACAAACCATAACGGAAATAACCGAAACGCCTACCCCGGTTGAAACAGAACCCATCTTTGAAGTCGGACAGGAGCTCACCCTGCAGTACTTGCGTGATTTACAGATCACTGGCAGTGAGATCACCTTCGAGCAGGAACTGGATACCACCGCCGGCTATACCCGCCACCTTGTCAGCTATATTTCGGAAGGCAATAAAATCTACGGCTTACTGACCATCCCCCGGGTGGAACCGCCCGATGGCGGTTTCAAAGCCATCATATTCAACCACGGCTATATCCCTCCGGTAAACTACCGCACCACGGAAGGTTATACGGCTTATGTGGATTACCTGGCGAAGAACGGTTTTGTGGTTTTTAAGATCGATTACCGGGGACACGGGCAGTCACAGGGAGAACCAAATGGAACCTACTTCTCTCCCGGTTACACCATCGATGCCATCACTGCCCTTAAGAGCCTGCAGCGAATGGATTTCATCGACCCGCAGGGCATCGGCATGTGGGGACACAGCATGGCCGGCAACCTGGTGTTGCGGGCAATGCTGGTCGAACCGGATGTCAAAGCCGGTGTGGTCTGGGCTGGAGCGGTATACAGTTATGACGACTTTGAAAAATTCAGGATTGACGACAACACTTACCGCCCACCGGTCAACCAGGACGGCACCCCCCGCAGGAGAAGGTCGCAGGAGATATTCGATACCTACGGCCGTCCCAACAGCCAGGTGGATTACTGGCGGGCGGTTTCCCTGACGGAGAACATCAATCTGCTCGAGAGCCCGCTGCAGCTGCACCACGCCCAGGATGATCCTGTGGTCAATATCGGCTACTCCAACGAGCTGGCAGCGGTACTGCAGCAAAATAACAAGGTTTATGAATTCTTCAATTACGAAGGAGGGGGGCACAACATCGTCTCACCATATTTCGAACAGGCTATGCAGCGCACGGTGGAATTTTTCCAGAACAACTTGTAAACGGTAGAAGCGCAGGCATCGCAAGAATTCTCATTTCATGATGGAAAATATCCTGTCAGCTGTGTAAGCGCGCGTATCAAAAACAGCTGCTGCGATTCCGTTTTCGGTTTTTTAGAAACCTGGTAAGCGCATACCCACTACATGAAAATAAATAACTGCGAAGTCCAGCGGAGCAGTCTTCCTATTGGCGCGTGAGGGGGATTGCTGCACCTCCGGTATCCTCAGGTTCGTTATTATTCCCGAGTATACCGTGTGGTGCAGCACTTTCATCCAATCAATCTCTCTTTTTGCAAAAGTGGGGGATTGCTTCGGCTTTTCAAGCCTCGCAAATCCCAAAGAGTTCAAAAGATATCGTAAAAGGATAAAGTAATTTCCACAATATATTCACATCGCCTTCACATTTTCTTCACACCTGCTTTTTATACTTACGCCTGCGAATATCGCAATAAACGCAACTGCAATCAGAACGAAAGGAGAAAATATGTTTAAGAAAATTATTATCGGTATATTGTTAATCACTGTGGTGGGTGCTGCCGGCGCAGCTTTTGTATACCAATCTCACGCACAGGAATCAGAACAAACAGCAGCCGAGCCAGAACCCATTCTTCAGCACGAAGGCAATCAGGCAGACCAGCAAAGCGAACCGCAATCAGGAGAACCGCTTACAGCCGCTGAAGGACCGATTGGCGAACTCTGGCAGCAGGCAGGAACCATCACGGACTTGGATAATTCCGGCATCCAGTTCTCACTGCAAGATGGGGAAAGTGTTTTTATCGAATTGGGTCCAGCGGATTACTGGCAGAACCAGGGTGTGGACTTCCAGGTTGGGCAGCAATTAATTGTAAAAGGCACGATCAATGAGGGAGTTGTGCACGCTTCCCAGCTAACGCTTCCCGATGGTCACACGCTGATGCTGCGATCTGAAACCGGCCAGCCATTGTGGAGCGGCGGCGTTCAGAACCGCCAGGGTCAAAATGCCGGCGGTATAGATGGAGAGCACACCCCCGATCCAAAAGCCCAGGTGGATGATTGGATCACGATTGAGGGGTCCTTGACCGCTTTCCAAAGCGGAAGTATGACGATAACTACACCACAAGGTGAAATGATTGCTTTCAAAACCGGACAACCGCGCTTTTTTACAGACCAGGATGTATATTTCCAGGTAGGAGACAAAATCAAGGTCTTAGGTTTCTATGAGAATGACCAGCTCATGGCTGGAGAAATCACCCAGGTAGCAACCGGCTTACGCGTAATGCTGCGTGACCCCAATGGACGTCCATTATGGGCTGGCGCCGGCAACGGCAAAGGGTATGGGGGCGGTAATGGTAATGGCAGAAATGGCAATGGTGGTAACGGCATGGGCGGTGACAGCAACGTTGGTAACAGCAACGGAGCTAACGGTAATAGCGCATAAAGAACGTTCAGAATACTCTCTGAATCTTTCGAAGGGGAGGAATAATTCTCCCCTTCATTCGTTTTGAATACATCGAGGAAGACCATGACCGAAAAACAAACCTCATCCCCCGAAAACAATCATTTTCTAGCCCGCGTGTACCGCTCCATACAGCGCGACCGTTTGCCGCCCAGCGATGACCGTGGTCGAATGAAAATCGTGATGAACAGTCTGGTCCTGCACATCCATCCGGCAAAAGTCTCCAGCGCCTCTTTGAAATTTACCTACACCTTTGGCTTGGGAGGACTGCTGCTTTTACTGGGGAGCATCCTGGCAGTAACGGGAATAATGTTAATCTTCGTTTACACGCCTTCACCGGATGCCGCTTACGAAAGCATGCTCGCTTTACGGACTGAAATCCCATTCGGCAACCTTGTCCGCAACCTTCACCACTGGTCGGGAAACCTGATGGTTGTCGTTGCAGTCCTGCACCTGCTGAGAGTTTTTTATACAGCCGGTTTCACCCGCCCGCGGGAGTTCAACTGGGCGATGGGGATTACGCTGCTTCTGCTCATCACTGCCGCAAACTTCACTGGTTACCTGCTGCCCTGGGACCAATTAGCATACTGGGCTGTGACTGTTGGCACAAGCCTGCTGGATTACGTTCCCCTCATCGGTAAACCTGTGATTGGTTTACTGTTGGGAGGACCTGAAGTTGGCGCGGCAACCCTGACAAATTTCTACGGCTTGCACATCGCTTTGATCCCGCTGGCCATATTTGCCCTAGTATCTTTCCACATCTGGCGGGTGCGCAAGGACAAAATTACCGTCCCGAGGCAGGTCAACCAGGAAGCGAACACTGAAAAAGTGACCACAGTTCCGCATTTAGTAAGCATTGAATTTGTATTCGCCTTATTATGGCTGGCGATTCTGATTGCATGGTCTACATTCATCAACGCCCCGCTCGAAGAGGCCGCCAACCCCACCCACAGCCCCAATCCGGCTAAAGCAGCCTGGTACTTCATGGGTTTTCAGGAGCTTCTGCTGCATTTCCACCCGGTTTTTGGGGCGATAATCATCCCCGGCCTGAGTCTTTTAGCGCTGCTGCTCCTGCCTTACCTGGATCAAGATATGAATACCGCCGGTATCTGGTTCCGCTCAATTAGCGGCCGCTGGATGGCTCTGGTCAGTTTCATCATAGGTGCGGCTGGAACATATTTATTTGTAATCCTGGATGAGTACTGGCTGGATTTACCCGGCTGGCTTCCGTTCCTGCCCAGTTATATCAGTAATGGATGGATACCGCTGGCAGGAATAGCGCTGCTCCTGATCGGGTATTACGAACTGATTAAATCCCTGGGAAACACAAACTGTGAATCCCGGCAGGCTCTGTTTACGCTGCTGTTTTCGTCTTTTTTCACCCTCACGCTGATCGGAATCTTTCTGCGGGGGGAGGGTATGGCGTTGATTATTCCCTGGAGTTAATTTATGTCAAGATTAAACCTATCCCGTCGCGATTTTATCAATCTTGGGTGGGGCGCCATGGGCGCTCTTGTATTAACAGAGTTCTCGCTCGCCGGACTGCGTTTTCTTTCGCCGCGTGCTGTTGAAGGTGAATTCGGCGGTGAGTTCAACCTCGGTTCCCACGACCAATACCCGTCCGGAAGCGTCACTCCGGTCGAAGCCGGCCGCTTCTATTTGGTGCGCCTGCAGGACTCTGGATTGCTGGCTGTTTACCAGCGCTGCACGCATCTGGGCTGCGCGGTCCCTTTCGACCATAAATCCGGACAATTCGTTTGCCCCTGCCACGGATCTGTATTTACCATGGAAGGGGACGAGCTCAACCCGCCAGCGCCGCGCCCTTTAGATTTGTTCCAAGTATCCATCAATGGTACCGGTGAAATTATTATCGACACCAGTTCTCCCGTACAGCGCGACAAGCCCGGCCCGGATTTTATCGTTTATGTCTGAGGACAGATTATGACCAACACATTGAAATTCACGGGGATATTCTCAACCTTACTGATTTTGATCATACTGCCGTTGTATACATGGTTGGAACCAGAACAGCAAGAAGAACTGTTAACCGATTTTCAAAACAACGCTGTCCAGAGCGCTGCCGAGAATTACGCACACAATTGCACGGTTTGCCATGGCGCCTCAGGCGAAGGGATTGGCGAAAATCCCCCCCTGAACAGGACTGCTGTCAGCATGATGTCCGAATCGGATCTCTCAAAAGTGATCTCCCGCGGCCGCGACGGCACCCAGATGGCTGCCTGGGCTATTGAAGAAGGCGGTATATTCAGCAATTCGCAAATAAAGGACTTTGTGATCTTAATCCAGAATGGCAACTGGGAATTTGTGGAAATGCGCGTCGCCGACCTGGGTCTGACACCGCCCGAAGTAATCGAGATGGAAGTTTCGCATGAAATGCTTGCCTTCGTGGCAGCCCTGCCGGGTGGAGAGAACCTGGCGGCAGGATTGCAGGTATATGCAGAAAATTGTTCTGCCTGCCACGCCGCCAACGGCGCCGGTACAACCATCGCGCCTGCAATTGACTCCGCTGACCTGCGCGCAACGCCAAAAGAAGAAATCATCAAGCTCATCAACAACGGCGTGCCAGGCACTTTGATGGCAGGCTGGCAGAACATTTTAACGCCTGACCAGGTCAATGCGGTCGCCGGTTTAATCTTGCACTGGCCGGAGTTAGCGCAAACCGGGATCGAATTTCCGCAGGTGCAGGTCATGAGTATCCCAACTTCGCCCAAGCTGATCGATGACGGCAGACAGCTCTTCAATATCGCCTGTAAATCGTGCCACGGTACGGATGGTTATGGAACCCGCATGGCTCCTGCTGTGAACAACCAAATCTTCCTTTCAGAAACCCCCGACGAAGCGATTTACCAGATCATTGCAGGGGGTGTGCCGGGCACCATGATGCCCGCCTGGGGAAGTCGGCTGACCGACTCTGATATCCAATCCCTGGTGGCTTTCCTGCGCAGTATGGAGCCTTCGGCTCCAGCGATAATCCCGCCGATCCTGGAACCATGAATCATCCCTGGTGGTCCGGGAAGGATTCAACCACCATTTATCGCGTTTTGTTATGGATTTAGATATCCAGGGTTTTCAAAAATCGAGTTTGTTGCGGGTACAATTGGTTTTCATGATGCATATGCGGTCATGTCACTTCAGCCTGGGTCAAGATTGTTATGCAGGTATCCTGCCGCGCTACAATTAACGCCTGACCAAATACCGGAGGAGAGGATGAGCCCGAAAACAGATCCAAAACCAGATGTCTTTGTGACCAGAAGGCTGCCCCAGGAAGTATGGGATAAATTAATCACGCATGCTGATGCGGAGTTGTGGGATTACGAAACGCCGCCGCCTTATGAAATCCTGCTCAAAAAAGTCAAAGGTAAAAGTGGTTTACTGTGTTTGCTCACCGACCGGATCGATGAGCAGTTGATGGACGCAGGCTCGGAGTTGAAGGTGATCAGCCAGATCGCGGTCGGGTACGACAACATCGATGTCAAAGCGGCTGCCCGGCGTGGCATCAAAATCGGGAACACGCCCGGTGTGCTGACGGACGCCACCGCCGACTTCACCTTCACCCTGCTGATGGCGGCTGCCAGGCGCATCGGGGAGGGTATCGATTACGTACGCGGCGGCAAATGGCAGACCTGGGGGCTGACCACCCTGCTGGGGCAGGATATCTTCGGCGCAACACTTGGTATTATCGGATTCGGACGAATCGGGCAGGCGGTCGCGCAGCGTGCAAAGGGATTTAACATGAAAATCCTGTACAATGACCGCCAGAGGGTTACTGGTGCCGAAAAAGAACTGGGCGCGGAGTTCAAAAAACTGAATGACCTACTGGGTGAAGCGGATTTCGTCAGCCTGCATGTGGACCTCAATGAAGAGACAAGCGGCATGATTGGTTCAAAAGAATTCGACCTTATGAAACAATCAGCTGTATTGATCAATACAGCTAGGGGTCCAATCGTGGACAAAGAGGCGCTGTATATTGGCTTAAAGAAAGGGCAGATCGCATACGCTGCCCTCGACGTCACCGACCCGGAACCGCTGCCTGCAGATGACAAACTGCTCTCCCTGCCCAACATCATCGTCGTGCCGCACATCGCCAGCGCGACGGTTTCTTCGCGCACCAAAATGTGTTATATGGCTGTGGAAAATTTGGTAGCAGGGTTAAATGACCGGCCGCTGCCCTATCCGGTCACGTGAGACTCGTTGAGTATTATCTGGCTCAAAGAAGTGTTGAGGGTCAAGCTGATTACAGCAAATATTCCCCTTATCCCAGTTCGTCCAGCAGCGTTTTCGCGCGTATTAAATCGGGCGTATCGAATCCCTCCGTAAACCACCCGTAGATGCCTCCCAGAAGAGTTTTCGCCTCCTCAATTCTGCCCTGGTTCTTCATTAGATTAGCCAGATCTGTCGCCGCCCGCAGTTCCCATGACCTGGCAGACTGCTTTCGGGCTGTACTAATCGCATTATTCAGGGAAATTTCCCCACCAGCCTCATCCCCCAGTGTTATAAAAATCTCACCTTGAAGCCGGTAGAGTTCGGCAACCCAGTGACCCAGTCCAGTCTTCTCCACAAAATCGAATGCCTCAGCCAGGGTTTCCAATCCCACTTCTGGCTGACCTGATCCCACAAGCGCACTTGCCAGAGCGGCGAGTGTTCCCAGTGTGCTACTGTAGTCTCTTATAGACCGCATCTCTGCCAGGCTCTGACGCATCCGTTCAATTCCTTGCTCATAATTCCCCATCATTCCCGGCACTTGCGCTTGAAACCATGTGGCTAGTCCTCTCCAGAACAATCCCTTCTCTATCGATAACTGCTCCAGTTCTTCAGCATGGTATTGCAGCATTTTTGCATCGAGGCGAATTAAGCTGAATTCGCATCCTGCATAACAAAGGACATCCGCAAGTGAAAAGGGATGGCCCAATTCCCGGGCTAAAGCAATCGCATGCTGGCCGTAGTCCTGTGCTTGATCGGGATATCCTAAACACCACAGGTTACAGGTATCGTAACCCATAGAACTTACCCCTCCATCACAACCGCGCAAAATCAAAAATTCCTGGTGCTGGTCGGGATGATATTTATCAATAACCTTCCTTAAATGTTCATGCGAAGCTGCATATTCCCCAAGATCAAAAAGTATTATGCCAAATAACCAATTCCCCAGTGACACCATCATAGGATCACCGGTACTATTTGCATGATCTAAAAGCTCTTCTGCAATTTTATACGCTTTATTAGGCTCAGCCCGTACAAAATGTATGGTTCCCAACTCATGCAGCACCCGGCACAAGTTGTAGTTATCACCCAACTCCAAACATAGGTCGCGTGCCCTGGTGTAGGCAGTTTCCAACCTGGGAGAAATAGTACCCTCGATTCCCATCCACGCCATACCGATTGTAATCTGCAGGTCCAGTTCTTGTTCAGCGCGCCAGGGTGAGTCAGGAAGGGTAAGAAGAAGTTCCAGACCATGGTCCAAATGCAAGAGCGCTTCCTGGTAAGCGCTGAGTTGGACCGCCTTCTTTCCCGAAAGATACAGGTAGTGGACAGCCTTCTCTGAAACCCTGGCTTGTTGAAAGTGCCGCGCCAGCTGCGGGGCGAAAGCTGGTAAATCCTGCTCCTCGGTTGAGTAAAAACTCTCCAATGCCGCTCCAACATCCTTGTGGAGATATGTTCTTTCAACTTCATCCATGCTGTCATAAACATATTTCTGGCACAGGTAGTGCTTGAAACGATAACGTGACATCTGCCGGGAACCCAGTGCTCTGATAGCGTGCACCTGCACCAGGTTGTGAGTACGTTCCAGCTCGGTTCCCAGATGCTGCACAACCTCCCTTTGATCGAACCCCAGGACCTGGGCTGCCACCTCCGCAGTAAAAGTTTCACCTTCAACGCTGGCCACACGCAGGATATCCTGCAGCGGCTGCTCTAGCCGCCCTACTCGCTCTGCAATCACTGCTTCCACCCGAGCAGGCATGCTCTCCCAGTCCAGCGCTGGACCTTCAATCCATTTACCGTCCTGGTCTTTGATCAGATCGCCGCGTTCCTGCATGCCGCGTAGCAGTTCGATCGTAAACAACGGGTGTCCCTGTGTCTGGCGCTGGAGCAAAGCCTGGAATCCGGTTGTTAGATCGTTGGGTTCACATTCCAGTAACCTTTCCACAAAATCATTGCCTTCAATATTGTCCAGACTGATGGAGATATCACCGAACAGGCGTTGCAGTTCGTTCAAGACCTGTACCAGTGGGTGCCTCTCCCCATCCCTGACCAGCGCCACTTCTTCTGGACGGTATGCGCCCACGATAAGGATTCGGCGGCCCGCAAGGACCCGGCCCAGGTGGAACAACAAACTGACCGAACCCGGGTCAACCCACTGCAGGTCATCCAGAAGGATCAGCAAAGGTTTTTCGCTCGCTATATAACCAAGCACCCGGCTGTACTGCTCATTTAGATCTTCTTGCAGGGACCTCAGTGGAACAGCTGTTTCTGCATGGCGTCCAGCGAACTTTTCCAGGTTCGTGAGTAAGTTCTGCTCGCCAGGAATACAGGTCTTAACGCGCCGGATCAGTGCAGGTCCAGCCACAAAAGTGCCGACTAGGTCCGGTCCGTGCTCAACCAGCCCCCTGGCAGTCGCCGGCAGGTTTTCCCACACCCGGCGAGCGTGTCCGGTCGAAATAGCGCCAGCCGCCCAGCGTGATTCCACATCGCCGCTCAACATCTCCAGAGCTTCCCGGAAAGGCAGGTATGGGTCACCGAAACCAGTGTAGGCATTGCAGTTGCCGGTCACGACAACCAGGTCTTCATGATTCTCCTGAGCCCGGCGGCAGAAGGTGTTGATCAAGGCTGTCTTACCGCTGCCGGCTTCACCTGTTACGAAAACCACCCGTCCCTGGTTGGCCAGGGCGCGCTCGAGATGTTCTTCCAGCTGGATCAACTCGTTTTCCCGGGCGACAAAAGGCGCAGGCTCAACCTGAAGGGCATTACCTTCAACCAGGAACAAAGGTTTACGAATGCTGATTTGAACGGATGGAGCGGTGGGGCCTTGATAAGACTCCGGTTCTCCCAATAAAATCTGTTCGTAAAGCAGGCGCGTCTCCGGGGAAGGCTCAAGCCCCATTTCACTCGCCAGGATTTGCCGGCAGCGTTGGTAAGTGTCGCTGACCATCACCTGATCACCCAGGCCAGCATGGGCTTTCATTAGTGCCCGGTAGGCTGGTTCGGGCGCATGCCCGAGCTGGATCCACTTCTCGCCCCAATGCAGGACTTTATCCCATCTGCCATCCTTAATCAAACGATCCAGCAGCAGGTTCATCTTCTGATGGTAGGCAGTCCCCAGCCGGTCGCGCTCTAATACCACCCACTCATCATAGAAACCCGGCAGCAGTTCGCCATTATACAGCTCGACGATCTCGACAATTTGCTCGACTGAGCTGGTCTCTAACGGATATAACAGCTGCTCTGCGTCCAACCAGTAATCGCACTGGCGCCTGAAATTTACACTGATGTCGCTTATCTTCAGGTAGTCTTCCCAAATTAGTGAAGCTTTCTGAAAGGATTTACGGATGCGCCACAACGCCTGCCGCAGGTACGCCCGGGCATTCGCTTCGCTTGCCTCCGGCCACAGCAAGCTGGATAGTTTTTCCCGCCGCTGGGTCACCCCGGCATTGAGCGCCAGGTAAGCCATTGCTGATTGGGCAGGTCTGGACGGTAATTCAACCGGCAGATCGTTTGCCTGCAGCCTGAACTGCCCAAGTAGGTAGATTTTTAAGGTCATGGTATGCTTCCGTAAACTTGTCGGTTGCCCACAACAGCCCTGTTAAATTTCGCTAAGCCTGATACCCGATCTTTATTATAGCAAAGGGTTAGTTAAATCAATTCAAAACATCCTGGAATCGGAGATGACCTAAAAGCTGGCTTTACTCTTTAAAATATTGTTCCTTAACATCTCTCTGCTGGTCCAAGTGTTCCTTGTAGATTTGTTCGCGTTTTAATTTCGCCTTGTCCAATGGCGTTTTCTTCCCTTTGGATGAAATAATTTCTGGATCAGGTATTTCCGTATTTACCGCTTGAGAAATGGATCCTGCTGACCGCGGCTCTTCGGATCCTTCGATCACCATATATTCTCTCATCGCAATCAAAAATAGGACAGCAATCAGGATAACGCCTGAGACCACCCAAAAATGCGGGATTGAAAAACTTCCAATTACCAGGAAAAAGATTAAAACGACCAGAAAGAGAATAGCCAACCCGATACCTGAATCGCTGTCCAGATCAAAATCAAATTTCAAGATTTCGGATAAATAGAAAATGCTGCCAATATTATTAACCCGAGGATATGCATATGCATATTCGTGCCTGCGCACTTCATAGAACGGCTGCTCAGTGAAATAAATGCCGACTATAACATTCAATATCAAACCCAACATAATTAGAACGATTATTTTATTGGGTGTGCTCCTGCCGCTGTGAAACCATGGAAGGCGCGCGAAAACAATCATTACAATAGATGCCGCAACCCCGGCAATAAAAAAAATATTGATCCCACCCCAATCAGCCAAATACTTCTTATACAGCAATAGAATAAGCAGGAACGCAGCGCCGGCGGCAGCCGCGACTGCAGTGTAAATATACTTCTTTTCGATCCGTACCTCTTTCATCGGAAGCGCATCCCCTCCTTCTAGCCTGATTTATCTATTTTATATGATTAATTCGTTTATACAAGCATAAAATCTATGGGAAAATAGTATAAACCGCGGGTATATTGACCTTCCCTGGCCATATCCTATCAACCGGTCCAAGTTCAATGCATAGATGTGGATTCGTCCCCATCCCGAATAAATGCCATTTTCAAATCCGTCCAGGCTGATGTTACTGACGCATGCCGTCTCCTGAATGGATCTTTCAAAGCCTTGCGGATAATTAAGGTGCAGGAAGAGCACCGTAAGGGGGACAATACCACGCTCTACCAGCTTGATGCCAGAGCAGCGCGAAGAGCGGCTGGACACCCCTATGTCGGGGGGTCTCGCGGCCGCTCCCTTATCGGATTCCGAAGATGGACCTAAGGCTGGGTGGCGAAGGTAATATCCACATCAAACGTGTCGCCGTCCCTTAATATCTGCAGTTCGGCTTCATCGTCCGGCTGGTAGTTTTTTGCCGCCTGATTAAAATCAGCCATGCCGTCGATCTCCTGGTTGTCAAGGCCTGTGATGATATCCCCGCCGACCAGAATCTGCCCGCCATTGGTCGTGATGGATTTATAGCTGCCTCGCAGGCCAGCACGGTCCGCGGGGCTGTCTTCAATTACCTGCTGGATTAATATACCCGTTTGGTCTGGCGACAAATCCATCGCTTCGGCAATTTCAGGAAATACGGTCACTCCCATGATTCCCAGCCATGCATCACCGCTCCGTTCTGTCTCTTCTACAGCTATTTCCAATTCCTCATTGGGGCGCGCACTCAAGGTCAAATCCAGTTTGTCCTGTCGTCCATCCCTCAAGAGCGTCAATTTGACATTCTGACCGGATTCAGTATGGCGAGCCAGATAAGCGGTCAGGTCTTCGAAATCTCTAACATCCTGGGAATCAATTTTCACGATCACATCGCCTCCCAGGCGAAATTCCTGCTCATCGATCGCTACCACGCGGTCACTACCAATCAAACCAACCGATTCAGCAGGGCTGTCCGGGAGGACGTCAATCACGAGCACGCCGCGCTGGTCCCTTTCCAGGCCCATTTTTTCGGCGATATCGCTGTTGAGTGTTGTGCCGCTGATACCGATCCAGGGGTGTTCGTACTTGCCCTGCTCAATCAAAACTGGGACAACCTTCTGGACGATAACGGAGGGAATGACGAATCCTATCCCCGAGTTGACACCGGTAGCTGACTCGATGGCTGTTGGCACGCCGATCAGCTCGCCTTCCATATCTACCAGAACCCCGCCGGAATTGCCGGGATTGATGGGAGCATCCGTCTGGATTACATCCGGTATCGTATAGGTCGAACCAATATTTATCCTTTGACCTACCGGAAGCGAACGACCCAATGCGCTGACAATCCCGACGGTCATCGTCCCATCCAATCCAAACGGGTTACCGACGGCAGCCGCCAATTGACCGACCTCAACCTGTGTAGAATCAGCCAGTTGGACCGGCTGTAATCGCCCCGTTGGGTAATCCACTTCTATCACAGCCAGGTCGCTGTCAGGATCAGCGCCGATCAATTTGCCTTCCATGCTGGTTCCATCATAAAACGTCACCGTTATCTTGTCCGCATTCTCAACCACATGGTTGTTGGTGACAATATGCCCTTCATCGTCCCACACGAAACCCGAACCCAATCCTGAACGCCTGAACTGCCGGCTTTCATCCGGGAATTCGAACGGGGATGGGAAAGGAAATTCCTGGCTGTCCGGAAAATGTATCCCTTCGAAACTTCGTATAACCCTGATATTGACCACGGATGGCAGCGTCTGTGTGTAAACGCCCCGGAAGGCTGCCTGGATGGTCTCCAAAACACCTGCCGCATCCGGGCTGGCGATTGCCGGAGCAGCGAGCGCAACCGCCCCAGCTTCCGTGGAGGCAGGCTTCCGGATTTGATCTACCCGGTTTTCAACAGTTTCAGCCAATCCACAAGCGGATTGAAGCAGCAGCGCTGCAAATAAAACCAGGAGCGGGATTCTTTTGGCTAGTTTTCCTTTCATTTTTAACTCCAGTTTCATACAAAACCCATTTCCAAAAGGTGGATTCGAATTTTATACTCGTTTCAGGCGGCATTTCACTTCCTGAATAAATTTAGCCCTTTCAATAATGGTTTTTAAGATATCCATGATAAAAGGCTCCTGGTCACCCAGAGCCTTTAATTAAATCCAACCATACTCCGGTACGTATGGATTTATATACCCAGATAAGACTTAAGAGAGGTTTGTTCAGCCTTTTTTTATTGAGATTCGTTTTTTCTTTTCTTGGGCTTGTTTGGTCTTTGGCATTTCGACTGTCAGAACGCCGCGCTTGTATGATGCCTCGATCTTATCCTCATCCACTTCGCCGGGTAAGGGAATCGATCGGTGGAAAGAGCCGTAGGAGCGTTCTACGCGGTAAAAGCGTTCGCCTTGCTCTTCTTTTTGTTCCTGTTTTTTGCCGCTGATGGTTAAAGTGTTGCGGTCCAGGGAGATTTGGATGTCCGCTGGTTCCATACCCGGCAGTTCAGCGGACAAGGTGATTTCTTTGTCCGTCTCACTGACATCTAACTTCGGGGCAAACTCTCCTTTAAATGCTGCGCCTTCAAAGTAACGACTGAGCCCAAAAGGCTGCTCTAAGAACTCATCGAACAAACGGTCAATCTGTCCCCGCAGGTCAAGCAGCGACTCTTCTTGCCGCATGCGGTTAACTGCCAGGTCAGATCCATTCTTCTTCCAGGGAATTAATTCAGTGATAGCCATTTTCTTAACTCCTTTCAAAATAATATGTACTAAAAAAGCCTCCAGGTATTCTGAAGGCTTTGTTAATTTCTTCAAGAAAGTCGGGATATACCTGAATGTCAAAAAGAAAAGTTCTATTGTTAAGTTTCAGCGCCAGAACGAGCATGGCTACTCAATATATGTTATATATTAATAAGCAAATATAAAAAACATACAAACAAAATGTAAAAAATTCGTTAATCAATGCACCTTTGCCCAGAATTCAATGAACAAACGTACAGACTTTCGATCCGTTCATTTTGGCCTGATGACCCACAACAAGCTGAACTACCTTGAAAAACTGCACGCCAACCGCTACCGCTTAACCCGGCAGAGACAGGCTGTTCGGGATGCCATCTGCCAGGCGGAAGGACATGCCGCTTCCGGTGAAATTTACTGCCGGGCGTCTTCTACACGGCAGGTCACTGGGTCGAACCTGGCGGGACAGCCGCCCTGGCTGCCGCCTCGGGCAAGAACGTTATTCAATTAATCTGCGCCGCGGATAGAAAAGATTTTGCTGCAGACACTCCTGCAAGAAAAAAATCAATACATGCAGGGACATCATGCCGGGTGCACTTACATGCTGTCACAACCCCCGCAATCAAAAATCACCTCACCGGATTGATCCCGCTGCTGCCCTGCATAATTGGCGGGAAACTTGGCTATCAGGTTTTTGCTGTACGGAAATTGTCCCAGGGGCTCCAAGTGCCTTTTGTGTTCCAGGGGGAGGTTAGGTTAATAGAAATGTGTACGCAGGCTTATGTAACTGGTGTTCCACGGCACGCGCCCCCAATTTACGAACGAAGAACTACTTTGTCCCCGGGACCGAAGATGTCAGCAGGGGTAAATACGTACTGAATGGGGCAGAACCCTTGTTTTTTGGCATTGCACAGATTATATTGCTGTAATCTGACACGCAGTCAAACTGAGCATCACCATCCGCATCGTACTGAGTAATGACTTTGTAACAATAACTTTGACCATTGGTCAAATCGGTATCATTGTAAGACGTGGTTTGCCCAATCTGAGTGAGCAGCTGGGCTTTGCCAGCCTGGTCATAATAAACCCGATGGCCTACAACACCCGCATCAGAGGAGAATAAATCGCCCCACTCAAGGAGCACCTGCTTGTTTCCCGGTGTGGCGGATTTTAGCGTCGGGATTGGCGCTGTACACACCCCCGCTGTCGATCCCCAGGTTGCAGTCGCCATCACATGCGGCTTTGCCATTCCAGTTTGAATCCATGCGTCCAACATGTTGATGCCCTCTTTACCCAGAAACGTGTTCTGGCTTTTATTTGCCAGGTAGAGAAACTGGATGTACTCCCAGCTCGTGGGCTGGTAGAGCAGTTCAATCTCGGCAAACACCGCGCCTGAGGGTGGATCCAGCGGTAATTCATCCCAGTAATTGTAAGTACCTCCTGGGCTTCCGCCATATTGAGCATCAGGGACAGGCAGTGCATTGCGTTTTCGCGCTTCTTCATAATCAAAGCCGTAAGGCGGGATGCGGTTGTCCTTAATAACTGTGTTATTGAGGACAAAGTGGAAAGTCTCATAAGATGTTCCCGGTGCACTGCCAGCCAAATCTCCCAATGTTTGATCCACCGCTCCAGTGATACGATCGTAGCTTATTGGCAGAGTTTGGTTATAGCCCAGGTCGACCAATTTCTCCGCCCATTCTTGTGTCATCCCGTAGTGGGCTTCGTAGATTTTTGTGTTGGGGTCATGTAAATTTAGGATGGTCTTGATATCGGCAGCGGACCCTTTAATATTCACCGTAAGATTGCCATAAGCACCGTCTTCCCTCAGCAACTTGTCCCTTCCGTTATACCATCTGATATGGAGCCACATCCGACGACCTTCCGGATAGCCAGAAATCAATTTATGTGCAGTCAGGTTGGTGATTTTAAGCGTATTGCCGTTGACGTGCAAAGTTGCAGCCAGATCTAGCTGCTGGCGGGCGCGCTCTTTACCGGCATTCAGCGCATTAATTTGTGTTGCGGACAACCCGCCCCCAAGTCGTAATGTGCCCGCTTTGTCCTGGTATTGAATAACATCTGGCATCCAGTAGTTTCCCCCTGTCATATCATGCAGGGGCAGATCGGATCGCACTGGCGCGTTATTCAGATCGCAGCCAGTTCCCTCGATTGCACGCATGTGGCAGGTTTGGCAGGTGAAGTAGCGAGGTGTACCATCCTCATAATTCCCACCTGAAGCCTGGTAGATAGACTTAATCACTCCGGCTTTCAAATCTACGGGCAGTTTGTCATAATTGGAAACCAGTGTACTTGACAAAGCGCCTGAGTAATATTCGCTATAAGTACGTTCAACGACACCATACTTGTAAGGGAAATTGTTAAAAGCGGCTTTTCCGTCAACAGGTGATCCCGGCACACCGCTGGAAATTACAGCGTCGCCTGTTGCCTGTTTACCGTTGTCAGGGGACAGATCGCCCACAACCGGGTTGGAAACATCGTGGCATGAACCACAGAAATCTTTTGAGCGGTGGAAATAGGATTGGTTGGACTGGTGGCGGGCGACGTCATCAGCATAAGGTCCCAGCTTTTCGGCCCCCCCCCATAATGACAGCATCCCCGAACCGTAGTAGCTGGCGGCAGGATTTGATCCGTTATTTGCGACAAACGGAGGATTCATCACACCAAGATGTTCTCTATTGTTCGGATTTGTCATCTTATGGCAGGTATCACAGTCGACACCATCCGCGTCCCCAGCTGTAAGCCCGCTTCCATCAGTTGGAGTGGAACGGTCAGCGTACCATCCGCCAGTGCTATGGCAGCGAATACAAAGGTCTCCCGATCCATCAAAATCCTGCTCTGCAATTGCCAGGGTAGCCCAGAAGATGGGATCGCGCCCAGCATTAGCCATCATACCGCCGCGCCAGTTGAATACAGGTTCCACGGCAGGGTTGTAACTTCCGTGGCAGTTTTCACATTTGTCGGGGGACTCTAAGTTGCCGACTTCATCAGGCTGCGTGCCTGGCTGCTGGACATCCGTAGGCACCACATTCGCAGCCAGTACAATACCTGCAAAGGAAACGAACCCCGTTATTACGATCAAAACGGAAAAGCGTTTCATGTTCCCTCCTGCTACTTAACACGAATGGAGACACCAATAGAAAATACGATTATTTAAGATGAGCATACTTTTTTTTTGGACAATTGGGAGTGCTGTTTGTATGAATAAATACATGACGATTTTCCATAATCGATATATTTGTACAGCAAAGATGGGCATATAAGGAATGCGGCTTCCCGGAGCCTGGATGCATGCAATAATCGAGGTTCATTTATTCTCCAGGAAAGAAATGCCGTCAATGATCTTCAGGATGATAACCATGTTAATGGTTCCTGATCTTTTATATTTTTCCGACATACCAGACTGCACAGCGGGGCGCGGAGCGCCTTTGCCAGAAAGTGGGAGCATCCCGGCAGCTTTGTCGCACTTAAACAGGGCAGCATTCATGAGACTGCGAGCATCATGAGCACCAACTGGAGGTTTTGTCGAAATTAAAGGCGGGGGACGTTATAGCGTCGGGGAAATCTCTAATGGAAAACTGCAGGTGAGAGGAGCAATGATTCATTTTGATATAAGTACCACTTGCTTTTAAGCTTTCTTTTTGCTATAAACATGATTAATTCTTTCGCATGTACCAAAGGAGGCGCTGCCATGAATACCCGGTCATTTCTTTTATCTGCAGTAATTGCGGGGGGGTTGCTGGGTCTATTTTCAAACCTACCGCTGCTCAACTTTGTGAACTGTGTCCTTTGCGTCTGGGTCTGGCTGGGGGGCATACTTGCTGTATTTCTGTACAGACGCTTTGCGTCGGACAATCCGGACCTGACGGTTGCGCAGGGAGCCGGGCTAGGCGCCCTGTCTGGATTATTCGGAACGCTTGCTGGCGCTGTGGTCTTCCTCGTTACCGGTGCGCTTTCGATGCCGCTTATTGAGAGCATGGCGAGCGGATTACAGGTTGAAGGGGACTTGCCATTCCAGACAGGCGGTGGATTTGGGGGAGTTTTCACTGCGGCAATGTTATTCATGGCGCTAAACCTGGTGCTTTATCCCATTTTTGGAGCCATCGGCGGGGTGATTGGCGCCGGGTTGTTGTGGAAAAAACCGCAGGAGGTTTACCCTTAATTTAACGCTTCACCCGGTTTATAGCCAGATTATAATTTGGCAGGCTGTGGCGCCTGGATGATACTTCTAAGGAATCAAGCGACGCCTTTTCTGCCAGGTTGTTGTATTACGCGCTGTATTCGAGCAAGAACAACGCGCTCGCCGCCGTCTCGTGGAACAAACGCGTCATCCGATCAAAAAGGCTAGGGTTAGCAGCAGACCGACAACCCGTTGCTCATCGGGCTGGACTCTAAA
>Ga0180438_10003558_pt1 | contig 23436 bp, 31 predicted proteins | sample SS_ome_12_FD_132455 | JGI IMG/M metagenome (GOLD analysis project Ga0180438, IMG submission 132455) | Hypersaline lake sediment archaeal communities from the Salton Sea, California, USA - SS_3_D_2 metaG | ecosystem: Environmental > Aquatic > Non-marine Saline and Alkaline > Hypersaline >...
ACCTTTACGGTTAGAATTTCCCCGCCGCTTAAATTGTATGGTTGCCCTATGCTCGAAATAATGGCCGAATTAGCAACCCAACCGGAAACCGGCGTAACGATATTGTTAATAGTACCGGCGAAACCCGTAACCGGGCCGTTATTCTCGCTATCCGCCGCTACGGACGCAAGGATCGGATCGGATCCGGCATTACTTACGGCCTCGGTTGTTACAAATCGGTTACCATTGGCCCCGACCGAAACGATCCGGCCCGCGTCCAACGTTACGCCCGGATCGATATAAAGACGATCCAAGGTGGCAATGGACGGGCGGGCCGATTCTCTTTCCGCCCCGGTAATAGCCCCTACGTTATCTAGGGCCTCGTCGCTAGCACTATCGGGGTATTGAGATCGATAAACGGCCCCGGCTACCTCCCATAATTCGGCTAGCTTGTCCGAAAATACGCCGGTAATTTGCCCGAAAACCGACGAGGCTAAAAGATTGGTTTCGGGGCCAAATGCCGCCCTTAGATCGTTATCGATCTCGTTTTTTATGTCGTCGAATTCTTTTTGAGAAAACCCGTCCGGTAATACGCCAAAACTAGACATAGCGATCCCTCTATTGCGGCAATGGTACTATTAATTCGTCCTCGTAGGTTAACGGGCCCTCGGTTGTTTGACAATCAAAGCGGATCGATAGTGTCCGCGTAGTCCCCTCATAGTCAAGATCTAGCCTCGTTAATCGCAAAACCCCGGCGGTACTTAGGATCGCGTCCCGAAATAGCGATCGGACTACGTTAAGATCCGGGGCCTTTATTAGGATCTCGTCGAAATAAGGGATCCCTAAACGGGTATCTAGATCCCATTCCCCGCGGAAAAATTTAAGACGGGTTTCTAGATCTTGCCTGATAGCGTCTAGGCCCGTTACGAGGATTAGATCCCCGTCCGTCCCGATCTCGATATCCCCGCTATCGTCTAATTTTATATCCGCCATTAGGTAGCCTTGGATTTTGTGGATCCTACGCTAGATCCTGGTAATGGTGGCACAACCGGGGTTTGCGGATAGGCTGCATGTAACGGGATCGAATTAGCTACCGCTACGTTAGCGTTTATAGTGCTAGCCATATTTATAACGGCATTTTCGAGGGCGTTAAATCTGGTATCGGTCTTATTTCCAAGGGCGATCGGTTCAGCTCCATTTTCCGCCCCAATATGCCCAAACCCGGCCCCGCTAGGTATTACGCTTACATTTCCGTCCTCTTTAATTACGATTGTAGCCCCTCCGTCTACGCCTAAGCGTAGGTTGTCCGCGTCGAAATTACGGATCGCTTTGCTTTCGGGATATGCCCCAGGCATCGCGTAGGCGTCCGATAGATCGAACCGCCTAAAATCGTCCGGCTCTACCTCATTACCGGATCCCGCTTTGAAGTTATCCCGGCTAGCCTCGGTAAATACTAGCTCTACGAGATCCCCGGCCTTGATCGGCCAAGTGATAAAAAATCTACCGGCCCTAGGGTATTGTAGCGGTACCCGCGGAATAATCGGCAGGCTTTCGGTTATCTCGGATCCGTCCGGGTAGGCTAATTGCCTCTTAATTAGCGGCTTTACGTCTACGGTTTGGTTGCTAGCGTTTATTTTCTCAACCCGCCCCGGGATCGAGGTATGTACCTCGGCCAGCCGATAATCGATCGCGTTACGGATCAATTCCGCCAAATCGGGCGATCTGCTAGCTTGTCCGGTACCCATTTCCCTAACCTATCCCGTTACATTAGAGGGGGCTACCCTCTATATCGGTGTACCAATCCCCGCCCCAAGTATCGCCGGTTAGGGTTGCCTTATCAATTCTAAAAAAGCCGTCTATATCGTATTGCCCATTTTTGAGGCCGGATCTTACCTGGATCTTTTTGCCGGGCGTCAATTCCGGCTGTAGTAGGGATCGGCATTTTATGATCCCCTTTTCGCCTAATTCCGGGACGCCTATAAGCCCGGTACCCTGCTGCAATAAAATAGCCTCGTTAGGGTTTATAACCCCGCCCGGCCTAATTAGCTGGATTTGCCCGTCTTGTACGCTCCAATTAAACCCGGCCCGCTTAATGATTTTATCCAATTCGTTAGAGGTTTGCCCGCTCAAAACGAGTCCTTTAACGTATTGCTGAGCGGACGATCGAGGGGCCCCCTTATCTAACTCTTGGGTTATGTTTCCGAGGCCTACCCCCAGGGAATCCGCGGCCGTCTTTAGTACGTCCTTTAAAAGCGTAGAGGAATCGAAACTAACGTTTATCCTCGAGGATCTTAATTGCTTACCCCCGTCCGCGCTTTGCAGGGTTGTTACCCAATCCGTCCCGGCCCGATTGGTTGCCGAATATTCGACGTTACCCGAGAAAATTAGGGACGTATTACCGAAATAACCGGCCTCTATTACCGTAGGGATCCCGGTTTGTTTTAGGGCTATTTTGGTGGGATCCGGGGCCCCCAATGCGGCCCGGGAATCTTTGGATAGGTTGTAGATCTGCAAATCGGCGGTATTAGGATCCCGCTGGATCGTCTTTTCGATCTTAAAGGTAACCCTTAGGATCGGCTTGGTTTCGCCGGTAACCGATCGGCTAGCGATCCTAACGCCCCCGATATTTAGGGCGATCTCTCGATTATATAGATCTGTCATAAAATATCCGGGTAAGGCGGATCTGGTACCTCGCCCTCGGGATAGTAGATTAAAACGACCTGATTACCTAAGTCCTCGAGGCCTGCCCGCAAATCCTCGCCGGTTGTGTCTATCGCGTACAATTCCCCGGGCGGGCGGCCCTCTTTTGCGAGTAGCCGGAAAAGCGGGAAATTGGTAACTACCTTTTTGCCTTGCCTGAGCGGGTTTCCGTCCTCGTCCAAGAGATCGAAAAACCACGATTGATCCCGCTCGTTAAATTGAAACCGAAAGCGATATAGGATCGCGTCTAATTCGATCTCGAATTCGTAAGTAGCCAGATCCGTCCTCGTTGGCACAATAACCGGCATAATTAACCCCCGAATAAATTAGCTAATAATGAGTCTTGTGGGGCGGTTGTTTCCTTTGCCACTTTTTTGCCTTCTTTTTTCTTTTTAGCCCTTTGCTTTTTAACGGGGTTAGGCGGCTCTACGGTTTCCGTAGTGGCTATTATGATTTGCTCGAGGGTAATTGTGGCGTCTAGGATCTGGCCCGTATCCTTATCTCTACTAGCGTCGATATTGGCGAGGATCATATCGTCAAAATTTCGCAAATCCGTAACAACCCTAACCGGCGTTTTTGCGTCCATTATTTGCTCTAGGGCTTGGTATGCGTCCGCCACGATCGATCGGGGGGCTGGCCCGGTACGTTGGGAGGCCGCGAATTGGATCGGGTTATTGCTAACCCAGCCTTGGATCGTAATCGTCCGAGGTAATACCCGTACATGGTCCGTTATGTCCGCCCCTTGCTCTACGGGGTGTTTTGTTACCTCGGCCGATCGGCTAATTCCCTCGTTTAGACTAGCGTCGAAACGGAAAAGGATAACCGTTATTTCGTCCGTTATAGCCTCCCCTAAAGCCGCGGATCGGTTGGGCCTACTGATTAGTGCGATACTCATTTAAGCACCCTGCGGGGACGGGGTTAATTGGTTTAGCGTCCGGCGGTTTAGCCGCTCTTGGCTACTCTCGAACCGTTCCGCGGCCTCGCTGGCAACCGCCGCCGGATCCGCCTTATTGCTTGTTACGTTGATCTCTACTTTCGTGTTTTGATTACTGCTTACGTTAGGACGCCCGGCCGCCGCGGTAGTAGCCGCCCCCGCCGCTACGGTTGCCGGGCCGGTTGCGGCGTTTACGCCCTCATTTGCGCCGAAAAACAGATCCGCCACTTTATCCCCGAAAAACGATCCGACCGTCTTAAATGCGTCCGCTATTCGTTTTGGGATTTCAGCTATAAGGTTAAAGAATTCCTCTACTTTTTCCCGCGATACGTCAAACCAAAAGGTTATAGCCGTTATTAGGATCTCTTTTATAGCCCCGGCTATACTGCCTACTTGCTCTAGCCAATAGTTAAACTCCTCTATTAGGCCGCCTATAACCGAGTTACCGCCCTCCCCCATTGCTATTAGATCGTCGATTACCGCATAGATCGCGAAACCAATAAGGCCCAACAAAACGATCGGGAGGCCCAAGATCGCTACCAAAACCCCGAGGATAATAACCACTTGGGTTATAGATTCCTCGAGGCCCAAAAATTCCTTAGCCATAAACACGATCAGATCGTTAATCTGAATAAAGCCCTCTGCAATTAAAGAGGCTACATCCCATATTGCGCTAAAAACGGCTTGGACTACTTTAGCCGCCCGGACAAGTGGGCCGGACATAGATCGGGCAAGATCTCGCATTGTAACCACAAAATCCGCGGCCGTAGGTAAGAATACGGCCCCGATATCGGCCTGCAAATCCTGAAAGGCCCCGGCTAATCCACGTTGGGCATTTGCGAAACCGTCCGCGGTTTTTGCGGCGTCCCCTACGGCCCCTTGCTCGGTTAGTCGCTGCAAAATCAGGTTATACCTAAGGCTCGTTTTTTCGGCCGTAGTCATAGCCTTGGTTGATTTTGTGATCCCTTGCTCTAACGCAAATTGCGCTAGGGCGGCCTCCCTAACGTCGATACCGAGGGTAAGCAAAGGCTCGGACGATCCAACCAAACCGGCCCGCAATTTATCAAGGGCTACGTTAGGTTCGAGGTTTTGAAAGCTAGCTATATCGAAAGCTAGGCCGGTTACCCCTTGCGCCATTTCCGCGGCGGCCTCGGTAGTGCCTAGCATTGGTTTAAGTAGGGCCCCAATATCGGCGGACATACCTTGAATCACGGCCCGCGATTGGCCGATCTCGTTTGCGGTAGCGTCCGAAAACTCTAGCATTTCGTCGGTAAGATCCCCGAATACGGCCCCTAATTTATTGGTTACCTCGGCGGCATCGCTAGCCGCGTCGATCATGCTTTTAAAGCCTTGGGCTACAACCCCGGCGGCAAAAAAGGCCCCTACCGCTTTTACGCCCTTGGTTATTTTTCCCAAGGATCCCTCTACCTCTTTTTCGGATCCCTTATCTACCTTAAAGCCTAAAAGGGCTACCAATTCCCTAACGACCATGTTTTCTCGCTTTCGCTTTTCGCCTTATTTCCTCTTGTGCAAAGTATTCGGAATCCTCCCTAGCGTCTAGGATCTCGTTTGCGGCCTGTACTTCCGTTATATCCCAAAAACGCCGGATTTCCTCTAGCGTAGCTACCGGGGGGTTATTGGTAACTAGCCGCCATATCGACCATTGGCGGCCTATGCGGGCGGGTAGGGTTATTCTCCCAGGATCGATCGCTGGCCTACGAACCTTATAGCGTCCGGGATTGTCTCGAAAAAAGATCGTAATTGGACGTTTAGGCCCCAAGCGGCCCATTTATACATTAGGCCAATACGGCCCATAAAAACCACTTGAAACGAGCCTGATAACTTACCCTTGCCGTCTATAACCGTTACCTTGGCTAATTCCTCCATTATCCAACGGGAGGTTTTAACGTCCAGGTTTTGAAATAGCTTAGATACGCCGCGGGCCAAAAATTCCGGGTTTACTTTCTTATCTAGCAGATCCGCGCTTTCCTCGATCTTGTCTTTTAGATCCTTGCCGTCCTCTTTTGCCATTGTAGCCCCGATCAACTCCCCGATCGATGGGCCTATAACCTTGCTTATGGCGTGTAGGATCTCATTAGCAACCCAAGGATCAAGCATACCCATAGTAAACGTAAGATCCTCTAGGGTTATGGTTTCGGTTGTTTGTTGCGACATAGGATCCCCTTTCCGTTTCGGAGTCTTAAACCGCAATTTGGCCATTAGGTAAAGCGCAAAAAAAGAGGCCGCCCCGATCGGAGACTACCGAGGCGGCCCTTACCCTATCGTCGAAACGATCGGGGTTTTGTTTAGTAATGGTAACCCATTAAGGAATACCTCCGGTAAGGATAAGCAGATTATCGGTTTCTAGTACCCATTCCCGGTTTTCGGTTTCCCGGGCATAGGTGGCGTTCGCCGGTTGTTGCAACCAAGCGGATTCTGCTTTAACCAAATCGACGCCGGAAAGATCCTTGATTAGGAGCGGTAAAACACCGTCCCCGCTTTGCTCGTCTAACAGACTTTGCGCCGTTAAAAGGGCGTTAGTTAGGGAGGATTGCAAAAGGGTAACCGTAACGGTGCCGGATTTATCATTAGAGATCGCCCGGCAGGCGTCCCCCGTAGATCCAACCGCAAGGTTAACGGACGGATTATTACGGGCCGCCTCGATAAACGTACCGTCCGCAAAACCCTCCATTATGATCGGGCCCCAAGCTACAATTACTTTTTTCGGGTTATACGTAGCCGCCATTTTCTTAAGCTCCTATTGGTTAAACTGAAAGGGTGCCCACGATATCGGCAAAATGGATCGCCCCGGCGTAGGTTCCTCTAAATACGATATCTACGGCCTTTCTTTCGGCGCGATCGTTGGGGTTAACGTCCGATACGAGCGGGACGGTAACGACGGGTTGCGGGTTATCGGTAAGGATTTGCCCCGATCCTCCCCCGTCCCGGGTTGCGGATTGCAAAACGGAATCCACGGTGCCCTGGATCGCCCCATAGCCCGCGTCCGTATAAGGGATCTTGGGGTTGTTTCGGAAAAGTAAAAATACGTCCTCTTTAATCCGTTGGATGATCCAATCCGTACCGCGGATTATGTCAATAAACTCCCCTACGTGCATTACCCCCTCGGCAAGCATTGGTTCCCCAAAATACTCTATGTAATGGTTTCCATTTTTAGCGATCAAGGTATTGCGTTCGCCGGTAGTGAAGCTATCGAATACTTGCCCCACGATTTCCTTAAATTTCCAAGTAGACGCCCCGGGATCGGTTGGGAATTGCTTACCGTAAACCCCGGCAACAAAACCGTTATGGGGATCTGATTTCCAACAACCGCCGGATCCCTCGTAAGACTTGGCCTCGAGGTTACTAAATGCGTCGTCTGTGACGGCTTGATCCAGGATATCGGTATCTTGGCAAGCCCATAAATGGATCTTATCCAAGGTTTCGACATAGGCCGCCGCGGCGTCCGCGGTTGCCTCGTCGTACCAATCCCCGGTTACCCCGTACCATGTATCGTTTACATTCCGTACCGCGGCAAGATCCGCCGCGATCCCGGCGTCCGGGGTATTGTCTTTAGCGTCGAAAAGGGCCCGATCGAATTCAACAGAAAACGGGGCCCCGGCTTGGGCGGATCCGCCGGGGGCGTCCGCCGATTGCACGTCTAGATCGGTGGAATTATCTACACCCCTTACATTTTGCTCGGGGCCTTGGTAATCCCAAGTAACCGTACCGTCTACTTGCCCGCTACCCGTACCGCTCGGGCCCGTAGATCCCGAGGTACCGGCAACCGTGCAAATATAGATCTTATTATCCGCCCTAACATGGTCGCCAACCGCGTAAGCGGTAGTAGCCAACCAAGCGGTTTGGGTAAGCGCGGCAACCAAGCCCGCGGTAATTTCCGCGGCGGTAGGCGTGGTATCGGTAGTAAAATCGAATTTAGTACCGCCTACCTCGAGCCTATAGAGGGTTTCGCTGGCTACCGGATCTACCGGGAGGAAATTAACGATCCTCGTCGGTTGATTTTGGCGTTTACCCAAAACGAATTTATCAACCTTGGGGCTTTGCCCAAGCAAAGCGGCGGCAAAAATGTAGGCCGGATCGCTCGAGCTAAATCCGTCGTCCGTCATTTCGTCGAGGGTTGAATATTCCTTAGCTACCTCGGGGATCGTGTCGTGCGTCATAAGCAAAAGCGGCGTATTGAAAGATACCCGCGTAATACTAGCGGTAGCCCGCGTAACGGATACCTGAATAATATTTTGCTCTGCCATTTTGTTAGCTCCTAGCTTGTAGAGTCAACGTCTATCGGGCCAACGTTACGAGAAAACCCATTTTCTAACGTCCCGGTAACCTCAGCCTTGCTAATTATTTCTATATCCTCGATAACCGACGAGGCCAAGGTAAACCTAACCTCTAGTACTTTCCTATCAAGGTAAAAATCCGCTACGTTTATGCTAGCGTCCGTTAATGGGTTGTAACTAATAACACCTAATCCCGCCTCATCTAACGGACGCCAAAAAGCCTCGATATTAAGGCTAGCCTGTAACCGTCCGGCTAGGTGGCGGCTATGGCATAATGGGTTTTCGTTATCGGGCGGCCCGGTATTAACCTGGATCTCTACCAATATTTCCCGCTGGCCCCTATGCTCTTGGGTGTAGCGATCGAGGCCTTGCCCCGCGCTATCGGTTAATTCTGTTACCCGTTTTTCGTCCCCCGTCCCGATCTCGGTTGGGCCGGTAATCGAAAGCAAGGCATACGGCAGGGAGGCTTGGGGATCTGCTTGATCGGCCCATTGTACGTTTATTCCGGTAACCTCGGAAACCCAATCGTAAAGGGCGTTTTCTACGGTTTGCCAGTTTATCGGCGTCGAAATATCTACCGCCATTATTGCCCCGTTTTAATAGCTAGGTACTTTCTATGCCGGGGCCAATCCTCCCCGCTTTCGATCTCAAATTGGATCCCGTTATAGACAGTTCCGCAAGGCACAACTAGATCCGGCTTTATGTCCGGCGGATCCCCTACGATTAATTCCGCGTCCGTCCAAATAGCCACGGTAAGATCGGTGCGGCGGCCCTCGGGTATTTTTTGTAAGTCCTCAGGGGTTGCCGGTTGAAAGCTCCCGCGACATTTAAAGCGGGTAGGTTGTCCGCCTTCCAATACCCGGCCCTTAACTCGCTCTACCGGCGGCCTACGGATAACCACAAAATCGGCCGCAAAATATTCTAAAACCGCGTCTAAGCTCATTTTCTAACCGCATACGTAATAGAGGCTACTAGCTGCCCCGTGTCAATTAACGGTTTACTACTACCCTTTCGATCCACGGTTTCCGGCATAAGCGGCGGCGGGATCCCGGCCCGTATGGTGCGGCGTATATCCGCTACGGCCTTTTCGCCTACAATCCCCAAAACCCGGCGGATATTAACCCGCTTAGGCCCGTATAGCTGCCGGGTAGCCCTACCCATTAGACGTTGCCAGCTAAGCACCTTACGATCGAACGTAGAGCGGATAAACGATCTTTCGGGTATGCCGCCGTATTCCGCCCCGGATCGCCCTAGGCTTATCCCAGCCGTGCCGAATTCGTGGAAAAACCCAAGATCGGCGTTAGTGATACCGGATCCCTTATGCTCTACCGCGCTAGCCTCGCTACCTTGGATCCCGATTGCTATTTTTAGACGCCCGGCCTTATTTACTTGCCTAATGATCCGGTTGAGGCCCCGATCGATAACCGTAACGCGGGTAGTAGCCATAGCACTACGCGCACCTACAAGGAAAAGCGGTGCGTCTTAGCTCGAGGAACTGCCGCCCGTAGGCGGTAGATCCGAAAGCGGAATCCGTAAACACGGTAGAAACCGAAAACGATACGCTCAGGGCCCCCTCGCCCATAGAGGAAATAGGCCCGGACGCTAACGAATTGCCGGTAACCATAAATACGAGGAAATGCCCCGCTAGGTAGATCGTAGCCTCCCGGGCCCTATTCTCGCCCCATTGCTCGGTATTTATATAGCAGGCCGCGGCGGCTATCGCCTTTTCGATATCCTGGTTATCGAGGTTACAGAATTCGGGCAACCGATCCCGGATATCTTGCACGGTTACAGGATCGGCCATTGGTTACCGCCTATTCCTCGTCGGTTTCGGTTTCCTCGCTATCGGCCAATTCCTCGAGGCGGGCTTGGATCGCGTTTTGCACGGTTTTCCGATCGTCGCTATGCTTAAGATCTTCCAACCATTGCAGATCGTCGCATATCTTAACCTTAGCAATTACCGCATTAGCCTTGGGCTTTTCCTCTTTCGGGGCCGCCGGTTTCGCTTTCCCGTCTAGGATCTCGATTACCGGCGGATCGCCCTCGAGGTAAGCCCTGGTACTCTTACGGCTACGGTTTAGATCGGCTACCAATTCGTCCGGGTATTCGTGATCCCCTGTCTCGAATTTTAAAACCCCGTGGCTATTGGTAAGCAATCCTACGGATCCGTCTTTTCGGTTACGGACTAATGCCATAATTGGCCCCTTTCCCCTTTCGGTTTTAACCAAATAAGCCCTAGATATCGTCCGAGTAATCGAGCGACAGCGGATAGGGCAAAGCCGCCCCGGCGGTTTGCGCCAAGGTATGCACCACAAGCTCCAATCCCTGCTCTTGCACCGGGAGTTGAGTAAACTCTTGGGTAATATCTTGGAACAATTTATCCGGGCTACGCTCGTAAACAACCATACGATCCGATCCGCCTGCCCCCGCTCCTGTCAAACGATACCAAGGCTCGATCGCGGTAATGCGCGGGAAAGAGCGCAAAACGAATTCTAGGATCGTGGTATCCGATTGGGTGGATCGTGCCGTAGTGGCAATCAAGGCATGCTGAGCGTCCGGCAAAAGGATCGTATTAGGATACTCTACCCCATTGGTAGCGGCTACGATCCGCTGAATTGCCTTTGAAATATCCGCAAGGATCTCGTCCGGGGTTTTGGTGCTCCATTCAGGATTACCGCCAACCCCGTTCGGGACGGACTGGGCCGGGACGGCCGAGGAATTAAGCATACCCTCGGCAATTCCGTATTCCGGGGCCCCTACGGCCGCGGTTTCGTCCAGGCCTTCCTCGATCGCCCGGCGGGCGGCCATAGCCCGCATATTATTCAGGTTACGCCGCGCAAAAGCCGCGCTTTGAACCTCCATTACCGTCCAGCCGTAGGCGGCGGCCCAAGGGCGGACGGGGCGGGGGAATTCCTTACCAAAAACGTCTACCCGCGGTACGTCTTTAGCGTTCGGGCTAACGATCTTAGCGCGGCCTACCCGATCGAATTGCTGGTAGGTTACTTGGGTGGCCCCGGCCCCGGCGTCATTCATTACCGGGCAAAAATCCCTAGCGCGTAGATTTGGGTACCGCTTATTGTAAAGGGTCGATTTAATCGCTTCCAATTCGCGGGCCATAAAGGCCGCCTCGTTAGCGTCCATACGTTGAACGCAAGCAAGGTTCTTAATCTCGTCGTACATTTTTTATGCTCCTATTTCCTTTTTTGCGTCCAAGGTTACACTACGACGGGTTCCAAAAGCTCGAGCAATGCAAGCCCGGCCCCGGCGGTAGTGGATCGAAAAACCCCATTAACGGCTTGGGCGTTAGCGGTATCCGCGTCGTTTCGGAATTTACCGATATCGGCGGCGGTTCCTGTATGCCGCACAAAAGCGGGATCGCCCGCGTTTACGGCCTCGTCTACCTCAACCCAAACCCGGCCCAAGGTAAGCATATCGCCCGGTTCGCCCTCTTGTAGTCCGGTTTCTCCGCCGGATCCGCCGGATCCAAATTGGGCCCTTTGCTCGGTTTGGTGACGATGCACCAAAACGCCCGCAAAAGAGGCGGCCCCGGTAAAGGCCTGAAATTGCTTTTCGGGATCCGTCCCGGCTGCATATCCAAGGCCGAATTTAGCGAGGGCGGAATCCTCATTAGCGAGGCTATGGATCATAGCGTTCGCGTTTGGATCGGCCAGCAAACCGGCAAAAGCCCGATCCGCTTGCAGGGAATAATCGGTTTGACTCATTTTTTACGCTCCTACCTAGTGGTTTGCTAACCTAGTTAGCGGTTTTTCCCAAGGGGCGGATCCCCCGCTCTTGGTTATCTTTGATCATTGCCAAGCGGGCCTTCTCGGAATCGATCCGATCTTCCGTATCTGCATGGGCCGCTTGCCGGACGCCCTCGAGGCCCTTATTGCCTTCCGGCTTGGGCGGCTCGTAGGTTTCGACTGCTTGATCGAAACGGGCCTTAATGTAAACGTCCCGATCCTTACCTTCCAACCCGTCGATTTTCTCTTGGGCCTTGGGTGAGGCTTTCAGGATCGCCATTACGCGGATCTCTTCGTCCGTCTTTTCCTCGTATTTAATGCCGTTACCGTCCGCGTCTTTATCCCCGACGATTCGGCGGGCATCATTGATCAAGGCGAGGCGGGATTTAACGATCTCGTTAATGGCCTCGGGTGCGGTTGCGTCGTTACGAGCCTTAACGGCCTCGTCCCGATCTTCCTCGGCCTTATCGGCTCGGGCTTTTTCCTCGGCTACCGTCTTTTCCGCGGTATCCAATTTTTCGGCCATTTCGTCCATACGATCGAGGGCCTTAGTTACGGCTTGGGCCGCGGCCTCGTTATCGATCTCGTATTCGATCCCGTCGATCTTGATCTTCATTTTTCTTACCTCGGGGAATAACGATCCCTGTTTTGGTTTAACCTCTGTTACTCTGTTAACCATTACACGATCGTCCGAGTCAAGCCTAAGCGTAGCGTCTTTACCGGCCCGGGCGTTTTCTACAATCGCTAAATGGTTGCCTCTAATATTCCTTTGGATCGCGTCGTACCGTAAACCGTCCGGGATCCCATCGATCCCCATAGTGATCCCGTTATTTAATTCTAGATCGCAATTATAGCCACAAGACAACCGCTTTTTTTCCTTAGCCGCCGCGATCCCGTCCTCGGTTGTAATTGTAACCCGCCCGGCTACAAATTCGGAATCCTGCTTAATGTCCCTAACGTGGCCTACGTGGTATTTTTTGCTATTTTTGCTTGTTACGGCCTCGGGGGGGTGTCCGTCCGTAAGGCTAAGATCCTCGAAGGATTTAAGGCTATCCTCGTTAAATACTTCCTCAGGTAGCCTCAACTCCCGGCGGGTTGTGCCGTCCTTATTCAAATATTCAAAAACCCCAACCCGGGTTAGGCGGGCATCGCATTTTAGATACCCGTTAGGTAATTCCTCAACCCGCCCCATTTCGGATCCGTCGTATCTTGTAACTGCCATTTTTTCCGCCTCGTCTAATTTAGGGGTTTGCTTTCCCTCTGATTTACACGATTCCTCGAGGGTACGTCTAGCAATAGCTACCGCTTGGGCCGGGGGTTTACCGGCCTCTATTTCCGTCCGTATATTTTGGCGGTAAGCCTCTACGCTACACGATTTAATTAAAGGCATTTCCTTTAATCCTGTTATCTAAGGCGGGATCGGTCAACCCTCGGATCCCCGTCTACGCTCTAGCCGTGTATTGGCTAAATCTAGGGCCCGGTTTTCCTTATTTGCTTGGGCTAATTCCTTTTCTAGTTTTGCAACCCTATCCCTAAGGGGCTTATTTGCCGCCCGGGCTTTTTTGGTTTGCTCTTTTACGCGATCGGTTTCGGCTCGTAGTTTTGCGATCCTGGATTGCGTACGGCCCATTCTCTCGTTAGCTAGATCCAATTCCCTATTTAGCTTTTTAACCCGCTCCAATTCGGCCTTGGTTGTTTCTACTTGTTTAGCTAATACGCGATTTTCCCTAGCCGCCTTTTTCGCTTGCTCTTGGGTTTCGCTTAGTCGCTTTTGCGTCCGGGCCGTCCTCTTTTGTTGGGTTTCTAACGATCGCCTAGCCGCCTCGGTGCGTTTACGGCTTTCCTCTAATTCGGATCGTAGTCTAGCCGTCCGCTCGGTTGCGGTTTCGCGCCTAGGTTGTGGTTTTGGTTTCGGCTTAGGTTTCGCTACGGCCTCAGGCTGCACCGTCCCCTTAGCCGCTGGGGTTTCCTCGCCCAATAGTTGATCTATGTTAGGCTCTGCCGTGCATCTGCAATTAAAATCTTGTCCGGGATGATTCCGGCGTCCCGTCCTTTTATCGGTTATCGGCCCCGGCCCTTTCCAGCTATGTACCGTCCCCTCTAACGCGGCGTGATCTGGCCTAACTCTTTCGTCTAGGCTAGTCCGCCAAATATAGGTACGTAGACCTAGATTTTGTTGCCTATCGCGGGTTAGGTTTCCATTTAGTTTTAAAACTTGATCCCTAGCAATAAAGGCCGCCCTTTGCCGGGCCTTAGATCCTAGCTTTGCGATATCGGCCGCCACGGTATCCGCCCTTTGCCCCGTCCGAAAGCCGCGCATAACGGCCCCCTCTATTTGCTCGAAATAATCGGCGGAAAGGGTTTTTATTAGGGCCACGTTTTCTTTAACTGCCGCCTTTAAAATAGGCTCTAACGCCGGGGCAGCGGCTATTACGTCTACTCCCAAAACCTGTTTAGCCTGATTTTGGATCCGCTCCTGGTTAATCGTGTTTACCTCGGATCCCATTACGTTGGCGGCGGCCTCTGTCGCTTGATCTGCCCCCTCAAAATTAAACCTTATTTGCTCCATTATGCGGGCGGCTTTATCGGGCCAATCGTCTACGTCCCGCCTTGCGCTATCTGTTACGGTTGCCTCGTTTGCCAATTCCCTAAGCCGCGGGATTAGTAATTGCCGGACTAGGCCGCGGGCCCTATCGACGATCTTAAGCAAGGCCGATCGGTAGTTACGTTCGGCCGTTTTCGGGATCCGCTGGATTGGGGGCCGCTTTAGCTTGATCGGCTTTTTCTTTCCCCGCGCTTTCCGTTGGGCCTCTTGTGCCGCGATAATTTGGGGGATCGGTTTCGGGTTAGAAAGTAGGCTAGCCATTATCCCCGGTTTCCCCCTCGGTATCGTCCGGCGGTTCCTCGGTTAGCGGCGGCGGGTTGATTACCGGATCGGTTTCCGGCTCTATTTCGTCCGCTAGCTTGTCCTCTTGTCGCCTTTCAAGATCTAGGATTGTTTCCGGGCTATATTTATCCCCACCGAAACGGCTATAGGCTATTTCGTCCTCGGACACTACGCCCATTTCGATATAGATCTTATCGCTATTAGCTTGCTTATTCCTTAGATCCGCTTGCTCCAATTCGGTAAGGCGGTAAAGCGGGTTAAAATAAAAACTCCATTCCTCAGGCTCTACCCCTCCGGTTGGGCCGTCTTTTGCCTTAAAGCATAACTTGATCAACCGCTCGATCTTAGGCCTTAGGCTGCTTTCTTGCTTGGCCGAAATTTGATCGTAAAAAAATCGGATATCGGCGGCCCCGGTTGATTGCATACCGCTAGGCGATTGGCCGAAAAGCAAAGTAGCCGGGGCCCGAAATGCCGCGGACATACGATAGGCAAAACGATCCATTAAATCCGGCAGGCCTGCTAGGGGCGTAGGTTTCCGATCGAAGTCCTCCCCGTCCGCGTCTAGTGGTACCGCTCGAGATACGCCGCGGCATAAATCGATCTGGGCCATACGACGCAATACGAGATCGTCCTTATCGCTTAAAATCGCGTCTTTTAAGCCTTTCATTTTAAAGATCGCTTGGGCAAAATCTTGCAAAATATTCGCTACACTATGCCAAGCTACGTCATAGTCTCGGATAAGATCCCGCGTCCGAGTAAAGACTGGATCGGCCCAACCCCCGTTTTCTTTCATACGGCGGCGGTTAGTTAAAACCCCATCGAAACGGATAAAGCGGCTTTCGTGGATCAAGGCATTGATCCCGGTCGATACCCCGTTAAAAGTGGTTTCGTTAAGGCGGTAATATTGCGGTTGGCCGAATTTTTCCGCGCTTGGATCCGTATAGTAGCTATCTATATGCACATCCCACCGATCAAAAACGGCTAAGAATTTAATAGACTCGATCCGATCCTCGTCTAGCGGTTGCATCATAGCCCTAGGATCGTCCCCGCCTTGATCGTCCGCACCAATAAACAAAAGGGATCCGCCGAATACTTGGGCCCATACCTCGGCCTCGAAATACTTACTTTTTGCGTCCAATTCCTCGAGCTTGTTAAGCATAAGGTTACCGATCGAGATCCGTTCCTCGGTAGTGCTTTCGGATTCCTCTTTTCGGCTTTTATCGTCTACGGTTTTCGGATCGTTTGCGACAATAGAGATCCATTGGCGGACCATTTCCGAGGCTATTAGCTCTACGGCCGTTCGGGCCATATCGGACGAAAAATAGAGGTTTTGATTTTCGGTGTAATTCGTATTGTACCGGGGCGGGATTACTTGGCTACCTACCCGCTTATCCCGGGAGGTACCTAGCCCGGTTATTACGTTTTCCCAGCCGTCCTTATTTTCCTCGGCCGCTTGTAGCATTTCCTTAGGTTTCGGCTCTGCCATTTCGATCCCCTACATTTTGGTTAAGGCCTCTAAGGCGGCTAGCCCGCTCAATTCTTGACTTACTAGCATATAGGCAATGCTAGATCCGTCTATTTGATCGTCTTTTACGTTATCAGATTTAGACGGGAAAGCCTCTAGCTCGGATATGTAGCTATCATTCCATGGGCCCCTAACGAGCGATACGTTACCGCCTAACCATTGGCTAGAAAACGGTTTAGCGTAGGCCTCTTTTTTCTTGGTTGCGGGGTATGATTCTACCATGTAACCGTTAAGTAGCCGCCTAAAGTGGGCTACCTCGGATTTTCCGGCTTGGGCCGGATCTTGCCATAGTCCAACCTTACAACCGTGCCCGTCTTGCTCTGCCGTCTTAATCATTAACCGTTCTACCTCGAGCGGATCCAGCCGATCCCGCTTTACGTCCAATACGTAAACCCGGCCTTGATTATCGATCCCCATTTTGACGCCTACCGTATAGTCGGGATCCGGGTTTTCCGGGCTTGGTTTTGTTGCGGCCTTATCCCAACCTCGGGATATTTGCTTTAAATTGCTCGGGGCCTCGTCTACGTAGTTTACGCGATCCCCTTTGAAATAGTCCCCGGCCGCGGGCCTTACGTTCCAATTTCCACCCAATAGCATAAGGCGATCTATTTCGTGCATTGCTAATAGATTCGCCCGATAGCCCGGATCTAGCTCTTGTAGGATTTTGTTATCGTCCAATTTAGCCGGGATAAAAGTAAGGCTTTTAGGTTGAAATTCGCTAGGCGGTAAATAGTCGAATTGCTTTTTAAGGTCGGCTACGCTATCGGCCCAATGCAGGTTATCCTGGTACCTAAGAAAAAACCGCAAGACGCCCGATCGCTCGGGTATCGGGTAACCGTCCTTACCTATCCACCAGTCAATTAACGTCCTAATATGGCTGTCTGGATCGGGGTTAGTGGCGGCCCGTATATACGGCTTAACCCCACAAGTGGATCTATTCCGGCTAAGTAGGTACCAAAACTGCCCCTCTGTTATGTCGGTTACCTCGTCGAAACCAATATAGGCATATTGCTTGCTTTTGTGGCTATACTTGTCGCTTTCGTGTTGTAGGTGGGAAAATTCGATCGCGGCCCCGCTTGGAAACCTCCAATCTAACTGAGAGCCCTCCCGCGGTACTCCCCCCATATAGGGGTATAGCTTCCCGCTTTCCTCCCATACCGATCCGCCGCCCCTTAATTGTTTGGTTGTCCGCCTAAATATGATCCCGGTAAAGGCTGGGATATCTACCCACCTAAGCGGATCGTAAACTAGGGACCACGATTTACCGGGCCCGGCAGCCCCTCCAAAGATCGCAATATCCGCCGGGCTTGCCGCAAAAATACTTTGGGGGCCCTCTTGCGGACTAATGTTAATTGACGCGCTAGCCATTATTAGACACTATCGGATCCCGTAATAACCCCTAAAACTTTTGAGGTAAACCAATGGGCAGAATAGCAAAGCAGATCAAATCTAAAATGGGTATCCATTCTAAACTAGCCCTAGATCTTGAGGATACGATCGGGGATCTCGAAAGGGTAGAGGATCAACTAGAACGGCTAGAGGTTTACAGCATACAGAAAGTGATCAAAAGCCTAAATAAGGCCCATTCCGATTTAAAGCGCAATTTTCGGATCGATCGATTGGTTGCGGCCTGCATATCGGGAAAATGCGTTTTAGAATTCAACCAAGCGGATCGGGACGTACCGATCGCGGGGCCCAATGGTGCCGCCGCCGGTACGTTTAAGCGGCCCCTCGTTTTAACCGTGAAAACACTAAAGGGCGAGGTAATAGAAGTATTGGACGGAATAGCCCCAGCCATTACCCCGGCTAAAAGCGGGGCCGGTTTTTCGGATCCTACCATTTCCCCGGCTAGCCCCGTTTTCGTAAAGGGCCGCGCTAGCCTGGATCTTATCTACACAACCGACGAGGGATCCTCCGAAATTTACGCCGCGGACGATACGGTTAGCCTTTCCGCGGATCTGTCGGTTTGCGGTATAGATTTGGATCAAGTGATTTATACGGATACGCTTATAGCGTAACCGATCTTTTTGCCGCCCTTTTGGGTGCCTAGCATTGCTAGCCTAATCAATTTAACGCCGCATAGCGGCAAGGAGTTAGCGTTATGGCTAAACAGACCTTTGAATTCGATACAGAGCAACAACCGGCAGAGCTTACGTTTGCTCAACTTAAGGCCTCGATTGAGGCTTACGCCCTGGCCAATAGCCTTAATAGCCTTAAGGTGCATAGCACCAAAACAAAACACGGTAAAAAAATGCTAGAGGGCTTTGCTACTTGGGGTAAGGGGGATCTTTCGCAAGAAAACCTCGAGGGGTTATCCCTGATTATTTCCTCACAGCCCGGCCTTGTCGGTTACTCGCCCCCGATCCCCGAGCCTTTGATCTTGGACGTAGCAAACGATCTTGAGGCGGCAGAGGGAACCTTCCCAGCCGTTACCGGCGTTACCGCGGCTACGGGTACGCTCGAGCTATTAATGCCGGGCGGGGTTGCCCCTGCCGGTTGGGATGGCAAAACCGTTACCTTGGATAATGGCGTAGACGATCCGACTGTTTTTGAGTTCGATAGTGACGGATCGGTCGTTGAAACCGACTATCTTAGGGCTATCAATTTTACCGCCGGGGATTCACTGGCTACGGTTATAGCCGCCGCCCAAGCCGCTTTTTTTAATGCACCCTATTTGAATATGTCCGTTGTTAATAACGGAACTACTGCGGACGCAATCCGGGTTAAGTATATTAACAACTATCTCGGTACCGTTGGTAACGTCCCGATCCAAACCACCTTCTTGGGATCCGAGGCAACCGTTACCGGAATGGAGGGCGGGGCAAACGCCGAGGGGGCCATTATCGAGATCGGTACCGTTAACGATCTCTTTCAGACCTTTGAAATGGCGCAATTAACGCCCGAGGGGCTTAGCATTTTAAACGCTACCAATGCCGCCGGGTACCCGCATACTTTTGTTGAATTGTACTCGAGACAAGCCGCGGCCCCGGGCCAAGACGGTACACCGGAATGGACGGTAGATCCCGGATCGTTAACCATTAACGGATCCCTCGTTTTGCAAAACCAAAACCCGATCGTTATGCCCGCCACTACGTTTTATTCCAAAGAGCAAAGGATCTATTACGTAGACGACGATCTTAAGCTCTATTTGGCGTATGCGTTCGGCTTGGTTGCGCCAAATCAACCGGGCGTAAATACGGTACCTTGGCGATCGTTCGACGAGGCCGTTTCTTTTGGGGCGGTTTAAGCCAACCGGGATCCGCCGGTACCCTTAGCCGTTTCGGCAACCGGCTTTTTTCCATTCGGCCTAATTACCTTACAACCATACCGGGCCTCGAGGCCTCGGATCTCGGTTTCGTCCATATCGTCCAAGGTGCGGACGGGCGAGGGCGGCGGCAATAGTACGGTTAGCGCGTTTTCTAATTCCGTAGGGCCCGCGCTCCAATATTTCGACCATACGTAATCTGATTTAGGGGCCCCACCCATAGGCGGGTTATTATTCGGGATCGGTTGCCTCGTCTAGCTGTATTTTCCTGGCGTGTAACATAGCGTCCGCCTCTAAATAACGCATTTGGGCCCTAATGCCGATTATTTCGCCTACCTCAAAACTACGGGCCCCAACCATACGCCCCTTAAGGGCCTGGATTGCGGCGTCCCAGGGTATGTTTATTTGGCTAGCGAAAAAATCACGTAGCGGCATAGGGCCTATTGTTAGTTGATCATTTTCTACGTGGTTAGCTAAGCCCTCGGCGCAATCGCATTTAGAAAAATCTTGCCAATCCCAATAAGGGCAATTTTCCCAATGGCCTAAATGGTTTCTGTTTTCCGGGGCTGCCGGTATGTCTATAGGTGGTTTACTTAATTCCATTTTGTCCCCTTTCAATTCCGCCATTACTCTAGCGTAATGATCTAGCCTGCCTATCGGCATTACTTTTTAGGCCCTCGCCCATTATCCGGGTAGTGCAAAACCACTTGGGCCGCCCCGCTATGCTGTACGTTTAGGTTAAGATCCTTATCGAGCATACCGAGGGATTTAGCCAGGATTTGCAAGGCCCGGATCGCGGCGTGATCATTCTTTCCGCGTATGGCCCTTACGTGCGCCTCTTTTAGCTTTTGTATTACCCAACCCTTACTTACGTCCGTAGCCTCGGATAATTCCTTAAGTCCCTGCTGGATAGCGGGCCGGATCTTTTTGTGGCGGATAAGGCGGCTAGCTGTTACGTGCGCCGAGTCTTTTGCATACCCGGCCCGAATAGCCGCCCGCGTCCCTATAAGATCCTTTAGATACTCCCGTACAAATTGGCCTTGTTGCGGCGTTAATTCGTCGATCAATGCTTCAAAATCGGGATCTTTTTTCTTTCGTGGCATAGCTCTTATTATGGCCTATAGATCCTATTGCGTCGATTTGCCAGCCTTGCCCAATATTCGGATCGTTACGTCTTTTTTGGCGGCCTTTTTTATTTTGCCTAGATAGGTGGCGTTTTTAGTGCCTAGGATTATCCCCTTGCCTACCTCGATCCTGTCCTCGCAAAACTGGATCCCTATTTTTTTCGTATCGCCCATAAGAAAACTACTCCCGCTATCGGCATAAGGGCCGTAGCTATTACCGCTAGCGCGGCTTTTTTTATAGCGTCCCGCATATCAGAAAAGGGTAGGCGTATAGCCCCGCTTAATCCTTGTTACGGCCTTTTTATAGGTTTCCGGGTTAGCCTCGCAACCTACGGCCCGGCGGTTTTCCATAGCCGCGGCTATTAGCGACGTAGCCGATCCAGCATAGGGATCCACGATCAGATCCCCCTCGCTCGAGTAGTCGCGAATAAGGGCCCGCATACCGTCTAGATCTTTGCGGCCTACGGTTTGCCCGTCCGATTTTGCGGCCTTAACTATGTAATGCCCCGGGCGGCTACCCTTTCCCCATACCTCGGCCCCAACCCTACGCCTAGCGATCGTTATGTAGTCGCAAGTAGAACTAGGGCCGTCCCCGATAAAGCGCGGCATATTCGGCTTAACCCAAACAACCGGGGCAAAAACGTACCAATCCCGATCAAGTAGATCGTCCCCGTATTCACGGGCTAGGAAATGATCCGAGAAAATACAGATCCACTTAGAGGCCCACTTGGTAGCAAACCCGCAAAACTCCGAAACGGTAATAGGATCCATATGCGAATAACCGATCGTGGTATCGCCATTAGGATCCGATCCGCTACGTTGGCCCTTATGTGTCCGCTCGGAATATGGGGGATCGGTTATAACGCTATCGCAAGTAGCCAGATCCGAAAGCGCGGCTTGATACTCCCCTAGCCTTAATTCAATTAGCCCGCATTTCGATCGGTAGTATTCGTAGCCGTTACGTTTAGGCATTTTTTATTTCCTCAATTCTAGCCATAGCCTCGTAAATACGATCCGGGCTACCGTCGATTAGGGCCTTAGCGGTTTCCTCTAATACGGCCCTAAAACGCAAAAGACGATCGGTTAATTCCTCGTTTTCCGCAAATAGCCTTTCGCAATCGCAACCGAGGGCCGGGTATTTATTCGCTAGCTCTGCTTTTAAATCTTCCTTTAGGCGTCCGTTTTCGGCCTCTAGTGTTTTAATCGATCGCTCGAGGCTTTCAATTTCTAGATCGCGATCCATAATTACCCCTTTCGATATCGCGGCCGATCAAGGGGCTAAATGGGGGACTAATCGGCAAAACCCAGCCCCTTGATCGATCCCGGCCCCATGCCGGGTTAACCGCTACTTAAAACCCCGTCATAGTGCGGGCCCCGGGCCTCGGGCGTGGAATTGAGGCCCGGTTACCGGGTAGCTACTCCCGGCCCCGCGCTAGTATTATCGCACAAAATGTTACCGGGTTGCCATTAGTAGAAACCTAAAAATGGCATTTTTACCCGCCCGCATTTCGAGCAAGTAGCATTAGGCCCGGGCTTTACCCCTACGCTATCGTTAACCTGGATCGTATCGTCTGCCTTAACGTAGCGTCCGCATTTCGGGCAAACCCGGACAAAATAACCCGCCCCGGTACTTTCGGAAACATAGCTAACGGTAGGGGGCTCGTTAAATTCCATAGCTAAACGTCCGAGTAAAATTGGGCCGCGGCCCAAAGATCCGTAGGCCTGCAAATTACGATCTCTATTCTCGGGTTTTCGTAATCCTTAGCCCGCTTGATCCAGCATACCGAAAATTGCCGATCGTTTTTAACGATCCCGGCTTTTTCTAATGCGTCGAGTGGGCCCGCGGCTAGGTTGTCTACGTCCGGCCTTTGCCGTTTCGCTAAATACGCTAAGACGATTGCGGCTAATTCGTCCTCGATCGGATCTAGACTCCATTGGGCCTTTAATTGCTTAACGATATCCCTACGCCATTTAGCCACGGCAGGATTATCGACGATAATCGGCCGCCTTTCGTAGGGGTACCGTTTAGCCCATACGATCTGTTTACTGTTTTTTTGCACCATAGGCTTACCGTAGAGGGTAAACGTATAGATCCCGCCACCAATTCCGCCCATAGTGCGGATCTGCTTGCTCGTTTCGTTTTTTCGGGCCATATTTAGATCCCCTTTCGGTGGGGGCGGTAGCGTTTAAGCCTTAGAGCTAGGCGGCTCGGGGGTTGCTACCGTCCCCCCATTTTCTTGGTTAACTCCCCTACGATCTTGCTTATTTTAGCCTTAGCTATTTCGGGATCCGTTAGCGGATCGTCCTCGTCGCCTATAGGTTTTAATTGCCTATCGAGCCTTTCAACCCGGGCCAATTCCCGCTTTGCCTCTTGGCATAATTCGTTAATCTGCCCTACCGTTGGTAGGTATTTTGGGTAAACGTCTACGGCCCGATCCATAGCTCTAAGTATGACCCGATCGTCATAGTGCCGGATCTTGTCATAAAAAGCCCTTTGGGTAGACTGCCACGATTGCTTATCGAGCCTTAGAAGGCTCGGGTAACAAGCCCTTAGACGGGCCATAGCTACCGAAAATTCCGGTTTTTCCATTTTGATCATCGTCCTCGTTTACAAAATCAACCATAGATTGCTCTAACTCGCTTAATTTCCGTTTAGGCGGATTACGCTTAAATCCTATAAACCGCTCTATAGAGCTATCGTCTTTTAGGGCGTATTTAAGGCTAAGGTATTTTTCCCGATCCTCCCAGGGATCTAGGTGGATCCCGTCTATTGCGGCTATTAAATCCTCGGGCTGGTATCCGGCTTTTAGCCATTTCTTGATTAGGTTTTTTTGGTTAGGGGTTGCCCTGGCGGTAGTATGGTAGGTTTTCCAATGATCAAAAACGAGAGTAACCGCCGGATCCGGTTTTCGCTTATTAGCGGGTTTCTTATTTGCCTTATTATTATTGGGTACGGGTACGGGTACGGGTACGGGTCCTTTAGC
>Ga0180438_10003559_pt1 | contig 23422 bp, 17 predicted proteins | sample SS_ome_12_FD_132455 | JGI IMG/M metagenome (GOLD analysis project Ga0180438, IMG submission 132455) | Hypersaline lake sediment archaeal communities from the Salton Sea, California, USA - SS_3_D_2 metaG | ecosystem: Environmental > Aquatic > Non-marine Saline and Alkaline > Hypersaline >...
AAATATCGTTGCCGGGATCGACCTTACCCGGAGACTCGCTTCGAAGGAAGTATACGGGCTTACCTTCCCGCTGATCACGGATGCGAACGGCGAGAAGTTCGGTAAATCTGTGAAAGGGGCGGTATGGCTCGATGCACGAAAAACGTCCCCCTACGAATATTACCAGTTTTTCAGAAATACCATGGACTCAGACGTGGAGCGATACCTTGGATATTTCACCTTTCTTCCCATGAAGGAACTGAGGGAGCTCGCACTGCTCAAACCCCCGTTGTTGAACCGGGCAAAGGAAATACTCGCCTACGAGGCGACGAGGATTACCCATGGTGAAGAGAATGCAAAGAATTCCTACATCGCTTCTGTGGAGAAGTTCGGGGAATCAGACCCAGGAAAAACCGTTGCAACCTCCTCGTCAATCCTCGGGGTAAAGGGGAAGGAGGCAGAGCATCCCACGGTTGAGGTCGATTCACGGGATATCGAAGCAGGTCTTTCTATCCTCGATGCGTTCGTGAACGCAGGCCTCTGCAGCAGCAAGGGGGAAGCTCGCAGACTCGTTCGACAGGGAGGCGCGTATGTGGAAGAGAAGCGAATAGACGACGAGAACTTTCTGCTCGGAAAGGAGTACCTGCCTGCGGGAGAGATAAACCTCAGGGCCGGGAAAAAGAGGCATATGAAGCTGCAGATAGTGTCACATCCGTGAGGGTACGTTTGGGAGTATACAGTTACACTTTTTGGAGGAGAGCTCCTGTTGTCAGTATCTTGACGGCCTTCCTGCAAGGATCAGTGAAAGTGCCTCCGCTCTGGTTTTTTCATTTTCCTTGAAAATCCCCCTTACCGCACTCGTCACCGTGTAGGCGCCTGGTTTTTTCACTCCCCGCATGACCATGCAGAGATGTTCTGCCTCGATTACCACGATCACCCCGTAGGGTTTCAGCTTTTTCATGAGGAGCTCAGCGATCGAAGTGGTAAGTCGTTCCTGCACCTGCAACCGTTTCGCATACATATCAACGACTCTTGCGAGTTTGCTCAGGCCGGTAATCCTGTTGTCCTTCGGGATGTAGGCAACATGTGCGTGACCGAAGAATGGGAGCATGTGATGCTCGCACATGGAGAATATGGGAATGTCTTTTACCAGCACTATCTCGTCGTGCTGCTCGGTCAGCAGGACCTGGAGTACATCCTCGGGCTTCTGAAAAGCGCCTGCGAATATCTCTTCGAACATCTTTGAGACACGTTCAGGGGTTCGCTCGAGGTCCGGGCGTGTAGGCTCCGGGTCGACCTCCTCGATAATCATTCGAATTGCCTTCTTCACTTTTTCGGTGTTCACTTATGCCTCCCGTGACCAGAGATTCTACGTATGAAGAAATAACAGGCGGGCGAAACGAAACGATGAGCAAAATTATAACGATTGCAGAGAAAAATCAACCCTTATTTCCGAAAGATACTCACCCCTGTACTCCGATGAGAGCCTGCCTGCCGTCCGCATGGGGAATTTCAATCAGGACAGAAGTTTCAAAAAAGACTCAGCTTCAGCATTATTTTCCTATGCAGAAGTTATTGAATATCTCATCGAGAATGTTGGCTGGGGAAACCTCTCCGGTGATCTCTCCAAGAAGATCCATCACGCTCCGAACATCGTAGGCAATGAGCTCTTGCTCACCCCCTTCCTCAAGAGTCTCCAGAGCATGATCGAGCTCTTCGAGCGCTTTCCTCAGCAGGGAAAAGTGCCGTGCGCTCGTGACCATGATGGAATGATCGCCACTGCTTTTGCCCCCGCCCACGAGCTCAAAGAGCCTGTTTTCCAGCTGCTGAAGTCCTTCTCCGGTGCGTGCGGAGAGATACAGCAGTTCCTCCACCATTCCTGTTTCTGCAACCAGCCGGCGTATGTCCAGCTCTAAAGGAAGATCGGTTTTGTTGACGATCGGTATGTAGGTGTGAAGTTTGATTTTTTCGATGAGTGCAAGGTCTTTTTCATCGAATCTGCTGCTTCCGTCGAGCACCAGGAGCACCAGCTGTGCCCTCTCCATGAACGAGAGGCTCCTTTTCACCCCTTCACGTTCGATAACATCTTCGGAATCGACGATTCCGGCCGTATCGGCAAGGATGAATGGGATTCCGTTGATATTGAGCTCTTCCTCTATGACGTCTCTGGTTGTTCCCGGTATGGGGGTTACGATTGCCCTGTCGTACTTGACGAAAGAATTCAGTATGCTGGACTTCCCCACGTTCGGTTTTCCCACAAGTACGGTGAGAACACCTTCCTTGATGATTTTCCCGGTGTCATAGGTTCGAATGAGTTCCTCGAGTCGTTGTCGCACCGAGTCGAGCTGTGCCCGTATCTCCTGCGCCTTGAGGGAAACAATGTCCTCTTCTTCAGCAAAATCTATATTCGCTTCGAGCTTCATCAGTAGGCTTTTCATATCCCCCATGAGGCTTTCGATTCTTCTCGAGAGCTCGCCGTTCAGCTGGTTGAGCGCTGCATCAAGCGCCTTGATCGTCCTTGACCGCACAATGTCCAGTACAGCCTCTGCCTGGGCAAGGTCGATTCTTCCGTTTATAAACGCTCTCTTCGTGAACTCTCCAGGCTCTGCGAGGCGTGCACCCATTCTGAGCACGAGACGGAGAACCTCGTTCACGGCGATTGCCCCACCGTGACAGTTTATCTCAACTACGTCTTCCCTGGTGTAGGTGTGTGGAGACTTCATATAGGAGACGAGCACTTCATCGATCATTTTTCCTGCGTCCTTGATGCAGCCGAGACGCATGGAAAAAGACTTCACCTCTTCGACCGGTGCGTTCCGGTGGGCAGTAAATACCCTTTGGACAATATCGAAGGCCATGTCACCGCTCAGCCGTACGATCCCGATGCCTCCTTCACCTGGAGGTGTCGACACGGCGGCAATAGTATCGAAAGGTGTGGCTCTTTTCATCGATGCTTCCTTTTCGCAGCTGCACAGTATAAAAATAATATGGAAACTGTGATTGTCGAAAGGGAAATAAAGTGCTACCTATAGAGAGAAATGAAGCTCGCAAACCGCATTTTTGTAAACCTGATCGGAATAGTCGTTTTCAGCAGCCTTCTCGCGGCCCTCGTGGGGGCGATCCTTATCTCCAGGGCCCTCAAATCAGAAGCATTCTCACGGGTAGCCAATGACCTCAAGTCGGCTCGCCTCTTTCTCGATGACAGGATCGAAGAGCTCGTCATTTACTCCCAGCTCAGAGCACAGGGTACTGAGGGTGGCATCATCATGGAGAATGCTCCGGACCTTTCCATGCTCATAGAAAAAGACCTGGATACGTCAGCATCGGTCCTGTGGCGGTTTCTCAGTGAAAAATCCGAAATATCTCTTGAGAAACCTGCAAACGGATTTGTGGTTTTCCCTGTCCAGCTGCTGGAGAATATCGGCTTCGACATCGCCTGGTTGAAGGAGAAGACCCTCTGTGAAATGGACAGGACACTCTGGCTTTTCTCTCTGTACCCTGGAAAGTTGGGAACCGCCTTTTCAGCAATTCTCCTCAATGGAAACGAGGAGCTCGTAACCGACCTTCAGGAAGTCCTCTTTGGTACGTCCCTCTACGGAAAAAAGCCCTTCGGAACGGTCACCATATTCTGCGGTGATACCCGCATTGCAACCACGGTGCTTGGACCGGGTGGAGAGGTTGCCTTCGGCACGAAAGTTTCAGCGGTGGTTCGGAAGAAGGTGCTGGAGCAGGGCGGTGTGTGGCTCGATAGAGCGTTTGTGGTGGATGACTATTACCTTTCTGCCTATGAACCAATTAAAGACCCGGGAGGCGAAAACATCGGCATTTTGTATGTCGGTGTGCTGGAGCAGAAGTATCTGGATGTGCAAAACAGGGCTCTGGCCATACTTTCCGGCATCACCCTGCCTACACTCGGTCTGCTTATTTTTGGTGTCTTTCTCATATCGAAGTGGATCGTGAAACCCATATCAGCCCTCGCTGAAGCATCGGAAAGAGTTGCGGGCGGGGAGTTTGACACCAAGGTCCGCCATCAGGGGAAGACGATTGAGTTCAGGACACTGCTGCACTCGTTTAACACTATGATTTCCGCCATTAAAAACCGGGAGGACATGCTCGTTCAGAAAAACTCACAACTCGAAGATGCAAATCGGGATTACCAGGAATTGCTGAGCTTCGTGACACACGAACTGAACAACTCAATCGGTTCACTTCTGCTCAATGTGATGATGCTTTCGGATGGTACTGTCGGAGTGCTCCAGGCGGAACAGGACGAGGTGGTCCAGCAGATTCTGCGGGATGTGGAGCGTTTTCGGGACATGGTCCGGAACTACCTGAATATATCGCGGCTGGAAAAGGGTACCCTGAAGTTCCGGCCGGAATCCGTTGATCTGAAAAAAGTGGTTGTTTTACCGGTTATTTCGCGACTCAAAAGCAGGATCGAACACAGACAAATGCGTGTGGATTGGGAATGGAAGGACGAAGCAGTGCTCAGCGTCGACACAGAGCTCATGGACATCTGCTACAGCAACCTTGTCATCAATGCCTTGAAATATGGAAAGGAATGGATACGGCTGTCCGCGCGGAAGCACGAAGGATGGTGGATCCTGGAGGTTGCAAACGGGGGTACACCCATACCTGGAGAAAAGATACCGCTTCTGTTTAAAAAGTTTTCCCGCCTTGTGAAGTCCGATGACGGTGCTGGGCTCGGGCTTTACCTCATTCGAAAGATAATAGAACGGCATGGGGGCGAGGTCTGGTGTGAGTCTTTAGAAAATGGCACGAGCTTTGACATGAAAATACCCTCAAGTATCGTAGACGCACGGGCGGTGCAATCGTTATGAAGCAGACTCGCATGGTGAACAAGAAGATCGTCGGCGTTCTGGGGGGCATGGGGCCCGAGGCAACCGCGTCCCTGTTTCAGAAAATAATCGAGGCAACTCCAGCAAAAACTGATCAGGAGCATATTCATGTCATCATTGACAGTAATCCGAAGATACCTTCCCGCCAGGCTGCGATAGAGGGAAAAGGAGAAAGCCCGCTGCCTGCGATGATCGAGAGCGGAAACAGGCTCGCCCGGGCTGGAGCACACTTTATCGTTGTTCCCTGCGTCACCGCGCACTATTTTTTCACACCTCTTCGCGAGAAATTGGCAGTACCAGTGCTCTCTATACTGGAAGAGACAGAAGCTTACCTGCGGGGAAACTACCCTAAAATACGTGCAGTCGGCCTCCTTGCAACCAGGGCAATCATTTCCACTTCACTCATCCAGGAAGCGCTCTTGAAAATGCCAATGAGAACCTTTGTACCGGTTATGGAGGATCAGAAGCTCGTACAGCAGTCGATTGCCGAAATCAAAAATGTCAGGGATGCAGACCGCAGAAAGAGTATTCGAAACAATCTTCTGAATGTTGCAAGTCGTTTGATCGAAGAGGGTGCAGAGGGTATCATCGCAGGATGCACGGAGATCCCGCTCGTCCTCTGTGCGCAGGACCTGCCTGTCCCGCTCCTCGATACGCTGCAAATACTTGCCGCTGCGGCTGTGCGTGAGGTATTCGACAATTCAGGGGCATGACCATCTACAGTATGCCTGTTATCGAGTTTGGGTGAGAAAGGGTCAGCACTATGAAGCACACAAATTTTTTTGCATGGCAGATCGAGATCACCAGCCGCTGCCCCCTGAGCTGCCTGATGTGTGCAAAGAGCGCTGCGGCAACCCTTCCCCCGAGGGATATGAGCTTTGAGGAGTTTCAGGGGATCCTTCCTTTTATCCATGGGGTGGAAAATGTGGTGCTCGAGGGGTGGGGAGAATCTCTCCTGCACACAGAGCTCTCCAGAATCATTCGGGCCGTAAAGGAGAGGAATGCACGCACCGGATTCGTAACCTGCGGAGCCGGGCTCGACGAGCGCAAAATTACGGATCTCCTCGAAGCGGGTGTAGACTTTATTGGCTTTTCCCTCGCAGGGGCAAAGCCGGAAACTCACAATTCCATACGTGTCGGGTCCGATTTTGATCGGCTGATCAAATCAATTGAGATCTTTATAGAAATTTCAAAAAAAATGAGAAGCCATGCGCCCAGGATGCATATCGTGTATCTTCTTCTCAAATCAAACCTCCACGAGCTGCCCGGGGTCCTCGCGCTGGCCCGAAGGATCGGGATAAAGGAGGTAGTCGTTGCGCACATCATTCACGCAGGAAACAAATGGCAGGACAGTCAGCGGGTGTTCGGCTGCAGGGGAGGGGAGAGTCAGGCAGATGAATTACTCAAGAGGGCGGCAAAAGAAGCGCGAAGGCTCAAGATTTCGCTGCACGTACCGGCAATCAGTCCGCAGGAAATCGCCGTGTGTGCTGAAAACCCGTTGCAAAACCTGTATATCTCAGCAGAAGGGGAAATTTCTCCCTGTGTGTTTCTCAATCCTCCGTTGACCTCTCCTTTCCTGAGGTACTTCTGCGGCAGCGAGCACCAGGTTGAGAGGCTGAGCTTCGGAAATATTTTCACCACACCCTTTGAGGAAATATGGAACTCCCCTTCCTACATGGCATTCCGTGCTCGCTTTGTTGAGCGGAAGGAAGGATTCGATCATGCGTACAGGTCCCTGCTACGTATGGTTCCTCCAAAAGACATCTCTCTCTCCGAGCCTCCGGAACCCTGCAGGAGCTGCCACAAAATACTCGGGGTGTGAAGCAGGGAGAGAGAGAAGAAAAGGCTGAATGCCACCTCTCCGGACCCCCTCCCTCCCTTTTTCAGAACTTCGGAGCTGGGAACAGCACTCCTCCAAAAATCAGGTACGCGATGAGCAGGGTCCAGCCGATGTTGAACCCCTGCGCGATGAGAAATGCAGTCGCGGGCTTTCCTCTCCCCATGGCAAAGAGCTCCTTGAAGCGCGTATCGAGCCCGATGCAGAGGAATGCCAGGGTAAACCACCAGCCCCTGATCGATTTGGTGATTCCGATGACTGACTTTGCATAGTCCCCAGGAATGAGCAGGGACATGACGAGCGAGGCGATGACAAACCCGACGACGAACTTGGGGAACCTGATCCATATCTCTCTTCCGCCGGGTTTTTCACCGGTTGCGCTCTTCTTGAATGTGAACCAGATGGCGAGCAGAAAGGCCGCAAGGCCGATGAACGCATTCTGGGCCATTTTCACCACGACAGCTACGTTCATGGCTTTGTCCCCTGCGATGGAGCCAGCTGCAACCACCGCACCGGTGGTATCGATCGTGCCGCCGATCCATGCCCCTGCGACAGCGGATGACATGCCAACCGATTTCACGATTATCGGCTCGAACACGAGCATCGGGACCGCGCAGAGGAGAACGAGTGATATGGTGTGGCTCACCTTTTTCGGATCGCCCTTGATTGCGCCGCCTGTCGCGATCGCGGCAGACACACCGCAGATTGATACTCCGGTCCCCAGAATCGATGCGAACTCGTCATCCAGGCCAAGCCTCTTGGAGACCCAGAAACAGACATAAAAGACCGCAACGATCACCACGACGGCCTGGACAAGCCCGTACGCCCCGACGCTCATGACCGTCCTGAAGAGCACCTCTGCCCCCAGCATCACGATTCCGATCTTGATGAAGAACTCGGTTTTCACCGCGTGCTGGAGCCAATCGGGGACCCCGAAGACATTGCTTATGAACAGCCCGATGATCAGAGCCCAGAACACCACCTCGAGCCCGATTCCAGAGACTGCTGCATTCCCACCGATGAAGAAGGCGAAGGCAGCGAGAATAAACACGATCGGGAAGCTCTTCAGGAAATTCCCTATCTGTATTCCCATGAAGCGCATTCCCGCAGATGCGAGGATGAAAAAACCGATGAATAGAAAGAGCAGATTCCGCATGTTTCTCGCGGTGAGTAGATTCTGGATGCTGGCGTCTGCGTTCTTCTTGACGTCCGAAGCGATCTTTGCAGCTCTGTTCGCCAGGTCCTTGTCCCCCACCTCCTTTGCGGTTTTCTGGAGCGAGCCGGCAGCATCGGAGACCGTATTTCTCTCCCCGGTCTCTATGGCGGAGACGAGCTTTTTTGCTTGTGAAGCCAGAGTGCCCTCGCCCGCGGCACGTGCATCCACGGCGATGGTTTCCACCGTGCTCACCATCGCAGTTGCTTTTCCCCTGAATTCACTGTTGCTCATCCATTTGAAGCTGGGTGGTTTGAAGGTGATTCCTGCGATGAATACAGCGAGAATGATGAAGCCGATCCACACGGCCATCCAGTCGTCTTTCTTCCACGCTGCTTTGATCCCCATTTCCCCATTGTTGCTTGCCATACATACCTCCCTTCACAAAGTGTATTGTACTGCTGTTCCGAGTCTTCTGATTTCCTTCACATCCTATCAGATGTGACTGCTCCGGAAGAACGAACGACTTTTCCTGAGCTCATGTAAGAGCGTGCTCATTGTATAAGTCAATGAATTTTACGACAAAAAGGAGCGAAAGGAAACTTCTGAAGGGGTCTGAAACGATAAATTGTAATTATAAAAAGAATTGGACTATAACGAAATATTATGGGAGAGAATGCGTACCCTGAGCGTGAAAAATTCTTTCGGATCGAATAACCTATGACCTATAGAGATTATCGCGCCGCAACCGATAGCACCCAGAAATCCCTTCGGTGCGGCATTTTTCTGGTGAGGGAAAGATTTACTCCTGGCGTAAGTGCTTTGTATCATCCGATGGGAAATACACCGTAAAAGTGCTTCCACTGTCTGGCTCAGACTGGACCTCAATTCTTCCATTGTATTCGGACAAGACCCGCTTCACCGTGGCAAGCCCGAGCCCTGTACCGGAGATACCGCTGGTCTTCCTGTTGCGTACCCTGAAGAACTCCTGAAAGAGATTCCCAATATCTTCCTGGCTCATTCCGATTCCCGAGTCTGCGACACTCACCACGACGATTCCTCCCTCTCTTTTCAGGTCAACGGAGAGGGTTCCGCCTTCTCTGTTGTACTTAATGCCGTTCGAGATGAGGTTCATGAAGATCCTGTCGAGGTCGGATCTATCGGCCTTGACCATATAGGGGCCATCTTCTGCACCGAAAATCACGCTGATCTTTTTGCTTTCCGCCTGCACCTTGTAGAACTCGAGCTGTTCTTTTAAAACCTCTTTGAGATCAAGCGCTTCGATCGATTTTTCCACCTTTCCCGCTTCCCGTTTATTGATGTAGAGCAGGTCCCTTATGAGCTCGAGGAGCGCTTCTCCTCTCACCTTGCATCGGTTGAGGAGCTCGTGTATCTTTTCAGGCTGATTGTCAAAAAGGCCGGTTTCTATGACATTGATGTAATTTATGATTGCAGCAATCGGACTCTTCAGCTCATGGGCGACCATTGAAACAAACCTGTTTTTGTCCTGTTCTGCCTTCCAGTCTTCTGTCACATCGTTGATAATTATGATTGCCCCGCCTGTTTCTTTTCCACGTATGAGAGTATCAATCCTGATCTGGAGCATCGTTCCCTTCTGTTCGATCCTGAACATCCGGGTCTTGAGCTCTTCAGGGGAGGAAGCGATGATCTGCTCTGTGGCTTCAATAATCTTTGGGTCCTGAAAGAGGTCGTTGAGCTCAACTGCGTTGGTGAATCTCTTTTCCAGGAAAAACTCGGCTTTCGGATTCATGAGCACTGGTTTTGCTCGTATGTTCAGTACAATGAGACCTTCCTGCATCGCATTGATGAGCTGCCTGGAAAGATTTCTCTCGCTGTTGAGCTCAGAAAGGTATTTTTCCCGCTCCTGAAGCAACTGACACTGTTTAACGGCTCGTTCGGTGACCTGGAGAAGATCAGTTGGAGTGAAGGGTTTGACCAGAAAATCGAACGCCCCGTGGCGGGTCACTTCCACCGCTGCTTCGACCGTTGCGAGCGCGGACACGATCACTACGACGATCCTTCCTGAAAATTTTTCGTTTATATACTCTGTTACCTTGAAACCGTCAATACCCGGCATTTTAAGATCGATGAAGGCGAGATGATAGCCGTTCGTATTCAGGAGATCGATTGCTGATTCCCCATCCTCTGCAGTGTCAACAGAGTAGCCCTTTTTCTTAAGGATACGTTTTATTCCTTCACGCATTCCCTCTTCGTCATCGACCGCAAGGACGCGAAGGTTTTCCTGTTGATCCATGCCTTCAAACTTCTCCAAGATATTTGTGGATTTTTCCGAGCAGGTGCTCCAGCGGAACAGGTTTCGTGAGAACCTCATCAACTTTGATCCACTGCTTTTGTTTCGGGTTGGATGGATCAAAGGTGAATCCGATCTCCTTGGGGGCTGCAGTTTGCATGATGATGGGGACCGTGCTCATTGCAGGATTGTCCTTCACCTTTTTGCAGAATACGAACCCGGAGTCATAGTGCTCCATCATGAGATCTGCAATTATGATGTCCGGTTTAAAGTGGTCCAACGCTTCGATTCCTTCCTTCATGCTGATTGCGGTTATCACGGTGAACCCGTGGTCCTCGAGGAATAACTTTTGTCCCTCGAGCAGGTCGACGTCATCATCGACAATAAGGACATTCGGCACTTTTCCCTCCAGTATCATCCTAGTATACTACTTATATTCAGTTCTTCCATTAAACTTTTCGTGCACACACCGGCACGCCTGACGGTGATTGTCCTAACCGCCGGTCCTCTACCGGCCCCGCCTCCAGCTCTCCTGGCGTCCTAACCGCCGGTTCAAGATAACTCTTTATCCGAATCGTAAAGGAGCATCCTCCCTCCACCCTGTTTTGGACGTCGATACTGCCTCCGTGCATCTTCACAATACCGTAACATACTGGAAGCCCGAGTCCGGTGCCCTTGCCAACCGGTTTTGTCGTAAAGAAGGGCGAAAAAAGCTTTGAAAAATTTTCCTCGGCAATGCCTGGACCCGTGTCAGCAATTGTGACCGAGAACCCATTCTCTTCACCCTGTGTTTTTATCGATATGGTGCCCCCCGCAGGCATCGCCTCACAGGCATTTTTTAGGATGTTGTCGAACACCTGTTGGAGCTGGTTTGGGTCTACTTTCTGAGTTCCGAGCTGATCATCGAGATCGAGGACAACCTCGTACCGGGATTCTCCAAATCCCTTCAGAATCGCTTCAAATGATTTTTTCACGAGTGCGTTGACATCAGTGGGCTTGCGAAGAATCTTTTCTTCCCGGGCAAAGTTGAGAATTCCTCTTACTATATCTCTTGTTCGTTCCGCCTCATGGATGATCCGTTCCACGTCATCTGTGCTGATAGATTTGCTTTCGAGCTCCTCTTTGAGCAGGTGGGAGTACATCAAAACCACACCCAGGGGATTGTTTATTTCGTGCGCGATACCAGCGGCGATCTGGCCCATGGAGGCGAGCTTTTCCGCCTGTATGAGTCGTGACTGATTCTCTCTGAGATCTTCCACCGTTTTTTCGATCTTACTGATAAGATAGGGGAGGCACATCTCAACCTCGGCGATCCCACGGTACACAGCGATGGCCTTTTCCCTGCAAGAGGGGTATCCACAGGCTCCGCAGTTCAGCTCATCCTCATGCCTGTGCTTGTTGGTCATCGCCAGTATCTTCCTGATCTCATCTTCGGCCGGCTCGGCGATAACCCTCCTCGAGGGATTAAACCTGACGCGCAGATCGACATCAAGGTACTGAGAGTAGAGATCGGCCCATTTTTCGATACTGTTGATGATCGGCCGGTTCTTTATGTACTGCACGATGAACTTTTTCCGCTCATAAAAAGTGAGGTTGTTCATCATGACAGGACCGCCGATACACCCCTCGCAGAAGAGCAGATCGTAGAACCGGTAGCTCGGTTTTTTCCCATTTTTGATTCGGGTGCTCAGCACCTCAAGGATGTCCTTGATCCTCTGGGACCCCTCCACAACCGTGACACAGCTCTCCAACAGATCGTCGTCGATCGATGCTGCCTTGAGCAGACCCCCTGTGACAGGATAGATCCGACCAAGGTTTCCAAAGGGCTTGTCAAAGTCTGAAGGATTCGTCTCGAGCGGCTGTATGCCTTTTTTTTCAAAGAGATTCATGAGCTCCGCATAGGTGAGCACGGCGTCGACCGTCTTCGAGCGGAGCGCCTCTTCCTTTTTTGCAGAACATGGGCCAATGAAAACGATTCTACTCTCACCATCCACTTTTTCCCGTATCACCCGTGCCATTGCCTCCATAGGCGAGGCGATATCAGCGAGGTAGGGGGTAAGCTCAGGGTGGAGTTTCTCTATCAAGAAGACAATTGAAGGGCAGGGAGAGGAAATGAGAAATTTCTCAGATTCCTCGCTTACCAGTTCCTTGAAGCGGGTATAGTAGTAGTAGGACACCAGGTCGGCACCGAATGCGACCTCAAACACTCCGTCGAATCCGAGAGCCCTCACCGCTCCGACGACCCTCTCAGGATCGATGTTTAAGAAGGCAGCAGGAAAAGAGGGGGCAAGCATTGCAAAGCACCGGTTTTTCTTCTCCGGTCCGAGCAGTGATAGAACATCCTCCTCCTGGGAATATATCTTTTTCGCTCCCTGCGAGCACATGGTGACACAGAGCCCGCAGGATATGCAGTAGTCCTCGATGATATGGGCCTGACCGCTGTGCACCTCGATGGCCTTGGTCGGACAAGACCTCACACAGGAATAGCATTTCTTGCACAGGTCAGGCGCCGTGTAGACGGAAATCATTCAGTTCCTCTTCGACATGGGTCTGTAGCGGGTGTGCAGGAGCTCATGTGCACGCTCAGAACCCGGTTTCGAGAGCTCTGCATCGTACAATTTTTTTATTGCCGGATTATTATAGGATAAGCGTACGGGCCGTATAGCGTCAAGTCGGTACAGAGCCTCAATTCTGTGTTTGATTCTTTCAGGTTCGAACCCGTGTATCTGCCCTCCGCCCCCTGCACATCCTCCTGAGCATGCCATGACCTCTACAAAATGGTACTCCTTCTCACCGGACAGAATGCTCTGTATGAGCAGCTTCGCGTTCATCAGTGTATTGCACACGGCGACCTTGAGCGTGCGGGGTCCGAGCTTAACCTCTGCCTCCTTCATTCCCCGATATCCTCTCACCTCCTCGAATTCGATGTTTCTCAGGTCTTTTCCGGTGAGGAAGAAGTGAGCTGTCCGGAGCGCTGACTCCATTACACCTCCTGAAGCAGCAAAGATGTCACCAGAACCTGAACAGATGCCAAAGGGGCTGTCATAATCCTCTTCGTGCAGCTCGTGAAAATTTATTCCGTGCATCCGTATCAGGCTGGCGAGTTCCCGTGTGGTGAGCACTGCATCCACGTCGCAGTAAGAGGCAGTCCCCATTTCCGGTCTTTTGCACTCGTATTTCTTTGCGGTGCATGGCATGATGGAGACAACAAAGGTGTCTTCAGGATTTACTCCGATTTTTTTTGAAAGATGATTCTTTATCAGGCTCCCCATCATCTGCTGGGGAGATTTACAGCTGGATATTTTAGATAGGAGCTGCGGGTAGTGCTGTTCTGCATATTTTATCCACGCAGGACAGCAGGACGTGAAGAGAGGGAGCCTCTCTCCCTTTTCCATCCTGTCGATGAGCTCCTTGGCTTCTTCGATTATGGTGAGGTCTGCGGTGATTTCGGTATCGAAGACCTTTTTGAATCCGATTTTTCTGAGGGCCGAGGCGATGAGCCCAGTCACATTTCTTCCAGGATCGAGACCGAAAAACTCACCCAGGGAAACGCGTATGGCTGGAGCGACCTGTGCGATCACATCCTTTTTCCCTTCCTGGAGGGTTTTTATTACCGTGGAGAGGGAGGGATGCTCGCTCACCGCTCCAGTAGGACATGCAATCACGCACTGGCCACAGCCGATACAGGTGGTCTGGCTGATTTCGTTCTCGAAGGCGGGTAAAACCATTGTTGCAAACCCCCTCTTCGTGAAATCAATGGCAGATACTCCCTGAACTTCCTCACAAATCCGCACGCATCTGCCGCAGAGGATACACTTGTCAGGGTCCCGCAGGATAGAAGGTGAGGAAAAATCCTTGAAATGATGCCGGGCTTCTCCCCTGTAACTCACCTTTTCAATGCGGTACTCCTCTGCGAGTGACTGGAGCTCGCAGCTGCCGTTCCTATTGCAGGTAAGGCAGTCGAAGGGGTGGGAAGCGAGAAGAAGTTCGATGATTGTTCTCCGGGTGTTGATTACCCTGGAACTCCGTGTAAACACCTCCATGCCATCGGCAGCAGGCTGTGAGCAGGAGGGAACAAGGGTTTGCGCACCTTTGACCTCCACCACACACATTCTACAAGCTCCGCTCGGAGAGAGCCCTTTTAGAAAGCAGAGAGTTGGAATTCTCTCCCCCGCCTTCTCTGCAGCTTCCAGAATCGTTGCTCCTTTTCTCACCTGTATCGGTTTTCCGTTAATACGCAGTGTGATCATTTTCTCACTCCCCAGTGGACACGCCACATTTTTGATCAAAGTGCTTTTCCTGCCGATTTGGAAAGAAAAGCAGGGTTACGGTATTAATTCACTCTTACTGCGTCCTGTCTGCACAGTTCGGCGCAGGCACCGCAGCGAACGCAACGTTCTTCGATGATGTAGTGTGCCTTTTTCTTTTCTCCGACGATCGCGATTGCTGGACACTTCTGTGCGCAAAGACCGCACCCTGTGCATTTCTCGGTGTCAATCTCAAAGGAGAGCAGCCCGGTACACTGGCGTGCTGGACACTTCCGTTCGAAGATGTGCGACTCGTACTCCTCTCTGAAAAAGCGCAGGGTCGAAAGAACAGGATTTGGAGCGGTCTGACCGAGACCGCAGAGAGAACTGTCCTTTATGACCTGTGCGAGGTTTTCCAGCTCCATGACCATTCGAAAGCGCTGCAGGTTGTCTTCTTCCCTTCTCATCCTCGTGTAGGGCGACACGATGGCATCGAGAATTTCGTACATGCGCCAGGTCCCTTCGCGACAGGGTATACACTTCCCGCAGGACTCCCGTGTGATGAAAGAGAGGAAGTACCGCGCCACATCGACCATGCAGGTGTCCTCATCCATGACGACGAGCCCACCTGATCCCATGATTGCACCGATTCCCTTCAGAGATTCGTAATCGATCTGTACGTCGAGATATTGCTCGGGGATACATCCACCTGAAGGACCACCGATCTGAACGGCCTTGTACTGCTTCCCGTGTGCAATTCCCCCTCCTATGTCGTAGATAATCTCCCGCAGGGTGATGCCCATTGGGACCTCGACAAGCCCTGTGTTTTCTATCTTTCCGGTAAGCGAGAACAGTTTTGTTCCCTTGGAGCCTTCAGTACCCAGAGAGGAGAAAAAATCGGCACCCTCCCTCAATATTCCGGCAACATTGGCAAAGGTTTCCACATTGTTGATCACAGTGGGGAAACCGAAGAGCCCGCTGGATGCCGGATAGGGAGGCCGGGGCTTTGGCATGCCCCGCCTTCCCTCGATGGAGCTCATGAGTGCGGTCTCCTCTCCACACACGAAGGCTCCAGCACCCTTTTTGATGCGCACATCGAATCGGTATCCTGATCCATTAAGGCGCACCCCGAGTATTTTCTCTTTCCTGAGTTCGGAGATTGCGTTTTCGATCTTTTCAATTGCGAGTGGATATTCAGACCTTATATAGACAATACCCTCCTCCGCACCCACCGCATACCCTGCGATGATCATTCCTTCCAGAACCGCATATGGATCTCCCTCAAGTATCGAACGATCCATGAAGGCACCGGGATCCCCCTCATCGGCATTGCAGATGATGAACTTCCTCACCGCCTGCTCCTGCTGTGCGAGGAGCCACTTTTTTCCGGTGGGAAAACCACCCCCGCCTCTGCCGCGGAGGCCTGATTTCATGATCTCTACGATGACTTCCTGGTCTCTGAGGCGAAGAGCATTTTCCAGTCCTAAAAGCCCCCCTCTTTCCCTGTAATCGCCCAGAGAGTCAGGATCGATGAGACCCAGATTCCGGCTCACGAATTTGACCTGCTTTTTGAAGAAGGGGTGTTCGTCCATGAAGGGAACACCCTTCATCGGCAACTGCCCATTGCGGTACTGTCCGAGCAATCCCGGCCGGATCAACTCTTTCTTCGCGAAAAAACCATCCAGGAGAGCATTGACAGATTCGGGTTTCACGTTTCCGAAGGAAAGCCTGTTTCCTTCATCGGTGACCAGATCAAGGATCGGCTCGGCTTGACAGAATCCCACGCAACCCGTGTGGATAATGGGGAGCTCCATCCGTTTTTCTGCGCTCCAGGCTTCAACGGATTTTTTCACCGTTTCGGCCCCTGCGGCAAGTCCGCAGGTGCCCATTCCGATGAAAACTCTTTTCATGATTTTACTCCTACTGAGATATTTTGGAGTTCCCGATGAAACAGGCAACTTCAAAACTTAAGCGAATTCAGAAGGCCTCTTACCTTTTTCCCATCCAGCCGTCCATAGAACTTCCCGTTGATCTTGAGTACCGGTGCGATGGAGCAGGCACCGAGGCATGCGACAGTTTCGAGAGAGAAGAGATCATCTTTTGTGGTCTGTCCGACGTCTATGTTGAGCTGGTGTTTCACCGTCTGCAGAAGATTAAAGGACCCCTTCACGTGACAGGCAGTTCCCCTGCAAATCTGAATCTGATACTTGCCGGGAGGGTTAAGCCTGAACTGATTGTAAAACGTTGCAACCCCGTAAACCTTGGATTCTGGAAGCTCAAGATAATCAGCAACCTCCCAGATGTGCTCCTTTGAAAGGTATCCGAAAGCGCCCTGAATGTCCTGGAGTATGGGAATCAGGTATTCCCTCGACTTTTCGTATTTCTTCAGAATGGATAATGGGTTTGTGTGAGGTTTGTTCATTTGTACCCCTTGAACGGCGCACCGGGCTGTGGTGTTGTCTATTGTTGTCTCGCTGTGTAAGAGAAGTGATTGTTAATTATTTAACAATCATATGATACTGTATTTTTTCCCTGAAGTCAACTGGAAAATGTAGGCACCTGAAACGCCCCGACGTAATCTGACAAGGAATGGAAAAATGTGCTGCTCATGACTCATCAAGGTGTGCGGGTTTCCCGTTGAGCGAGTAAAAAGCGAGATTCGGGTATGATGAAATCTCCTCAGGGAAATGGGTGACGATGACTGTGGGCACTGGTGAGATTGCAAGCAGTGCAAAAAATCGGTCCCAGAGATATCTCCGTGCCTCGCGATGGAGCCCGGACATTGGTTCATCCAGGAGAATGAGGTGAGGAATACGCATGAAGCATCGTACGAGGGCTGCCCTTTTTTTCATACCTCCGGAGAGCTCCTCAGGCAGATTCGTCTCCCATCCCCCAAGACCGAACTCTGACATGAAAAGCTCAGCATATTTCGATGCCTTTTTCAATGAGTAGCCCTGGTAGATGAGCGGGAGAGTGAGGTTTTTGAGAATGGTTTTCCACTGAAGAAGCCTGTCGTCCTGAAAGACGAAACCGACTTTTTCCGGACGATGCAGCTCACCACTGCTCGGGCTGAGTATTCCTGCCGCAAGTTTCAAAAGAGTTGTTTTTCCCACCCCTGATTCGCCCCACACCACCGCAACGCTGCCAGCTGGGACGGTTATATTGATGTCCTCCAGGAGCATACGGTCATCCGTATCCCGGCTCTGATAGGAGAAGCAGACTCCCCTGAGAATGAGCTTGAGTCGGTCGGTTTCTGTGGAAAAAAGCTCCTGGAAAGCACTCACAGAGGGGTGCACGGTGAACGGTTCGTGGACTGGTCTGGTCCGGTTCGGTGCTGGAGCGCTGCCTTTTGTTTTTTCGCTCAGAGAGAGGAATTTCGATTCGAGCAGAATAAGAATGATCAAAAGGACGCCCCATGCAAAGAGCTCCCGTATCTGAAGCGACTGGTAGGCCGCCTGGATCTGAAAGCCGATACCGTTGTTTGCTCCGAAATACTCCCCGATTACGGAGGCCTTGATGCCGAGACTCACTCCGAGCTTGAGAGATGCGGAGAAGAATGGCTTGAGATGGGGAATGAAAAGCTCCCTCATCTTCGGGTATATGCCGGGGGCGAATACCTCCATCATCTCTTCAAGTTCAGTGGGTACCGTCTTCATTCCATGCGAAACATTCAACGCCACAAGGGGAAAGCAGATGAGCGTGATCACGAGAATTGGAGAGAGATGTCCAATGCCGAACAGAAGGATGAGAGGAATCGCCCAGAGGAGAGGTGGGATTCCCTGAAGGAAGAGAATTACCGGTTTGAACATGGCCTCCAGTGATGTGTTTCTTCCGGTGATAATGCCCACGAGTGTTCCCAAAACAAAGGCAAAGAAAAACCCCAAAGCAACTCTGCCCAGGGTAATGAATATTTGTACCCAGGTGTGGGAACGGCTCAGAAGAAGCGCGGTATCGAAGAGCACACGCCATGGCGGTGGAATGATGGAGGGACCCGCGTGGAGTGAAAGAGCCACCCACATTCCTGCGAGCAGACCGACTCCCAGAAGGGAAAAGAGAGATGAACGCCTGAAGCCCGCCCTCACTACTCCTCCTGATCAGGCAGAAAGAAGAATCCCTCATCGAGCTCACCCCTCTTTTCAGGGAGATAGTCACGTACCGTGTGATAGTATTCGAGCACAAGCAGTCTGTTCTGCCTGCAGGTGGGGAGATGATACTCCGTGTTCCTGATTGCCTCTTCGATTATATCCAAGGGCATCTCGAGATACGGGGCTGAGATTCGGGCAGCACGTACCGGGTCTTCTCCCAGTTCGATGGTTTTTTTTCTCCATTCGGCGACGAGTTTCTCAAGCAGCACTGAATTTTCCCGAGAGAATTGTTCTGTAGTGAACAGGCTCACCTGTGGCGATCGTCTCTGCCCACCTGCCACCTGGGCCCACGCATCCCGGTAATCGACAAGTCGGAAAAACCTGTTGTTCCGCTGGGTGAATGTGGCAAGCGGTTCCGGAAGGGGGGCGACATCGAGCTGTCCGTTCATTATCTTTGCAACGGACTGCGGGAATGGAGAGTAGCTGATGGAGAGATCTTTTCCGGGATCCAAACCTTTTTTTGTGAGAATGTAGCGTGTTTGAAAGTCCAGAGGAGACCCCGGGAAGGGCAAAGCGATTGTTTTTCCTGCAAGATCTGAGAAATCGTCGATGCCTCTGTCCGTACCCATCAGGTACGACACCCCCCACACACCGGTGTTTATCATGACAAGGATTCCGCCGCTGAGGCGGTTTTCCCATCCGGTGCTCGTTCCGGTGAAGAGAAGATCAGATTCACCCCTGTAGAGCCGTATCATGGCCTGCGGATGATTGATGAACACATCGACACTGATATCAAAGCCCTCCACCGCATCCTCTTCAGCGAGGAGGAAAAAAGGGCTAGAAGCGGTCGATTTTGGGGCAAGGATCAAGAGATCGATGTCCTGGGTGTGTGCAAGCTGAAATCCTCCAAAGAAAACCAGCAAAGACAGTATGATATTCTTCATTCAGATCACCTCCTCCGGATCACCTCCTCATCAGATGTTAATAATTTTTTATGAAAATGAAAACAGTTATCCGTACGCTTCAGGCAGGGTGCAGCAGTGATTTTCAGGGACGAAGCTTTCGTCCTGCCTGGCGGAGGGGTTAAGAGAAAGGACCATTCATACGATGTATCATGGAGTCAGATATGTCCTTTATCGTTTTTACGCCAGCAATTGCCATTGCCGCGCGCAGCTGTTCCCCTATCCTGCCGAAAACGTACTCAATACCCTTCTCCTGGGCCCCTGCGAGCGCAATCACGAGCGGCCTTCCGACGAGAACAAGGTCAGCACCAAGGCAGAGGGCCTTGAAGACGTCTTCACCAGTTCGTATTCCTCCGTCCACCATGATCAGGGCGCTCTCTCCCACCGCTTCCTTGATGCCCTTGAGAACCTCAATGCCGGAAGGAAGATACTCGAGTATCCGTCCTCCCCTGTTTGAGAGCACAAGCCCCTTCACCCCTGCTTCCACCGCCTGCAGGGCGTTTTTCCTGGTGAGAATGCCTTTTAGGAGAACAGGAACCGGTGAGTTTTTTACGAGCGCTGCAAGCCTTCGCTCATTTATCAGTGCCGCACCTGTGCTGTCCCTCATGTCCAGGGACAATCCAATGACCTTGACGCCGCAGGAGAAGGCTTTTTCGATGTTCCCGAGGGTGACGGTTTCACCGTGTCCGGGGTTGAAAAAGGGTATTCCGTGTCCGTATACGTCGCTCAGCGGCTTTATCACATACTCTATTCTCTCTTCCTTCAGTTCCATCTCCATCTGGGAGACACACCCGATGCTGCCTGCCTTTCTCGCTCCGTTGAGCATGAGCCTGTTGAACTCCTCCTCACCGCAGAAACCCTTGAGATTCATCTTCACATTTGAAATGGGGGCTGCAATCACCGGGAGGTCAAGCGGTATGCCGAAGAGCGTGCTTCCGGAGTTCAGATTGTCTCTGCTTTTCAGGATGTCGGGCATGATGACATACTCACGCAGGAATCTGAGGCTCCTCTGAAATCCGCTCCCCATCCCCCTGGAGCCTATTCCAGGAAACCAGCCCGCGCATTCGATCCCGTCGCAGACCCTGCAGACGGAGCACACACCAGCGAGTTTCTGAAGCGCATTCTTGCGTATCAGTCCTTCATTGAGCTCACCCTCCGTGCCAAGCCTGATGCGCACCGCCTTTACTCCCAGGTTTGCCGCGTTGAGCGCTTCCTCCCTTGTGGCGCCCACTGCAATGACGTTTCCGCACTTTTCCACATTGCTGGTAGGAATGTGCACCGTCTCGCCGACTTCGCAGGTGACAAACACGTTTTTTACCCCGGTTACTGACATTGCCTCCTCGATTCCTTCAATCGCCTGCACGATCCCGCTTCCCGGAATGATAGCCCTCTCCACAGATATTCTTTGTAACTTTTCTTCGAGGTCTCCGGGGGGGGTATTCATCGCAATGTTGATGGCTGACTGGATAAGGTTCACCCCTGTGGAGTAAGGGTAGGTGTAGGCAGACATGAACCCTCCTGAAAGCCGCGACGCGATTTCTCCAACCATTGCCCCTGAAGAGGTGAGCTTTATGTCCCCCTTGGCTGCTCCGATCTCGATTCCCAGTGCCCTGATACCCTGTTCGAACACCGTGATGCCCTCTGCAACCGAATCCACTTCAAGGCTCGTGGGCATGATGTGGCCTGTCTCCACGAAATAGGGTGGGAATTCGATGATACGATCTGCCACACCGGTGATGTATATTTTTCCATCCCACACAAGCGCATCGATGCTGAGCTCGGGCCCATCCATGAACTCTTCACAGATGATCTCACCTCTGGGAGAGGCGTTTTTTGCCCGTTCATAGGCGAATCGGATGACCTCCGGACCTTTCACTTTCATGACGCCGCGTGCACCCATATTGTCCGCTGGTTTGATGACAAAGGGATACCCGAGTTTCTTTGCCGATTCGATCGCATCGTCGTAGGTCCAGCACGGAAAAAACACAGGTTCCGGTACTCCTCCCTCCTGAAGGCGCTTCCGCATCTTTATCTTGTTCGTAGTCGCCTCTGCGACATCGATGCGGTTTCCGGGAAGGTCGAGCGCGTGCTGCACGGCTGCTACGGTAAGAGAGGCGTCGGTGCCAACGGTGATCACGCCATCGATGCTCCTGTGCCTCGTAACGAAATCCTTGGCCACGCGTACGGTGCCGTCGACGTCCCTCGTGCTCATGACAATCGGAAAGTCAGCAAACTTCATGCCGTACGCATTGGGGTTGAGATCAGTTACCGCCGTGAAGAGACCCATCTCGCGGGCTATTCGAATGGCAGGTGCCTGGAGTATTCCCGCTCCTATTATGAGAATAGTTTTATTCATCTGTCCGTACCTCTTTCGTCCGATATGCTTCAATCGGAATCAGAACCTGTCTCACTCAAAATATCGAATCAAGCGCCAGGGGACATTAGGAAATGTGCGAGAGGGGGGTGTCCTTGCGGAACGCGGTCGCCTTGAGAAGTGCGATCAGGTTTTGACTTCCATCCGTCACCTCGATGGTGTAGCTTCCGGTACTCTTCCCCCTGTATCGTTCAGAGCAGCGTGCGGTGATCTCATTGCCCGCATGCACAGACCTGAGAAAGCTTATGCTCATGTCGAGGGCAACAGCCAGGGTTCCGTGACTGTTGCATGCGAGGGCGAAGGCGACATCTGCCAGTGAGAATATCACCCCGCCGTGACAGGAGCCCGCGGCGTTCAGATGCTCTTCGGTCACCTTCATGTGCACCACAGAGTAGCCTTCTTGCAGCTCGAGAACGTGCATCTGAAACTGACTGAGGAGCCTGTCTTTGTCCTCTATGAGCTGTTTTACCTTTTCTGTATCCATCTTCCCTCTCCGGCTGGTTATGCACCGTAATCCTGATTTTCTTGCCATGGAGGCAGGAAAATCCTTTCAATCAAGAATGCGGCTTTGCCCCATTACGAGTTCTTGATAGTATATATATTTTTCCTTCCGGAGATAAATACATTATTTTTACGTGATAGGCGAAGGCGAAAGTCCTCATGAACATCATCGTATGCATGAAACAGGTTCCAGACACCCAAAAGGTGCGGATCGACCCCGAGAGGGGAACGCTGATACGGAAAGGGGTTCCGGCTATCACGAATCCCTTTGATGAGAGCGGTCTGGAGATGGCGCTGGAATTAAAGGAGACCCTCGGTGGAAGTGTTACCGTCCTCACCATGGGGATACCTGATTCTGAGTGCATGCTGCGGGACGCGCTCTCCCTCGGAGCTGACAGCGGTATTCTGCTCACAGATGCGAGTTTTTCGGGTGCCGATACCCTGGCTACCTCCTACACGTTGAGCAAGGGAATCGAAAGAATCGGGAACTTCGACCTGCTCATTTTCGGAAAACAGGCGATCGACGGGGATACGGCTCAGGTCGGACCGGAGGTTGCGGGGTTATTGGATCTGCCACTGATTACCTTTGTGAGCGGGGTAATCGAAGCAGCCGATACATACATCGTGGTGGAGAGAATGCTCGACAACGGGAAGGAGATCCTTCGGTCGGATTTTCCCCTGGTCATAAGCGTGGTGAAGGCGGCGAATCGTCTACGAATGCCTTCGATCGACCGCATCATCGGCTCTTTCAATCGAAAAATCCTGAAATACGGATTGCAGGATATAGGTGCGGAGGAGGGGCGATGCGGCCTGAAGGGCTCTCCCACCCGCGTGAAAAAGATATTTACCCCGAAACAGCGCTCCCGGGTAGAATACCTTGACGGGAGCCTCGAGGAGAAGGGGCGCGGGTTTGTCGAACTGATCAGGGAAAAGGGACTTCTTGTCCTTTGAACCCTTCTTTTCACACGCACTGCCCCTTCATGACTGAGGTGCGAAAGGTTCGAACCCAAAGCAGACGTTATCACACATCACTGGAACGGGGGACCTGGGTGAGTCTGTGGGTTATCATCGAGAAAAAGAAAGAGGAAGTTCATCCTGTCACACTTGAGCTTCTGACAAAGGGGAGGGAATTGTGCGCTGACCTGCAGGAGAC
>Ga0180438_10003560_pt1 | contig 23419 bp, 16 predicted proteins | sample SS_ome_12_FD_132455 | JGI IMG/M metagenome (GOLD analysis project Ga0180438, IMG submission 132455) | Hypersaline lake sediment archaeal communities from the Salton Sea, California, USA - SS_3_D_2 metaG | ecosystem: Environmental > Aquatic > Non-marine Saline and Alkaline > Hypersaline >...
CGACTATCTGCTCTAGGGCCAGGTGGTGTGATGAAGGATCGCGCAACATACGAAGTGCGTGACGTGCACACCTCTCACTATGGTCGTATTTGTCCAATTGAAACTCCTGAGGGTCAAACTGTTGGTTTGATTTCGTCATTAGCTACCTATGCTATGGTGAATGATCTTGGCTTCATTGAAACAGCATATCGTCCTGTTAAAGATAAAAAAATATTGGATGATGTGGTATTTTTCGATGCATTTCAAGAAGCAGACAAGTTCATCGCACAGGCAGATGTAGCTGTTTCAAAAGAAAAGAAATTAAAAGATAACAAAATATTTGCACGCCATCAGGGTAACTTTATGTTTGTTGATGGTGATCGCATTAACTATATCGATTTGTCGCCAATGCAATTAGTGTCGGTATCTTCAGCATTGATTCCATTCTTGGAGCATGATGATGCAACACGTGCGCTTATGGGTGCAAACATGCAACGTCAAGCTGTGCCTCTTATTCAGCCACAAGCACCACTTGTGGGTACTGGCATGGAGAAAGATATTGCAAAAGACTCAGGGGCTGCGATTACCGCTAAGCGTGAGGGTATAGTTGAATACGTAAACGCAGAAAAGATAATTGTGCGGGCAGATAGAAATGCCTTCAACACGGTAGACGATTGGGTTGGTCAGGGTGTTGATACGTATTATCTAAAGAAATTCAGACGTTCTAGCTATAGTACCTGGATTCATCAGCGACCAACGGTCAATAGAGGTGATCGTGTAAAGGCTGGTGATATGTTGACTGATGGTTCTTCAGTTGCACAAGGTGAACTTGCGCTTGGTTCCAACTTAATGGTTGCATTTATGCCATGGCATGGATATAACTTTGAGGATGCTATTGTCTTGAGTGAACGCCTTGTTGCAGATGATGCACTGACTTCAGTACATATCGATGAATATGTGGTTGATGCACGAGATACGAAACTTGGACCAGAAGAGATTACCCGTGATATTCCAAATGTAAGTGAAGGTGCTCTTTCAGGTCTTGATGACGATGGTATTGTCCGCATTGGCACGCGTGTGAAACCGGGTGACATTTTAGTTGGTAAAGTAACGTTGAAAGGTGATATTCAATATTCACCTGAAGAGAAGTTACTTCGAGCAATTTTTGGTGAAAAATCGCGTGAAGTGCGCGATACTTCATTGCGTGTGCCGCCAGGGGTTGAAGGTACCGTTATGGATGTGAAAATTTTTTCTCGAAGCGGTATTAGAAAAGATCGACGTTATAAAGAAGAGATTGATAAGCAAATTAAGAGTCTTGAAAAGGACTTTGCTGATCATGTTGCTTCATTGCAAGTGATGCTTGCGCAAAACATTGCAGATGAGCTCGATGGAAAAGCACCAGGTTCAACAGCAGAAGCAGTAAAGAAATTGACCAAAAAGGGCGTATTTGCTAAAGAGCTTATCGTTGAGCTTTCTTGGGATAAAGTTATTGCTTTTAAGGCTAAAGAAAAAAGCATCAATGACACTATCAAAGAATTGCGTGAAGCATATGAAAATCAGGTCCGCATTTTACAAGGATTACAAGAAGAGCAGATTAGCAAACTGAAAAAAGGTGACCCATTGCCATCAGGTGTTATTAAGATGGTAAAAGTCTATATTGCTATGAAGCGTAGTATCTCTGTAGGTGATAAACTTGCTGGTCGACATGGTAACAAGGGTGTGGTATCTACCATAGTTAAACGTGAAGATATGCCTTATCTTTCAGATGGCACAACGGTTGATATCGTATTAAACCCTCTTGGTGTACCATCACGTATGAACGTTGGCCAAATTTTAGAAACAGCATTAGGGTTAGCGGGGAAAGTACTCGGTAATCGCTTGCAAAAAATGATGGAAGGCGACGGTTTTACTGCCATAAAAAAAGAGCTGAACGCTTGTTATGGTGATGATATTGTAGCATCTATTGAAAAGAATGCAGGCAAAGAAGGTGTCATGCAGTTGGCGCGACGCTCTGCCCAGTATGGTGTTGCGTTTCGTACGCCGGTGTTTGATGGCGCAACGTATGATGATGACATTCAACCGTTGCTCAAATCTCTTGATCTACCAGAGTCAGGTGCATTCAAATTGCGTGATGGTAGAACTGGTCTTGATTTTGATCAGCCAGTTACTGTTGGTGCAATTTATATGATGAAATTGAATCATATGGTTGATGACAAATTGCACGCTCGATCTGTTGGACCATACTCTCTTGTTACACAGCAACCGCTGGGTGGTAAAGCACAAATGGGTGGTCAGCGTCTTGGTGAGATGGAAGTATGGGCATTAGAAGCATATGGTGCGGCATATACGTTGCAAGAAATGCTCACTTATAAATCTGACGATGTAACTGGCCGACACAAGGTATATGAAGCTATAGTTCGTGGAGAGGAAGTGCCTGATCCGGGTGTTCCTGAGTCATTTAATGTGTTAATTAAAGAGCTTCAAAGTTTGTCTTTACAAGTAGACTTGTTCAAGAGCGGCAAGGAGAAAGTCAGTGAGTAAAATACTACAGCGATTTAAAGAGTATGTTAACGTATCTCAATTTAATGCGATTCGTCTAGGACTGGCATCATCTGAAAAGATTGAATCCTTGTCGTATGGTGAAGTGAAAAAAATTGAAACGATTAACTATCGTACACTCAAACCAGAGCGAGATGGCTTGTTCTGTGCACGCATTTTTGGTCCGGTAAAAGACTGGGAGTGTAATTGCGGTAAGTATAAACGCATGAAGCACAGAGGGGTTACTTGTGAAAAATGTGGTGTTGAAGTAATTCAGTCAAGAGTGCGTCGTGAACGTATGGGGCATATAAAATTAGTGGCTCCTGTGACTCACATTTGGTATCTTAAGGGTATCCCAAGCTTCTTGGGGCTCATTCTTGATTTACCGGTAAAAGACCTTGAGCGTGTTATTTATTTTGATGCGTATATTGTGCTGGATCAGGGAAAGTCCCCTTATACAAGAAATACGCTTTTGAGTAATGCTGAATTGGAACAATATCTTGATGCGCATCCAGAAGATCTTGCATTTAAAGCTGAAACTGGCGCAGAAGCAATACAAAAGTTGCTTGAAATGCTTGATCTTAAATTGGAAATCGCGCAGCTACAAGAAGAGTATGATAAGACCAGTTCAGTAGCAGTACGACATAAAATTATGCGCCGTATGCGCGTCTTTTCAAGCTTGTTACAAGCAGAACTCAGACCAGAATGGATGGTGTTAACGGTGTTGCCGGTGTTGCCACCGGACTTGCGTCCATTAGTGCCATTAGAGGGTGGGCGATTTGCAAGTTCTGATTTGAACGAGTTGTATCGTCGTGTATTAAACCGTAATATTCGTTTGCAACGTTTGATTGAAATTGACGCACCGTCAGTTATTGTTAAAAACGAAAAACGTATGTTGCAAGAGTCGGTAGATGCTCTTATAGATAATGGGCGTCGTGGACAGCCCGTGCGTGGTTCAAATAGAAGACCGTTAAAGTCTCTTAGTGAAATGCTTCGAGGTAAGCAAGGGCGTTTCCGTCAAAACTTGCTTGGACGTCGTGTTGACTATTCAGGTCGTTCAGTTATTGTAGTGAATCCACGTCTTCGTATGGATCAGTGCGGTATTCCAAAAGTAATGGCGCTTGAACTCTTTAAATCATATATTTATGCTGAGTTACTTACATCAGAAATTGCACCAAACTTACGTGTTGCCAAGAAAATGGTTGAAGATCTTGAGCCTGAAGTATGGGATGTACTTGAGCGTGTGGTAAAAGATCGTCCTGTATTGCTCAACCGTGCACCAACATTGCACAGGCTGGGTATTCAGGCATTCTATCCGATTTTGGTAGAAGGAAAGGCAATTACGGTACACCCACTTGTTTGTTCAGCATTTAACGCTGACTTTGACGGTGACCAGATGGCCGTTCACTTACCATTGAGCAAGAAGGCTCAGCTTGAGTCTAAAAACCTCATGCTTTCAACAAACAATATTCTTTCTCCTGCTAATGGTCGTCCGATTACCGTTCCATCGCAGGATATGGTTCTTGGGCTCTATTATATGACGAAAGTCAGAAATGGAGCGCCAGGTGAAGGGACCGTATTTGCCAACATTAATGAAGTAATTACTGCTTATCAATGTGGGCAAGTGCATCTTCATGCCCAGATAAAAGTTCGCCTTGAGGATGATACTGTAGCAACAACCACTGTTGGTCGTGTACAGCTATTTGAAGTGTTGCCAAAGGGTGCAAAGTTTAATCTCATTAATAAAGTGCTTAAAAAGCGTGACGTTACCAAGCTTGTTGAACGTATTTATTATACATTTGGCAGTGAAGCTACCGTAAAAACGCTAGACCAAATTAAGACGCTCGGCTTTTCTTATTCTACTTGGGGTGGCATTTCATTCTCATTGAAAGATCTGATTGTTCCAGATAAAAAACATGAGATTGTAGCGCATGCAGAAAAAGAAGTAGACCGTGTTGAGCAGCTCTATATTGATGGTGTGATTACCAATGGTGAGCGCGAAAATAAAGTGCTTTCTATTTGGGGTCGTGCTACGGCTGACACTGGTAAAGAAGTGTTTGATGTGCTTGAAAAGCAAGACGAACAAGCATTTAACAATGAAGATAAAGTATTTACGCCTTTTAATCCGATGTTTATGATGTTGGATTCAGGAGCGCGAGGTTCTAAAGAACAGATTCGTCAGCTTGTTGGTATGCGTGGTCCTATGGCTAAACCGTCTGGTGAAATTATTGAAACACCGGTAAAAACCAACTTTAAAGATGGTTTGAGTGTGTTTGAATACTTTATTTCTACACACGGTGCGCGTAAAGGTCAGTCTGATACAGCATTGAAAACTGCAAACTCTGGGTACCTTACTCGACGGTTAGTCGATGTGGCACAGGATGTAGTGGTTACAATGGAAGATTGTAAGACACTGGGCTATGTTGAAGTGCAAGATTTGAAAGAATCTGACGAAATTATTTTGTCACTTTCTCATCGTATTTTCGGCCGCGTACTCGCTGCTGATGTGAAAGATCCAATCACTGGGGACTTATTGCTTAAGCAAGGTACTGTCATAAGTAGAACAGAAGTTGATGTGCTTGCTGATTCTGCAGTAACCTCTGTGCATGTTCGTTCAGTATTGACGTGTAAAGCAAAACGTGGTGTGTGTGCTCAATGTTATGGCTATGACCTTTCACGTGGTGCGATCACTGATATTGGTACCACCGTTGGTATTATTGCAGCTCAATCTATAGGTGAACCTGGTACACAGCTTACCATGAAAACCTTCCATATTGGTGGTACAGCAAGTGGTTTGACTGCACAGCCATTCTTTGTTGCAAAACAGCCGGGTAAAGTAGTCTTGCAGGATATCAAACTAGTGACTAATCCAGAGGGCAAAACGGTTAACGTGAGCAGAAAAGCCCAGTTGACTATTGTCTCTAAAGATGGTCGTGAACTTCAGAAACTTGATCTTAAGTATGGTTCTATCGTGAACGTACAGGATGGCCAAGAAGTTACTGTTGGCACTAAGCTCACTGAATGGGATCCTAACAACGAAGTTATTTTGACCGAAAAAGCGGGAAGCATTGCTTTTGTTGATTTGGTAGAAAACGTGACATTACAAGAACGTTTTGATGAAAGTACGAATAAATCAAGCTTTATAATTCTTGAACATCGTGGCGAAGAGCATCAGCCTGGATTGAATATTCTTGATGATGAAGGTAATGAAATTGCTCATTACTATTTGCCAGCAGGTGCAATCTTGATGGTGAGGAACAAGGATAAGGTAAAAGCTGGTGACATTCTTGTAAAAATTCCACGAGAAGCACAAAAGACCAAAGATATTACCGGTGGCTTGACACGTATTGCAGAGCTTTTTGAAGCACGTGCGCCAAAAGATCCTGCTATTATTAGTGACATTGATGGCCAAGTGGTATTTGGAGGCCTTCATCGTGGTTTGAGAAAAATCTCGGTGGTCAGTGGTACAGAATCGTATGATTACTTTGTTCCACGTGGTAAACAGCTCAATATTGTTGATGGTGATCATGTGCGTGCAGGTGACCAGTTGACAATGGGTGTGCCGGTCTTGCATGACTTGTTACGTATTTTGGGCCCGGATGTGGTACAGAAATATCTCGTGGATCAAGTGCAAGAAATTTATCGTTTGCAGGGTATTGATATTAACGATAAGCATATTGAGCTTATTGTTCGCCAGATGATGCGTAAAGTACGTGTGGTTGATTCTGGAGATACGGATTTCCTTGTTGGTGATCGTGTTGATCGTATGCACTTTATTGCGGTTAACTCTATTATTAGAGCAGAAGGCAAAAAAGTTGCAACAGCAAAACCAGTGCTCATGGGCTTAACACAAGCTTCATTAAGTACTGAAAGTTGGATATCAGCAGCATCGTTCCAAGAAACGACACGTATTTTAGCTGAAGCTGCAGTTGCGGGCCAAGCAGATTACTTGTACGGTCTTAAAGAGAATGTGACGGTAGGTAAATTAATTCCTGCTGGAACGGGCATTGCTTCCTTTAGGGCTAAATACCTAGGAAGTAATCAGAGTGAATTGGAGCGACAAGCGCATGAACATGAAATGCGTGAGGTTAATCTTGCAGAGACGGTTGAACAAGAGTAATTAAAAGGCGCGTAGCTCAGTGGTAGAGCACTGCTTTGACGTAGCAGGGGTCAGCGGTTCGATCCCGCTCGTGCCTACCATTTCGGTGTTGTGTTTTGAGCAAGATATGTTTTTTTGCTTGAGATTATGACAGTGGATTGGTATATATTTAAGTATTTATTTAGTTGCTATTATGCAGAGGAAACTAATGGCTTTAACAAAACAAGAGATGTTAGATATTGTGAGCACCTATGGAAAAACAGCTCAGGATACCGGTTCATCTGAAGTGCAGATCGCTGCTCTTTCACACAAAATAGGTGTGCTTACTGAACATATGAAGAAAAACCATAAAGATTTTGTAACTCGACGTGCAATTCTTAAAATGGTTGCAGATCGTCGTAAGCTTCTTAATTATTTGAAGCGTACTGACGAAGCGCGCTATAATGATATTAAACAAAAGCTTGGTTTAAAGTAACCAAGAACATTCGTAATATAGGTCATGCTCAATGATAAAGAAATTTGAATTGCCAGAATTTGGTTTTGAGGTAGAAATTGGAAAAGTTGCACGACAGGCTGATGGTGCAGTTTGGTTCCAACAAGGTGGTACGGTATTGCTATCAACAGTTGTAGCATCACCGAGTGCAGAGTTTCCCGGTTTTTTACCTCTTACAGTAGATTATCGTGAGCATTTCTCAGCTGCTGGTAAAATACCTGGTGGTTATTTCAAACGAGAAGGTAAATCAAGTGATCGAGAAGTATTAACAAGTCGCTTGATTGATCGTGCCATTCGACCTATATTTCCAGAATATTTCTTTGATCAAGTACAAGTACTCTCAACGGTCTATTCGGTAGATAAAGAATATGCACCGAATACTCTTGCACTCAATGCAAGTTCACTTGCGATAACTATTTCTGATGTGCCATTTCTTGGGCCTGTAGGTGCAGTAGAAGTTGGTCGTATTGATGGCAAATGGGTAGTAAACCCTTCATATCCAGAGAGTCGTCGCTCTGATGTTCGTCTTGTGGTCGCGGGTACCAATGAAGGTGTCTGTATGGTCGAAGGAACATCTGATCAGCTATCCGAAAAAGAGTTTGTAGATGCTCTGTTTTTAGCACATGATAATATTAAAAAAATTGTTGCATGGCAGCTAAAAATTAAAGAAGAGGTAGGAAAAGAAAAGCGATCTATTGATCAAGCAATTGATTGGCATGTTTGGGCTGATCGTGCAGCTGCATTTCTCACTGATGATCGTGTAGAAAAAACCTTTGTTGAAGATAAGCATGAGCGATCACGTCAGTTAGATGAGCTTAAAGAGCTCTTTATCGCTGCAGCACAAAAGGCTGAGCCTGAGATTGATATTCCTGAGAAGTACCTCGAATATGCTTTTGATCAAGCATTTAAGAAAAAGTTTACTGATTTTGTATTTAAGAAAAATCATCGTGTTGATGAGCGTGATTTTGACCAAGTACGTCCTATCAAGGTTGAAGTGGGTATTTTGCCATTTACACATGGTTCTTCACTCTTTACTCGTGGCAATACGCAAGCCCTTACATCAGTTACGCTTGGTGGCGGGCAAGATGAGCAGCGTTTAGAAAGTATCATGGAAGATGAACCAGAAGGTGGTTCATTTATGTTGCATTATAATTTCCCTCCATTTTCAGTTGGTGAAGCGCGGCCACTACGTGGGCCCGGTCGCCGTGAAGTAGGGCATGGTCACTTAGCTGCATCTTCATTTAAGTATATCCTTCCTAATAAAGAAGATTTTCCCTATACCATTCGTATTGTGACTGATATTTTAGAATCAAATGGTTCAAGCTCAATGGCAACGGTATGTGGCTCTACTATGGCGATGATGCAAGGTGGTGTGCCTATCAAACATATGGTTGCTGGTGTGGCAATGGGTCTTTTGCATAGCAGCTCTGGTGATGTAAGAGTATTGACTGACATTAATGGCTTTGAAGATAATTTTGGTCTTATGGATTTCAAAGTTGCCGGTACTGCTGAAGGTATTACCGCCATTCAAATGGATATTAAGCATAAAGGTGGACTTGCTCGTAATGTTTTTGAAAAAGCATTAGAGCAGGCAAAAAAAGGTCGTCTACACATTCTTGGGTGTATGCGTGAATGCATGACTGAACCAAATAAAGAGATGTCTGATCTAGTACCAAAAGTGGTCAGCTTCAAAGTTGATAGCGATAAGATTGGTGCTATTATTGGTTCTGGTGGAAAAACTATTCGTGAAATTATTGATACGACTAAAGTACAGAGCATTGATATTGAGGATGACGGTCTAGTCAAAATCTATAGTGTACAAGGCTCTGATCTAGACGGTGCCATCAATTGGGTGAAAGTATTGGCTGGCCAAATTGAAATAGGTTCCCGTTTTGAAGGTAAAATTAGACGTATAGTGGACTTTGGTCTTTTTGTTGAGCTTGTGCCAGGCCAAGATGGCTTAGTACACGTTTCTAATATTCCACGCGATAAGCAAAAAGACTTCCAAAAGCGCTACAAGGTAGATGAAGTTGTGACGGTAGAAGTAGTTGATTATGATCCATCAACAGGACGTATTCGTCTTCGCTTGATCGAAAATAACTAATTGAGCTTAGATTGTGACGATGGTATACAAACGTTCCTATGACCGCAGTTACGACAAGATACGTCCTTTAAAGGTGCAGTATAATGCATTTGGTTATGCTTCTGGCAATGTCCTTTTGTCATTGGGCAATACAAAAGTGCTCTGTTCGGTTACCTTACAGAACAACGTCCCACCTTTTTTAAAGGGCAAAAAAACTGGGTGGCTGTCGGCTGAGTATGCTATGTTGCCAAGTGCTACGAAGCAGCGTGTGCAGCGTTCGTCCACATCGGCAAAACCAAATGGTCGTTCAATAGAAATTTCACGACTCATTGGTCGGTCGCTTCGCACAATACTGAACCTTGATGCAATTGGTGAGCGTACTATTATCGTAGATTGTGATGTATTGCAAGCAGATGGTGGCACAAGAACTGCCGCCATCACTGGTGCCTATCTTGCTCTTAAGCAAGCGCAAGAGCAGTGGCTCGCTGCAGGCTTTATTAAAGACGTTTTTTTAACCGGTGCCGTTGCAGCAATTTCAGTCGGGTTGCTTGATGGTGCACCGCTGCTTGATATTGATTTTGCAGAAGATAGCATTATCGATAGTGATTTTAATTTTGTTCTAACTTCATCAGGTGATATTATTGAAATCCAAGGGACTGCAGAGCAAAAGCCAATGACTTGGGAGCAATTTGAGCAGATCAAAGATCTTGCCGTATCTGGTGTTGCGCAATTATTAGAACAAGCATCTTCTCCTATTGCACCAACAAAAGAACGACGTCAGCAGGCACCGCTTTTCAGCCTTGCCAATCGTATGAATAAGCAGTAATATAGGTGCATGGAATTAAAAGATTTTTTACGTCAGCCGACTGATGTTATAGCTGATCAGTCGGTTGTTTATTTTGTGCATAAAGAGCACTATCCGCTTCTTTTTTTTGCTTCATTGCTAAAAAAAATAGATTGTTTGTCGCATAAAATTACCAGGCTAGATGTGCAACAATCTGCTAAGCAGCAGGTGTTAGCTCAGCTTGAGACTTCATTTTTAGGGACAAAGCAATTATTTTGGGTAGGCAATATTTCTATGCTTTCAGCAAAAGAACGTCAGTGGTGGGGTGATTACCTTGCATCCTATGTCGGGCCAAACACCATTTTGTGCTCGGTGAGTGAACAGGATATATCTAGAAAAAGTACTGGTCGTATTATTTCACTTCCGGAAAAAGTAACGGCACGCATGAGTCGTCATCTTTTTACCTTTCTGGTTGGCCGGTTGCATTCAATGGATGATCGTCGTTTAGATGAGTTGTTTATGCATACAGATTTTCTTGAGCTTGATGCAGCATGCATACTTATCGAGTATTTGCAGTTACTTGGACAGAACACTCCTGTTTTTTTAAAAAAATGGCTTCATCGTTTGGTAGTGCCGCAAGCATCATTATTTCGCTTGAGCCAATACTTGTTTGCGCAGCAAACGGTGCCTTTTATGCGCCAATGGCACCAAACAAAAGACTATTATCCAGATCAATTTTGGATAGCCTATTGGGCTGAACAATTTTGGCGTGCAATGTGGTATTGTCATTTTATGAAACAAAAAAAGGTCGCCCAAGCAAAAAAGGTTGGCTATCGTTTGCCATTTAGTTTTTTGCAAAAGGATTATAAGCGATATGATACGGACTTCTTAAAGCAGATGCATCATGCATGTTATGTGCTTGATGATACACTTAAACATGGCGGTGATGGCATTGGTCTTGACTTGCTTTTGTATCGTTTTTTGCTCAAAACTGCATAACATCGTCATCTTTTGTTACTCAGGTTTGGTAAAGCGTTCTGGCTTTATAATGCCGCCCGAAATAATCATTGCAATTGCTTCTTGATGGGTCATGCCTGTTGGAATGGTGAGCTCTTTTTCAATAATTACAAAAAAGCCACTAGTTGGCATGGGTGTGGTGGGCACAAAAACATTTACATACGATTTATTCTCTTCTGGAGAAAGTGCTTTAGGTAGCTCAGTGGTTAAAAAACCGATACTATAAATACCCTTGCGCGGAAATTCGAGTAAAACAACTTGTTTGAAGGTCAGATGATCTTGTGGATTAAAAGCGCGTACTAATTGTTGGATCCCACTGTAGACTGTGCGAATAATTGGCACTTTAAGCAAAAGTGACTCTATCGCTTTTACCAGTGAGCGTAACATGAAGACTTTAATGACCGTGCCGATAAGAAAGATAATAGTGATGGCAATAAAAATTTCTGCATGTGGTATGCACCCTAGATAGGGAGGGCATACTTGAGCGACTGGTTCAAGCCAACTTTTAAGAAGTCTAAAAGAGGTATTAAAAATCGCCAAGGTAATGATGATTGGCAATATGGTAAGCAGACCATTTAAAAAAAGGGACCACAAATAGTGTAGACCGTGCTTTATCCATTGCATTATTTTATTCATTTATATTCCTTCTAATGCCTGTTGCAATTCTTTGGCGCATTGTTTACTAATATCAGTTGCACGATGAGCATCGCTTTCTTCGACCATAACACGTAGAAGTGGTTCAGTGCCGGAATAGCGCACCAATATACGCCCTTCTTTCAGGCGCTCATTATATTTTTTTATGATGCTGGCAAATGGTTCTTCTGTCAATGCTCTTTTTTGTTTAATCCGGACGTTTGTCAGTTGTTGTGGCATATGACAGAAGGTACGCATGGTGGGATTGTTGTTATAGTGTATAGCTTGCATCACGCGCAACGCAGTGAATATGCCATCACCACTGCACAAATAGTCATTACAAATAATATGTCCAGATTGTTCTCCGCCAAGCATGAGATGATGTTCGTTTAAATAACGAGCTATATACTTGTCCCCTACCGGCGTACGTGCAAGGGTGCATCCTTTTTTGGTGATATGTTGAGCAAGTCCTTGATTGCTCATGATAGTACCGACGATCGTTGACTCAGTGCTATATTGTGGATGGGTATGCAAAAGTACCAGTATGTCATCTCCATCTTTTATTTCTCCCTTACTATTTACCGCAATAACGCGATCACCATCACCATCAAAGGCAAATCCAGCATCAGCACCGCAATCAAGCACCTTTTGTTGCAAGCGTTCAAGGTGTAGCGCTCCGTGGTCCTGGTTAATATTTATGCCGTTTGGTTGATCACCAATCGTTATGACCTCTGCTCCTAATTGTCTAAAAATCTGCGGAGCAAGCGCATAGGTAGCTCCATGCGCGCAATCAAGCACAATGGTTTTGCCTGTAAGTAGGTCTGTTTCAAAGAAGTGGCATATGCTATCGACGTATGCTTGTGCGCTTTTTGTATCCGGAGTATCTGTGCCTAATTGTGTATAATTAATTACTTGTTCTTCTGCAAAATAGGATGTAATACATTGTTCGTCAGCTAAGGATAATTTGCCTTTGACACCATCAATAATTTTTATGCCGTTGTCTTCAAATGGATTATGTGACGCTGAAACAATAATACCACAGACTATTGATGATTCTTGGATGGTACGTTGCACAACACATGGCGTTGGAAATACGCCTGCATCTTTTAGGTGAATAGGATGCATGAGTAAGCCACTTTTAAGAGCAGCCTTCACCCAGGCACACGAAAGTCGCGTATCATGTCCTAATAACACGTGTACGCCTGCTCCGTGTGTTGTGGTAATCCATTTGCCAATTGCTTTGCCAAGTTGATGTAATTGGGTATAGGTGAAGGGTGATGTGCCTACAGGTCCACGGATACCATCTGTGCCAAACATGTTCTTCCTTGAAGTACAGGAGTTACTGCCGCCTAACGCGAGTGCTATGCATAAGATAAGAAAAGATAATCGTTGCACGCTTCATTCCTTTATGTATTTCTATTTCTTTTTATATAGTGCTAAGTCTAGCCAGCATTCTGAACAACGCAAGTTCTATCCTGTACTTAGGCAAATAGACATGCAAAGCCTTTTATAAAGAGCAATAATTGACATTTTTGTATTAGATGCTATCATTTTACATATATTTATTTTTGTTCGAAAGTAGCTTTGTGAGGGCGTTATGCATATGAGAACCTTCTTTTTTGCCTGTCTATTTGCAATATCAACCATGGGTGCGGCTGCTGATGATGATGGCAAGCATCTAGTGCGATTTCCATTGCCGGATCATACTGCGCTGGACATAGATATAAAACAGGAGCATGATCCAATTTCTCTTGAATCATTGAGTGATTGTTTAAAAGAACGTGCGGAACAAAATATGCCGTTCATTATTGCCCGTGCATGTATTGCTGCTGGCAATGGACATGCGGAATATCATGATGCGCATGCACTCAATAGGTTTCTTTTTCATGCTGGGCTGCCGCACCGTTATTATCAAGAAGGTGCTATGGCTGCATGCAAAAGTCCGCTGACGAATCTACCCTATACTGGTCCAATTGAATATGCCTATTGGGATGATGCGGAGCAAATTGAAGGTACCTATTTGGGTTCTGATCATGATATGCATTGCAACCCAGATAAAAAGCTTTCTATGCACCAATTTTTTTTGCGTACCCATCCATCGCTGGATCAAGAGGGAAGCAATGCGGTAATGCAAGCGATGCAAGATGAAAACCACACAGCAGATAAAGCTATTGCTTCTGGGCATTATACTCTTGCGCAACAATTAAAACGATTAGATCCAGATCATTGGCACGATGTACATCATACGCTCAAATATGTTGCCCAACAACGTGCTGATATAAACACGCGCTACCAAAGCAGGGTTGAGATTGCAGCTATGTTTTTAACTGGCAAAGGAATGGGGCAAGCAAATGCGCATAGAGCATATACGTTGTTTGATGGGGTTGCACGGCAAACTGAAGTGCCCATTGCTTGTGCTAATGCGCAATGCTATCTTGGTCAGATGTTTGAGGATGGCTGGCGTAATGGTGAGGAATTCAATCAAGATACGCTCCGCGCTCAGGTATATTATCAAAATGCATTGAAAGAGCAGCGCTTAGCTGAAGATTTACGTGCGAGTGCGTTTTATCGTCTTGGTAAAATGTATGAATATGGGACTAAGCATTTAAAAGCAGACCAAGCAGTGGCTATGCAACATTATGAAGCTGCAGCATGGCAGGATGCAGATAAACAGATAAGTCTGCAAGCGCATTTTGCTGTAGGGATTATGTTTGCGCATAATCTGAGAAATTTCCAAAGAGCTGGCGAGCATTTTAATATAGTTGCTAATCAAAATGATAATCGCAAGTTAAAAAGAAGTGCGCAAGCTCAGTTACGTGCACTACAAGCTTATCAAAGCATTACAGGTTCTCGCGTGTATGCGCCGTATGTACCCGAAGCTTCATCATCAGATGCTGACGAGCTGAGTCATCGTGACAAACGGCAGCGCCGATAGTCAACGGCATGCAATAGTGGTTGGGTGTACAAGTTGCACCTGTGCTGGTAATAACAACATATCTTTTGTCAGGCGTATAGCGTGTGTATCTTCAGTGATGGCCTGTTCATCAATATGTATGGCCAGTGCATTATAGGGCAATCTATAGAGTTCTTTACGAGGTGCTCGTAAGGCAACTGTGAGCGTTTCTGGCATGCGTGTTGGTAGCGCATTGCTGTGATTGTAAAATGAGAGTGGCACTTCTACATGCAGTAGTATAGGAGCATCATAACTGAGCGCTAACCAAAGAGAGCTACCGATGATAAGGGCCATTGCCTTAAGCGTGAGGCGCTTGTTCTTTTTCTGTGTGTGGTGCATGTGCGAGTTCCTTTTTTGCTTTGGTTGATTGATGTGTTATATAGTTATGAATGCTTTGTAACGTTTGTGTCACATTCAATGCATGATAGATTTGTTGCTTTAACACAAGATCAAAACGTCTTTTTTCAGCATCATAGCGCAAGAAAATGCCATTATTATCATTCAGATGGTAGCTATTTTTCTCAAGTATATCTGTCTCAAGTTGTTCTAATGCGAGATGCTTGATCCATTGCACATTAATACCTTTAAGCTGTCCTTGGCTAGTGAGTAATATCAGTTGTTCTGGATTGAATGCGCTGCATTTAACCAAATAGTGCATTAAGGTAAACGTAACTGGTGCTTGCATCGGCAATGCGATATTGAGTAATTCATCAAGGGTTTCAGTATGTTCAATGAGCAGATGAATGTTATGATTTGTTTGTAGGCAAAAACGCAAAAGTTGCTCGAGCCAATCAGAAACATCTTGTTGCACGGGACGTATTTTATATAGGCCGATCAGGTTTCGCTGTATGGTCTTTTGGTGAATAGTGATAAATAAGACCAGGATCCATGGCAAACTCGTCTGCAAAAGCATAAGCACGGTGGGCAGCGGTGCAAAGAAGGCAAAGGCCCAGAGTGCACAATAATAATAAAAATAGAGCGGTAGTTTTTTCTGTGTATCAGCAGCAAGCCAGCTGAGCCAGTAGTAACAGCAGCTACTAATAACGGCAAGTTCTATTAGATCACGAAAGATGGGCCATATAATGGTTGAAAAAGAAAGCATGAGAGTCCCTTGCATTGATATGTTTCTTTGTAGCATCCATGTTAAAATGCCTGTGAGCGCGATTGCAATAGTTATAACTGCACACTGCACTTCTAATGTGAAAAAGTTTGCTATACTACTAGTTAAAGATACATAAAAAGATAAAGGTATTCATACATGGCTCAAAAAGAAATTATTTTAACGGGAGATCGTCCAACTGGTCCATTGCACTTAGGACATTATGTTGGTTCATTATTGAATCGTGTTGCATTGCAAGATGAATATAAACAATATGTGATGTTGGCTGATGTGCAGGCGTTGACTGACAACTATGAGCATCCGGAGAAGGTACGTCAAAATGTATTGCAAGTGGCGCTTGATTATCTCGCAGTTGGCATTGATCCCAATAAAACCACTATTTTTATTCAATCTATGATTCCCGAAATTGCAGAATTGACTATCTTCTTTTTAAATTTTGTGAGCGTTGCTCGCTTGAAGCGTAATCCTACGGTAAAAACTGAGATTAAGCAAAAGGGCTATGGGGAGCAAGTGAGCGCTGGCTTTTTAATGTACCCTGTTTCGCAAGCTGCCGATATTACCATTGTCAAAGGAACGTTAGTGCCAGTTGGCGAAGATCAATTGCCGATGATTGAACAAACAAATGAATTAGTGCGCGCGTTTAATCGTACCTATAAAACGGAAGTGCTCAAAGAGGCAAAAGCATTAATTCCACAAGTGCCACGATTGCCGGGTATTGATGGTAAAGCAAAAATGAGTAAATCACTAGGCAACGCTATCTATCTTTCTGACAGTGCTGATGCGATTGCAAAAAAAGTGATGCAAATGTATACCGATCCAGATCATATTCGCGTAGAAGATCCAGGTAAGGTAGAAGGCAATGTTGTGTTTGATTACTTGACTATTTTTGACCAAGATCAGCAAGAGGTTGAGCGCTTAAAAGAGCATTATCAACGTGGTGGTCTTGGAGATGTAAAATTAAAGCGACGTTTAATTGAAGTGCTTGACGCGCTTATTGCACCAATTCGTGAACGTCGTGCTCATTTTGCTCAGGACCCTGAGGCGGTGATGCAGCATGTCTTGAAAGGAACACAAGAGACGCGTGCTGTCTGTGCGCAGACGATGAAAGAAGTGCGTGCAGCAATGCATCTTGATTATTGATAATTGTCCAATTAATAGCGATGCCCTTTTTCTTTATGCTAGACTTGCAAGCAGCATAGGGTCTTTAAAAGAAGGGGGAGGGCTGATGCACTTAATCAAGCGTTATTTTCCATATATCGCATCTAGTTTTTTTCTATTGTTGTTTGGTATTTCTTTTTTTACCTTTTATTATCGTGATAAACAGGTAATGGCAAATGTAATGGTGAGCGACATTGCGAAGTTGGCTTCATTGTTTACGACTATTGATAAGCAATGTACTATCTTAAGCTTTGACTACGAAAAAAATCATATTAATTTTTTGAACGTCGGTACATTCTCGAGCTCAGAAGTGGGCTCGATGAATCTGGCACATCCAGAACATTGGCAAGGGCCCTATGTGGATGATAATCCAACAATGCAAGGCAAAGAATATGAAGTGGTGCGTACCTTCAAAGGGTATTATATTGTACCAGGCACGGGGGTAAAGTTGCCCAATGGAAAGGTCATCGGTACCGATCTTATATTAAATGAAAAAAGTGACATAGAACGGCTTATACAGGATGATCTTTCATATAATGGGCAGGCTTTGGCAGCACCATTGCCGCTTTCAGCATCCAAAGTAGCGCTTCCTGAACCACTTGCCCGTCAATCATTTGAAGAATTTTAATGCAATAGGTATAGGGAAAGAGTATGGTAAAAAAGCGTCTATTAATGTTGCTGTTTTGTATAGGGGCAATGTATGCAGGTTTGGTGGAATATGGGACCGCGTATATTAAAAACAATAGTCCATATACCCTTGAGGTTCGTGCAACCGTGATAGTTCCAGAAGGGCTTGATGCGCACGATGTCTCAGTAATGCGCTCGTGGACACTTGAGCCTGGTGACACGGAAGTCTTGGGTAATATGCGTAACATTAATCGTTTACATTTTCATGCTGTCTTTGATGATCCAGCAACAGCACCTGCAAAATTAAAAGGAAAGAAGCCTATTCAATTTGTAAAAAGAAGTGATGGTGATGATCTCTTGCTGAACGTTGGCATCAATCATATTACTGGTGCTTGGTTGGTTGAACCAGAATATAGTCAGGCATTAAAAGTGCAAGCCGGCGGTCCTTCTGGCTATCATGTGCGGGTCGAACAACCGTGATTATACTTTTTGCAAAAAGGTTGATAAGACTTTTTTGGTACCCACTTTGAATGCGACGGTTACAAATGTTTTGTCGCCTTTTTTTTCTGCTTTTTTAATAAGACCTACACCGAATATTTTGTGGCTTACTGGCTGATTAATGCGCCATGCGCCAGCTTGTGGTGTGAGCTTTTTGTGAGAGCTGCTTTTTTTTGTTTGTTTGGTTGGCATTGGTTTTTTTTGCGCTGTACCAAAGGTAAGCACAGGGCGTACCGTGCTTATGCCAAACCATTGTCCCATCCACTGTTTGAGATCTACAGGTTGCAATGACCGCAGATCTTCAGGTTGGCTGAGTGCGATCGGAATTTCTTGCAAAAAGCGAGATGGAAGCTGATCATTCATTTGGCCATAGCTATAGCGATAGCGTGAATGACTCAATAGAAGTCGTTCTCTGGCACGCGTGATGCCCACATAGAAAAGTCTTCGTTCTTCTTCAATTGCATCCTCATCATGTAGAGAACGTGCCGAAGGCAAGAGTCCTTCTTCTAGGCCCACAAGAACGACGATATCAAACTCGAGCCCTTTGGCGGCATGCAGTGTCATTAATGAAACAGCGGTATGCTCTTCATCTTGCTTTGCACTTTTTTCTTGCATGAGAGCAATCTCAGCCAAAAACGCTTCGAGGCTGGTGATGCCTTCGGATGCAAAATGTGCAATAGCGCGCAATAATTCGGTCAAGTTATCAATGCGTCCTTGTGCATCTTCAACGTCATAAGTCTCTTTTAAGTGTGCAATATAGCCCGTGCGTTCAAGCAATATTTTACATGCGTCAATTGGTGGCGTATTGTTTTCAAGGCCTTGGTACACTGCAATAAACTGCACAAGTTGTTCTTTTTTCTTACCTTTAATAGCACCTTCTTCGATCAATTTTTGCGCGACATCTATGAATGTCAAAAATGGTTCTTGAGCCCATCGTTCATAAAATAGGGCTTCAAATGCTGGTCCTAAACCACGTCCAGGTGTGTTGATGATACGGAAAAAAGAAGGGCGGTCAAATGGGTTCACGATCAAACGAGCATAAGCAAGTAGATCTTTAATTTCTTTGCGTTCATAAAACTGTACACCGCCAAAAATACGATAGGGAACGCTATTGCGAATAAGTGCTTCTTCAATGGCGCGTGATTGAAAGTGTGTTCTATAGAGGATGGCAATAGGTGTGCCTTTATCAATTACCGTTTTGCATAATTGTGCTACCGCTTCTCCTTCTTGATATTCAGACATGAATTGCGCATTTTTGACGCGATTGTTGCCCTCTTTTTCTGACCACAATTTTTTTGGACTGCGTTGTTTGTTGTGTTTGATTACGCTATTGGCCACTTCAAGAATTGGTTGTGCAGATCGATAGTTTTGTTCGATTTTAATGGTAGTGGTCTTGCTGAAATCTTTTTTAAAGTGCAGCATGTTTGCAACAGTTGCACCGCGCCATGAATAAATAGATTGGTCTTCATCCCCTACGGCACAAATAGAATTCATTATACAGGTGCGTTTTGGGCCGAGCGCCATTGCTTTAAGTAACTCATGCTGAATCACGTTCGTATCTTGATATTCATCAACAAGTAAATGGCGTACAGTGTTTTGAAACTGTTTTTTAAAGTCATTATCAGAAAAAAGACGAAGACCATAGTGTAGTAGATCATCAAAATCAAGACACTTGCTTGCAAGCTTTTCCCGTTCATATGCTTGATATACTTGCTGTAGTTGTTGGTCATGCATATGCCAATCATCGGCAGCTTGGGGATTGCTATGCGCATTTTTAAGTGCGCTTATTTGATATAACAACGACTTAACTGCAGTTGCACTTCCTATATTGTTGCGCTGTAAAATACCTTTGATGATTTTTTGTTGATCATCAGCATCAATAATGGAGAAGGTGGATAGTTTGGTAAGATGCGGATGCTGTTTTAATAAGCGTAGGCAATAGGAATGGAACGTCCCTACAAATGGTACCGATGAACCTTTGGGCAAAAAATGGCGTATGCGCTCTTGCATTTCACGTGCTGCTTTATTGGTGAAGGTAAGTGCAACAATAGCTTCAGAAGGCACTTCTTTGTTGATCATAAGATGTGCAATGCGAGAGGTAATAACACGCGTTTTTCCTGAGCCGGCCCCTGCAATGACCATGAGTGGCCCCTGATCATGCAGGACGGCTTTTTGTTGTTCTGGATTTAATTGCTCTTTAATAAACGTGTCAAATTTTTTTTGCATGGGTGCTCTCTTGCATTTGTGCTCTTTATCCTATGGTTATGAGCACTAGTGTAGCACAACAATGCAATTGTTAAAAAAGATCAGTTATACGGTTTGTATGATTTCTCTTCAATCAACCGTGAACCGAGCAATTCATTAATCGCACGTTTAGCACGGCATCGCTCATCATTTTGGATGTAGACACTGCGTGCTAGGCGAATAAATTCTTGATCAAAACATTTATCACGCTCTTTATCACGAATGAGATCTTCAGTTTCCCATAGTGCTTCATTCGCGCATTTGAGTTCGTATATAAGTTGTTTAAGTTCGGGTGTTGGATTAACCAATGCAGCAAATGTTTTTTCCAGGCTGTGCAGTTCGCGCCATACATTTTCAAGTTTTTCTGGATCTTCGATGCGTTCTGTTTTGATTTGCAATATAGTGATTTTATCTGCTAACTCACCTATAGCAATTTCAGCTTTGAGTAGATTGTCTTGCTTGTTGGTTATTTCTGGTAAGAGTAGTTCTATGACTTTGCACAGATGTGTATCGTCAAGTGTGATGCATCGTACGTTTGGGTAGAGTTTTTGCCAGGTTTTAGTTGGTTGCTCATGGCATAAAAGCCATGCATCTGTGCCAACTTGTTCAGCAAGTTCAGCAACTGATGGTTCTAAGGTAATCACGAGATCAAGTTGTTCTATGATGGCAGCGAGATTGTGCGGCGAGCGTAGTGTCTCTTGTGTAAAATAATAGTAGGTCATATGTTCTGGCATGCTATTTGGTTCAATAGGTGTATCCAAGCAATAGAGGCTGACACCTTTTAATGAAGCAAGGAGCGCACACTGTTCAACAGCAATTGGTACATGCTGGTTGCATAACCTATGTGCATAGGGTGCTGTAAGACACAGGCCAACTTTATAGTGCTCGTCAGTGATGAGTGTATCTTGCCATTGCTTTACATGTGTTTCGTCTATAGCGATAGTTTTTACATTGTTATCCGTATATGATGGCCATTGTATGCACGTAAAAAGCTCTTCACATGCATATGAGCGATCATACGTCATTGAAGTATCGTAAAGCTCAATGGCCGTAGACCATGAAAGTAGTGTATGTAAGCTGGAAGGGGCTTGTACGAGTAGGCGCTTTCCTTGTGCTGTCAGCGCAGGAGCGATGCGCATAAGGCGTATCGCTTGCGCACATTGGCTGACATGCACTAAGAGTGTGTTTTCTTCACGTGCAAGCACACGCGTTCTCGTTTGCTTGCACGTGTGCAAGGGCTGTACCAATATGCCTTTTGCGTGAAGAGATGCTAAAAAGATCAAAGAACCAGTTATGAGGAGGTGCTTCATTGTATGATTTCCTTTTTGTTGGTGTGTATCCCTTATTTCTTTTCTTTTACAAATGCTTCAAGTGCATGTTTAATCTGTGCAACGACTGAAGACCAATCGCCATGTGTTTGCTGCCGAAATAGTCTCATTGAGCCATACCATGGGGTAGCATGCTCATTGAGATCCCATCGGCAGTCAGGCGAGTATGGCAAGAGGGTCCAGACTTCTTTGCCTAATGCGCCTGCAACGTGAATAATAGAGGTATCAACAGAAATAACCACATCGAGGTTTTCAATTAATGCTGCTGTATCCATGAAGCGTCCATGAGTGACATCAAATGCATTGCCATAGGTATGCACATGAAAATCTTCAGGAAGATCAAGCACTTGTTCTAAGCCATCAAACTTCTGTAATGAATAGAAGCTGACGCCAGAAATTGCGCTTAATGGCGTGAGTAATGAAAGTGGCACACTGCGGCGTGAAAGTGGTGACTTTGTCTGTTCATGTTCAGGAAGCACATGCCATGCAAGTCCGACTTTAATGTTGGTGTCATGTTTAAGCTTTTCTGCCCATTTTTGCACTAATGCTGGATCAGCTGCTATGTAGGGAACTGGGTGTGGAATAGTATCGACCGTTGTTTTGAAAATGCCTGGAAGATTCATCAATGGTGCTTGTACGTCAATTGGTGATGTGCTTTTGTTGTCGGTTACTATTTCATCGATGTATGGGCATGATTGCAAGAGTGTCTCTAGAGGCTTTTGCACTTTGCATATGATTTTTGGAGCACCATGTTCTTTGACGAGTTGTGCATAGCGGATGAATTGCAGCGTGTCGCCCATGCCTTGTTCGGCGTAAAGCAAAATGGTTTTGCCTTCAAGCGGTGAGCCATCCCATAGAGGGGTAGAAAATGCTTTTGGATCAATCCCAAGTTGTTTCCAGCGCCAATCGTAGTGTTGCCAAGCAGTTTCAAAATCGCCAAATGTCCAATAAGCTTGTGCCAAAGCAATGTGCGCATCAGGATAGTCAGGTTGCAATTCAAGTGCTCGAAAAAGATGTGGCAATGCTTTTTTCGGTTCACGTTGTACGCGTAAGGTATACCCTAGGTTGTAGTGCGCATTAGCGCATGTTGGATCGACTTTAATCGCGCGCTCATAGTGTTGAATAGCCTGGGCTGTTTCACCTTTTTTGTTACAGGTATGGCCAAGATTAAGATGTGTATGCACATCATTTGGATGAACATCGCGTGCTTTTTGTCCATAGATAAGTGCTTTGTCAAACTGCCCCAGCTCAGCATATGTCTTGCTTAATTCAAAGAGTGCTTCAAAGCATTGAGGATCGAGCATGAGTGTTGCATGGAAGGTGCGTAGCGCATCTTCATAATGGGTCAGTTTCATTTGTACAATGCCTAAACGAATATAGGCTTGTAGGTAGCTTGGTTGCAGACTGACTGCTATGCGATAGTAATGCTCAGCTAAACTATAATGCTCTTTTCGTGCAGCTGCGGCACCCAGGCGCATAATGGTAAGTATGGTTGCATGATCATCATTAATTATTTGTTTATAGGCTGTGACTGCTTGATCGATTTCATTTGCATGAAAGAGTTGATCTGCTTTTTCAAAAAGTGCGGCAATGTCTTGCTCTTTTTTTATTGCTGCGGTGCGCTCGCTGATGTCGTATTCAATGGTTTTTTCGGTATCATACCATAATGAGCAGATGGGATCTTTAATGATCATTCCAATAAGCAATGCAGATGAAAACAGTAGATAGTGTAGATAATGAAAAGACCATGATTTTGTGTAGGACATGCTAAACTCCTTTTTCTAATTCTAGTAAGAGAGAGACAAATACTTCTTCAACAACACTTTGCCAATCAAAGGGTTTTGGCTGTTGGAAAATGCGCATAG
>Ga0180438_10003563_pt1 | contig 23405 bp, 15 predicted proteins | sample SS_ome_12_FD_132455 | JGI IMG/M metagenome (GOLD analysis project Ga0180438, IMG submission 132455) | Hypersaline lake sediment archaeal communities from the Salton Sea, California, USA - SS_3_D_2 metaG | ecosystem: Environmental > Aquatic > Non-marine Saline and Alkaline > Hypersaline >...
GAGGTCGGCCGGGCGACAAGCAGCGGGCTTACCGGCGAGGAGTCGCCCGGTTACCTCGTTGGGACATTCGGCCGGGCTGGCCGCAACGGATCGTGTCGATTCGAGCCCGCGCGGCGAGATCAAGCAATCGACTACGCACGTAGAAGCCGGCACTGAAACGTCACGGGACGCGGGTTCGATTCCCGCCGCCTCCAGTCTCCGTTCGCCGCAAAGGGGAACGGAGACTGCCACGTCGTAGCGGCGTCAGCCGCGAAGACGGGCTCTCTCGCCTCTGAGGGACGCGGCGAACTACGTCTCGGCAAGCCATAGGAAACCGCCATGGATGGCAAGTTCTGGTACGTCTACATGCTCCAGAGCACCGATCCGCCCGGCCACTGGTACGTAGGAATGACGGAGAACCTGCGCGAGCGGATCAAGACTCACAATGCCCTCGAAGTGCCGCATACGTCGAAGTTTGCGCCCTGGCAGATCGAAACTGCCGTCGCCTTCCGCGACAAGCCCAAGGCCGTCGCCTTCGAGAAGTACCTCAAGACCCACTCCGGCCGCGCCTCCGCTAGCCAGCGCAACAAACTCCTGTCTTAAGGACATCGACGCCTTCTCCATCCATGGCATGCCTGCTCTCCTGAGGGGGGTAGGCTGCCATGGTAAACCCGTCCACCATGTCCTCGCACACCTGTCCACCTTGTCTCCGGTCTATACACCCCCCAAACCCTCGAGGTTTATCGCTTTGTGGCCAGGCGGCACGAGGCCGGATTGCCGGGCGGGCTGCTTCGAGCTGTCCGGTCGGCATGCGAGGCCGTTCCCGCCTCCGCGCGGCGCCACGAATTGGATATCTTGTGCCCATTGCAGCCACCGTGGCCCGCATGTGCCGTTTGGCACCAAAGCGCAAAACCTCGGGGTCTGGGGCGGAGCCCCAGCAGAGCCCGTTTGTGTAGAACAACGAGGTACAAGCCCCGGGGATGTCTGGATTCTCCGGCGCCGAAGCGCCGGGAATCTCCTTGGTGCACGCGGAGTGGGGCGCAGTATCATGCGTGTCGGATCAGTCGGCGATGCAGCAGGGCAAGGTCATCCGGAGAATCCCGGATTCCGACACTTGGCCGTGCCCCCCGAGCAGGCATTCCGCACCCGGCGTTTTCCGCCGGGCCCAGGGAGCGCAGCGAATGGATGTCGACGCACAATTCAGCAGGACATGTCTGGCCGCCCTCATGCTGCCGCTGGTGCTGGCGGGGAGGGCGTGGCCGGCGGCGCCGCGGGCCGAGTGGCCGCAGTTCCACGGTCCCCAGCGTGACAACAAATCCACGGAGACGGGTCTCCTGAGGCGTTGGCCGGCGGGTGGCCCGAGACGGCTATGGGTGGCCGAGGGCATCGGCGAGGGCTTCTCCACGATCTCTGTGGCCGGGGGCCGGGCGTACGTGACAGGCAACCTGCGCGGCAAGACGGCCATCACCGCCCTGGGCCTGGATGGTGCGACCAAGTGGCGCGTGGCCAACGGCCCGGCGTGCCGGCACGACCATCCGGGGGCACGGAGCACGCCGACGATCCACGACGGGCGGCTGTACCACGAGAACGCCGACGGCGACGTCGTCTGCCTCGACGCCGAGAGCGGCGAAGAGGTCTGGTCGCTGAACATCCTGCGCCGGTTCCGCGGGCGGAACATCCGCTGGGGTCTGTCGGAGTCGCTGCTGATTGACGGCAACCACGTCATCTGCACGCCCGGCGGCGAGGACGCCGGGATCGTCGCGCTGGACAAGGCCACCGGGAAGACCGTTTGGGTCTGCCGCGAGACGCACAACAAGCCGGGCTACTGCTCACCGATCGCCTTCGTGTACGGGGGCGTCCGACAGATCGCGACGCTGATGGCCCGCTCCGCCGTCGGCATCGACGCCCGGACGGGCCGGCTGCTCTGGCAGGTTCGCCACATCGCCAAGTTCGACGAGAACATCGGCAAGGGGGTCTACCATGACGGGGCGCTGTTCTTCTCCACGCGGACCAGCGGCTCGGTCCTGCTGAAGCTGAAGGTCGTCGACGGCAAGATCGGCATCGAGGTCGCCTGGCGGTCGCGAGAGATGGATAACCACCACGGCGGGGTCGTCCTGCTTGACGGCCACGTCTACGGCGACTGCATCCGCGCCCCCGGCGGCGACTGGGCGTGCCTGGAGTGGGCCACCGGCCGGCGGACGCTCGCCACGGATCTGATCGGCCGCGGCTCGCTGACCTGTGCCGACGGCATGTTCTACGTGATGAATCACCGCCGCAAGGTCGCGCTCGTCCGCCCGAGCCCGACGGCCCTGGAGGTCGTGAGCCGCTTTGACCTGCCGGACGTCGGCCACGGACCGAGTTGGGCCCACCCGGTCGTCTGCGGCGGGCGACTGTATCTTCGGTACAGCGACCGTCTGTACTGCTATGACATTCGCCGGTCCAGCGAGTAGCCCCCGGTCCCGGGCAAATGCGGGCAGCGATCGGCGGCGCGCAAAGGCGTGAGCGGGAACAGGGGGAGCGCTACGAACCTCGGATGACCTGCCTCGCATGAAGCCCCTGCCCCCGCGCGGGCAGCACTACGGGAGGCCCGCGCCCGCATGATGTTGTTGTGGTCCTGCCGGCTGAGCCGGTACTGTGGGTTCGTCACCAGCCCGCCGACGCCGGCCAGGCCTCGACGATCACGGGGGAGTCGCATCGCCGCCCAAGCTGCGCTCTTGCCTTGGGGGCGCTTGCAGCAGACAATCGCCACGGCGGTGGGCGGGGCCCGGATCTGCCGGACATCGGATGTCGCAGATCGGCCCGGCCGATGACCCTCGGAGCATGGTACTTCGGGTCGCGGCGCTACGAGGACGGGGCGATCCGGCCACGGACCTGAAACTCCACCGTCGGGATACCCTCGAGAGGAGGGCCGAGATGAGAGAGTACGAGGTCGTCGACACCAATGCGGACAACATCGGCGGTTGCAGCTTGTGTGGCAACAAGAACGCCAACAACCTGGGGCTTCGTCGGAAAACGAATTGGCTCAAGGAGCGCTATGCGGAAGGCCTTAGATACAAAGTGCTCCGCTCAGAGAAGTCCGGCGATATTGGGATGATCGAGTATGCCCCTGGCCGTCATGCGTGGAGACCCGTCGAGGCGGAGGGTTACCTTGTCATCCATTGCTTGATGGTCCACTCCAAGCACAAGGGGAAGGGGCTTGGGATGCTCCTGCTGGATAGTTGTCTGACCGACGCCAGGAAGAGCAACTGCCGCGGGGTCGCAGTGGTCACCAGTTCAGATAGCTTCATGGCCGGAAGCGGTTTGTTCATCAAGGCGGGTTTTGTCTCGGTTCAGAGCATCCCTCCCTACGAGCTGCTCGTCAAGAAACTCAAGAAGGCAGCCCCTGATCCTCGTTTTATCGTCGACAGAGAGCGAGTATTGAGGAAGTACAAGAAGGGCCTCACGATCCTGGCTGCCGATCAGTGCACGTATGTTGTAAAATCGGTGGAGAGGATTGCGGAGGCGTCCAGAACGTTGGGGCTTGAGCCGAGAGTGGTTCGAATCAGGAGTGCCAAGGAATCGAGGGAGCTTCCGACGCCCTATGGCGTGTTCAGCATTGTCTTCGATGGAGAGCTGATCGCCGAGCGTCCGATCAGCGGCAGGAGATTCACGAACATCATGCTCAAGCGGGGGACACAAAGGGGTATGCCGATCGGCGTCCGGTCGGCGCAGGGAGATTCACGAACATCATGAGTGAGCCGGCCTTCCGGCGGGCATTCAGATCCGCCGTTTGAGGGCGGTAATAGAGCAGCAGAGCCTCGCAGAGCTGCTTGACCTGCGTCCGCGCTGCGGGTAACATCCTGCCGGCGGACGAAGGCCGCCTCCCGGCCTGCGGGAAGGGCTGAGCCTACCTTCATTGAGACCATCCGATAGCCTTCTTTTCCGCCCGACCGGGCAGGCCGCGGGCGTGAATGGAAAGGAAGGTGTACCATGTCCCGTACGTTGCCCCCCCGCCCCAGTCTCGAGCAACTCAGGAAGCAGGCCAAGGACCTCCTCAAGGCCCACAAGGCCGGCAGTCCTGATGCATGCCAGGCCCTGCGCCTGCTGCGCCGCTTCAAACACGCCGGCGACGCGGACATTCTCTCGGCGTCGGTGAGGCTGGCTGATTGCCAATTCGCGCTGGCGATGGAATACGGCTTCTCGGACTGGAGACAATTGAGGGATCACGTTGACTTGACGGAACGGGCCCGCCGGCATCTCGGTCACTGGCAGCGCTTCGGCGGCGACGAGGGCGAGAAGGTCCGGATGGTTCTCCAGGACGCGGAGTGGGCGTTGCTGTTGCGCACGGAGGAGGAGTTGACGCCGTTGTCCGAGGAGGCCAAGTCGATTCGCGAGCGCATCGCCTGCATGGAGCCGTGCCATACGTCCTACGGCACCAACGTTCAACGGGTCCTGGAGATGATCAGCTCGATGCGGCCCGGTCCCATCTTCGACTGCGGACAGACGGACGAGGACAGACAGGCCCGGGCCCGGAGCTATCGGGGCGCCCTGCTGTCGTGGCTGGCCAGTGTCGGCGGGGACGAGAGCGGACAGTTGCCCGACGTCGCCCGGTATCTTGGCAAGCCCGACGAGACCAAGCGGGTGCTGGTCGGCCACTTGATCCGCAAGCTGGAGGACAATGCGTACCGAGCCCATCCGGACGGGCAGGAGGACTTCAGCAAGACAGAAAGCCGCATCACCTACCTGGAGGTCTGCTGCCACTACTGGGAGCAGAGCACGCGGGTGCTCCTTCAGGAGATCGGCGCGGGCAAGCGACTGGTCGGGTGGCACAAGCCGGACGGCTTCAACGCCTGCGGCGATACACCCGATCGGGTCGCGCAGCTGGGCGAGCTGCTCGGCAGCGCTCGCGCGTGGTTGGACGGCGATGCGGACGGTGCCGGCCGAGTCGGGCACATCCTCGGCGAGCGGACGCCTGAGAAGTGCTGGCTGCTGGCGTCCCTCTGCAAGCACATCCGGAGTGTTGCCCAGCAGGGACACGTTGTGTCGTAGCAGGCGAAGCGTTCCAGCCCGCGCCGGAACCGACCGAACTCGTCCGCCAAGCAGGACGTGCTGCTGGACAGGTGAAGCCGCATGGTGCCTGCCGCTGCTGCCCGGAGGCGCGCCGCGCGCCGGCGTGTGGCCGTGCATGGCGCCGTCGCGGCGAGCTTCGTCCTGGCAGACGGGTCTTCCGGCCTGCGAAGACGAAGGGGAAGCCTGCCGCGTCGTGGCCGAAGGCGAAGATCCGGGCCAGACGGCTTGCGATCCTCTTGACCTCTCGGCATCGCGGCAGAAACTGGGCAAGGGCAGTTGACACCTCCGCTCCCCCGGAGGAGAGTATCGACTCCATCAGGGCTCCGCCTGTTCGGCCAGGCAGGTCTTGCGCAGCGTAACGACTTCTACCGCAGGAAGGGACGGCTGTCATGCAGACAATTGGTCTGTCGCTCCTGGCGCAGTTTGATGTCCTCATGGACGCTGTTGAGCAGGCCATTGAGCTCTGTCCAGACGATCAATGGGCTGTTGAAGGCAACGCTGCCGGGGCGCCCGTGCGGCAGGTATATCACATCCTCGGGGGGCTCGACGTCTATTGCATGAAACGGTGCTGGGGTTGGGACAAGAGATTCATGGGGTCTGACGGCCATTTCAGTTGGGACTCCGACCTTGGCGATCCTTTGGGCCGGACGGACCTGATGGGCTACCTCGGCGAGCTGCGGAGCCATCTGCGCCAATGGGTCCTACAGCATGATGATGCGCAGTACCTCTCGTCCACGCGGGAGGGATTCAGAGGCCAGTGTCTGCTGGACGAGATGCTCTATGTCTTGAGGCATTCCCAGCACCACATCGGCGAGATACAGATAGACTATCGCCTCAGGGGACTTTCCGAGCCTGAATGGAGATGGTGAGCTTCAGAACCAGGCCTTTCACTTGACGCGTTCCTTCGCGCGGCGCAAGTGAAGGCCCTGTTCCGCGGCCAGGCGATGCGATGGAGGAATGTGGCGTGAGCGACGATCGAAGAAGCAGGAGAATGGTGGCCGTAATCAACTGTGTGGTCAACCACAACGCCCGTGCGCAGGGGGCGGCCAGGTATCCGGGCATGAACCACGACGTGGTCGCCGTCCTGAACAAGCATGGGGCGGGCGTGATTCAGATGCCCTGCCCGGAGATGGTCTGTCTGGGACTGGCGAGGGCGAGGGAGCCCGGCCTCTCGATCCGCGATGTGCTGGACACGCCGGCGGGACGATCCCGCTGCGAGGAGTTGAGCGTCTCGGTGGTTGACACGATCGAGGAGTTCCGGCGCAACGGCTACACCGTGACCGCTCTGCTGGGAGGGGATGTGGGCAGCCCCGGATGCGCCGTGCCTTTCCCGCCACCCGAAGACGGCGCACCTGGGGCCGGCAGCGGCTTGGGCGTTTTCACGAAGGCGCTTCTCGACGAGCTGCGCAGGCGGGATATCCAGATCCCCATCAGAGGCATTCGCGACTCGGCTCGGGAGACGATGCTGGAGGATATCGAGTGGCTTGACAGTGCCCTGGCCGGGCCGTTGAGCGGGGAGCAGACGGAATGACAGGGATCGACTATCGGATCATCACTGGTCGCCGACAGGCGGACATCAAGTCCCTGGCGGCCATCTCGGTTCTCGACAACGGCAATCCGGAGACGCTGGCCGCTGTCGTCGAGCACTTCCGAACGGAACTCGAGGGCCTGGATCCGAAGGAGCGCCTCCTCGTCGCCGCGTTCGCCGGCGCCGAGCTCGTGGGCTTCTGCCGTTTCCAGCTCTGCCCGAGGCTTGGGCTCTGGTGGTGCCGAGGATTGCAGGTCGTGCCCGAGTGCCGGCGACAAGGGATAGGCTCCCGTCTGTTGACCGCCGCGATCAGCCACTTGGCCTCATCGGGCGAGACGGACATTCGCAGCGATGCATCGACCACGAACACGGCCTCACAAGCGACACAGAAGAGGGCCGGGTTCCGGCCGGTATCCACGCAAGGCGACGATTTCGACGGCACGTGGCGCGAGGATCACGTCTTCTTGCAGTGGCGTCCGGGGGAAGGCTGAGACAGCGACTCACGCAGTTGAGTGTGCCTGTCCGCGCGGCGGCCGCCGCCGACCGCCGGTGGCCCTTCCCGCGGGCCTCCGCTGCGGGTAGAATGTGCCCATTCAGTTGGTCGGAAAACCTTGGAGAACCCCATGACCCCACTTCGCGTCGGATTCATCGGCACCGGCCCCAAGACGGACAAGCCCAGCGGCCTGGGCTACGGGATGGCGCACCAACACGCGGCGGCCTATCTCGCCCTGCCCGAGGGCGAGGTGCAGCTCGCCGCCTGCTGCGACCTGTATCGCGACCGGGCCGCCACGTTCGCCGAGCTGTACGGCATCGCCGGCGAGGCCGTCTACACCGATTACCGAGAGATGCTGGCCAGGGAGGAGCTGGACATCGTCAGCGTCGCCACCTGGCCCGACGTTCACGCCGAACTCGTGATCGGCACGGCCAAGGCCCGGCCGAAGGGCATCTTCTGCGAGAAGCCCATGGCCTACACCTGGGGGGACTGCAAGCGGATGGTCGCCGCCTGCGAGCAGAACGACGTCAAGCTCGGCTTCAACCACCAGCGCCGCTACGGCAAGCCGTTCCGCATCGCCCGGCAACTGATCGAGCAGGGCGCGATCGGCAAGCTGCTCCGCGTGGAGTTCGGCGCGGGCAACCTGTACGAGTACGGCTCGCACAACTTCGATCTCTCGGGCTATCTGGCCGGCTGCACTCGCGGCAAGCGGGCCCTCGGCCAGATCGACTACGCGCAGTGGAACGTCGTCTTCGACACGCACAACGAGAACACCGCCCTGGCCTATTGGGAATACGACAACGGCGTGCAGGGCTTCGGCGCCACGGGGCGCTGTAGCGAGTTCGTCGGCTGCCACAACCGCGCCATCGGCACCGACGGCGTCATCGAGATGGGCCCGCGCGACCCGGCCGCCGAAGGCAAGCACTTGCGCTACCGCGTCTTCGGCAACAGCGACTGGGAGTATGTCGACACGGCCGGCGAGCACGTTCACGGCCCAGGCTACATCGAGCGGGCGATTGCCGACTTCATCGCCTGCACGAAGGCCGGCATGGACAGCGAGGTCAGCGGCTTCAGCGCGTTGGACGGCACGGAGATCATCTTCGCCATCTGGCATTCCGCCCGCGTACGCGGCCTCGTGGAACTGCCCCTCCACGCCGACGACAACGCCCTGGCCAGCATGGTCAACACCGGCGACGTGCGCCCGCGATAGACGCGCCGGATCCGCATTGCCCCACGGGCCCGCGACCCGGCGGCGGACAGCCAAACCAGGAGCGTTCTGACTGGGAGCGAACAGATGGGATCGACGAAGGGCATGGATCGGCGGAGCTTCATCAAGAAGACGACGGCCGCCACGGCGGCGGCAGCGGTGGCGGGTCGGCGGGCGGCGCACGCGGCCGGACGGGTCGCGCCGAGCGACCGCCTGAACCTGGCCTGTGTCGGGCTGGGCTGGCAGGGAATGCGGATGCTCGGCGGGCTGCTGGGGCGCCCGGACGTTCGCGTCGTGGCCGTCTGCGACCCCAACACCGAGAGCAGCGACTACATCGGCTGGGGGCGCGGCAAGGCGGAGGTGGGCTTCCGCGGCGGGCGCGAAGTCGGGCGCCGGGCCGTCGAGGCCCACTACGGCCGGCAGGCCAAGGCCGGCTCGTACAAGGGCTGCGCCGCCTACGCGGACTTCCGCGAGCTGCTGGCCGACCAGAAGGACCTCGACGCCGTCCACATCATCACGCCGGACCACCTCCACGCGACGATCGCCGTGGCGGCCATGAAGGCCGGAAAGCACGCCGCAACGCACAAGCCGATCTCGAACGTGATGTACGAGACGCGTCTGGCCGTCGAGACGGCCCGCAAGACGAACCGCCGCACGCACCTGCTGGCGTGGATCGAGTCGCGCAGCCTCTACGTGATCCGCGAGTGGATCCGCCGGGGCGTGATCGGTCCGGTCCGCGAGGTCCATCGGTGGCTGTACAAGCCGATCTGGCCGCAGGGGACGCCTCACGTTCCTGCCGACAACCCGCCCGTGCCGAAGGGCTTCGACTGGGACCTGTGGCTCGGCCCCGAGCCGCACCGGCCCTACTCGCCCCGGTACACCCACGCCGTCTATCGCGGCTGGTACGATTTCGGCGGCGGGTGCCTGGCGGACATGGGCAACTACGGCCTGTGGCGCGACTGGCGGATCCTCGACCTCGGCGCGCCGACCAGCGCGGAGGGCTGCGCCAGCTACACCTGCGAAGTGATCGGCTGGCGCAGCGGCCCGGTGGCCAACAACGTCTCCTACCCGCACGCGAGCACGATCCGCCTGAGCTTCCCGGCGAGAGGTGATCGGCCGGCGTGCGACGAGTTCTGGTACGACGGCGGCATGCGGCCGCGCACGCCGGACGAGCTGACCGCCACCGGCAGGCAGATGCCCCGCACCGGCGTGATGTTCGTCGGCGAGAAGGGCAAGATCCTCGCGGGCTTCCTCCACGACAGCCCCCTGGTCCTTCCCAAGGCCGCCGACCGCGCCGCCCGGGCCGTCAAGGTTCCCGACGTGCCCATCGTGGGCAGCACGGACGAATGGGTCGGCGCGTTCCGAGGCGGCAGGCCCTCGCGCGGCAGCTTCGAGAACGCCCAGAACGTCGCCGAGGCGATCTGCCTGGGCAACCTCGCCGTCCGCCTCAACACCCGCCTCGAGTGGGACGCCGAGAAGCTGCGGATCACCAACCACGCCCAGGCCAACCGCTACCTCCGCCGCAAGTACCGCAAGGGCTGGGAGCTGTAGGGGCCGACAGCACCTGTTCGCGCGGATCACTCGATCGCCCGGATCGTGCTCTCCAGGAGTTCGACGAGGCTCTCGCTGCGCTTCACCTTGCCGGCCTCGAGGCGCTCCTTTTCGGCGGCCAAGGCCTTGCGCAGCGCGGGCAGGGCCTCGCGGGCCCGGCCGCCCAGCTTCGCCAGCGCCTTGCAGGCGACCTTGCGCGGGTCGCCGGCCAGCGGCCGGTACGCGGGGTCGGTCACGATCTGCATCAGCAGCGGCAGGATCGCCCGCGGCTTCGCGCCGTCGTCGATCAGCTTCGTCAGGGCCGCGGCGACCGCGTCGGACCACATGCCTTGCCCGGGCCTGGCCAGTTGATGCAGGACCGCCGACGCCACACCCGGGCCGGTCGTGCCCTGCTTGCGGAGGATGGAGACACACTGCCTCATCACGGCGAACGACGTGCTGGCCTTGCCGAGCGCGGCGACGGCGGCCTCGACGAGAGGCTTGTTCCTCTGCGTGAGCTGCTGGACGGCCTCGACGGCGGCGGCGCGGACCCACCAGTCCTCGTCGCCGGCCGCCGTGGCGAGGGCGGCCGCGGCGGGCTCGGCTTGCTCCCGGAACGACCCGAGGGCGCCGGCGGCCCTGCACCGGACCCAGTACTCCGGAGCGCCGAGACATGCTTGCAGAGCGGGGATCACGCCTTTCATCTCCTTGGCGATCTCTCCGCGCGCCCGGCGCGCCGCCGGAGAGGCGTCCGACTTGAGCGGTTCGAGCCGCACGATGATCGACTCGATGGCACAGCTCTGCACGCGCCAGTCCTTGTCCGCCAGGGCCGACTTCAGGATCGGCCAGGCCGCTGCGCCCTTCGCCGCAAGGGCCTCCGCGACGTACCTGCGGCGCGTGGGAACGTCGTGGCCCATCTTCGTTCGCAGCTTCGCCGGGGACATGGCCATGTACGCCGCGGCATACTTGTTATGCGGCGCCGCCTGACCGAGCGCCGCCCTCGCGACGGCCCCAAGCACGAGGAGAGTTGTGAGCATCCGCCACTTCGCCTTCATCGCTTCGCCTCCCGGCCGGCCGGCTTATCGTCGCTTTCGTGAACCAGGCAGACATCCACCGAAGAAGCGCCCTTCAGCTTCCCGGCCTGGTCGGGGCAGTGCACTGCGATGACGTTGGGGCCCCGTCGCAGCAGCTTGCGGGCCTTCGGGTGCAGCGGAATGGTCATGGCCCCCTTCTTGCCCTCTTGCGGCAGGACCACTTCCACAACGGCCCATCCGTTGAGATACACTCGTGAGCCCGGCGGGCAGGACAGGCTCAGGGCGAGTTGTCCGGTGGGGACCGACTCGACGGCGAACCGCCATCGCAGCAGCATCTGCCCGTCCTTTGGCGCCTGCACCGGCGCCTCCATCCGGGCCCACTTTCTGTCATCGAAGGTCGTCGCGGCGGCGCCTTCGGGCATCGCCCCCCCCTGCCATTGATGCACCGCGTAGCTCTGCTCGCCCGGTTCCCCCGCGAGCGGCTGCCATTTGGGGGGCCGACCATTGTAGATCGAGGGCTTCGGCGTAATCAGTCCGGGCAGGGCCTTCCGCGCCAGCTTCGCGTAGTGAAGGTCGCCCATCGCGGCGGCGCGGCGGATGGAGACGAGCCGGTCGTCGTCGAGGCGCCAGCCCCTCGCGCCGAGGCCCGGCTGGTAGAGCTCGGCCGCCTGCTTCTCCGCAGCCGCGGCGTCGGCCGGAATGGCCTGCGCGAGCTTTACCAACTCCGGCCTGTCTTCCCTCAGGTAGCGTCTGAGGGCCGACAACTGCTCCCGGGCCAGGTAGACGTTCCCCTTGGCGATGTTTGCGCGGATGGCAGCCAGCGTGGACCGAACATCCTCGGCCCGTTCCTTGCGCATCCGCGCGGGGTCGAGCATCCCCTTCGTTCTGCCCAGGATTCGCAGCCGCTTGTGGGGCAGGGCATAGATGAGCCCCATCGGTCCGGTGGTGAAGCGGGCGTTCGACACCTTCCACGTCCTGCCGGAGATATTCTCGGGGCTGGGCTGGCAGACGAACCCGCCTTCATCCGTCCGTGCCAGCTCGAAGTACCAGCGGATCTCATCGAGCAGCGTCCGGTACTCCTCGCCCGGGGCGTACATTCCCCCGACCGGCCCCCACATCCAGCTCCACAGGCTGGACGTGTGGGCCTGCTCGTACCAGTGGTAGGACAGGCAGGCCACCGACGCCATCACGCGGCTGTCGTCGCGGCGGCCCAGCAGAGAGTATATGGTCGCCGACAGCGCGCACTTACCGTTGTTCTCCAGGGCCCCGTAGGGCAGGTGGTCGCCGTACGGGACCGATCCCCTGCGGAGAAAGCGGCCGAAGAACCTCTCGCAGCGCCGCAGCACGGCCTCCGTGACGTCGATCCCCGCTTCGCGGGCCAGGATCAGCGCCAGCCAGGCGGTCAGCCCCGTCTGGTTCACCGCGCCGTATCCGCCCGTGTACGCCCTGTGTCCCCAACTGCCGCATCGCATCTGGCTGAGGCAGAGGAAATCGGCCATCTGCTGCATGGCCGGACGCACCGTGACGTCGCCCGTCCGCAGGTAGTACTCGCTGAGATACAGCAGCTTGTAGCCCCATCGCCACGTGGTGAGCCCCTGAGTGTAGGGCCGGACGCCGACGTCGCGGGGCACGAGGTCGCGCGCGAAGTGGTGAGCCGCCCGCCGGGCCGGATCGCGGAAGCGCGGCTCCGGCGACGCCAGCAGCAGCAGAGGGTTCCAGAAGTAGTCGGTCTCGCCGTCGGGCCGCTGCGCGTCGGCGAGGTAGCGGCAGGCGTTGTGGAGGATCTTCCGAGACTTCGGACACTCGAACGGCCAGGTTGGGCTGTAGCTGCCCATCGCGGGCAGCAGGACCGTCACCTGCCGGGCCCTGCCCTCTCGGATCAGCGACAGGACCAGCCTCCCACCGCCTTCCCGCGTTTCGCTTTGCGTGATCGCGTTGGCCAGTTCGCGGCGGGGGTCCCTGCCCTCGCCGAAGGGCTCGCCGCCCGCGCCGGTGATCACGTCGTGCTTCCGGAGCACCCCGTCGGCCGCGGAGGTGGGCCGGCAGCCGCGGACGATGATCGTCCTGCCGTTCGCCCAGCCCCAGGCCCCCGTCGGCCCAAGCCTAAGTCGCAGCTCCTGCGGAGCGTCCAGGCGGCGGTGGTAGTAGACGAGGTAGCGACGCAACTCGGCCCCGCCGGCGGCGAGCGCTGCCGTGCATTGGCCGGCTGCGCAGAGCAGCAGAGCCCCGGCGAGAGAGAATGCGGGGGCGACTCGTCGTGTCTGCATTGCCGGGGTTCCTCCAGCTCGGTGTTCTTGGATGCCGCAGCCGCGCGCCCCCCCGGCAGCGTCATGCTCGCGGCGGGCGGCAGGCGTCGAGGGCCTGCTCGACCTCCCGCCCCTTCCGGGAGCCGTCCCAGCCGAGCGCCGCGCCGACGAGATCGGCGAGTTCCTCGAGCACGTCGCGAGTGGCCCGGCCCAGAAAGGCGATCACGCTCCGCCGGCAGACCAGATCGGTCAAGTGCTCGACGTGCTCTGTCAGCGCGATCCGCCTGACCTCGACGTCGGTGTAGTCGCCCAGGCAGCGAAGGGGACGCTCCTCGCCCGCCTCGGCGGCGTAGCGCCCGGCCGCCGTGCCGTACCGCTGAAGCAGGACGGCCACCCTCGATTCGGCCAGGCCGCTCTCGGAGGCGACGCGAGAGATCCACTGCCGCTTCCGCTGCTCGTCGGGGGGGAAGTCTCTGCCGCCGCCGATCGGTTCGTGCTCCGTGCTGCGGCGCCTCTCGGCGCCCAGGCGCGGCAGGATTGCGTCGGCCGCCATCTCCGCGAACGCGCGGAACGGCGTGAGCTTCCCGCCGATGAGGCAGTAGACGGGCCAGGCCCGCTCGCCGTCCGGCTCGATCACGCGGATGCTGTGCCCCCGCGTGATGTTGGCCGTCACGCCCTCGCTGCGCGGCAGCGGGCGGACGCCGCAGTAGGCGAAGACGACGTTCTCCCGTCCGATCCGGAGGCTCGGGAACACGCCGCGAAGCGTCTCGAGCATGTACTCGACCTCGTCGTCGTCGCACCGGGCCTCGTCGGGGTCCGCCACGCGGATGTCCGTCGAGCCCATGATGACCTTGTCCATGAACGGGAAGGCGATGCAGACCCGCCCGTCGCTGTGCTGGTAGTAGATCTGCCCGTCGAGCGCCGCGTGCAGCTCGGGGCAGTCGACCACCAGGTGCGAGCCCTTCGTCCCCCCCATGTAGCGAGTCTCGAGGCCGAGGGAGGCGTTGGCCTTGTCCACCCACGCGCCGGCGGCGTTGACGACGACCGCCGGCCGAACCGTCAGCGACTCGCCCAGGATCGTGTCCTCGAGCACGACCGTCCCGTCGTCGCCGGCGCGCGGGGAGACGTAGTTCAGCGCGTGGCAGTCGGCGTTGGCGGCTTGGGCGTCCTGGATCAGCTCGATGCAGAGCCGCTCGGCCTGGGTGATCCACGCGTCCCAGTAGGTGGCCGTTCCGACGATGTCGCTCCGCAGACCGGGGATCTCGCGGAGGGCCCGGGCCTTCGGCGTCAGGTAGCGCTTTGGCGTCCTGCGGCACTTCCGCGTGGCGAAGTCGTAGTACCAGAGGCCGAACTTCAGCGGCCATCTGCCCCGCAGCCCCGGCCGAACGCTGAAGCCCAGGAAGATCAGGATCGACCGCCACAGCCCGCCGAAGCGCGACGGCAGCGGGATGGTTGTCTTCAGCGGCCCCACGTAGTGCGGCGCGTTGTCCAGCAGCAGGTTCCGCTCCCGCAGCGACTCGCGCACCAGGCGGAACTCCCGCCGCTCGAGGTATCGCATGCCCCCGTGGATCATTCGCGACGAGCCCGACGTGGCGCCCGCGGCGAAGTCGGCGCGGTCGACGAGCAGGCACTCGACGCCCTGAAGGGCCAACTCCCGCAGCAGACCCACCCCGTTGATGCCCCCGCCGAGGATCAGCACGGGCACGTCGGGCCTCTCGCGAATGTGCCGGTGCGTCCGTTCTCGCTGTTCGGTAGACACGTGCAGGCCTCGCGGCAAGGGGGGCCGTCGTCGCGCGGCTGCCGTGCGGCCGCGCCTCGAGGCCCCTTCATATCCCTGCCGTCCCGCCCTGTCAACCGCGGCCGGGCCTCGCGTCGTCCGGCAGGGCGATGCGGAGGTCGAACGGGTCGTAGCGGATGCCCTCGAGCACCTGGATCTCGCTGACGGCGACCGTTCGCTTCGCCAGGATTCGGAAGCGGACGTAGCGGGCCCGGATCGGCTTGGGCGGCACGAGGGCGAAGACATATCCGGTGGCCGTCTCGTCGTCCGGCATCATGTGATTGAGGGGGATGTCCTTCCATCGCAGGTCGAAGTCGAACGACCCGCGGCTCGAGTACGTCTTCCCGTCTTCCGAGGTGAGCACTTCGACGGTGTCCTCGACCTGCCCCTTCAGCGCGTCCCACCAGGGCCAGCCGGCGCTGAGGTGGATCCGGAATGCCCCACATGCCTGCGGCTTGCCGAGATCGACGGTGACGAGGGGGCTTTGTCCCTTGCTCCAGGTCAGGCCGTAGCGCGGGCCGATGCCTCCGGCGTAGGGAGGCCCGACGATGCCGTCGGTGAGCTTCACCCCCTTCGGATCGCCCGAGCCCCACTGGGTTCCCGACGGCACGGACACGGTGTAGGGCCTGCCCTCGGCGAGGTTCCTGCCGTAGCTGACCCAGCGGTGGACGAACTTGCGTCCGCCCGCGTCCTTGCCGTCGGAATAGCCGGCCTTCACGTTCTGCCCGCCGCGGCCGCGGCGGACGCGCAGCCAGTTCACGACGGGGTGGTCCGCGCCGCCGACGTTGATCGCGTAGCGGCAGGGCAGCTTCGCCGCGAGCTGCGTGTGGCTCCGCTCGACGAGCGAGTAGTCTTCCTGCCGCTCGGACCAGTTGAAGGTGACCTCCACCGGCCGGACCGAGCGATCCGCCGGCTCGTGGCGGGCCTCCATCCGAACGGCGTAGATGCTGCACGCGTTGGTCCCCGCCGCGGAGCTGTTGAAGCGGTACTTGAAGAGGGCCGACTTCGTGCCGGCCGGCACGTCGTCGACCGTCTCGTAGTGGATCACGTCCCAGGGCGGCTTCGTGTCCGTCAGCGAGTACGTCTGCTTCCACGTCTTCCCACCGTCGAAGGAGTGCAGCATGTCGATATGCGACTTCGGCGCCCGGTTGTACAGCCTGCCCCCGTAGATCACCCGCCGAATCTCCCGCGGCGCGTCGAGGCGGAAGACCACGTAGGCCTCCCGATTCGCCTCGGCGGCGTGCATCACGCCCATGTAGCCGGGATGGTCCTTCCGCGTAGCGATGTTCCTCTCGTCGATCACATGGGGCTTGTACGCATCGCCTCGCAGGTCCGGCCAGAGGACGATGGATTCCAGTTGCTCGCCCGCCCCCACGTAAACGGTGTTCCGCCCGAGCAGCAGCTTCGGCTGCGTCTTGCTGTTGAGCATCGTCGTGGTGTGCAGCTCGATGCGCCGCAGCCGTGCATCTTCCGCGCTCGACTGACCGCACAACTTCACCTTGACGAGCACTTCGTACGAGCCGTTGACGGGTCCGACGAGGTCCACGTCCGCCTCGGCCGGGCCGGCCGCTTCGCTCTTCCACACGTCCGTCCACGTCAGCCCGTTCGTCGTGCTGACGGCGATCTCGGTCACGTCGGGGCGGCTCTTGCGGTGGAAGGCCGCCCTGATCCCGAGCGCGGTGATGACGTTCGCCCCCTCGACCTTGAAGATCACCTCGCCGCCCTCCCCGGCCCGCGCCGGCCGAACGCCCGCCGGAGTGACAGCCTCGACGTTGCGCATCGCGTGGGCACTTCCGGGCAGGCCCTCCTTCGTCAGGTCGGGCGTATACGTGCGAACGCCGTTGCCCCGAATGCGATAGCGGACGTTGGGGCTCTCGGGGTCCTTGCCGCGGTTGGCGACGTAGTACCGCGGCTGCGTGCCGAGGCTGTGGTAGTGCCGCTCGTACGCCTCGCCATCTCGCAGGTTCAGCACGGATCGATGCCCGCGGTCCCAATCATGGAAGTAGTAGCGGTGCTTCAGGGCCTTCGGATGGAAGCAGCGGTACTCCTGGGCCAGGTCGCGGGGGCAGTCGGCGCCGGTGAGGAAGCCGTTGTGGCTCGTGGCCGTCAGGCAGTGATAGCGGGCGACGTGCCCCGGTTCGCGCCGCCCGCCCGATGCCGCGCACGCCCCCTCCTTGCCCACGTCCTCCACGCCGGCGATCGTCCGGCCGTCACAGAGCGTGTACAGGGCCGACATGCTGTTGTCGTAGACATGCCACCGGCCCTCGTAGAAGACCTCCGAGACGGTGTGGGCGTGGATGTCCCAGTAGCGGACCTTCCACCCCATCGCGTCCCAGATCGAGCAGTTCGCCCCCGCGATCGTGCTGCACATCATGTAGCCGTAGTCGTTGAACTGGCGGATCGGGTCCGTCACCGCCAGGCCGTGAACGTCCATCGGCGTGGTCTGCCGGCGGGCGATGTGATTCCAGTAGAACATCGCCCAGCACTTCTCCCGCGGCGTCCGCCACCGGCCGGTGATGCTGCGAACCATGCTCGGCAGGTCGCTGTAGTCCGGTGAGGCGTCCGTGAGAACTTTCAGGTTGCAGACCTGGCCGTGTGCCGCGGAGGCGGTCAGAATCCCGCCTGCGATCACTGCTGCTGCCACGTACCGTCTCATCGCTGTCCCTTCCCTGTCTCGTCGGCCGGGCGGGCCGGCTCCGCATGTTTGAACGCGCTGCTGCCGCGCTCGGCCTGCGGATTGCGCGAGCAACGACAGTCCCGAGTTTCCCGGATGAACGGCTCGTCCGCGGTGAGCGTCGCCTGGAAGCCCGCCGTCGAGCAAAAGGAGTGCTTGCCGCCCGCCCGGTCAGCGATAGAATCGTCGGAGAGGCTGGCGGTGGTCGTCGGCCCGCAGCCGGCCGAGAAGCCTCGCCTCGTACCACGCTCGGAGGTTCCGAGCTGCGTCAGGTGCTACCATTCTCCGCACACTCACAACGTCCATCCTCCGCAGCATCTCGACACGAAGGAACACGTGCATGCGCCCAGCAGCGGCAGTGGTGATTCTCCATTCTCTCTGCACCGTCACGCGTGCATCGCCCGGGCTGACCAGCATGGACACCGGGACCCATACCATCACCAAGGTCAGGACGGCGGTGCGGGGTGGCCGGTCGCGCATCGTCGCGAGCAGCTACCAGGGCACCGTGCTTGCCATCGGGTATGACGGTAAGGTGCATTGGAAGAACGAGCTTTCCGGGTCCATGAACCATGATCTCTGCTGTGACGACATCACCGGCGACGGCAACGACGAGGTTCTTGCCGCAAACGCAAATGGCTCAGTCTACTGCATGGATCATGTTGGCAGGACTCTGTGGACCTTCAAGGCAAACGACGCGCCGATGTATTCTGTATGCGTGGTGAGAAAGGACGCTGTGACTTACGTAACATGCGGCGGGTTCGACAGGGCTTTGTACTATCTCTCGGCATCCGGGCAACTCGTCAAGAGGATTCGCTCGCGTACGTATTCAAAAGAGGCCACCTGGGGCAAAGGGCCGAAACGGATCCCGCCGAAGGGGATCCACTCAATCAACTTCCTGCGACGCATTCATGTGGCAGGCGGGAAAGAGATGCTTGTTGTACACGGTGTCGTGCACGGCATGGCCGGCACAGGCTCCCTGTATTTCTTCTCCCCGCTCTCGGACACACCCAAGAGCATTGTCAAGCTGCAAGGAAAGAAGCCCTACGGGGAGATGCGTCCGGGGGACACAGACGGCGACGGCATCGACGAGATTCTCCTCGGCACGTCCGGCATGATCCAGGATGCAGCCTGCCTCGCAGTACATCCCGGCACGGGCAGACAGCACAGGTTCGCTCTGTCGGAACAACCCGCACTTCGGCGGAAGATCGACCGTTTCGGGTACCGCGTGCTTCAGCCGAGTATCGTGCGCTGCGGGGGACGCAGCAGAGCAATGCTGCTCTTCGGGTCACGTATCATTCTTCTGGACGCCGACATCTCGAAGGCCGGAAAGGCGGAAGTGTTGGCGTGCCGATACTCGTTCAATGACATCTGGCCGGATCCGGTGACAGGGAAGGTCATCCTGGCAAGCAGCCAGAGTGGAGGCAGTTGCGTCCACGTGCTCGATGTGGGCAATCCCGAGTGGACGGCGGCGTACGAGCAGCTCAGGCCTCCCGGGAAGATATCAGCAATCCTCGAGGGCACGCACACCGTCAGGAAGCAACTCGCGGCCTTCAAGAAGCCGTCATGGCAGAGAGACTCACTGCCGGTCTATCTGATGACCGAGACCATACCCGATTCACTTGCCGACCTCGTCGACGGGATCCGGGAGAAATCCTCAAGTCCCGTCTTCCTGAAGTCTCAGTTCATGCGGGAGGCGGAGAACTGGGACCGGTCCGGCCTGGCAAACAAGAAGTACAGAGAGAGGCGCGACAGGCGGAAGCGATACACCCAAACAGGTGACCAGATTGTCGCGCTCCTGAAGAAGCGTCTTGCCGGCGGCCCGGGAGTATCGTACTGGGGCGGCCACGGTAATGACCCGTATATGTTGAGCCTCGCGACACAGAAGAGGATCATTGATGCCGCACACGGGAAGAAGGTCGTGACCATCTACCCGGAACTCGAGGATTCCAGTGGGGATTTCCGGTTCGTGTTGAACGACCTCATCTTCCCTCTTGCGGAATACTGCAAGGGAAGGAACGCCAGGATCTACATCAGAAGCAAACACCTGTTCTGGCAGACGTCAGTCTATGAGCCGATGTGGTCCCGTCTGATGAGCGGCGAGTTTTCCGACGTGTTTGTTGCATCCATGGAGGAAACGAGCGACAAGTCCATGGAGCTGAGCCTGGCAGCACGAATGGGGCTATGGACGAGCGGTGTCGTTGATGACTGGGGCCTCCGATGCGCCAGAGACAGCGCGAGCTTCGACCGGCTGCGCCAGCACTCACACCAGATGCTCCCGAACCATTTCCTGAGGCTTCAGATATACAACATCGCCTGTGGAGCGCGGTACATCAACAGCTTTCCCGTGGACCAGGAATACATGAGTGTGCTGTGGCGCCTCATTGCCGCCGGCGCGCTTTACGTGCCGAAACGTGATGAGATCGTGAGCATCTCTCCCGTTCATGTCGCTATGACCAAGCCGGACAGACAGTTCGCCGACAGCGGGAACAATGTGAAGTGGACGCTCTTCTACGACGAGGATCGCGAGAGAGAGAATCCCTTCGTGTTCAGCAGGCTTGACGGCTCATGGCCTGGCGCGCCGGTCACCAGGTGGGACTTCTCGAGATATGCCGCTGGCGTGAGAGATCGAAGGCTCAACTTCCTTCCTCCCTACCCCAACGGGATAGTGCTGATAACGCCCGGACAGAAAGGCAGAAGTGCGGCGCTTCGGAGGACTCTCCATCCGCTGTACAGAACCATCCTCAAAGAGTACCTGACCGACGGAAGGCAGTACTACTCGGACGGCGGACGGCAGAGGCATGCGGCCGACACGTACTACCGGACAGTCGAAAAGGACATCGCGAAGTCTTCGGCGAAGATCCCCCTCACCGTGTCGGGGAATGTCGCCTGGGTCGCTGCGGCGCTTTCCCCGAAGCACATCCGCGTGACCTTGCTGGACAGTGGCTTCCTGAACCCGGGGGGCAAGACCGCGCTGATCACGTTCAACACGGTCAGGCCGGTTGCCATCACTGACATCCTGGCGAAAACGAGCATCGCCGTCGAGAGCGGCAATACCGCGCAAGTCCACATCCCGTGCGGCCTGTTCCGCTTCATTGACGTCGAGATCAAACAGGCGCTATAGGCGACGGCAGCCACTGGCGCCGTTCAGCATGACTGTCCTCAACGTGCATCGCCCCGGGCGATAGCCGTTCCTGACCGCTACGGGAAAGCTCGACTCCTGCCGCTGAGGCGGATCGACCCGCTGACGCTCCCCTTGGCGAACGTGATAGCGGCCTCGCCGATGGTCAGACGAAGCTGCGCACCGGTCGCCTCGACGCGCGCCTCGGGGACGGCGTCGGCCGAGGCGTCCGTCGCCGTCAGGACGTGCAGGAAGTAGTCCACGTTCGCCGGTTGGGCGGGGGATATCTCCATGCGGCACTCGGGCGCGGGGCCCGTGTCACGCCGCGGCGGGTAGCTCCGGCCGCCATAGCTGTACAGCTCCTCGCCGGAGACAAGCTTCACCTGCGCCTCGGCGGGCAGCAGCGTCTGGATGAACAGGCGGCCCTTACCGTTGGTCACCGTCCACTTCGCAGCCGCGCCGACGGGTCGCTTCATGGCCTGAAGCGTCCACGTCTTCCTGAAGCCCGCATCCCGGCAGGCCACGCGGTCGAAGATCACGAACGTGCCCGGGCGGATGTAGACGATCTGGCGAGTGAAGTAGTCGAGCTTCTTCGGCGAATACGCCCGGCTACAGTCGCCGGCCGCGTAAAGCCACTCGCCGCGGTCCTCGAAGGCGAGCATGTCCGCGACGTCGTAGAGGCGGCGTCCCTTCTTCCACGCGACCGCGTCGGTGACGGCGCCGTTGTGATGCGGCCAGTTGTGATGCTGGCCGCCGTCGTTGCCCGTGGGGCGCCCGGCCCGAATGTTCGGCCAGGTCTCCGACGGGTCGTGGACGCGAACGGTGTTGTGGGCGATCGTCCGGAGATGGTAGTTGACGTCGTGATCCGTTCCGAAGCCGTCGTAGTGGCCGCCGTCGCCGATCAGCTCGCCGTGGCGGTAGATCAGGAACGTCCCCACGTCGAGGTGCTGGTGGGCCGTGAACCGGTCGCCGCACTTGAAGAAGAAGTACGTCGCGTCGTCCTTCCAGGAGCTTCGGGCATAGACGTAGCCGGGCCCCGGGCTATAGTGAGACAGCTTGAACGACGCCAGCTCCCCCCGCCGGACGGTCGTGTCCCGCCACAGGAAGTCCTTGTAGGCATACACGCCCACCGACGAGCGCGGCGTGGTTTCGTTGTAGGCGTGGACGGCCTGATGGGCCGGATCGTCCCGGTAGTGGCTGACCAGGATCCGCCGGGCGGACAGGGCCTTGTCGCGGTCGCCGCCGAAACGCCGCCCCCCGCCGTCGCCCATCGGGGCAGGCCTCCGCGAGCCGTATGTGCTGAGGCCCGGGTACATCTCAAACATGCTTGCGACCGCACGGCTGCGGAAAAAGCCCCCCGCCATCGCGTAGTAGTCGGTTCCGTCGCACAGCCGCGCGACCTCGCAGAACAGCAGCCACTCGTACAGCCAGTAGTGAATGTAGTACCCCTCTGCCCAGCCGCCGCCGCGGCCGGCCAGCTCCAGCGCCGGCGCGGCCCGCGAGCGGAACTCGTTCTTGAGCGACTCGAGGATCGCCGCGGCGCGGGGGTTCTCGTGATACGTCGCGTAGCAGGCTAGGCCGATCCCCCAGTTCTTGTAGCCGTACCAGCCGTTGTGAAAGACATGCGTCTCGGACCGCACGTTCGCGCCCACCACGCGGTTTATGAACTCGTGGAACCGGGCGCGCTGCGGCGGCGTCCAGGAGGCGTCGCAGAGGTCGTAGACGATCGCGCAGCGCGCCAGCGTATGAGCAAAGGGCGTGTGGCCCTTGGGGATCGGCCCGCCAATGGCCTCCATGACCCTCGCCACGGCCCGCCGGCCCAACGCCTCGTCCCCCTCGATCGCGCAGACGAGCGCCATCGAGACGAGCTTCGAGTGATCGTCCGCCTTCTGCTGCCGGGCGACGCGCACAACCCGCCGGTACGCCTCGCCGCGCTGCTCCGCCAGACGCCGAAGCCGCTGCCGCGAGCCGAACAGGCGAGGATGCTCCTTCGCCACGGCGCGACGCCCGTGCCGTTTGGGCGTCTGCCCCGCGCCTGCAATCGCCGGCGCGGCAAGTGCGATCCCGGCCAGGGCGATCGCCGCAATGCCTGCGGCGGCGGACCCGAGCAACGGGGGGCGGACGATCTGTCGCGATCGAGACATCGGCGTTCTCCCGGTCCGCGGGGGTCACTCCGCCCGCAGGGCGGTGATGGGGTCGAGGTCGGCGGCGCGATGGGCGGGGTACGAGCCGAACAGGATGCCGAGGCCAACGGACAGGCCCATCGCCAGCGCCGCGGCGGGCCAGGGGATGAGCACGCTCCAGTAGCCCATTTGCGCCACGATCAGTGCGGCCGCCACGCCAAGTGCGACGCCGACCAGCCCCCCCACGCCGGAGAGCAGGCCTGACTCGACGAGGAACTGCGTGCGGATGTCCGCCCGGGTAGCCCCCACGGCCCGGCGCAGGCCGACCTCGTGTGTCCGCTCGCGTACGGACATGAGCATCACCGCGAGGATGCCCACGCCGCCGACGAGCAGCGAGATGCCGGCGACGCCGCCGATCAGCAGCGTCAGCGACTCGGCGGCCGCTCTCTCGGTCGCCAGCAAGGTGGCCTGGTTGCGAATGGTGAAGTCGTCCGGCTTGCCCTTCAGCCGGTGTCGCCTGCGAAGGAGCCGGCGGATCTCGTCCTCGGCGCGGGTCAACAGGCCGGAGTTTCGGGCCTGGACGAAGATCGTGTTGATGTGGTCCACGTTCAGCAGCCGGCGCATCGCCGTGGGCAGGGGCACGTAGA